>Ga0315306_10000484_pt1 | contig 19130 bp, 21 predicted proteins | sample TDP1_MG_FD_203803 | JGI IMG/M metagenome (GOLD analysis project Ga0315306, IMG submission 203803) | Freshwater sediment microbial communities from Lake Towuti, South Sulawesi, Indonesia - TDP1 | ecosystem: Environmental > Aquatic > Freshwater > Lake > Sediment | place: Indonesia: South Sulawesi... | reverse complement strand
AATCCAATAAAAGTGCTCAATGCAAGAATATGAAAAAGACAAGCGCTAGACTTAACGTTCCATAAATTTTTCCACTTCTTCATCAAAAGGATAGCAACAAAAACAAAGCCCAATGCAAGATAAACATCCCACATGCCCCAGAAAGGAAGTTGCCACGCAATTGGTGTGGCAAAGAAGGCTCCTAGCAAAGCTAAGTAATAAATCAATACTATTTTCCATTTTCCCCTGAAAATAAGGGCAGAAATCATTGTTCCAATCGGAGCGCCAAGTGTGAAGAGGAACTCTTCAGCTCCTCTAAAGTAGATAAAGTGGCCGATCATCACTCCGATAAAGCTTGAAAAGAAACCAGACAATGGTCCTAATATTATTCCTGTAATAGGTTCAGATATGAAGATCCAACTGTACCAGACGCCGGAAAAGGGCAGAGGCGGACCTATCAAAGAGTCGCAAATCACGTTAAGTGAGGCGAAAATAGCGACTGATGAAATAAAAGATGAATCCCTTAATTTCTTCAACAAGATGCCTTCTTGGTTATTCCTTATTTTTCCTTTCTTAACCTTTGAGTTTAAAATATCCTATGTTGCATACATTTTATGTCTTACTACTAGTTACTAGGCGGCTCCGAACAGTTGGATGAGAAAAATTATTAGGGCTGTAAAAGCGCCAACTGTAAGCATAGCTATGCCATAAAACCAACCGTTTTCCTTTGCCACTTTTCCAAGATACATACCTAATAGGAAAAGTGTGGTCATTGACAGCGTTAACGAAGCTATATAAGCGTTCCATATAGAAATTAATCCTGTTTGAACTAGTATGAAGGGTACAAGGGAGATTGTTGCCGTTAAGGCTGGTGACAATCCGTCGATGAAGGCTACATACAATGTTACGAACCGTGCTGCTTCGTAATGTATTGGGTTAACGTTGTTATTTGTAGTTTCTTCCAATTCTTTTAAGTGACGTTCTCTCTCAGCCCTCTCAGCCATATAAGCCCCAAAGAAACCTGAAAATCCCATTGCGAGGCTGGCTCCTAAACCAGCTAATACAATTATTTCTGGTTTTGAAACTCCAGCTATCCATGAACCTAAAACTATGCCGAAAACTGTCATGGCTCCGTCAAACCCATTCATTACAAAGTATCTTCTGGCTATGCCCCTTGCCTTTGTAACATGGAGGTAGACTCTAACCTTTCCCAAGAACTTCCGGAGAAGTTTACTCAATTATTATCTCTTCACCCTGAAAGGACAAGACATTATAGTCCATACGAAATTCGGGTTTTATTACCGCAATAGTTTAATATAAAGCTTTAGAATTCTAGGTAAACTCCTAAAGAGGGATTTATAATGGTGCTTGTTGACACTCTAGAAAAGCTTTCAAATGCTTGTGGCGTTGCTGGTAGGGAGGAAGAAATTAGAGGTTTATTAAAGAATTTCTTAAAACCCTATGTAAATGAAGTTAAAGAAGATAAGCTTGGAAACATTATTGGAATAAAAAAGGGAAAGAAAAACACGCCTAAAGTTATGCTTGCCGCCCACATGGACGAAATAGGCATGCTGGTGAAAACGATTTCAAAGGAAGGCTTTCTGCAGTTTGCGAAGATAGGTGGGATAGACGACCGTATCCTCCTAGCCCAAAAAGTCATAGTCTACACAGAAAAGGGACCTTTACACGGAATAATGGGTTCAAAGCCTCCCCACATACAGAAGGAAGAGGAACGCAAAAAAATTATCACATATGATGAGCTCTTCATAGACATTGGAGCTGAAAACCAAGAAGAAGCAAAGAAAATGGGAGTAAAAATCGGAGACCCAGTGGGTTTTGACATAAAATTTGCGAAAGTTGGAAAAAACATAGTAATTGGCAAGGCTTTTGACGACCGTGTTGGATGCGCTGTTATGGTTGAAGCAATGAAGCGTTTGGAAAAAACAGAATGCACAGTATATGCCGTCGGAACAGTGCAGGAAGAAGTTGGCTTAAGAGGAGCAACAACAGCTGCCTTCGGGATATGCCCAGATGTTGGCATCGCACTTGACGTGACAATAGCTGGGGACGTGCCGGGAGTAAAAGAAGTTGAAGCACCAATAAAATTGAAGAAAGGGCCTTCAATAGAGATTGCTGACGCAGGATTGATTACACATCCAAAGGTTTTGAGGCTGCTGATGGATGTGGCGGAAGAGAATAAGATTCCTTACCAGGTCGAGACAGGCTTACCGGGTTCAACAGACGCAGCACGTATATCCTTAACAAGGGAAGGGGTGCCAAGCGGCGTCATATCAGTGCCAACACGTTACATTCACAGTCCAGCATCCCTGCTAAGTCTGGAAGATGCGGAAAATGCGGTGAAACTGACGACGGTTGCTATTAAAAAAGTTCCAAAACATTTCTGACATTATTTATTAGAGGGCTTACCGAAACTTTTCGAATAAAACAAACTTCAGAAAGGTAGGTTTCAAAATATGAACCAGAAAAATATGCTTTCTGAGAATGCGGTGAAACGCTTCCTTGAAGGCTATAATTGCGCTCAAAGCATCTTATTAACAATGTTTGAACACTGGAACGGCAAGAGCGATTTAATCCCGAAAATTGCGACCGCTTTTGGTGGAGGCATAGGGCGGTGCGGGTCTGTTTGTGGAGCCTTAATAGGCGCCGTTATGGCTGTAGGAATAAAATATGGAACCAATAAGCCGTTGCTGGAAGAGCGACTAAAAGCCTATGAGCTTGCACAGAGATTCTACAAACAATTTGAAAGACAGCATGGTAGCGTTTTGTGTCGGGAACTTATCGGATACGACCTTTCAAATCCCGAAGAATTGGAAAAGGCTCAAAAAGCGAAGGTGTTTGAAGAAAAATGCGCCAATTTTGTAAGAAAAACCGTTGAATCTCTAGTAGAGCTTGGTGAAAATTAAATTAACCTTTAACCAATAAAAGGAACAAAATTATTTTAAAATGAGGGAGATTCTATTACTTCTGTGGCTGAAGCTGTGGATGATAAAAAGAGCTTTGAGTTTTTGGAGCATACGGCAGATGCTTACATAGCTGCTTATGGTGCAGGTTTAGCTGAGGCTTTCGAAAATGCGGCTCTTGCAATGTTCGATGTAATAACAGAAGTTAAAAATGTTAATCCAAAAGTTAAGGATAGTGTGGAGGTTGCGGCCGAGGACGAGTATGCGCTTCTTTACAGTTGGCTTGAGGCGTTGCTTATAAAATTTGATATTAAGGGGATGCTTTATTCTAAGTTCAAAGTTTTAGACATAAGGCAAACTTCAGACGGTTTTAGGCTTAGTGCCGAGATTTGGGGTGAAAAGTTTAATCCGGAAAAACACGCGCAAAAAGTAGGCGTGAAGGCTGTTACATATCATCTGATGGAAATAATTAGAGAACCAGACAAAGTTACGCTAAGATTTATTCTGGATATATAGGGGTTTTCAGTCAATAGGGTAGTATTACGTTTTTTGGTACCTATTGATGCGCTAAGCTAGCTTTAATTTTTTTAAGCCTTTCAAAATTTCTTCCACTGCCACTTCAGGCGGTGTTTCCAGCTTTTCTGTTTTGAACTCTATGAAAGGAATCCTTTTTTCCCTAAAGTGTTGCAGAATTGGCTGAGTTTGCTGTTCATAAACTTCAATTCGTTTTTTTATGACTTCTGGGGTGTCGTCTGGGCGTTGGTATAGGGGTCCGCCGCACTTGTCGCATATCATGTCTTTTTTTGGCTTTAAGTAGCGTATGTTGTAAACTTTGCCGCAGTTTTTGCATATTCTTCGTGTGGATAAGCGTTCGATGATTATCCAATCTGGGACATTTAGCTGGATGATGGCGTCTATTTTTGCGATATTCTCTAGCGCCTTTGCTTGCTCGATAGTGCGGGGATAACCATCCAAAATAAAACCTTTTCTGCCAGAGATTTTTGCTAATCGATGCTTCAAAACTTCCACTACAACATCATCTGGAACGAGTAAGCCTTTCTCGACATATCCTTTCACTTTTCTGCCCAACAGGGTGTCTTCTTTCATGATTTCTCGAAAAATGTCACCCATGGCAATTACATCAACGTTAAGCTTGGATTGTAGTCGTGAAGCGTAAGTGCCCTTGCCAGAACCTGGAGCACCAAAAATGATAGCATTAACCATTCCTATTCATCCTGAATATGGTTTGTCATATTTTCGTAAGAGAACGGCAAGTTGATAATTAAGTATTACTGTGTGATTGCAATAAAATCTTCTAGTGTTTTAGCCCTTTCTAACAAACCTAATCGCAATATCTCCCGAAATCCTCATTTTTTCTCTCTTAAACTGCACACTTTCGTTTGGCGTGAAACTTGATATGTTTGGTTGTTATATTGTTTGGGCGGAAATCGGAGTTCGAATCTCTCCCGGGCTACCATAAGATTTTCTTAAGATTTTCAATTGAGAAATAGATGTAAACTCGTGTTGTTTGAACCTGAGCTGCATACAATGCTGTTAGCTTTTAATACGTACTTCACCTAATCTTATCTCTTGGATGATGAGAATGGTTGACGCACCAACACTTTCGATAGCAATTGCAACTGCAAGCGTAGTGGCAGGAGTCATTTACTATTCCTTTATGCTGAGAAATCAAGCCAAAGCGAGACAAATGGACCTGCTAATGAGGATATATTTGACTTGGGGTAGCGAAGACATGAAAAAAGCATTTCAAAATGTTTTGGCTCTGGAGTTTAAGGATTATGATGATTTTCTGAAGAGATATGGTATGGCTTCGCAGGCTTGGGTAGATGTGGACAAAATCGGTTGGTTCTTAAATGGACTGGGGTTTCTTGTGCACGAAAAATTTGTGAGCATTAAGCTTGTTAAAGGTCTTCTCCATGCTCGTGGAGTTATGGTGCTGTGGGAGAAAATGAAGCCTGTTATAGAAGGAGTAAGGAAAGCGTTTGATATGCCAGAATCAAATTCGTGGTTTGAATACCTGTACAATGAAATGAAGAAAAGAGAACAACAACCAACAAAAATCGGATAGAGCATTCGTCTACATTTCCATTTTTTGTTCTTCCCTAGTTATCGATTCAAAATTCTTTTCAGGCTCATTTTGAGAGAATTTTCCAGAAAAGACAGAGAATCGAGTCTTAACGCCGATAATTTAAACCGATATTTGAACCTAACCCGGGCTACCAAACTCTAGAGTGTAATTTATACTAATTTCACCGAGGATTTCGCTCATCTCCCCCTCTTTTTGTGTTCTCAGTCTTCATGTAGTTTAAGACAAGGGAGGATATCGAGTGATTTCTGTGTATATCCAGGGGCGTCTATCTCGAAGAGCTGGAAAGAAGAAGGCTCTGGCATCAAAGAGGGCCTTTGCCCGGTCATTTCTCTTTCATCAGTAATGCGAAGATTAGCATGGCTTCAACCAATGCAGCTAGCACAATTATTCCCGGAAGGATAGTTCCTGTCAAGTCTGCAAGAAATCCAATCATTAACGGTCCTGTGAACCCTCCTATCCCTCCCAGGGAGAAGACAATTCCTACTGCGGCACCCATGTATTTTGCGCCAACTTGGGGCATATCCATCAGAATCACAATTAACAGAGGCGCCATGGCACCGTAACCTATACCGTAAAAAATCAAAGATGCAATGAGGGGCAAACCGTTGACTGTGGCTGTGGTGAATATGCAAATGCCCTGAACTAGCAGTGTAACGAAAACTATTGGCTTTCTTGAACCTGCTTTTGCAAGCGTAGGGACAATGACACTTCCGATCAAGCCGCTCCAACCGGGAACTGAGGCAAAGACTCCTGCTTCGGCTGGGCTCATTCCCTTCAGCTCCAATAATTTTGGAAGCCACCTCGTAAAGCCGTAACCAGTGAAGAAAGCGGATGAAAAACCTATAATGGCAATTATCCAAACATACTTTTCTCTAAGCAATTTTGAAATTGCCTCTCTCAGTGGTACAGTTGTAATGCGCCCAGTCTGAGTATGTGGCGGATCTCTTCCAAACAACAACCAAATAAAGACCATCGAAAATCCAAGAAGTGCGTATAGGCGGAGGGTATCTCTCCAAGTACCTACAAGTGGCATAATGACAGTGTTGGTGATCGCGAGAGAAGTGGACATGCCAATGAAAGGGCCAGTCATATAAATGCCAGAAGCCAACCCCCGTTCCTTACCTGAAAACCATGAAGCCACAATCTTTGGTGCACCAACTGAGAGAAATGGGCCTCCGATGCCGAATACGCAAACAGAGAGGAACAAGGTCTCGAAGTCTGTGGCGAAGGATTGCAGAAACGCTGACAAGGGAACTAATGCGACCGCGGCCACTATTGATCTTCTCATTCCAGCACGATCGATCAAAAGACCTACGGAAATAGCCAAAGGAATGTATACCAGCAGCACGCCTCCTAGTATAGAGCCTATTTGAGAGTAGGTTAGAGCTAAATCGTGCGCTATTGGGGTGACAAGCGGAGGAATAGATGATCCTATCATGCCGAAAGCAAAATAGGCGAGCCATATTAGAGCTAGCATAACCCATCTATAATTGGATTTAATAGAAAGGCGTGCTTCATTTTCCATGTTTTCTAAATATCTATCTTTATTAACTATTTAAGCTCTTCAACGGCTGACGATACTTATCAATTTAAACATAACTTTGGAGTTAAGTGCAGGAGAATAGGTTTAGATATCGGTTTAAATTCTCGGAATTTCATTTGTCAATCAGTAACTAAGTCTCAACCCTTTTAAGATATGGTTCTTAATAATCTTATTAGTGGTTGGAGTGAAGACTGTCTGTTTATGCGGAAGTTTTAGGTTCTATACAGAAATGAACAAAGTTGAAGGATTTTTAGTTAAAAACGGCGCAAAGTGCATCAAGCCAATTCCTTACCCTTATGAAGACCCAGGGAAGAGTAGAACTCGAAAGGAAGAAGAGACAGGAACAAAAGACCATATAGAAAATGTCAAACAAGCGGACATAATTTACGTTGTGGATAAAGATGGCTATGTTGGCCGTTCTACTGCAGTTGAGATAGGAGTGGCGTATGGTTTAGGAAAGAAAATCTATGCTATGGAGCGAATAAAAGATGCTGCCGTAGATATTCTGGTCGACGAAGTCCTATCACCTGAGAAATTGATTTCCATACTAAAACACTAACTAAAACTATTTCACGTAAGATTCATTTATCCAGAACCTTGCACCCTCAGTGTTCATCCTTGCTTTCAGTCCCAATGGCAGTGGCAAATTAGGGGTGTAATGGCCAAAATCCATACTGGCAATGATTGGAAAATCAAAGCCTTTGGTTATGTCCAAAACAACCTCTTTTACCTCATTGGTCATATCTTTTATGACGTTGGCTTCTTTGCCTCTAATTTTGCCTACCAACATGCCTTTCGTCTTATCAAATAAGCCAGTTTCTTTGAAGTGAACTAGCATTTGGTCGATAGATTCTAAAGGCCGCGACATGGTTTCCCAAAAGAAAATAATATCCTGATTCAGTTTTGGAAAGTACGGGGTTGCGAGTAGCGATTCTAAAGTTGGAAGATTTCCACCGAATAATCTGCCCTCAGCGGTGCCACTTCGCCAGACTTCCCACCTAGTCAATTTTGGCAACAAACCCAGTGGCTTAGCTTGCTTAGTGACTTCTAAGAAAAGATTGACTTCGTATATCGCTTCTTGGCTCTTCCTGTCTGCTCCAAATCCGAAAACAACATCAGTCTGATGAAGACTGTAAGACCAGCTTTGGTTAAGAAAGCTGTATGAAGTGTTGTAATGTCGCTCATCCCACAAAAAATCTTTGGGTTGGTTTTTATCAAATCAAAATCTAAATAGCACAAGGTTTGGATTGCAACAGATCCACCCGTAGCGCAGATGATTGCTTTCACTTCTTTATCAGCAAACATGTTGTTAATGTCTTCAGCTCTTTGAGGGCCTGTTCCAGCCATGTAGCCCTGCCTGAGCCTAATGGATCTGCCTTCCTTCACCTTAAAACTAAGATTTCTAAGATGCCTAACCCCTTGCCGGTACACATCGTTGAAGGGCAAGACAGGGGACGAAGGCGCAATTATGCCGACTGTATCGCCTTCACAAAGTCTTGTTGGTTTCAAAAGTTTCATCTCTATCTCTCTAGTGAAAGAGGAAATTAAATAATTTAAGCTTCATGTTTATGTAAATAACATAATATTATTGCGGAGAGCATTCAAAGATGTTGTCTAACTCCGATATTGACTTCTTAACCTCCCAGAGGGTCGCACGTATAGCAACGATAAAAGCCAAAGATAAATCACCTCACCTAGTTCCAATATGCTTCGCCTTCGATGGAAAGACTATTTTCACAACGTTAGGCGTGGGAAGTCAGAGACTCAAGAACGTGAAACAAGGAAGCAAAGCGGCAATTCTTGTGGATGAATACGAAGAGGAAAAGAGCGAGTGGAAAGTCCTTCGTGGACTATTAATCTACGGCAACACGAAAATACTGACCTTCAAAAGAAATAGAGACCAATTCATGCACGGCTGGAAGTTACTCATACATAAATATCCTCAGTATAAGCAATGGGCAAACGCTGACCTTACACCTAAGGACCCTGATACAAGACGCATCATGAAAATTGAACTCAAAAAAATAATAAGATGGGGTTTTAGATAAAGTCGTGTTTTTTCAAGGAAATTTGATGATATTCATTCCTCGGTAAGCAAGTAGAACATAATAACTATTTATGTTAAGGTTGGACTAGTAAACTTTCGTCTCCAAACATATCGTCAAAAATGCGACAAAATCAAAATTTTTAGTGGTGCGGGGGGCGGGATTTGAACCCCGATAATTTAGATCGATAGCTTCTCTACTTAGACCTGTCATCTTTGTTTATCCGAAGTGAGAAATTTAAACGAGATAAATCACGTATCCCAAGCTACCAAAAAACATGAACCGGATAAGCATCTTTTACTCGAAAACGAAACGTTAAACACGCCAATTTATCCACTTTTCCCATGACATATTTAAAGCCTAATAGAGGGGTCTAGCGCCTTTACACGCACACACTACTCTAATCCTTTATCGCTTCTTAACGGATTAAGAATGTTATTTCCTTCACAAGAGTTTCGGGAACAATGGTTCTTCCTTTTCGCTTGCTTAACCTAACGAATCCAAATTTGCTTAGCACTTGTAAATCTTGATATACATTTTTCACGTTTCGCCTCACTTTCTGAGCCAAATCATTTATTGAGTCTACCCTTAAAACGGCAAGCTTGTATAATAATTCCATTCTCTTAGGTGTAAGCAAAGCAGCTTGTTCTGGCTTAAAGTCTTTAATTTCCTCAACAGGATAGTCTAGCGTTCCCTCTTCCATGTAGCCCTTGTAACTATCCACAAGTTCCACCCACTCAAAATAGATTCGTGCAAGCTTGCCGTCTAGCCTTTGTTTAAGGAATTGCTCCTCAAACTTTTCAAAACTCATGCCATACTCTTTCTCGAACTCCCTGATTTTCTTTTCTATTTCCTCCAACGTCAAATTCCTGATGATTCTGATAAGCATAAACATTCACAATTAAATGTACGCCAACCCGCTTTAAATCTTCACGATGAAAACGCTTAAAGCAGTTAATGACAACTTTAAATTCTACTCGAAAAGTATGGCATGATGTAAAAATGCACGCAACAAAAGTTGAAAAACACCTATATCAAATTGATGTTGAAGCCGCTGGAATTAAGAATTTTATCGCTAGCTACATATTAAAGGGAAAGCAAGTGGCAATAGTTGAAACAGGTCCCACTTCATCGGTACCCAATTTGCTTTCCAGCTTAAAGGAACTGAACATAAAGCCAGAAAAAATAGCCTATGTAGCTGTTTCCCATATTCACCTAGACCATGGCGGAGGAGTTGGGAAATTATTAAAATATCTGCCTAAAGCCAAGGTTATCGTTCATCCAAGGGGAGCACCTCACTTGGTGAAGCCAGAAAAACTCTGGCAACAGTCAAAGGAGGTTCTGCGAAAAATAGCCGAAATGTACGGTGAACCCGAACCAGTTCCAGAAGAAAGAATTATTGCGGCAACAGACAACATGACGTTTGATATAGGAAACGACGTTAAGCTAGAAGTTGTGGAGACCCTCGGGCACGCTTCACACCATTTAAGCTATTATGAACCATTAACCAAAGGAATTTTCCTTGGAGACGCTGCTGGAATTTATCTAAACGAAATCGACGTGATTGTGCCCACAACGCCATCGCCATTCCGTCTGGATATTGCATTAGCTTCTTTGGATAAGCTTATCAGCCTGAAACCTAAGGCTTTGTATTACAGCCACTTTGGTAAAGCCCACAATGCTGTAGAGAAGCTCCAGACCTATGTAAAGCAGCTTATGCTTTGGGCAAAAATTGCAAAGCAGGGACTGGAAAAAAGGGAAAGCTTGGAAGCAATAAGTAAAAGAATAATCGAAGGTGATGTGGCTGTCAAAAAAGCAAAAGAATACATTAAGATACATCCAGTCCTAAGCGAGACTGTACTTAACGAGAGTTTACAAGGTATTATAGGTTTTGTGGACAAATTCAGGGAATTTCAGACGTAGCTTTGTTTTGGTGTAAACGCCAAAATCATTTATATTCCGCCCTTCTCTTTTGTGTGATAGGTGAAAAAATGGAAGAAGGAGAAGGTCGTCTCCCTACAGAAAAAGTCCCACTTGAAAAGATAGACAATTACAGTTGGCGCATACCAAGATATAAACCAGCCATGCGAGTTCCAGGCATAGTTTTCGCCAACAAAGACTTATTAGAGAAAATGCAGACGGACAGAACCCTTTGGCAATGTGCAAATGTTGCCCATTTACCTGGCATCTACAAACACTCCATAACTTTGCCAGATGGACACGAGGGTTATGGTTTTCCAATAGGAGGCGTAGCCGCAACCGACTATGATGAAGGCGTAATCAGCCCAGGAGGAGTAGGCTACGACATAAACTGTGGAGTCCGTTTACTAACAACAAATCTTTCAGAGCAAGACATAAGACCAAAGCTTACAGAACTCACCGGCATGATTTTTGATAATGTCCCAAGCGGACTTGGAAGCCGTCGAAAAGACTTCAAAGTCACAATTCATGACTTAGATAGGCTTGTAATAGAGGGTGTTCAATGGGTTATCGACCAAGGATTAGGCTGGTCCGAAGACGCTGAACACTGCGAAGAACGTGGATGCATGAAAAACGCAAACCCTGACAAAGTTTCAACAACAGCAAAAAATAGAGGATTACCACAGATTGGCACATTAGGCTCAGGGAACCACTTCTTAGAAATCCAAAAAGTGGAAAAAATTTACGACCCTAAGACGGCCAAAATTTTCGGAATTGAACATGAAGGACAAGTGACTGTTATGATCCATTGTGGTTCTCGAGGCTTCGGACACCAGATATGCTCAGATTATTTGCGGGTTATGGAAAGAGCTGTACACAAATATAAGATAGTATTGCCCGATCGAGAACTTGCATGCGCACCCGGAAACAGCAATGAAGCAGAAGACTATTATCAGGCCATGGCCTGCGCCGTTAATTATGCCTTTGCAAACCGTCAAGTAATAATGCACTGGGTTAGACAAAGCTTCCAGCAAGTTTTTAAAGAAGACCCAGAAAGGTTTGGGCTAGAACTTGTTTATGACGTAGCCCATAACATTGCAAAAATAGAAAACCACAAGGTTAACGGAGAAGAAAAGAAAGTCTGGATTCACAGAAAAGGTGCAACACGAGCCTTTCCACCTAGACATCCAGAAATACCAGCAGACTATAGCTCTGCAGGACAACCAGTCCTTATACCAGGAAGCATGGGAACAAGCTCTTGGCTTCTGACGGGCACAGAAAAAGCCATGCAAATAAGTTTTGGTTCTACAGCCCATGGAGCAGGTCGGATGATGAGCCGATCGGCTGCAAAAAGAAGATACTGGGGTGGAGACATAAAAAAAGCTTTGGAACAACGGGGGATCGTAGTTAGGTCCGCAAGCTCAGTGGTTCTGGCTGAAGAAGCAGATCCAGCCTACAAAAACGTGGACATAGTTGCAGAAGTAAGCGACAAACTTGGAATAGCCACAAAGGTTGCAAGAATTGTTCCCATAGCCGTGATAAAAGGCTAAAATATATTTCACATGAAGATTGAAACGCGAAAATTACCACTTTTCTTCATTTTTGACTATATCACTCAAGCTTCATCTTCTTTCCAGCTCTTATTTTTTGCTCTTCTGTTGCATGAGCCTTCTGTAATTCCTTCATGTACCAACCTCTTTCCCTAGCATAATGAATACTCATGGCTATTCCTAAACAAAGCAAGACAACACCAATGGATGTTAAAGATAAGCCCAAAAGACTGTACGGGTGAGGCGTTAAATGATAGGGAATTATTAGAAACCACTCTGGACTTTCGACTTTTACTACGGTTTCAAGTAAGCCTCCTACAAAGAATACTGAGCCTATTATGATTATCAAATATCCAACGGTTTCATTGTGCCTTGACTCTTCCGCTTTCTCATGCAAGTATTCGCTAAAAAGCATTAAACCCACACTTTGAGCACAAGAATGGTTATCTATAAGTATTATTGTGATTTTCGAATATCGATTAAAGGCTAGGTGAAGTTTATATCAAAAGATTCGTTATAATTAACAATAATTGCCTTGTGCTTGCATGTGATTGATATGCCGTTTAAAGATGAATGTGGAATCTGCGGCAGAGTACTTTCTTATGCTTATCTTAGACGTTGCCAAAAATGTGGACGGCTATTTTGTAGAGATTGTATGGTTCCAGATGTTGCGACAGGCGACTTCACAAAAATGTTTTGTCTTCACTGTGCAAGAAAAATTGTTTCGCCAAAATCTCCTGATAGATACGCCCAGCTTACAAGATATCTAAAATTTAGGGCAGCTTTCACGGATGTTGTTAAACTTTCCTTCGCGGAAATAGATGGGATAATAGGCGACAACTTACCAATAAGCGCATATCGTGATGAAAAATGGTGGAGCAACACATCAAACAGCGCGCATGCCAAAGCTTGGCTGGATGCAGGATGGAAAGCGCAGGAAGCGAATCTGAAAGAGGGTTACGTGGTTTTTCAGAAAGGCGAAAATATGCAAAAAAGAAGCTTCAGGAGAAAGGTCTTTAACAAGCAGACTAAGAAACCTTTTACCCCAGTTCCCCATCGGATTCCCAAAACCAGAAAGCCGTCAAAAACGAAAACGGCAAAACTCTATGCCCGCCTCAAAAATCTGGAACGAAAAAGAGCCTCTACGACTAGATATCCTGGCAGTTTCAAACCTAAGCTGTCACATGAAAAAAGGCTATACAAACCAGAAGAGAAACCACAATAGTCACATAGCATAACGAACAGAAACACCAAATTTATGGATGAAAAGAAATTTTATCTAGCTTAGCCTATTAGAGATAATGTGTACTAAAAGACAAGGCGGCCGTCGTCTAGTCTGGTTAGGACACAGACGCTCTTTACGAGCGAGTGAAAGCCTTCCAAGCCTGCGATCCCGGGTTCGAATCCCGGCGGCCGCATCACAAACCTGATTTTGCAAATTTTTATGCAAACTTTGTAGATTTGACTTCAGACAGGGTGATGGATGAGGAAATATTTTGTGGGGTATTGACTGGAATATTGAAATGAACGATTGTTTATTTGATGCTTTTCATAGAAATTCAGGAAATTTTTTGCAAAGTATACAGATATCCTGCGCGATAACATCTGGTTTTTGTTGACTCTTACGCAGGTCTTCAAGCGAGTAGAATTGTGATGGGACAAAAACTGTTTTCATACCAACGGCTTTAGCACCTTTCATGTCTTCAAGTGGGCTGTCTCCAACATAAACTGTTTCTTCTGCTGTCACTCCAAGTCTTCTTAAGGTCTCTTCAAAGATTTTTATATGAGGTTTGCGCCAGCCAACTTCCTCTGAAACCAGGACAACGTTAAAATAATGGCCTATGCCCAAATTTCTGAGCCCAGCATAGATCACTGGAGCATACGTGAAATTTGAGACTAGGCCTAACTTGTATTCCATAGAAAGCATGTTCAGCAGCTTTTTTGCGCAAGGTCTAAGCTCTAGGAAGTTCAAGTAGTCTTCGAAGAAGATGTTGACAGCCGTTTTTATACGTTCATCTTCTGGATTTGTTTTAAATCCTAAATTACTTAGGGTTTCAGCGATCCAAACGGCGTTTGTCACCTCAACCAGTTCTTGGTAGCGTACCACTCGGTATTTCTCATGGGCTTTGCTGTATGCTGCTAAGAAACGTTCATCACCCACGTTAAAGCCAACTTCTGCAATAGCCCTGCATAACTTTGTTTTTGAGTCTTCTAAACTGTAATTTTTAACGTTTGCCAATGTACCAATGAAATCGAAAATTATAGCTGTGACAAACGGCAACTCGGAGTCCTCTTCACTTTAGTTATTGCTGATTCGTTTTTGCAATGCATATTTTCACATAATAAGGTTTACTTATACATACAACAACTTAACATATTGAACTTCCATGTCTTTCAGAGAATATTTGCACGAGAAGGCAGAAGAGTCAAGGCACAACGAGGTCGTAGCCTATCTTATGTTTCTAGCAGGCGCCATGTTTTTTGTAGGCGGCATACTTGTAACATTATGCCTAGCTGGAGAACCTAATTGGCTCCTATTCATCCCATATCACACAGAGTCGCATGCCGGAGCGGTCTTGGGCTTAACACTGATAATAAGTGGCCTTTCTTTGATAGTTTTTGGAATAGCCACTGGCATAAACTATTCGCATGAGAGAAGCTGGTACATGCAAGAACTGCGTAAGGCAAATTCTCTAGAGGAGGTTTTGCTTAGCAAGCCAGCAAAAAGTTCACCTAGAAAGAAAAAAGAAAAAGCTTAACCTGTTTGAACCTGTATGATTTTCCTCTCTAACCCTTATTGCCATTTTTCCTGCCATGGCAAGGTTTTAGATTTTTGAAATTATTTCTTTTACTTTTTCTGCAAGTATTGTTTTCAAAAGCTTGTCTACGTTTCCTACGGAGTCTTCGATTTTAATGTCGAAAGGAATTTCTCCCAAAAACGTTGTATCTAATCGTTGAAGTTGCTTCCGTATATTCTTTGATTTTTTTATTTTCATGTTTTCAACAACACCTATCACTGGGGTTTTTAACTCTTTTAGCAGTCTTATCAATTTTCTAACAGTTTCAAAGGCTAACTGCGAAGGCGTTGTTACTACGAGGAACCTTATGTTCTTGATGAGGCGTATTAGGTCTAATGTTGCATCTCCTATGCCCGGCGGCATGTCTATAATGAGAAAATCAAGAGTTCCCCATCTAGTAATTGAAAGAAGCTCTATTAGCGCATTTGAAACATCCGCGCCTCTTAGTGGCGATGCATATTCACCAGAGTAATAAACTATCGACATGTATTCTAAGCCGTGAACCCTCGGAGGAACTATGCCCTTTTCTTCTCTGGGCTGTACTTCTTTAACGCCTAAAATCATGTGTGTGGATGGGCTTGTGAAATCTAAGTCGAAGAGGCCAACACTATAGCCTTTTTTAGCCAATGCTAAGGCGAGTATAGATGCAAATAAGCTTTTGCCCACTCCGCCCTTGCCGCTTGAAACAGCAATAATGTTGCGAATACCTTTAAGTCTTTCATCTATCACGCTGATTCGTGGGTCAACCATTGCTTATTTTACTCCTTTTATAGTTTCAAGCCATACTCCTCGCCCTTGTAATATCTCGAAGTCTGGGCTGCCACATTTTGGACATTTGATGTATGTGTGGGCTATTTCTGGAACAAAATGTATGGCCCCTGCTGTTTTTTCATCTAATTTTTCTTTGTTGAAAACCCACTTATTACCGCAGACCCTACACCGTAGTTGTGCTTTTACGATTTCTATGTTGAATTTTGTGTTTTTGAATTTGGCTGTTTTGAGCTGTGACAAGGAGAATTCTAGGATATCCAGTTCTATCTGCTGTAATTCACCAACCTTTATTTTCACTTCTGTAACTTCTTTTAATCCTTCTTTTTCAGCTATTTGAGAAGCTGAGGAGATGATTGCTTCAGCTAAAGCCCATTCATGCATAGAAAAGCCTATAACAAAGCATCATTTAAAAATTATTGCAAAGCTAACAAATGAAATGGATAGATCGCTTGATACGTGTCTTCTAAGTCTTTTTTCTTCTATAACTATGGCTTTCAGTAAAAAAAGGTTTAGATTCTAATCACCAGATTGGGCGCTCTTCTTTTAGATTGTAAAATTGCAATCAAAGGTATAATGATGAGCAGTGCTGCGGCTATTAGTATTGAAAACTCAGGAATAACAATGATGATGTACCTGAGAGACTCACCGTCTTTTACTACGAAATCTCCGAATCGGTCATAGGCAATAATTTTGTAGGTAATCAATGTGTCGGGTTGTTGTCCTGGAATTGTTCCGTTGTATGTTCCAGTCTCAGCGTTGTATAAAGTCATTGTGATGTTTTCCCATGAAGCTGTACGATTTGTTGTATATGAGATAATAACGTCTCTAATGCCTTGAGAAGCCGTTACATTAACAAAGACATCGATGTCGGTCCAAGGATTAACGTCTCCTTCTGGATCACGACTAGGATCAGAAACAACTATAGAGTCTTTTATGGCATAGAGATAGTGATCGTTTGAGCCAAAATATATTACTCCGTCAGCTATTGCAGGTGAAGACCAGATCTCTTCTGAAGTTCCAGTGGGGTAGCTCCAAACTTCTTGTCCCGTTGAAGAGTTCAAGGCAATCAATTTTCCATCTAACGTTCCAACAAAGACTTTGCCATCTGCAACGGCAGGAGAGGATTTTAAAGGATAAGTCATGTTGTTATACCAAATTAACGCACCTGTAGTAGAGTTTAACGCATAAACACAATACGGCGCCCCATCAGAAACGACGAAAACCATGTCATGACTGACAGCAGGTGATCCAAAAATGCTTCCAGTCGTGTAATTCCACAGTTGTGTGCCAAGCAAAACGTCCACAGCATAGGTTTTGCCGTCTGCCGACCCAAAATAGACTCTACCATTGTAGTAAGCTGGGGTGGAATACACGTGGCCACCAGCTGAAAAGCTCCATTTTACTGTCAAATCACTAGAATCATGGCATCTTACCTTTGTATCGAAGCCAGCATAGATGCGACCAGCGTAAATTGCCGCAGACGAGTACTGCGGCAATGTATCTTCTCTCCCATAAATGCGATTTAATATATGTTGTCCTGTATATGCGTTAAATTTTTCTATTACGCAACGGGAATGCGGTGGAGTTCCAACTCCTACGTCGTATTTGTCAACGATGTATACGTACCCAGAATCTACTAACGGAGAAGACCGCACTGCGTAGCGTGTTTCTGTATTACCTCCATACAAATAGTGCCGCCACAGAAACTTTCCATTCGATGCATTGAAGCAGTAAATGGATGGATTATCGGTACTTATAAATACTCTATCGAAGCTCTCCCCGTTTAGCCGAGCAACTGTTGGAGAACTACGAACTAATCCATCTGTCGTATAATTCCATAATTTTTCCCCAATGTTTGCATCTAATGCGTAGATCTTTTGGTCATCACATCCAATGAATATCTTGCCGTTAGCAACAGCTGGAGACGAAACTATTGCATTAGGAAGTTCTCTCTGCCACAGAAGAACGGGGTTGTTGGGAGCAGGACTCGTCGTAGAACCTGTCCTACTTCCATCGTGGTGGAAAGTCGGCCAATCGCTAGCCTTCACCTGCATAATTGCTATTATGCCTGTCAGAAACAGCATTGCCATTATCTTCATAATCTCTTTTGTCTTCATTTTATCGCCATCTTTTTCTCCTTTCAATTTGGGATACTGTTAGAACAATACTTCAGTTTTTATGATTTGTGGAAGAATCTTCGATTGAATCTAAAATTATCTAGGTCCCTAATATTTCACTATGATGAAAACAAAGTTTGGATACCATATAATAAAACGACTGGAATAAGCAAAAACAGCAAACTAAGATTTACTTATAGCCTTAACCTGTTTCAGCGCTTTCTCGATCTCTTCCCGTATTATGTAGCCTCCCATGTGAAGTATTGGCTCTTTCACTTCGGGGTCTACACTCATTGTTGCTGTACATGGGTAGCTGTGGTGAGCTTTTGCCACTGCATCATAGAGGATCTCCCTTCTTGTTTCAATTCCCACAAGTTTTCTTGCTACGTACCATGTGGAACCACATGGAGCACTTCGCCTAACAATTGCAGAGTCTATAAATTCACGTTTGCCTCTCTTGGCGGTTAAAATTTCTAATGACGGTATTCCTACTTTAAGTTCATTTATAAACCTAAAGATAATCGGTTTATCCTCTGCTGGTTCTAGCGAGCAGAAAGGCTTCGGAAACGCATTTTCTAAGCCGAGTTCTTGGCATTTTTCTTCCACTTGCTTCCTTAGACCCGACGGAACTTCATTGAAGTCTTCTATTGGCGCTATCAACCCTTTTATTCCAAATTTTTGTATATGATTGGGCAGTTCTAATAACAAATCTTTGTGCAGTCCAGAGGCTATACATAAATTGGCTTTTGGAATCTTTTTAGGCATGTATCTTTCTGGGCTGTCAATAAAGGCTGGTAGTTCTGATGGGTCTTGCAGCTGTATTGCAGCTCGAATGTTGCGGACAAAACTGTATACATTGTATTTGCAAGAGTCACAATAGAGGCCGCAAGACTTGCAGAAACTTGGATCATTTATTAGGTTTCTTATCACTCGTTCTGCATACTCTCCGCTATAAATGAAGATTAAAGTTAACATTTTTTCGCTACTAGCTAAGCTCAAACCTAACACTCAATCTAAAACTTGATATTTTAATAAGTGGCAAGCAACACATGTTCTAAAAAGAGGTCTTCTGGAAGCACTCCAGCAAATTCAATCTTCTCGTTGATGACCGTTTTGGGGACACCCATAATGCCGTACTTGAAGCCTAAATGAGGAAATTCACTTGCATCGATAACATCAGCCTTTATCAAGTCGCTTTCTATAGCAAATTTATGGGCAAGACTTGCAATTAAGGGGCAGTATGGACACATCAAAGTTACGAAAACTTGGATATGAACTGGCGTTTTAATTTCGTTAAGCTTCTTCTTGGTCTCTTCTGAAATGTCTGTTTTCCTTTTTGAAACGTTTATTATACTTTCTAGCAGAGTTTGAAGTTC
>Ga0315306_10000483_pt1 | contig 19168 bp, 17 predicted proteins | sample TDP1_MG_FD_203803 | JGI IMG/M metagenome (GOLD analysis project Ga0315306, IMG submission 203803) | Freshwater sediment microbial communities from Lake Towuti, South Sulawesi, Indonesia - TDP1 | ecosystem: Environmental > Aquatic > Freshwater > Lake > Sediment | place: Indonesia: South Sulawesi... | reverse complement strand
CAGTCGGTTGAGCACGTGCCATCTGTTTGTCTTCAGGTGTTCAGCCAGCTCCGGCGTCGTGGCTCCCCTGTAATTGAGGAGGTAATCCACGATTTTGTGGTCTGTCTCGTCTATGCAGAACGTGTGGGGATTGACCTTGCCCTTCTCAAAGGTGAGAACCTCCAGCTCGGTCAGGTATCTCTTTACCTCTGAAAGGTCGGCTTCCAGCTTGCCCACTTTTCGTTCCAGCTCGAGAATCTTGTCGGGTCGAGGAGTTTTCTGAAGTTTCTCTAAGATGGCGGCTCTAATGAAGTCGCTGCGTTCACCCTCGGGCACTCGGAGAGCCAGCTCCTTGAACACTTCCTCTGGAATTTTTGCGGAAACCACAGAGTACTTGCCCATCAGCGCTCCCATATCTACTTTCGTTCTTGTGGTAAAAACATTAACTCTAATCCAGCTTACTTTTCTGTGTACGATTCTAATCAACACTTTGGGTTCGGCTATCGTTCTACCAAATTTTCTCACACTTGAGGGAGTGGAAGATTCTGGTTTAGGAGCTGCTGATCTGTGAAGATGATGCATCTGGATAAACGAGGGCTGGTTTGCCGGTTACTTACTGGTATTGGATAGGCTTTTATACTTATCATATATATTAAACACATTCTTTGGGAGAAAGGAGAATGAGAGCAAGACTAGTCGCTGGATTTTTGCTGGTGCTTCTTCTCCTCGGCTTGTGTCCTCCACTGATTCTAACATCGCCAACTCACCCCACAGCTAGCTCAGATTCTCCGTCGGCAGTACGCGCACATCTTGGGGAAAACAAGAACGTGACCGTTCTTAAAGATGGCACAGCTTCCGTTGAAACTTGGTTCAACGTGTCGGATTCCGAGCTGGCCCAGGCGTATAGAAACCTGTTGGGGGGCAACGATTTAACGTCTAACCAACCCACACCGATACCTGAATTCAAGAAAGTGCCCTACAGCATAAATTGGAGCGAAAACATCACTGTTGTAAGAGAATTGAATTCCTCAGAAATTTGGCTTCCCGTTCGAGATGACTTCCTGGTGGCAATTGCCGATGAAGCGAAGGACCAACTTGGTCTCGGGCTTGAAATACTTGACTCTTACATGATGGACGATTCCGCTACGCGGGAATTCAAGATATGGATGGGTGGTCATGCAACGCTGCAGATTACGAATGTCACCTCAATTGCAGACAGATACAAGTGGGGAATTCTGATAGGGCCTGTCGACGAGAATGCCTCAGCCGTAGCCGCAAGCATGCTTGCAATAAAAATCTACCACATAGAAGAATTGCTTGGCTCATTCGGCACAACTGAGGAGTTCGAAGGCACCTACACAACCACAATCAACCTGCCAGCTGAAGCTGTTCTGCTAGAACCCGAAGATTTGGATAGGTTGTTCTGGAGTATAGATTTGGGAAACGGAACATTTGTTGAAGCTTCAGTCTCATTGCCCGACAGCTCAACAATAGTTCTAAATGAAACGTTGGTTGTAACAATGCGGAATAGAACCATGTCTCTGGAGAGTTTTGTGGAATCCTATGGTAACATAGGATTTAAAACATTAAGAATTAACATCACTATGCCCACGATACCTTATGGCGTAATACGCTATGAGATTCCTGACTGGAGTAAGATGTGGGAAAAGAAATGGCATTGGGCAATATTGAACACCAAGGCTGGTGTAAGCCTTGGAGATCAGAATCTAGGCGCCAAAATAAATTTAACCACCAACTTGGGGTTTTCCGCATACGTCGGCTTAGGGATTAATGGCAAAAAACTGAAAATTAACTATCTATCGTTCGAAGCGTGGCTAAAGCCGGAGATAAATGTGAACATTGAAGCGAAGACATGGGCTGGGGCCTCATGGAGCACAAAATGGGAGCTAAACATATACGCAGTTTATGTGCAACACATCATCGATACGTCTGTCTTGGGGATTCCCTTTTGGGCGGATCTGAATTTTACAGCAGGACTCCGTTTCGAGGTCAATGCTTCTGGCTGGATTGTGGCAAGTTACACAGCAAACTACACTGGAAGCGTTAAGGCTGGAGTGCGTTGGCGAAGTGATACAGGCTTTGCTAAAATCTGGGAACCTCAGACAGACACAGGCAAAAGCGAATCGATAGACATTGAGGCAAGTGTTGTTGCGAGTGCTCGCTTGATAGCCCGACTTGAACTATTGTTCTATAGCGTTGCTGGACCCTTTGGAGAGCTCGAGCTTTACGCACTTGCCCAATTCACGTACATAAACATGTATAATACACAATGGACGATTCAGGTAGGCTTACAAGCACGCGCCGGATTAACCATAAACATTAAATTCAAGGTGCTCGGGAAAACACGCGAATTTCATAAAGAGTGGATCTGGGAAACATGGGAACTTTGGGAAAAGACGTGGAGTAGCAACACGGTTAGCAACCCTGTACCTCTCCCAATCGCAATATTCACGTATTCTCCGACACTTCCCACTTCGGGCGTCACAACCGTCACCTTCAGCGGTTCACAATCGTATTCACCTGACGACCGACTGGACCGCCCAGGAATGAACCCTGGAACAATCACGGAGTGGACTTGGGGTTTCTGTAATGTAAACGGAACAACAACAGGACCCCTGAGTGGAGAGAACGTCAATGTTAGCTTTCAGCCCGGTGGGTGGTACAGCGTTTCCCTGACAGTGAAAGACAATCGCGGCAACATAAGCTCAACGTCGGAGCACATCTACGTACTCAAACGCGACGTTGCCATAGCCAACTTCTCAGTTACAACAAACTTCACATATCCAGGACTCGCATTTAGGGGCTTCACCTATCCCAGCTGGAACCTAAAGACAAAAGTGACCATCACTAATCTTGGCGACATAAACGAAACTCTCAATGTTAGAATCAATGTCCTTACCCTTACTAATGCATCCATACATGATATTGCCATCCTATCTGTCGAAAGCCTACCTCCAGGAATGAATAAAACCTTAACGCAGATTTGGAATTCAACAGGAGTCCCTGAGGGGAAGCGATACAAAATAGGGGCTGAAGCAGACACCGTAGTCGGTGAAACAACTATGTCTGATAACATCTGCCCTCGCGGCGACCTTGATGCACCTACAGTTCACGTCAGGATTCCGGGCGATGGAAACGGCGACGATATTGTTAATGTCTTTGACCTTGTCTTGCTGGGGTTAGCTCTAAACTACGGAGCTGGAGATTTATACTACAATCCTGATGTGGATTTCAACGCTGATGGCTCCATCAACACCTCAGACCGCACGATACTTGGAACAAACTGGAGGAGAAGAGATCCGTAAGGAGTGAGATAAAATGTCAAGAAGATCATTTGTCCTGAATACGGTGCTGGTTTTACTGCTGCTTTTATTTTTTGAAACTCTCCAAGAGCCAACTAGAACCGTAGCCTCACCATTGACAACGGTTCACGTAAGCCCTTCTATGATCAATGCAACTATAGGCCAGATCTTCACGGTATCCATAAATGTTTCCGAAACCACCAATCTTTGGGCGTGGCAAGCGGGGATAACCTTCAATCCAAATGTGCTGAAAGCTCTAAGCTTTGAAGAAGGCCCGTTCCTCAAGCAAGGAGGGACTACCCTATGGCAACAAGGAACAATCGACAACACTAATGGAACGATCGGCTTTTACGGCAACGCACTCGTTAGATTTTCGACGCCTATTAATGGCAGCGGGAATCTTGCCGTGGTCAAATTCCAAGCTAAAGGCGAGGGGCAATCCCGCATACACCTAGCAGACGTGATACTTGTGAATTTCAAATTCAAACAAATTACAACCAGTATATCAGACGGAACAGTCGCAGTTTATAAGCCCGTCGGCGTCGGTGGTATTCAAATTCTAGTTGATAAAATTGGTCTACTGGTTCCCTACATTGTTTTAGCCGCGGCTGTAAGTGCCATTCTATTTGGCCTAGTGTATGCTCGGAAACGTCTGTTTAAAAAAGACGTTGTTCAAACACCTTGAAACATTGCAAAGGGCATTAATTATCCACGAAAGAAAAGTCCTCTGGTTAAAAAGACTTATTGCCTCCTTTAAATCAGAAACGGCTCCTTCAATCTCTTTTTAAGACTAATTTTCTCTCAGCACTATTCCTTTCAGAACCTCTTCATAAGAAGGCTCATCTTCTTTCCTCAACTTCACAAGTTCATTAGCATTAACTCCAACCTCCCCTACGCTGACTCCGTTGTCTATCGAAGGCTTGGGGAAGTCTTTTAAACAGTCACCAGAGAATCTACAGCGGAAACTGTGAATTTGAGAGGCGAGAAAAACCATGCCCAGAAAAACGACGATATCGGTCATAAAGTGCGACGTGGGTTCAGTGGCTGGACACAACATCGTGCCCAAACCCCTACTGGAACTGGCTGAAAGACACTTGAGGAAGGCGCGGGAAAGCGGGCTGATCAACAGTTACTACGTGTTTCACGCAGGAGACGACCTCGAACTCCTCATGGTTCACGAGAAGGGAGAAAACAACCCGGAGATTCACACTCTGGCGTGGGAGACCTTTCAAGAAGGAGCAAAGAAGGCGAAAAGCCTCAAGCTCTACGGCGCTGGACAGGACATTCTGAAGACAGCCTTCAGCGGGAACGTCAAGGGCATGGGTCCAGGCTGCGCCGAGATGGAGATCGAGGAGAGGGAATCAGACCCCATAGTGGTTTTTGCCGCCGACAAGGCTTCCGGGAGCTGCTTCAACTTCCCAATGTTCAAGATATTCGCCGACCCAACAAACACGGCTGGGCTGGTGATCGACCCCAACTTGGCTGGGGGCTTCAAGTTCGAAGTTCTCAACGTAAAGGAAGAAAAGAAGGTCGTCGTCAGGTGTCCAGAAGAAATGTATGAACTAATCGCGTTAATAGGGACAACCGAGCGCTACATGGTCTCGCGAGTCTGGAGAGCCCGAGACGACCTCGTCTGCGCAACAACCAGCACAACTAGGTTGACGCTAATCGCTGGAAAATACGTTGGCAAAGACGACCCAGTCGCCATAGTGAGAGCTCAATACGGGCTTCCGGCTGTCGGAGAGATTCTGGCGCCTTTCATGCACAGCTACTTCGTGGAAGGTTGGATGCGCGGCAGTCACTGGGGTCCCATCATGCCCGTGGGACTGAAGAACAGCAGGTGCACGGTTTTCGACGGACCCCCAAGAATGGTGGCGTTGGGCTTTCAGATTTGTGATGGCGGACTAGCCAGCGACAACGGAGGCAACCCATTGGTAAGCGACCTTTTCGACGACCCAGCCTTCGACTTGGCTCGCCGCGAGTCTGTTGAATACGCTGCGGCTCTGCGTCGGATGGGCGAGTTCGAACCCGCCAGACTACCCGCAGACGTGATGGAGTACACTACCCTACCGAAGGTTCTGGAAAAGCTGAAAGACCGATTCAAGCCCGTGTGACTCAGTGTGTGGCTTGTGAGAGACGCTCAAGCTCGTCGCGACGAGCCTTAACTGTTTTGTAGACCCTCTCACGCATCTTCTCTCCAGACGCCTCGGCTTTCCTAACAACATTCATCTTCTTTGCCAGCTCTTGATCTCCTAAACCCAGGAACCAAGAGTCGAAATCTCCACGTTGCAGGTGAAACTCGATTGACCTTGGTTCTATCTTCCGAATGATGTCGCAGAATTCCGCTAGACTGCCAGCGTGGATTCCGAGGTACTGGTTGATTCCAGTGTAGAAGTGGAAAGCCTTGTCGACGGCCACTCGGTTCAAGATCTGTCGGGCTTTCACCCTGTCGACTTTGGAAATCCCCAATGCTTCCTTGCCTTTTTCCGTCATTAGGTAGTAGCCTGGTTCTGGTGTTAGCACGTGTCCCGTTTTTTTCAGCCCTAGGAGATGCATGGTCAGTGATGCTGTGCCGAGCCCTGTTATCTGAGCCACTTCTTTTGGCCTCAACGGTTTCTCTGCTTCCCAGAGGGCCTCGAGAATCTTCCTCTTTGCTTCACTCACACTCATGTCGGGTGCGTCCTTGAGGACAACTTCAACCGCGTAATCAGTATTCCACTTTGGGATATTTACAGTTTTGGAGGAAAACCTTGAATATAGGTTGGATTCATACAGCTTATATCACGCACTCGGAAACTAGGGAGAAAGCAAGAGCAAGGGCGCTTCTCGGAGCGAGCTAGAGTTGAAGATGGCTGTGCTGGTGTATGAGTATCCTCCGAAGATAGTTGGGGGATTGGGAACATACGCTGCGGAGATTACGCGTAAGTTCGTCCTGTTAGACCACGATGTCACGATATTCACCATGAACGACGATGTGGGGAGCCTTCCGACAAGGGAGCTCTGGCGGGGGATTGAGATTCATCGTCCGGTCGACATCGATGTCTCGGATTCTCTGCCCGACGTGATTGCGGAGGACATAAAGAAGTGGGGTATGGGTAAGGGCATTCATCTCTTCTCCAAAATTCTTGTTTACAATTATCTTGCTGCCTCGAAAATGGTTAATGAGCTGGTCAAGAGTGAGGGTTTCAAGTACGACGTCGTGGTTGCTCACGACTGGCTTTCTGTGATAGGTGGAACGGCGATCAAGAGGGAGCTGGGCTTGCCCTTCGTCTTCCACGTGCACTCGACGGAGAAGGGGCGAACCTTGGGCAATGGTTCTGAGGTTATAAGCAACATTGAGTATCGAGGCGGGCAGATGGCTGACCTCGTTGTGACTGTTTCGAACGCCATGAGAGACGAGTTGGTGACGCTGGGCTTTCCAGCCGAGAAGGTGAGGGTTGTTCCCAATGGGGTTGATCCTGAGAAGTATTCGCCGGGGCAGGTGGACAACGACAGGGTTCATGAGGTGAGGCAGCGATACGGGCTCAAAGATGATGACTTGATGGTGCTGTTTCTCGGGAGGCTCGTGTGGGTTAAGGGTGTGGACAAGCTGATTGGCGCGATGCCTCAGGTGTTGCAGAAGATTCCCAACGCCAAATTGGTGATTGTTGGCTTGGGTGAGATGCGTGAGTACTTGGAGAAGCTGGTTCAGAACTTGAATCTTCAGGATGTGGTTAAGTTTCGGTTTGAGTTTATTCCTGAGGAGGAGCGGATTGCGCATTATGCTGCCTGTGACGTGGCTGTTTTTCCGAGTCTCTACGAGCCTTTTGGTATAGTGGCGCTCGAAGCCATGAGCATGGAGAAGCCCGTGGTTGTGGGTGCCAGCGGTGTCAGTGGCATGAGGGAGGTTGTTGTTCCGACTGGGCAGGAGCAGTGTGGTTTCCACGTCAACCCTAATGACCCTTCAGATATCGCTTGGGGAGTAGTCAGCGCCGTGCAGGATCCGCAGAGGAAGGTTGAGTTTGGCAGGAACGGTAGGAAACGTGTGCTTCAGGAGTTCAGCTGGGATGTCATAGCGAAGAAGACCATTCAACTGTACTCTGAGTTGGCGGAGCCGAAGAAGGCTAAGAAACGTGGAGCTTGACTCGGATTCTTGGATGAGATGCGATGTCTGTCGTAGCCAATGAGATGCGTAAAGACTACTTGTTGAACCGTTGGGTTGTCATCGCCAAGCAGAGGAAGAGGCGCCCGACAGATTTTGTGAAGGAAGAAGTGAAGAGGGAGAAGGGTGAATGTGCTCTCTGTCCGGGTAACGAGCACATGACTCCGCCTGCCGTGCTGGTTTATCTAGAGTCAGACGGGGGAGTTAGGAAAGAGAGGGATGAGGATGGTTTTAGGCATAAGAACTGGCTGATACGGTGCGTGCCGAACCTGTATCCCGCTTTTACTCCGCCTCAAGGGCGAGAAAGATTCGAGGGGAAGGGGGATTTTGAGCTTGTTAGGGCGACTGGGCATCACGAGGTTTTGGTTGAGTCGCCTCGGCATGATGAGCATCCTGGTGTGGCTCGTGTCTCTCAGCTGGGTTATGTCGTTAATGCCTATGTTGATAGGTTGAGGGAGCACTGCGGGAAGCCCTATGTGAGGTATGTTTCTGTTTTTAGGAATCACGGTTTGGAGGCTGGTGCCAGTCTGTCTCACGCTCACACGCAGCTGATAACCACGCCCACTGTTCCTAGGATTGTTGAAGAGGAGTTGAGGGCTGGCAGAGAGGCGTGGAAGAAAAGGGGCAGGTGTGTCTTTTGTGAGGTGTTGGAGAAGGAGAAGTCTGGTCCAAGGTTCGTCTGGGAGAGTCGTGACTTTGTTGTTTTTGCGCCTTGGGCGAGTGTTCATCCGTTTGAGTTTTGGCTCTTTCCGAAGAGGCATCAGTGCTGTCTGCTGGACTTGACTGAGGCTGAAGTGAAGGCTCTGGCTGAAGCCTTAAGGGTTAGTTTGGGTGCCTTGAAGACGTTGCTGAAGGACCCTCCTTACAACTTTGGTTTTCATCAGATTTGTGCTGCTGGAGCAGGTGACTATTATCATTGGCATCTTGAGGTCTATCCGCTGCTGTCCAAGTGGGCGGGTTTCGAGAAGAACACTTGGATGTTCATTAACGTGGTTTCGCCTGAGGACGCAGCCGAGAGCCTGCGAGAAGCAGCCACAGAAGAGAAAAACAAACTGTAACAGCCTACTTGTTTCAGTATCATACACCAAAAAAACAACACATTTGACACTTTGTAGCAGCCTATTTGAAGTCACACTTATAAACATCATGAATTGTAGAAAATATGCGTGCACGGAAATGAAAGAAGCATCAAAGCGAACTTTCAATAAAACTGAGCGAAAGAGGAACAACTTAGAAGGTATCTTAATTTCAAAAGTCAAGGAGTCAGTCATGATAGGTGATAAGTTAGCTGAGGCGGCATATTTCTTGCTTGAAGGTAGCATTGTCGAAGACAAAAATAGAACTGATTGGTGTCTGGCAAGAGGCTATACAGCTTTGGCTGTATTTTGTAAACGCAAACATTTTTTTTCTGATGCGAGTAAATTCTATGAACTCGCTTCTCAACTGTTTTCAAAGGATCCTTCTAGAGGAAATACTTCACGTTTACAGTTGGCAAATAGCTTACATTGTAAAGCCATGGCGGCTCTGAGTGAAAAGAATTTTTCAGAATCCTGTCAATTCTTTGAACAAGCAGCAAAAATCTACAGAGAATTAGGAAAACCAAACGAAGCTACTTATTGCGAAGGTAAAATGCTAGAAGCCCAATCTATCGAATTTGAGGCTATCGAAGACTATAAAAAGGCGTCAGAATTGATACTAAAAGCCGCTGATGTTATAAGTAATACAAACAAGAAATTGTGCGAAGCATATCGAGCCACTTCTATTATGTATCTGGGTGAGTTAACGAAAAAGGAGGAAAACTTTGAAGAAGCGCTAAAATATTTCGAGAATGCAGCTGAAAGGTTCAAGCAGATAGAGTCCGTAATGGAAGCTAATTGTAAGGGAAAAGCTATGGAATGTAAAGCTTTTCTGTTAAAGTTGAACATAGATAGAAATTATTATGAAATCGCAGAGGCTTTCTTTAAAGCGTCAGAATATTATGAGAAAACTCGGCAATCTTACGCTTTAATTTGTCGAGGTGCTGCCAATAAATATTTGGCACTTGACGCCAAAACAAAGGGAGAAAGGCAAAAAGCGAACCAATTATTTACAGAAGCAAAATCCTCTTACTATCAAATGCTTTATCGTGTACATTCTCCCAAGGCAAAGCAATTTTTTGAATCGAGTGTATTATGGTGTGAAGGGATGGCCACCGCCTGCATAGCCGAGGAATTGCTTCTTGAAAATATTCAAAGGAAAGAAAAAATGAATAAGGTAATTGACTTATTAGCGAGCGCAGCGAGTCTTCTTTCAAGAAGTGGCGACCTAGAACAAGCTGAGATAGTGTCTAATCTAATACACTTTGCAATGGCGATAGACGCTTTTTACGATGGCAATATAGCTAAGGCTAATGGCTTTATTGAAGAAGCCAGAGCAGCACTACCGCCTAAATTCTTGCACTCATTGTTAAAGTCTGAAATAACTTCCGGATGGCAACCTCTCAGGTATGCGCTAGGGTGGCTGGAAATGTTAGACAATTATAGAAGAAGACTTGAAACCGAAAAGGGGTACAGCTTTGAAAGCAGGGTTAGAGACTTAATTAGAAAAATGTATACCCAATATGAAAAAATAGAGGACAAAACATTCAATCCTCAAGAAGATGAAATTGGCATAGTGTTCAAAGACAAAACACCAATAGAAATAGATGCATTGGGTGTTAGGCAAGAAGATAAACAGTTACTATTATTAGTTGCCGAGGCAAAAGATGTTTCAAGACCTGTCTCATTCGAGGAAGCAACAAAATTCTTGAAGAAAATACAATTCGTCCAGAGAAGGTATAACAAAGTAGCACGTTTACAAACGCTGGATGAAGTTAAGATTGAATATATGTTGTTCATATCCAAGAGTCTATTGGTCCCAAGTGCTAAAGAGCTGCTGATGAAGAGTAATGTAGATGTAATTGAAGGAGAGTCTATTGACGAATTATTTAAAAAATATCATTTATTTCCGCTTCCGAAGTAAGGCGGTAAATATACTATTAAAGTCTATAATTTTGAAAATACCCTTTGTGTGTGACTTAAATCTTTAATGCAACTTGAAATGAAGGAAAGAAGAGGGAGGAGGAGAATCAGGCTATACTCATTTTGGTTTTGCCGTGGTCTTGCACCCGTTTTCTTCAAGCTCGAAAGTCAGGGCTACTCCCAACTCCTTAGCTACCTCTGCACTAATCTTCTTTAGTACAAGTTCTAAACGAACAAAAAAGTGAAAAAATCAAGAATTCTTTGGTGAGACTCATGCTTTCTGTTTGGACTTCCACGCGTACCAGACAATCAGTACCAGAGTCACCCATCCTGCAAGCCACATTAGTATCGCATATCCAGACGGTTTCTCCACATACTTAGGCAGGTCAGTGAGTCCAAGACCAAACCAGACTATGCCCACGATGACGTTTACCCAGCGATTTATCGAATCCTTCAAGGTCAGTGATAGAAAAGCCATCACCAACGGAACCAACAATCCGATTGCGAGGAACAGCAACAGTTCAGGTCCAACTTTCATGCCTTCTACTTCTCCTGTCAACACAAACTGCGCTAGTAAACCTGGTTCGAAAATCCCCAATAGCCCCCCAGCCAAAGCAGCCACGTCATAAATGAGCCACAGCACTGAAACCCTTATCTTCCAATCTTCCAAAAATCTATCACCTCCCAACAAACAGCGTTTTAAACGCTATCTGCGACTCCAAAGCATATAAAACTTCACACCCACCTCAACGCTCTCAAACACCATAACCAAAGAATCGGCTTCAACAAATAAAGAAGCACACATACACAGATCACACATCTACTCAACATGACCCCTCTCTCTAGGTAGGTAGTCTCACACACGCGCAAGAGGACTCTTCACCGAGTACACACATGCGCAAAATTTGTCTCACCCCAAGAACAAAACACACGCTAAAAACAAACAACAGAGCTAGACAATCTCAGCCTCAAGATACGTCTGAAACGCCCCCCCAACCCTAACATTCACGAACCTGCCCAGCAAAGAACCGTCCTCACTCCTGACCACAACCGGCTTGTAGGCGAAGTTGCGACCAACCCACGAACCCCGCTTCTTACCCACTTCATCTATGAGGACCCTGCCCTCCCAACCAACCCACTCCTTGTTCTTCTCCAGAGCTATCCTCCCCACCAGACCAGCCATCCTCCTGCTCCGCTCCCTAACCTCCCCAGCCCAAACACGAGGCTCCATCCCCTCGGCTAAGGTTCGGGGTCTAGGGAAGAACTTCGAAACGTTCACGACGTCAGGCTTGACATCCTCAATCAGCCTCTCGGTCCGCCGAAAATCCTCCTCAGCCTCCCCTGGAAAGCCACATATAACGTCGGTGGCAACCGTTACGTCGGGAATCCTCTCTCTGAACGCCTGAACGATGTTTCTGAAGTCCTCGACGGTGTAGAAGCGACGCATGCGCCGAAGGACCTCGTCATCACCGCTCTGAACAGGGAGATGCAAGAACCTGAAGACGCGCTCGTCCCCATACGCCTCAACCAAGTCGCTCAGCATTCCCAACACGTAGTTGGGGGTCATCATGCCAACCCGAACAAAGAAGTCGCCCTCGACGCCACAAACCCCCCTCAACAACTCCGCCAGATCAGTGCCGAGATCTCTGCCATAACAAGCCATATCCTGACCAGTCAGCCAAACCTCTCGCGCGCCCGAAGCCAAATCTCGCCTCACCCGAGCCAAAACCTCCTCAACAGAGTAACTACGCAAACGACCCCTAGCAAAGACAACGCAGCAATAGCTGCACGCACCCAGACAACCATAGGCAACGGGAACAATGCTCACCACGGGGTTTGAGGGGCTCCTGGGCAAGTCCAAGCCTGGGGGTTTCGCGTCGGCATCCAGCCACATCGGGTGTTCTCCACGCTCAACTCTGCGAACAACCTCAACAACTCTGCAGCCTGAGGCTGGACCAACCAAGCCGTCAAACCTAACCTCAGTCTTCAATCTTCCAAGGTTTATGAGGGGCAAACAACCTGCAACCACAAGCTTCTTGTCCTTCGGAACCCGCCTCAAAATCTCAAACATTCGATTCTCGGTCGGCGACTTCACGGCACAGGTGTTGTAAACCAAGACCTCGGCGTCATCAGCGCACTCAACAACCTCAAAGCCAGCCCTCAAGAGACACCCTATCATAAACTCTCCGTCCGCCACGCTCGAAGAACAACCGAAGCTCTGCACAAAAACCCGCGTCAACTCAAGCCCACCACATACAACGCAACCCTCACGTAGCGTGAACCCACGCTTTTAATCATTCAGCAAAAACATAAACGTTCCGAGAAGGGCGCATATACAAAAAGAAGTGACGCCAGCCTCTATCGAAATAGCAAGCCTTAAAAGAAAAAGACTATGCATGTTTAAATCATATTTCAATCTTAATATATACAGATATAACTTATCCTTCATGCTTCTGATAGTTTGCATTCTAGGAGGGGTGCAGATGAAACTAATCACACTCTATCTTCCCGAACCCTACATCAAGGCCTTAGACACCCTAGTGGACGAGAGATACTATCCGAACAGGGCTGAGGCCATACGTGTGGCGATTCGGGACCTCATCAGCGTAGAGGTGTGGAGGAAAAACGCTAATGGCTAAGCCGCTGGACAAAGCGCTACAGTCAACATGGCAGAGAGCACTCCACGAGGGGATCCGCGAACCCGGATACTGCCGCATTTTAGTCTTGGGGATAGGAGGAGCGGGAAACAACACAATCAGCCGACTCATGGAGAGCGGAGTCTCGGGGGCTGAGTGCGTAGCCATCAACACGGACATGCAACACCTCAACGCCTCACGCGCCACACAAAAGATCATCATCGGCGAGAGGGTCACACGAGGCTTAGGCGCCGGCGGAGACCCCAAGATCGGCAGAGCCGCAATCGAAGAGTCTCGAGAAATCATTGAGAACCTACTCGACGACGTAGACGTGGTGTTTGTGACAGCTGGTTTGGGCGGCGGAACAGGAACGGGCGCCGCGCCAGTCGTGGCTGAGATTGCTCACCGAAAGGGAGCTATAGTGGTCGGAGTTGTGACCACACCCTTCCGAATCGAGAAGGGACGGATCGAGTACGCCGCTGTAGCTCTGAATCAGATGCGCAGAAACTGCGACACGGTGGTTGTAATCGACAACAACAAGCTCATGGAGTTGGTGCCCCAACTGCCCCTAAACGAGGCTTTCCGTGTTGCCGATCAGGTGTTGGCTAACATGATAAAGGGCATTGTGGAGACAATTTCTTCACCGAGCCTGATCAACCTCGACTTTGCAGACTTCAAAACAATCATTGGAAAAGGCGGTGTGGCTGTCGTCGGGGTTGGAGAGTCGGACGCTCCAAACAGAGCTGAGGAGGCGGTTCGAAACGCTTTGAGGAGTCCGCTTTTGGATGTTGACTACGCTGGAGCCACCGGCGCCCTTATTCATGTTTGCGGTGACAACCAGATGACCATAGAAGAGGCTAACAGGGTGGGAGAGATAGTCACGGAGATGATGGGCAACAACGCGCTTGTCATCTGGGGCGCTCGGGTGAACCCGAACACCGAGGGCGTGTTGAAAGTAACGTTGGTGATGACAGGAGTGCATTCTCCCTACATACTGAGCGGGTTTGGAACCATGGTGCCACAACTATATGATATAGAGTCGTGCTCAGAACCAGAGAAACCCTTACCGATAGATTTGGGCTTGGATCAGATCGAAAACTTCGAAGAGTAGCCTCCCCTTCAATCTCTCCTTATTTCGTAGGCTCCTCTTCGGAATCTCACAGTCCAAGGGATAGCTCTTCCGAAAGGAAGAGTAGCTCCCCTTCTTATGGCTTCCATAATATCGTCTATGTTGGAGTCAGCGTCAACGATTGTGTAAGCCATTCCGATCTCCGCCGCGTGATGAGCGTCGCTTCCGGCAGTTTGGGGAAGACTCAGCTTCTCAGCGAGTCTGCGACTTAGGTAGGTTGAGAGGGAAAAGGGGAAGGCTGCGGAGTTGATTACTTCGATGGCGTCAAGATTCGAGACTGAGGCAGCCCGTTTACTGATTCCGATCTTGAAAATCACGGAGGGATGAGCCGCTACTGCGATACCCCCGGAATCGTGGATTTTTTGAACAGTTTCTGGGAGGCTTAGTTTAGACTGAATCGGATCGGTTATGTTGAGACCTAAGACGTGACCGTGTGGTGTGCTTATCTCCACTCCTGGAATCACCGTTATTGTTTTCTCTTTTGCGAGTTTGAGTGCTCCCCTGAGGGTGTCGTGGTCTGTTATGGCGATTCCGTTTAAGCCCTGTTTCTTTGAGTATGTGACAACCTCTCGGAGTGTGGTTGAGGCATCTTCAGAGAAGATTGTGTGCACGTGAAGGTCGATTTTTAAGGGCTGCTTTTTCACTTTATTTTGCTTCCAACCTTGACTGGTTTATCAGGCTGGAGCAGGGATATGATTGCCTCGTCTTCAGCCGCGAGAATCATGACGTTTGATTCTACGCCGAACATGCGTCTGGGCTGCAGGTTCACTATGACCGCCACGTGTTTTCCTTCCAAACCTTCAGGCGAATAGATCTGGGCGATTCCAGCTAATCCCTGTCGCGTTTCATCACCGCCCACATCGATGATGAGTTTGACGAGGTTTCTCGATCCGGGAACACGTTCAGCCTTCATTATCTTGCCTATTCGCAGGTCCATTTTTGAAAATTCCTCGTATGAAACGATTTGGGGGTTTGATTTTGTTTTTTCGGACATGGCTCTTGGTAGCCCCGTTTGTTGCTTTGTTTGGAGAAGAGGCATCTCCTTATTTGCTTTGTGCTTCACGACTGAGTTGCTGGAGTTTTTCTTTCTCTCTCTTGATCACTTCATCGGGCACTTTCTGGAACAAGATTTCTGGTTCGTTGATTCGCTGTCCGCTCTTTATCTTCAACTCTGAGGCTGAATCCCAGTTTTGTTGGTGAACCGACCCTTCCAAGTTTAGCTGTTTCCACAAGTTTTCAGCAGAGAAGGGCGTGAAAGGTTCAAGTAGAATGGCTATGCTTCTTACAGCGTTGATGCACAGATAGATGCATGTTTTAGCCCTCTGTTTGTCAGCCCACGGTTGTTTCTTCTGGAAATACTGGTTGCAGAAGGCTGAAAATTCCACGATCTTCTTCAATGCCTTATTGAGCTCAACTTTCTCTATCTCCTCACCTACATCTGCTGCTATTGTCTTGATTTTTTGTTCGAGTTGTTTGTCTATTTCGTCTTTTGTTTCATTCTTTGGCACTTTTCCCTCGTAGTTTGACCAGATGAAGGTCAGAGTTCGGTGGATGAAGTTTCCTATGTTGGCGATGAGTTCGTTGTTGATTTTGTTCTTGAAGTCCTCCCAGTCGAAGTTCACGTCTGATTGGCTGTAGGGCGTGATGGCGGTCAAGTAGTACCTCAGGTAGTCGGCTGGGAACAGATTGAGGAAATCCCTGAGGCTGACGTACCAGCCCCTGCTCTTGGAGAACTTGTCTCCCTCGAGCAATAGGTGACCTCTTGTTGGGATGAACTCTGGGAGCTTGTACTCTCCCTCTCCGAGTCGCATGGCTGGCAGAAACAGATAGTGATGGTACACTATGTCTTTCCCGATGAAGTGGAATATTGTCGAGTTGTTCCACGCCTCTTTTCCGTCAACGCCTCTTTCTGAGAGGTATTTTTGTGTGGTTGAGATGTAGCACAGGTGGTTGTCGAACCACCCGTAGAGAACTTTTCCCTTCGCCTCTTCCAGGGGGATGGGGACGCCCCACGTTAGGTCTCTGGTTATGTCCCAGTCTCGCAGTCCCTCCTTTACCCAGTTCAACACATAGTTCTTGACATCTGGCTGCAGGTTCTTGTTGTCGGTCAGCCACTTTTGCAGCTGCTCTGAAAACCCAGACAGTCTAAAGAAATAGTGCTCGCTCTGTTTGCTCGTCGGTGGGGTTCCGCAGATGGCGCAGTGGGGTTCCCTTATCTCGCCTGGTTCAAGTGTTCTTCCGCATTTTTCGCAGAGGTCTGAATACTGGTCTGTGGCGCCGCAGTGTGGGCAGGTTCCCTTGACGTATCTGTCTGGCAGAAACTTCTTGCAGTTTTGGCAGTAGGGTTGCCAGACTGCCTGCTTGAAGATGTGTCCTCTTCTGTGCAGTTCCTTGAAGAAGTGCTGTGTCAGCGCGATGTTTTCTTTTGAGCTGGTCTTGTAGAATATGTTAAAGGCGATTCCTATGTCTTTGAATTCTCTGCTGTCGACCTCGTGCCAGTAGGCTACGAATTCTTCTGGGCTTTTTTGTTGTTGTTCGGCTTCAATAAGCGCGGGGGTTCCGAACTCGTCGGTGGCGCACACGTATATGGCTTCTCTTCCCTTGAGCCTGAAGAACCTGACAAGCGTGTCAGCGGGCAGGTAGGTTGAGGTTATGTGGCCTAGATGGATTTCACCGTTGGCGTAGGGCAAAGCCGCCGTCACGATAATTCTTCCGAGTTTAGGTGCACCTCCGTTCTTCACGTCATAACGTTTCCACAATTCGAATACTTAAGCGCAACGCATTGGCAGTTAGGAGCGCTATGTGTGGAAAGACTAAAAGTAGAGAGCTACACTTATTGGTGGAACTTGCATTGGAGGACTGTGAAGTTGAGCGTGTCTAGCAGAGTGGCGCTTGCTCTGATTCATTCTGGAGCCCTGAAGTTTGGAGAGTTTAGGCTCAAATCAGGGGCTGTGAGCCCCTACTACATTGACTTAACATGGTTGCTCTCCTCTCCCGAAGACTTCAGATGCGTCGTAGACGCAGTCGCCGAAGAGATTAGAGGGATTATGGTTTCAACAAAAGTGGACAAACTAGCCTCCATCGAGTTGAAGGGCGCCCTGCTTCTGCCAAGCATCGCTGATAAACTAAACCTGCCATGCCTTGTTGTGAGGAAGAAGGAGAAGGAGTACGGCGTCACCGGAAGAATTACGGGAGGAAACGTTGCGGAGGGAGACCACATACTGTTCTTTGACGACGTCGTGACCGACGCAGAGTCCAAGATCGAGGGAGTTAAGCCTCTTGAGGGTCTCGGAACCAAGATCGAGATGATAGTGGTTGTTGTTGACAGAGAACAAAGCGGAAGGGAGAGGCTTGGAAAAGCGGGCTACCGCTTACACTCTCTGACCACAATTTCAAAATTGGTTAGCAGTCTTCTGCAATCCAAGCGACTCTCTCACAAGCAAGCCCAGACCGTCTTAGACTACGTCAAGAGCGCCAAGAAGAAATGAAGGACAGAACCGTCTCGGGGCATGGTTCCTGTGAAAGCCACTTTCCGCAACGCCAACAGGTCTGACTTGGAAACTCTCAGCAGAATCTACGAGAAGCCTTACGGCGGCTACGAAACAGCAAAGAGATTTGTTGAAGTGTATCTTGACCACTACTTTGTGAAGATAGTTGAGGTTGGAGGAAAAAACATAGGACGACTGATATGGTTTCCGAGAGAGGACCCGAGACTTGGCTGGGCGGAAATATTAGACATTCATGTTGAAGAGGAGTACAGGAGGAGAGGCTTGGGCTTGAAACTACTGCAAGAGACCGTCAAGGACGTAAAAGCGCACTATGAATCTATGGGGCAAAGAGCCAGATGCATAATCCTCTTCACGAGCGAAGACAACATGGCAGCCAGAAAACTCTATGAAAAGGCAGGGCTCAGAAAGGTTGGATACGGAGGCTACGTCTCAGAAGACGGCGCACCCGAACTCCTGTACGCACTCAACCTCTAAAACAACACAGATTTTGATTTCAGTATTAACAAGCGTTTCATGAATACACAAATACTATCACTTTGATTCTCATCGCCGTACTTCTCAGGATATGCCGAAAGGATTTAGCTTGCATTCTAACATGCTTCTAGCTACCTATTTATTTTGAAGGTGAACATTAAAAGAGATAGCGGAGTGTAGGGACGTTTTGCCTGACAAGTTTGACAACGTAAAAGTAATTGAGTCTAGAACCGTTTATAACAAGCACGGCAGGGTTGTTATTGAAGATGTTCTCGAGTTTGCTGACGGCTCCAGGTACGAACATGTTTACTTTAAGGGAACAGGTTGTAAGCCTGGCGCTGTGGCAGTGGCAGCCTTAACAAAAGACAACAAGATGATTCTCACGAAGCAGTATAGGCATCCTCTACGCAAAGTAATCTATGATTTACCAGCTGGTGGCATGAAGGATGGAGAAACTCCTGAGCAAGCAGCTCTTAGAGAGTTGGAGGAGGAAACGGGCTACACTGCGGAAAAGCTTGAATGGATCGGAAGATTCAGCTGGGCTCCTGGAAGCATGGGAGGCATAGTTGAGATATTCTTCACTTACAGTCTCAAGCCAAAGGGCAGTTTTGACCCAAACGAAATAATGAATATTGAACTGGTGGATTTCGAAGAAGTCTTAAACGGAGTGCTGAGAGGCGATCACCTTGACTCAGCCTTAGTCATAGCGACTTTACTTGTCTCAGCAAAGAAGCTCATTCAACCCTGAAATTCCATGTCTCACAGAAGTCGAGAAAGCCAAAATTTTAGAAGACGCAAGTGGAAGTGCTCCGGCCGGGATTTGAACCCGGGTCGGCGGCTCGAGAGGCCGTCATACTTAACCGGACTATACTACCGGAGCCCTGGACTATACTACTGCGGCTGACATCATTTGCGTTTACGATAGATTGCAACGCTGTCCTTCTCGCTGTAGCGCACATATTCAAAGCCTGCCTCAAT
>Ga0315306_10000481_pt1 | contig 19175 bp, 20 predicted proteins | sample TDP1_MG_FD_203803 | JGI IMG/M metagenome (GOLD analysis project Ga0315306, IMG submission 203803) | Freshwater sediment microbial communities from Lake Towuti, South Sulawesi, Indonesia - TDP1 | ecosystem: Environmental > Aquatic > Freshwater > Lake > Sediment | place: Indonesia: South Sulawesi... | reverse complement strand
ACCGACACGAAATTGCTCAAGGTTTGTCAGGACGGAGGGGTCGTTACCACCCTTCTAACCTCCGCCTTCCACAACGGAATCATCGATGGTGCCGCCATCTCAGGTACCGATGAAGATAGGCCATTTTATCCTGTGCCAAGACTGGCTACAGACCCAAAACAAGTCTTACTGTGTGCAGGAACCAGATATTCGTACTCGCCGAATCTACTTGCATTCAATGAGGGGGTCAAGCAGAAGAAGACGAGCTTAGCCTTCGTCGGAACCCCATGTCAGATACAAGCACTTCGAAGGATTCAGGTGTTTCCTTTGAAGAAGTATGCTGAAAGACTGAGCTTTGCGATAGGGCTGATGTGCACGGAGAGCTTCATCTACGAAGGATTGGTTGAGAAACATATCCAAAAGGAACTCGGCGTCAACCCGCGCGACTTAAGGAAGATGAACATCAAGGCCAAAGTTTTGGTCACAACCAAATCGGGTGACGTGAAGGTCATTCCCTTGAAAGAAGCAAAGCAGTACACCCGCAAAAGCTGCCTTCCATGCACCGACTTCTCAGCAGAACTCGCCGACATCTCAGCTGGTGGCCTTGGACTGAGCGGCTGGACCCTGACCATCATCCGCACCGAAAGGGGCGAGAAAATCTTTAATGACGCTGAGGAGGCTGGTCTGCTGAAGACAAAGGCCTCAGAAGAGGAGAAGGGAGCTCTCGATTTGCTAATTAGACTATCGAGGAAGAAGCACAACAGAAGTGGCTGACTTATAGTGGCAACATCGCATATTTTGGGTGAAGATATGACAGAAGACACAACTGTTCGATGCTTGAATTGCCTAGAAAGGATACCTGTTAAGCGGGGAGACAAAGAGGTTACCTGTCCACACTGCAAGATCACCTACCGACTCTCCTGGCCCAGACCAGACCAAGCCAAGATTCGAGGCAGAGCATAGGAGAACTGTGAAAGTGCTTAGGCGGAAGATAGCTTACATAGACTTGTCGAGAGGAAAGATTGTTACAAAGGATATTCCAGCGAAGATACGCCGCCTCTACCTTGGGGGAAGAGGAATAGACGTGTACCTTCTCTACAACCATATCAAACCGAACATCAATCCCCTCGGCTCCGAAAATGTCTTCCTCATCGGCGCGGGAATGCTCTGCGGCATTCCAGCCTTAGGCTCTGGGAGATGTGACATCGCTGCGAAGTCTCCATTAACAGGCGCTGTCGGTGACTCGAACATGGGTGGTTTCTTCGCTCCTGAGCTAAGGTTTGCGGGTTTCGACCATCTGGTTGTCACAGGAAGGGCGGAGAATCCGGTTTATCTGTGGGTTCGTGATGGAGAGGTCGAGATCATAGATGCTTCTCAACTCTGGGGAAAGGACACCTTCGAGACGCAGACGGCTATCAGAGAGATCCATCGAGACGACGAGATCCAGTGCATGGCAATAGGCATAGCTGGGGAGAATCTGGTGAGGTTCGCGAACGTGAGGACTGGGATGAAGAACTCCGCCGGCAGAACCGGAATGGGATGCGTGATGGGGTCTAAGAATCTGAAGGCAATAGCAGCCAGAGGAACCATGGATCTAGAATTCGCACACCCTGACAAGCTTCTGGAATACTGCAGAGAAATGAACGACATGATCATGGGAACAAGGTGGGCGAGGGCACAGTCGAGATGGGGCACCATGATCATCTACAGCAACACGAACACGACGGGGCTTATACGCTGCAGAAACTTCCAGTACAACCTCATGGAGAAAGGGGATGTTCTGGAATGCGAGAACATAGACAAGTATTCTGTTGGGATGGCTGGATGCTACGGGTGTCCAGTTCACTGCCGCCACAGATACGTCCTAACACGTGGACCATACGCACCCCTCTACGCAGAGGGACCTGAATACACATCCCAAGGAGCCTTCGGAACGATGCCTGACTGCCCAAGCCTAGAAACGGTTCTATTCGCCAATCATCTCGTTAACATGTACGGATTAGACACTCTCGAAACTGGCAACATGATTGCCTGGGCCATGGAACTCTACGAAAAAGGGATAATCGATGGGAAGACGACGGATGGAATGAGGCTCGAGTGGGGGAGCAGTGAAGCCCTGATAGAAATGATCCACAGGATAGCGAAGCGGGAAGGATTCGGAAACGTACTAGCGGATGGCATGAAGCCAGCTATAGAGAGAATCGGAAGAGGATCGGAATATTATGCTATCCATATAAAGGGGATGGGGAACCTTCAATCAGACGAGAGGCCAACACCGAGCTTCGCTTTAGGCATAGCCACGTCAACCAGAGGAGCAGACCACCTTAGGAGCCGTCCCGCAATAGACCTCTACGGATTACCGGAAGAAGTGCTCGAAGAGATCTATGGAGAACCCGTTTCGAACGACTACACGTCATACGAGGGAAAGAGCCGCATGGTCTGGTGGCAGGAGCTTCTCTATGCAGTTGTCGACTCTCTTGGACTCTGCAAGTTTCAGACGGTCTTCTGCGCCGTGCACGCGCCGAAGTTCGAGGAGTGGACGAACCTGATTCATTATGCCACTGGCATGAAATTTTCAAAACAAGAGTTAATGACCATTGGAGAGAGAATCTACACCCTCGAGAGGCTATTCAACATCAGAGAAGGATTTTCAAGAAGAGATGACACGCTGCCCGAACGCTACTTCAACGAGCCGACGCCTCTCGGATTACCAATAGCCAGAGGCAAGAAGATTGACAAAGAAAGGTTTGAGAGAATGCTGGACGAGTACTACGAACTTCATCGATGGAGCAAGGAAGGCGAACCTCTGGAGGACACATTGAAGAAGTTAAACCTGCATAACGAGCCGTCTCACTTACTGTGAGGGATGAGAATCTTGCAGATGATCCTGTTGGTTGACCCAGAGAAATGCACGGGCTGTAAACTCTGCGAGATAGCTTGCTCCATAAAAAACGCTGGGACAGGCAGTCCAACGGCTTCGAGGATTCACGTGGTTAAGTGGATGAGGTCTGGTGTTTACATTCCTATGGTGTGCCAGCAATGTGACTCGCCTATATGCGAGACCGTCTGCCCCATGGACGCTCTCAAGCGAGACAAAGAGACAGGCGCCATGGTAATCGATTATGACAGATGCGTCGGATGCAGGATGTGCGTGGTCTTCTGCCCTTTTGGGGGAGTGGGGATCGACACCACACATGGAAGAGTCATCAAGTGCGAGCTCTGTGAAGGCGACCCTGTGTGCATCAAATTCTGCAGCCCAGAAGCGCTACTATACGTTCCCGCGACATCAGTCAACCTTATGAAACAACGTGCCGCCGCAGAGAGATTTTCAGAGCTTATGAAGAAGATGTTAGCTCCACCCTAGGTTTATGTTAGGAGGTAAGTGCAAATGAGGAAAGATGAGAAGATCCCATATTTCATCGACAAGGCTCACGCTCCAGAAATTCATCAGATGGAAGGACTAGAAACCACTATTCTAACAGGTCTTCACGGTGAGAGGATGATGATGGTTCTCAATACTACTCTGCCAGGGCACACTGTGCCTTTGCACTCTCATCCCCAGGAACAGGTCGGAATGGTCTACAGTGGCAAAGCCATTTTAAGAATAGGCGATGAACAGCGTGTTGTTCAGAGAGGCGATTTTTATTGCATCCCAGCTAACGTGCCACACAGCGACACAGCCCTCGGAGACGAGTCCTTCGTTATGTTAGACATCTTCTATCCTGTGCGGAAGGACTTCATCGAAAAATACAAAGAACTCCAAAGACCGTTCCAAAAGAAGTGAGCCTCATACATTCGGTCTCTCCAAAGCCTAGAAGACGGAGAATAACGCCTTCTTCCTCATGTTTCTCTCTATCAGTCTAAGCGTTATCATACCTATTCCAACAAAAATAATCCCTAACATGATCAGGGCTACTAAATCGTATAGGGAGTTGTAGCTTTCTGGTCTGAGGAGAGAAGCGCGCATTAATCGGATTCCGTAAGTCAGGGGCAAAGCCTTCGAGATTGCTTGAGCCCAGACTGGCATGAGTTCAACAGGACAGACTATGCCGCTGAAAGCCATGAAGAGTATTGACAGAGTATTCGCTGTTGTGGTTCTATCCCGAAAAGTCAATGTTATCGCGTTAGTCATCAAGCCTATTCCAAACAAGGCGAAAGCGGTGAGCAACAGGCTAGCGAAGAACAAGGCTGTGTTGAAGGAAGATGCTTGGAAGCCGAACAGTAGTGCAATTAGAAAGACGGCAACAAAGTCGATGGTGGAGTTGACTGCTGCGGCTGCCATAGCTCCAGCCATGTGAGCCAAACGACTCATCGGAGTTATGAACGTGGCCTCAATTGTGCCCATTGCTCGCTCCCAGAACATGACTCTACCCACGACAAAGGCAGCTGAAAAAACAAAGACGTAGAATGCGTTGCCTATCGTGATGAAGGACAAGTAGTCAGACGCTCCAACCGCGTTTCTAAACGCTGATGATGTCACACCTTGGTAAACATGATTGTACAACACCCATGCAGCCCCAAGAGTCATGAGCGGTATCCAAAACCTGAGGGCGAAACCTGTCCAGCTGAAGAACCGCCAAGTCATCGTTAGATTGACCTTAGCGGTGGCAAGGAGAACCCTGAGACTATGCGGAGCCATCTGAATCACCATTAGAACTGAGTCAGTGTTGCTTTCACCTTCGCTTGGCGTTCGGCGTAGCCTATCAGCCACATCGCCAAAATGAAAAGGGTTGCAGTCATGAAGGCGAGTATACCCAGAGGAACTGCAACATCAAACATCGATGCCCCTCCCAACAGCGTAAGCCTCACAGAGATCAGCCCAAAGGTCAAGGGTATCAGATAACTAAAGACCAAAAGGCCTCTAGGCATCGCCTGAAGCGGGAAAATCAGACCTGAAAGAAACATAATGGGTTCTTGGAGCATTGTGCCATACATAACGCCTCTCCTCGAATGAATGAACAAGGCTTCCAAGCACATCCCGAGAGCCACAAGGGAAAGGTATGAAAGGGCAACAGACGTGAAAAGGGCTAGGAAGTCATTTATGATGATGTTCACCTGGAAGAAGCCGATCCAAGAGAACAAAACTCCGATTAACATCCACATGTACCAGACAGCGCTTGCCAAAGCTCCGCCGAGAAGAATCGCCATACGATTAGCTGGAGACAATAAGAGGGCTTCCAATGTACCTTGCTCCCTCTCTCTATCAAAAGCTGCACCCACAACCATTACCATAACGAAGAACGAGTAGAGAAGCTGACCTATCAAGGTGAATCCCACAAGGTCTAACGTGTAAGTAGATGCATTGAACTCGAGTTCAACGGACTTTGTGACGAAGGGAAAATACAGGAAGTATAGGTAGAGTCCATTTCCCAGTGGCAGAACGAAAGCCCAGACCAGGGTTGCGCGGCTGAAAAAGAACTGCCTGACGTTCTTCTTCATCTCGGCTACTACAACTCTCCAGAACATTTACGGTTCACCTGTGAAGAACATGAAAAGGTCCTCTAAGGTCGGTCCGCGTATGTTAACGGAGATCGTTCTGCAATGCATGGTCGACATGTAGTCTAACACTTCTGGTGCGGCTGCATCGCTGTCCACATTAATTATGAGCCGATCAATTTTCTCGCCTTCTGCCTCTCCTTCATAGTCTGTTATCAGCACTCTCTTCACTTTTTTAAGTCGCCTCAAACCCTCTAGAGTTTCGTCAGTTAGCCTTGTCACCAGAACTTCCATGGAAAATCCAGTGGGCATCTTGCGTTTGAGCTCCTCGATATGCCCTACAGCCACGAGTTTGCCCTTGCTGAGAAATCCTACACGCGCGCACATCTCTTCAGCTTCATACATGTAATGTGTGGTCAAAAGAACGGTTTTACCTTGCTCTTCGACTATCTTTTCTCGGATAAACTTGCGTATGTCTTTCGCTATATTCACATCCAACCCTAAAGTTGGCTCGTCGAGGAAGACCACCTCGGGATCGTTGATCAGTCCCCTGCAGATTTGGAGGCGTTGCCGCATTCCCTTGCTGTACTTCTCAACCTCGTCGTCAGCTCTGTCAATCAATCCGACGAGTTCGAGTAACCTATCTACTCTAGTGGATACTTCTTTCTTTGGGACATCGTAGAGATCGGCAAAATATCTTAGATTCTCCCGGCCTGTCAGCCTATAATAAAGCATCCTCTCGCCGCCAGCCACCATATTAACAATTTTTCTCACCCGGGCCGCGTCCTTCACCACATCGTAGCCTTTGACAAATGCGTGGCCCCCTGTCGGCTCAAGCAAAGTGCAGAGAATCTTCACAGTTGTGGTTTTTCCAGCACCGTTAGGTCCAAGGAGACCGAAGAGTTCTCCTTCATCGATTTCAAAGTCGATGTGGTCTAAGGCTCGAATGGTAGTCGTGGTCTTTCTTCCTAAGATGTGGCTTCGCTTCGTCGAGACGTAATCGCGCGAGAGTTGCTGAGCCTCAACTGCAAAGCTTTCGATGGTCAACGATCCATCACTTTTTAATCTGTTACTCCAACAGACTCAGTACTGCGAGAATATTAATAGCTTTTTGACATGAAATTTGAAAGTGCACGTCGTGTTGCTTAATCATTGATTCTAGTTGAGCCAAAGTCTGAATCTTCTCTTTTTGATGCCATCTCGGCGATTTCCATAACATCGTAGACCTTCATATTAATCCCGTGTCTTCTTAGAGTGTACAGAAAGTTAGTGTAGCATAATGGGCAGGTCACTGCGATGGCTTCGGCATTTAATGGCAGAAAATCTTCTCTTATCCTTAGACAGGCAACAGTCATGCTGGCTCTGCTATTCAGACCCCAGAATCCGCCGCCACCTCCACAACACCTTGAGCGTTCCCTGTTCATGGCTGGCTCGATTAGCTGTAAATCTGGGATTGCTTTCAGTAGTTTGCGTGGAGGCTCGTAGACCCCACAATGCCTGCCAAGTCCGCAAGAGTCGTGATATGAAACCCTCATTGGCAGATTGTTGAGCATGAGATTTCCATCCTTTACTAGACGCTCCATCAGCTGAGAGCTATGGAGCACCTGACAAGGCATCTCGACCCCAAGCCTGTTTGGATAGAAGTCGACGAAGGTCTCATAGCAACCAGAGCAAGAGGTCACGAGTATCTCAACGCCAGCCTCATCAACTGCCCTGACAATCTGCTTAGCGTTTCTCTTGGCCTCCTCAAAAAAGCCTCCAGCGACCAGAGAGAAGCCGCAGCACCCTTCCCTCTCGCCCAGAGTCATGGCATCGACGCCAGCCATGTTCAATACCTTGGCCGTGGCTGTGGCTGTCCGCCGTACACCTGAGCGAAGAACCGTGTTGCACCCAGCCCAATACAAGACATCAGCCTTCTCCCTGAGAAGATTCTTCGGTAACTTCCTCATCCACCTCCTTCTCAGCTCAGTCGATGCTCCCATGGGATTCCCAAGTTCTACAATATTTTTGAGAGCAGCCTTTGCAGATTCAGGAGCCAAACCCTCTTTAGTCATCCTTCCACGAGCCTCTAAAATGGCTTCATAGAGATGCAGATTTGAAGTGCACTGGGTGAAGCAGAGCCCACAGAGGGTGCAAGAGTAGAGAGTGTCGGCCAGCCTCTTTGACGGCTCTAGCTCTTCCCTCATCAGGCCTCTTGTCAGCAAGTATCTTCCCTTCGCAGAGTATGTTTCAACATGGTTGAAAGTAGGCGACACTGTACAATATCCCGTGCAGACGTTACAGTCTCTGCATTGTAAGATCGTCTTGTCGTGGAAGAGCGATTCTATCACTGAGGCTAAGCCCTTATAGGACCTTTCCCTACACATCGCATCCATTAGCTTCTGTCTGCGTTCCCTAAGCTGCTGAGATTTTTCGTGGAGCCTCTCGTCGAAGGCTGTGATTTCCATAGGAGGAATCATGTCTAACATGATGGTTCCGCTTCTCTTCCTTTCCTGAGGCTTGGGGATAGCAGCTTTGTTTCCTCTTCTGATAATGTTGAATCCTTCTCCTTCTGTTTCTGCCAACTTCTCTATCTGTGCGATTTCATCTTCAGATGTGGCTTTCACTATGACTTCGAAGCCTGAGTATTCTACATCTTCAAAAATCGTTTCAAATGCGTACACGTAGAGGTCTTCAGGTTCTGTAAGTACTCTTTCTGGACCTACAATCTCCGTCAGCTTTCTGATCACATGGCTATTCAGGGTCATAACTCAAGCCTTGGAGCAAGTATATTCGATACGTAAGACTGTAGTTATTGTTTCTCGATCCTCCTACCTAAATATTCCTTTCTCCATTATAGGACAGAGAAACAAGCGCGTACAGCATGTTTTGATGTTTTCTTTTCAGCCAATGCCGTCTCGAATAAGTCTTAAATATACTTATGAAAGTAATTGCGATAAACGTGATGACTATGGTTGAAAGAGAATACGATTGGTATCCCGCTGAGGACCCAAAGGACTGGCGCACTGTCAAATACGATCCTAATTGGTACGATCTTACTGCTTGTATTGCGATTAACAACCTTGGGGAAATGAATTCGTATGTCTTGGGCACCCTCAAAGAGATAGTTGCTGGTTACGAGAGGGCTATGGGAGACGATTCTGTTCAATTTGTAGTAATGACTGGCGTAGGCGATAAGGCCTTCTGCACCGGCGGGAATGTGCACGAGTACGCTGAGATATACAATAGAAAGCCGTGGAAGTTCTGGGAGTGGGGAGAATACTACGGTAGAATCTTCGACATGATCATGCACTGTGGAAAGCCAGTCATCGCCCGAGTAAACGGTGCAGTAGCGGGGGGTGGCTGGGAGTTCGTCGCCTGTTGTGATCTCGCCATTGCGGCAGACCATGCAAGATTCATATCTCCCGGTCCTAGGGTTGGCATGACTTCTATCGGAGGATTGTCTCAGTGGCTCCCATTACACATGAGCATAAAGAAGTCCGCGGAAATGGTTCTGTTAAGTTCACAGATAAACGCGCAAGATGCACTCAAGTACGGTGTAGTGAATGAAGTAGTACCTATGGACAAACTGGACGACAAGGTGAAGGAGTACATTGACACGATGAAGAATCTCTCTCCATCAAGCCTCTGGTATTACAAGGTTCATCATAACTGGTGGAGAGAACTCGTCTGGCGTCCCACATGGGAACATGGAAAGGCTTGGTTTGCTCTAAACATTGGATCAATGGAGCCCAGCGAAGGCTTATGGGCTTTCAAACAGAAGAGAAAGGCCGAAATGGAAAAGATCCGTTCCTTCATCGCCAAAGGAGGAGACCCGAGAATTCCCTACGGACCATACATACGTAAATGCGATAAGTGTGGTGCAGAATACCTCCCAGAAAACTCTAAATACTGCTTGAAATGCGGTGCCAAACTCGCCAGTTAGAGTGAGTGTACGTATGAATGGCAAAGCGGCTGTCGTAGGCGTAGGTCAGACAGCCTTCACCCGCTCATGTGGAGTTTCGATTCGAGAACTATGCTTCGAGACTTTCAGCGAAGCCATGGAGGATGCTGAAAACCTCTCCACAAAAGACATAGACGCATCCATCATCTGTTCGGCTCCTGAATACGACAAGCAGAGGAGCCCAGCAGGGCTAATAGCCGAATACCTAGGCTTGAATCCGAAACCAACTTTTCTAGCCGAAGCGATATGCGCCTCTAGCAGCGTAGGAGCCAGAATCGCTTGGTCATTCATAAGCTCTGGGCTTCATCGAGTGGTTGCGGTTGTTGGGTTTCAGAAGATGTCTGAGCTGACGTCGGCTGAGTCTCAGGAGAGGATGCTTAGGGGTGGAGACATTATGTGGGAGTCTCCCTTCGGGGCTATGATGCCAGCGTATTATGCGATGTTTGCGCGTGCTCATATGGATGAGTATGGGACCACTGAGGAGCAGCTTGCGAAGGTTAAGGTGAAGAGCGGGAAGTATAGTGTGATGAATCCGAAGGCCATGTATCAGAAGGAGGTCACGGTTGAGGAGGTGCTGGATTCGAGGATGATAGCGGCTCCTTTGAAGGTCTTTGACTGTTGCGCCAATGCTGATGGGGCTTCTTGTGTGATTTTGGCGGGTGAGGATGTTGCCAAGAAAGTGACTGATACGCCTATATGGATAACTGGTCTGGGATTGGCATCCGCATCTATGTCTCTCACTGGTAGAAAAACTGCTTCCTCGCTCTCTTGCGCTGTCGAGGCAGGAAAACAAGCATATAAAATGGCTGGTCTGAAGCCCCATGATGTAGATGTTGCCGAGGTTCACGACTGCTTCACAATAGCAGAGATCATGGCCTATGAAGACCTTGACTTCTGTGAAAGAGGTGAGGGTGGCAAGCTGATAGATGATGAGGAGACATACATCGGTGGAAAGATTCCAGTGAATGTGGACGGTGGATTGTTGTCTAAGGGTCATCCAATCGGCGCTACGGGTGGTTCGCAGATCAGAACCATAGTTCTGCAGCTTAGGGGTGAAGCTGGGAAGACGCAGGTTGACGGGGCTGAGACTGGGTTGGTGCATAACATCGGTGGCATAGGCTTGTATGGTTCGGTTATGATCTTTAGGAGGTAACCTTGTGGGCTTCGAAAAATTCGGAGAAATAAGCTACATAACGGAGACGAAGGTTGCGGACTTCGTGAAGTATCTGGAAAAGGACAGAATAATGGGAACCAGATGTAAGGAGTGTGGAAGGCTTTATTTTCCGCCGAGGGCTGACTGCGCTGTCTGTCTCTCAAGTAGTATCGAATGGATCCCATTGAGCGGCAGGGGCAAACTGATTACATACACCACGGCCTATTTCGCACCAGCTGGCTTCGAGGCGCCATACACCCTTGCCTTAGCAGAGCTTGAGGAGGGTTTACGGGTTTTCACTCGCATGAGCAGAGATGTCGAAGAGTATGAGGTCAAGATAGGTATGAACGTGAGACTCGTCCCTGTAAAGCTGGGCGACGAGAGAATCACGTATGTGCTGAGGAAAGCGTGAGAAGTCGTAAGCCTACTTCTTTCTTATGTATATTATTCTGACTGTTTCGTCTTCTTTTTCGTAGCATCTTCTGCACTCCTCTGTCATCTCGTTGAGGTTCACGGGTTCAAGGTGGACCTCGTAGCCTATGGATTCGTATAACCGCACGCACTCGCTTAGCCTAGGTTCTCCTATAGTGTTCTGCTTGATCCATCCGTTCTTTTTGAGTTCCTCTTCTCTCTTGGACATATTCTACTTTATTATGGAGTTAATTGGTAAATCTATTTTGTCTTCGTAGGACTGTTCTAAGGGCTAGTTTACATTGTTTCTCTGTGAACATTTTTGAAAAAATTTTTTTCGATATTCTTTGTGCATTAAGCTACAAATATGAATGTTTAAGAGCTCTTTTCTTCTCTTCAGATGAAGGGTCGAATCCATTTTCAAACTCTATTGATATGGATCAACCCAGATAATCGTAAGTGAGTGACTAGGATGAATAAGCGAGGCGCTCCCTGCGAAGAGAAGGAACCAAGAATCATCCTATCAAGATTCGGTGATGTTAAGGAAAGAGAGATAGACCCTGTCATAAAGGTCATGAGAGAATGTTATGGTCGCTTGATGCCTCACACGGTCGCCTTAGTCGATCTATACGTTTTCGAACGATCTTCATCCCTTAAGGGTTTCTTGGCGAAAGAATACAAGCAAGTTGGCGTAGCATCCGCGCCATTCGATGAGTTGTTTTTCGCTATGCATGACGCTTGGCGGGGAACATCGAGGATCATCCTCTGTCTTGAGAGAATGAAGGGACTGCCTAGATTGGTTCGATTGGGTGGTATCCGACACGAGGTGGGGCATTCGGTTCTCCACGGGAGCCTCCAATACTATCTTATCCCGCTTCCTCCAGCACTTCTAGAATTGGCTGATCGTTTTAACCTATCACGAGAATACGTCACAAATATCCTCTATCTGATATCCATTGCCGTCAAAGACTACGAGGTTTCCTGCCTGCTCTATGAGCGAGGCTACCTGGATGATCAGATAGCCTATTCGAAGCATTTGCTGGCAACCTCTGAAGGCGACATCCTCTCATGGAAGATGTCACGAGGCAATCCGCTGGCTGAGATTCTGTGTTTGCTCTCCTGTGTAAAATCAGCAAGTTGTGCTGCGGCTCTTCTGAATGACAAGAAATTCGGCAAAGAGTTGAGGCAACATCTTACTGAAAGTTTGTACTGCATTCCATCAAGGTATCGTTCATTCCTTCTGAAGATGATTTCTGAGGATTTCGCATTGCTGGGAACAGACACATTGAACAATATCAACCATATAGCACAGAGATGTCAAACGATCTTCGAAGCAGCAATTAGAAGCCATAAAAATCCATTCAAAGCTTGGTAAAATTATAATACGTGGCAACGACCATTTGCTCCTATTTACCGTCGGGTGCAGCCGTGAATGATTCCGGAAAGGCGGAAGCTAGTAAGGAGATTCCTTCCATTCCTGCTGATCGGACTCCTAGTTCTTGTTTGCTATCTGTACTTCACGCATATCGATGTGCAAGAGATGATAACGCTTCTTGGGAGTGTAAATCCCATCTTCTACTCCCTAGCCGTCATCGCCACGCTATTAGACACTCTCTTCTTTTCTCTCACTTGGCACTATTTTCTGGAGCCCCTCTCAATAAAAGTTCCCTTTAGAAAGACTTTCCTTTTTGTATCGGCTGCAATCTTCGTAGACATCTTGGTTCCAGCAGAATCAGTTTCTGGAGACCTCTCCAAGGCTTATCTGATGTCTAAAGAGGCTGGTGAAACCGGGCGAAATGCGGGGAAAATCGCGGCGTCGCTTGTAAGCCATAGAATACTTAATACGGTTGTTGTGCTAAGCAGTTTGCTTGTCTGCTGCCTCTCCTTCTTCATTCTAAAATATGAAATTCCTGAGGAGCCAGTATTAGGCATGAGCATTTCGAAGTGGATAATATTGGTGACGCTCGGCACAGTCACCACACTCTCTTTCTTGGTTGCTCTAGCTCTAAGGGAAGAGATAACGCGGAAAATATTGGATTTACTGTTCAAGCTCGTTGGTTTCATCTCTAGAGGTCGCTGGCACTTGACCGCATTGAAATCCAAAGTGCAAAAAGCCGTGGATGCTTTTCACTACGCAATCAAGGTCTTCGGTAGACATCCATCAAATCTGTTTCGACCTGTAGTCTTTTCTTTGATTTCCTGGCTATTCAGTTTACTTATATCATCGCTAGTCTTTGTTTCCCTTGGGCACCCGATTCATTTTGGTATAGTGGTGATTGTGCATTCTCTAGGTTGTGCTATTCAGTCTATTCCCTTGGGAATCCCGGCTGAGGTGGGGCTTATTGAGGTTGCAATGATCAGCCTCTACACTGCCTTTTTGAAAGGAACACCCGGAGTAGATGTTGGCGCTCTCAGTTTTGCAGCCACCTTTCTGATAAGAATCCTGACTGTTGGACTCAGGTTTTTCATAGGTTTTGTGGCGATTCAGTGGGTTGGAGCCAAGGCCCTGATGGGCAGTTCACGCCAGACATAACCAGCTAGGCGAAAGAGGATGGATAGAAGAACTAAATATGAGATTTACGCTGACCTTCTGAAGACCGTTATGAAGAGGGGTTCATGCGGCGTGACAAGGGCGTCTTATGGTGCTAGTTTGCCCGTCGACAGAGCCAAGAAATCTCTGGAGTTCCTTGCTTCTAGAGGATTTGTTAGAGAGGTTGCGGGCGATTCGTCCAGATACAGAATAACAAAGCGTGGTGTAGAATATCTTGAAGTGTTTGGGAAAATGAGGAAGCTGTTTGCGGCGTTATCCGAGGAACTTTGATGGTCACAATTTGTGACTACAAGGCATGACCTCTACATGTGCGTCGCCTTTTAAGGCATCTACAGGCACAACATCTTTCACGGAAAAATAGTGAGGTGAAAGAAATGGCGAATTGGATGAGGCATGAGCAAGATTTAAGAAAGCATGAAGAAAAAGAAAAACTCGATCTCAGGGCACAGAAACTGTTCGGCGCAGTCAAGAGTCTAAACCGTAAGATATTGCGTTCCAAGTTAGAAACCATCTCCTCTGGACACCAAACAGTAGAAATGACTGAGGACTACCAGAGAGAATTTGAACTACAAAAATGCAAGGCCATCATACACATCTCCAGACTACAAACCCGCTTAATATAAAAGCCAAAAACATCCATAACACAAGCTCGGTTGGTCATACACGATGTCTGGAGATGTAAAGGTCCCATCGGAATCCACAATCACTTTAGGATTCGTCGACGGTGACCTCACCGTTGGCAGAAGCGCCACCATAAAAGGAGAAGACGTCCCTCCGAAGGCAAAAGTTTCAGGCACAATCAAATGCCGAGGAGACTGCACATTTGAATGCAATGTGTCAACAGAGAACTTTGAAGGAGAACATGGAGATGTGGCAGTACAAGGCGATCTTGAGGTGAAAGGTGATCTAGAGATTCGAGAGGGTCGTCTCTATGTGGAGGGAATGCTGAACGCCAAAGATGTCGATGTAGACAAAAGTTTGGTGGTCGGCAAGGATTTAGAAGCTGAAGACGTAGATGTTGGCGGCAGCCTAGAAGTGAAGGGTAACACTCGGGTCAAGACCATTGGTGTAGGAGGACGTTTCATAGGAGTTGGCGAGGTAAAAGCAGAAGAGATAGACGCGGGTGGTTCTCTAACTCTAGAATCAAAAGTTGAAATAGAAAGAATTGATGTTGGCGGCGCAGCGATATTACACGGGGGTCATGTAGCAGAGATTGATGTTGGAGGCTCCTTTGAGTCGAAAAACTTCCTGGAATTCAATTCTATAGACGTAGGAGGTGCCGTGCGGTTGTCTGGCAGAAACATGGGCGGGGACATAGACGTAGGTGGTTCATGCACGGTTGATGGAGACCTGAAGTTTGGCGAGATCGACGTTGGCGGGATTGTGGAGATATCTGGCTCGGCTGAGGGAGAGAGCCTGGATGTGGGCGGAAGGATACAAGTTGGAGGATCGTTGCGACTTTCTGGAAAGCTTGATGTGGGTGGAAAAGCTGAGGTGGAAGGAAATCTGGCTGCTGAAAGCATCGATGTTGGCGGCAGAGTCGGAGCACGTGAAATCACTGCAGAAGAACGAGTTTCAGTTGGCGGTTCAATAACCACGAAGGTCGGAGTTAAAGCATCCTGTGTTAGAATTGGCAGACAAGGTGAAGTGGAAGGACCGATACATGCTGATGAGGTTCGGATAAGCAGAGGGGCACACGTTGAGGATGTACACGGAGGTACGATAACTCTGGAAAGGAATGCTCAAGCCAGAAACCTCTACGGAGAAAAGATACGCATAGAGTCCGGATGCCGCGTCGAAGGCGAAGTCCAATACACCGCGAGCCTAGAAACTGGTAAGGATGTACATTTCACGAGAAACCCGGTAAAAGTTGAAAAACTGCCCCATTAGATATTGTCATCCTTTGTTTTGTGTTGGATTTCCACTTCATCATGCATGCAAAAACCGTGACAAAAGGCGCGGTCTATCAACACCTAAATGAACTTTCAGCGAGAGGTTTGGTCATTGCTTATGAAAAGAAGGGAAGAAAATACTTTAAAATCACTACTCGCGAAAAACGAGTTTTGCAAGCCATAGACGAGTTGAAAGTATGGGCTTAATAATCTGGAAAGAAGAATCTGCGCAAAAGGGTTTTAAATAGTATAGTTATAACTCAACTAATTGACGTATTATGAACATACATAGCTTTACAGGAAAAGAATTGTCCATAACTGTTATATTTACTGCGTTTGTTTGTGTCGCAACTTGCGTTCTGAAGGTCGATATTCCTCAAACCAAGGGCTACTTCAACATCGGCGACACAATGGTTTATGCAACCGCACTCTTGTTCGGACCATACATTGGAGGTATAGCGGGGGGCGTAGGAGCAGCACTTGCCGATGTAATTCTGGCAGCCCCACAGTATGCTCTAGGAACCTTGGTGATAAAAGCCATTGAAGGTCTTTTAGTCGGATACATAAGTCACAAAGCTAACCCGCTTGAAAAATGGAGGCGTGTTTGGAGAATCATTACTGTTGTCGTCGCCATAGCACTAGCCTTTATTCTCTACGAAGTTGGCACTTTTTATTATAACTTTGAATGGCAATTTACCCCTCTTGGTCATCATATAGGTTCGTTCCGAATAGATCCCGCTTTTTGGATGGTTGTGGCTTTACTACTAGAAGCTTTTCTAGTATACGTAGGAGTTGGACTAGACCCCAAAGTCACATGGTACGGATTGGCCATAGTAATAGGAGGCATCGAAATGATCTTGGGCTATCTCATTTACGAATTCTACCCGTTGGGTTATGGCTACGCGGCCTTGGCCGAAATCCCCTACAATATAGGCCAGTTGGTTGTCGGGTTGGCGTTAGCAATCCCTATCGTACAAGCGGTTAGAAAAGCTATTCAATTGCCTAGCCTTTCAACTGTTCAATAACTAGTCAAGTAGGCAGAGCAAGAACTGACCGAAGGACCGGCAACTTAACGCCAAAGCATGTTCATACTTTTCTTCGTCTCTAAAATCGTTTTGCAAGTGCTCTCCAGAGGTGATCACTGAGGGGCCTGACTAGCTCCATTTCTCCAGTTCTTGTCACTAATCTTCTCCCAAATCCAGGTTTTTTTATCTCACCGATTACAGAAGCGTGAACGCCACTTTTCAACAGCCTATGTACAATTTCCTCTGTTTTTTCTTCCTTGGCCGTGATGAGAAGGGTTCCTGAGCTGATGAGTTGTAGAGGATCTATCTCAAAATGTGTACAGATTTTTCTAGTCTCTTCAGAGATTAGGATTTTCTCTTCGTAGATGCGGAAGCCCATCTTTGCTGCGTCAGCCAGCTCATGCAGTCCTCCAGCAACGCCTCCTTCTGTGGGATCGTGCATTGCCGAAACTCCTCCAGTTCCGAAAGCTGTGAGAGCCTCCTTGACTATGCTGATCTTGGCAAAGAAATTTTCAGCCTTCTTGAGGAAATGTTCCTCGAAGGCTTTGAGAAGCTCTTCTCTTCTGTCAGAGGCTAAGATGGCTGTTCCTTCTATTCCCGCTCCCTTGGTCATTATTATCTTGTTTCCAGTTCTCGCCCCGCCAGAAGTAACATATCTTCCGTTCTCAGCAACCCCTATGGAAGAACCAACTACCGCTGGATGGTCTAGCCCGGGTGTAGTCTCACAGTGTCCACCGATAATGGCTACATCAAGTTGGTTTGCTGCTCTATCCATTTGATCACAAATCCTTTCAACAAGCTCCCCATCCGAGCCTTCGGGCAAAAGTATACAAGAGCTGAACCAGAGAGGCTGCACGCCACAGGTTGCGACATCATTCGAGCTAACGTTGACAGCCAACCATCCCAACCATTCTTCGGCTCCAGTTACAGGGTCAGTCGCTGTGACAAGCACTTCTTCACCAACTTTCAGTATAGCCGCATCCTCTCCGACTGCTGGACCAAGAATAACATCGCTTCTTCTTTTTCCTAAATGTTTGAAAACGATTTTCTGCAAGATTTCGGCTGGCACCTTACCTGGTAAGAACTTCACGTATCATTCCTCTGCTCTCTATATCTGACGCGCTTTAATAAAGAAATCAGAAGGTGGAGGCGCGTTGGGTTAGTTCTTTTATTTTCCTTCTCACCAAGACGCTGTCGACTATCAGAACTATGACAATCACCAAAAGTATCCAATTGATCACTGGCGTAGAGACTACGGCGCGAATCATGCCCTCAATACTCAGTGCTGGAACTTCACCAACAGCCCAATACCAATAGGCGGGGACGAGATTCTTATACTCTTCAGGTCGTCCATCCTCATCTTTATCAGGTGCTGTGCTGGTGAATTCCTTGTACGTGGGGAGGTAGTAGTAGGGAGAGATTAGACCTACTCGAACTATGTCCCGAATGTATCTGTCGGAAATCGTAACCTCAACGGGAACCCAACCCACATTGGGCATGTAGACTTCACACCAAGCGTGACCGCCGCCAAAGATCACGCCAACACTCCCGCCCATATCATAAAAAATCAATCCTTCCATCAAGTTTGCGGGAACGCCGAATCCACGCATAATCGCCACAAATGCATCGGCAAAATGCCTGCAAACACCATATCGTTTCTTCTCGCCATTCACTGTTATCGTTTCATTCAATACTTGGCTGGCTCTAAGCCTCGCCGTGGGATAATCTTCGTGTTCCCTGTAAACCATATTTGTTGAGAACCAGTTTATCGTCGCGTAAACTATGTCATAAACATTCTCGGTCCCGCTAGCTCTTTCGTTAATTTCCTGAATCACCTGCTGGACACTAGTGTTGCTGTAATCCCAGTAGTAGGTTTCATTCGTATACTTAGAATCCACAGCAGCCTTGGCAGTAGAAACATTTCCTACATGATCAGGTAATATTCCTGACATGTCTACCTTTGATATGGAAAGCCTAAACCAGATGTCCGTTCTCATCTCTTGATAGGGCTGAACCGTACTAAAGTTGAAAGCGGCACCATAAATTGAATCATGATCCTCTCCTCCTGCTGGAACATACTCTTCGCCATCATACCTCACGTACCCAAATCCTAATGATTTCCCACCAGAACTCGAAGCCGTTTTCAGGATTCCTACGTTTGACCAGAAATTTTTCGCCCAAATGTTCATGAAAATCGGGATTTCCATAGAAGCAGGTTTTGAGGAGTTGTATTTGTACACTAGATACCCATGAATATAGAGTGTTCGAGAGTCAAACAGCAGCGCCTGGTTGCTGACACCACTTATCGTATCTACTGCACTGAGAGGAACAAAGGTTGAAATGCAAACGCAAATCACCAAAGCAAGCGCGTTTAAAACCGACTTGGACATTTCTCTCGCCATCCATTGTCTTGTCAAACTTATTTATTAAGCGATTTATTTCATTCATTTAAACCCTTTTAAGAACAACAGTCGTAGAAAGGATATGATGACTTGATGCTACCACGTATCCCAACTGCCTCCACAAATGCAATTAAAAACCCGAAGTCAGTCACCCCTGTAGAGCAAGAAAATGTCAAGGAACTTGCAATAAGTGAAGAAAATATGAAACATGCACGAAAAGCAATGATTACCTCCGAGATTCGACCGACAGTTTCTGTAGTTGTTCCCGTCCGAAATGGGGTGGCGACTATAGGAAATCTTCTAGAGTCTCTTCTGAAGATTGAGTATGACAAGAATAGGCTTGAAATAGTCGTGGTTGATGGTGGCTCCACAGACGGAACAGG
>Ga0315306_10000479_pt1 | contig 19238 bp, 13 predicted proteins | sample TDP1_MG_FD_203803 | JGI IMG/M metagenome (GOLD analysis project Ga0315306, IMG submission 203803) | Freshwater sediment microbial communities from Lake Towuti, South Sulawesi, Indonesia - TDP1 | ecosystem: Environmental > Aquatic > Freshwater > Lake > Sediment | place: Indonesia: South Sulawesi... | reverse complement strand
TACCGCCTCTATTTAGAGTTAGCCCAGATATATCCGCAGTGTATTGGGAAAATCCACCGAGTTACATAATCCAAAACGATCTAATGCGTGTTCTTATTCCAGGCAACGAAAGCCTTGAAGTGGAAGGTTCAGACGGGAAACTATATGAGAGTATAGACTTCACTCAGACGCTGGTGGATGGTTATCCGCTTGGGGAGGCGTTAAAGGTAGAATATTTTGATGCTGATGATAGGGCATGGATCAGCTGGAACTTTCCTGAAGAGGTTTGCCGTACGTCGTCTATGAAGCAGCAGTCTAGGTTTAAGCTTTCTTTCGATAAGGTTGCGTTAGTCGCTGTAGTTGAAAGGGGGAAGCCGTTCACGCAGTTATGTTGGGAAAGCCTTGATGCTGTTTCTCATAACGTTACATGTCATTTGAGGACGCCAAGATATGCCCTTTTTTCGATTTCTGGCTTAACCGACTCTGCAAATCCCGGTAGTGTTCACTCGCGTAGATATGGAGCCTACTATACGGTTGCAAGAACTGGCGATGTGTCTCTGCACTACGCATATAACTACGACTACGTCTCTGGGAACCGTATTTACCCATACGCATTGAAAGACTACTGTAAATTTACTGTTTCATCAGGATACTTGTATTATGACCTGTACGTTGATAATGAGGCCAACGTTGGACAATGGGTATATATTGAAGCGTATCTGCCTAATTCTATTTCCGGAGGTGTTTATGCTCCGTTTCAATATAGCATGGACAACGGAAATACTTGGACCAATGTGTATGATGGTCCTCTGAAGACGGTTAATGGAACGGAAGTCAACTGGGTAATCTCATCAGCCAAAGAATGGGGAGAAAAACCGAGAACATGGGCTTCTTACCTGGGTGGATTAGGCGGTACGTATAGCCTTCCAAGCAAATTTATTGATTCGGGAGGATGTTGGAACAGAATAATCTTTGGGATGTACTTACTTGGAGATACGAATCCTGGCTTGGAAACTTCTTCAGGCAAGGACGAGGGGGATCAAGCATTGATTAGGATAGGGGTTGGAAGATACGGAAGATCATTAGATGCAACTTATGTCTTTGAAGATTCGGCAGAAGAAACCTACGGGCTGGGCAGAATGAACAATGTCTTCTTAAGCTTCTATGCAGAAGGTACATCCCAAGGAGGAGTAACGTTCACTAGAAAACTAACGTCTCTAAATATAACAGCCACTACGCAAGACCAAATTGATCACGTAACTTTCGATGTCCCATGTAACACGACTTTTTCGCTGTTGGCTAACGAATTTGTTGAACATGTGGCCTACGAGTCTCTCGCACGACTATCTTACACAGTCTTAGAGAGCGACAATAGGGTCTCATTGACAGCGGATGTTACTTCTATGAATGACTGGGGTAGACCAGCAGAAGTGACGATCTGTATACCGTTCAATTATGCCCACGAGGGTGGAGAGTTTCTATTTGACCGTGGATCGTCTCACGTGTTGCGAGTTGAGGTAACGGACGACACCACAGAAACCATAACGATTTACCCGAAATAATGATGTATACTAGGCATTGATAACTTCTTTGTAAAGCTGCAAATACCGTTTTGTCATAACTTCCACGCTATAATGCTTCATAACTATCTTGCTTGCGTTCCTTCCTACTTGAATCCTAAGTTTTTCATCATGAAGTATTCCAATTATTGTTGATGCTATCTCGTCTATATTTGTGTTAACTCGAAATCCGGTTCGTCCGTTCTCGATTAATCCTTTTGCCACACTTGTAACAACGGGCTTGCCACAAGCCATAGCCTCCAAGTGCACCCTTCCGTATTCGTTAGGCAAGATATACATTCCTTCAGGGACTGGCTTGGAAAATATAGTTGCGACAACATCGGCCGCCGCAAAAAAGTTAGGCATCACGTGATAGGGCGCAGGACAGGCAAAGAATGTGGATTTGTCTATTTTTAGTTTTCTGGCTAACATCCATAGTTCCATTTTCCTTCTGTCGTCTGTCCCAACCACTATGAACTTTACGTCTGAAATTTCACTCAAAACTTTGGGTATAGCGTGGATCAGATGCTCTACGCCCTTGATTTTTTCTGTTCCAACACACACGACGAGCGGAGAATCTCCTAAGTCGAACTTTTTTTTAATAAATGAGCCGTTAGCTCTAAGGTTAAATAAGGCAGTATCTATCCCATTGGGTATGATTGTTAACTTTTTTTGAGGCACATCGTACATTCGGGCAAGGTTGTACATGCCCTGACTGACCGCGACTACTCGATCGACTTTTCTCAGCATCGTCTTAATCAAAGAAAACCTTACAGCACTCTTTAGTCCTGACCTCAAGTCGCCCCCACGAACAGTTACTATGGATGGTTTCTTTTCTGATGTGAACATGTTCGCAATCATGCCGAAAAAATTAGGAGAAAACGTTGCCCATTGGTAGTGTATGATATCTACATTTGGATACAAAAGCAGTGCCTTACAAAAACTATAGACGCTCGTGAGGAGGACTCTTCCGGTTCCCTCCGGTATCTTAGGCAGCTGGTAGACACGGATACGATTTGCGTACCTTTTCTCCATGAATTTGCTTGCAGTTATTACATACACAAGTTGTCCATCCATGGCGAGACACTCTGGGAATTCTAACATTCCTAAACCCATGGTGCCTCTTCTATAACGGGGGAAAAATGGTGTGAATATACAAACCTTTAACATCGAGCTTCTCCTTTTTCCATGATCGTCTCAACAAGCTGTTTAGGCACTTCCACATTTAATGCGTTTCGTTCAATATATACCAGATTTCTTTATGAGAATTTGCTTTTCTTGGCTATCACGGGGAAACTGGGGGCGCAAAGTATGAAAGTACTATTGGACGCAGAAAATACGTGAATCTCTCCGTACACTTTTGGTCACTCTATTCTACACTATTTGCATTTTGAAACCCTTTGACTACTTTTCTAATCTGAAGCGAACCCCGTAGTAGGAACGAAAGAAGTCACGTAGTAAGAGAAAGAAATCATCCCAACTTCGCTTAGATCTGTACCTTTCTAAGTCGATCCATTCAAAAAAATTGTAAAGTGTAGGCTTTTCTGCCAGTTTTCTCAAAATCTCTTGACTCATTCTTTTCAAAGATATTATTATTATTTTTGTAAAGACCTTTCTGAAGGAAAAAAGGTTCTCTATGAGTTCTGGAGTTACGTCATCACTTGTGTAGTAGAAGCCCCATCGCTTTGTTCTTAGAAAGAGACCTCTGATCAGAACGAGCATAAAAACGTGATCGCCCATTTTTACATTTTCTTCAATTGCTATGCTTCCCCTTATCCAGCTTCTAAAATCATGAAGAATCTCTCTGATTCTTCTTTCTTTTTGACTTGGAGTCAGCTTGAGTTGCATTTCGTCCACACTTTTTGTTACTTCAGCTGGTACACCTACGGCAAATGCCCTACTAGGCACTGATTTGGTAACCACAGCTCCCGTCCCAATGATAGTCTCCTCCCCTATGGTAACACCTGGAAGAATTGTAGTATGAGGAGGAACCCACGCACCTTTTTTAAGAGTAACAGGCGCAATTTTTCGTGGGTATCCTTCAGTGTAGGGCGGCCAGACGCCATGAGTATAAATATGGCCTCCCATTCCAACATCATCTTCAAGAACTACGGGCCTAGCAACATTGATGTACGCTCTTGGTCCTAAGTAACAGCCCTTCCCCAACTTAAGGGAACTCTCACCGTCAACCGTGACTTCATCTGAAATTGCAGATTCTTCGTCTGCAATTATTTCCCTGCAAACAATATGAACATTTTTGGCCATAGATACGCCGTCTCTTAAGACGATTTTTTCAGAAAAAATGTACGAACCGAAGCCAATATGAACATGTTTTCCTATATCAGCCCCCAACAACCTATAAACAAAGATTTTTACGATGGACGGTTGAAATAATGTAAGTCCCACAAGAAGTTTCCTTCCAAAGGATAGTTTAAGCATTGATGTTCATCCTCTTGTGTTTTATCTAAAATCTAATATTTAGATTTCTAATTTGTGGTTCCTAGTGGATGTTTGGTATACAATTTTATTGAAAACAATTGCATCAGTATACTCTCACTTCATTCTTACCCTTTAATAGGTTGAAAGAGAACAGTAGAAACTTCCCTTTCTTCACAATATTTTTCTTTGCTAATTTTTCATTGTTGACAAAAAGCTTAACATTTCTAGAGTCTTGAGGGACGTATATTCTTAAGGAAAAACCATTATAGTTCTTTGGCGAATTGATACAGAAATTCAACTTGGATCTATACCATGATATATCAGTAAAAGATACTCGTCTCCGTAAATTCCACCATTCAGCCAACCTTTTTCCACTGGTATACCAAGGATTATATCGTAAAGAATAGATTAGAATATCTTTGTAGAAATTGAGCCAAGACCAGTTCCTTTTTCGATCAATCAACATTGTGTATGGATGCCAGGATAGAGTGAGAACACCGTGATATCTGTGGACGACATCTACGAGTTCCTTGCACATTTGGAATGCTTTTTCGGGTGGCAATCTCAAATATTGTTTCTGAAAGAATGTGCCATCCATTATAACAAGCGGTATTTCCAGAATGGATATCCTTCTCTTGTTGACGAAATCCCATGGCCTGAATGGTAGGCAGGTTCCTGCTCTGAAACCGACATCTTGGGCGTAACCAAAAGTAGCATCATACACCAAACCGGATGATTCCTGGTCTTTCCACGTATCAGGAATCACCATTCTCATATAATGCTGTGTCACACCAACAATTTTCTTCCTTGAAACTTTTTCTAATAGCGCCTTTTCTTTTTCGATCTTCCCTGCGTCGTTGTATGAGTAGAAACTGGCATGGAGGCCCGCCTCACAGCCACTCTTTTTGATGAACTCCATTGCTTCTTTTATCAAAGGGTTCTGAAAATCGTAATCAGAATCTTCGTCTGTTGAGTTCACAAGAAAGTAAAAGGACGAAGTAGCGCCGAACTGCCTTTCCGTTTCGATATATTTGTCAAAATTCCAAACTGGATTATAGCGCATAAGTTTAGGCACCATGGATTTAGGAAGCAACCTGAGCGAATCCTTAGGTTCAAACACATGTAAACGAGAAAAAACGGCTGATACAACGGCTGCTAAGGCCAGGATGCTTCTCGCAAGACCCTCTATAGGTCTTCCAGAGCCAAAGCTGACTATCGCTTCTGCACCTACCAGGGGACTTGTGACATGTTCCATGTCGTGAGTTAAACAAAAAGCCAAGTTATGATTCCTAGGAAGAACCCACTTATGAACAAGGGGTGTTTTTCGTCTATTTGAAATCTCTTCGAGTATCCGTAGTAACAATGTCTGATACACATTAACTGTCGGAGTGTGGAGGAAGCCCCTCCTGCAAATTTCCGTCTTTCTTCCATCGATTCTCCCGTACTCGTCTAGTAACCCAAGCGATTCCGAGGTCTGTTGCGGTAGTGTTGCCTCACTCCCTGCCAGCAAATAGGTCACAGATCTGAATATTTGGGGGGCGATTATGGCAAAGGATCTGCTATCATGCTCAACCAGAATGACCCCCATCTGAACTTTGTGTTCAGCTTCTATTTCGCCGATTTTTTGGAACGTATTCCCTCTAAACTCCAGAACTGGATACTCGAAAAAAAAGGGAACAGCATCCATTCCGCTGACTGTAATCACTCCAGAAATTCCTGGGGGGTCGGCGCCCTTCACATCCACAACATTGCATCTAACATCATCACGTAGCTCGTATGGAACATGCCCAGTCAATATCACTGAGTAGCTGGATTTTCGTACTGCTTTCGCCTCTTCCACTTTCAATTCGGAGGATTCGGGCAAGATTAAAACGTACGAAGCATCGTTTTGACCTTTCAAAACTCTGAGATTTTCAATTTCCCTATATGGGACGCCAATTTGATCCAACATTTCTGTGCAAGCATATTTGACTTCTTCATCGATTTTCTTATAGAGAAGAAGTCTAAGCACTTTTCATGCACCATTCCACTATAGCGGTGTTCAGGCCCCTAGTAGTCGAATATTTCTTCGCTTTTCGAAAAATGGACCCGAATCTAGAACATCTATCGTCATTAATTTGCCCTCTATCATGCATCAATTGAACAGACCGCTATGTTAGTATTTCTGTTCGCAGATAATTCCTTAGGAGCTTAGCTCATTGGAAATGGCATGCCTTAAGGAATAAATGGGAGAGGAAGAAGACAATGTTAAGGTCTAAAGTGATGCACTTTACTGTTTCAAATGTGGCGTGGTGATTGAATGAAGATTGCCCACTTCGGAAACATCGCAAATGTACCATACCTCTTGGCGTCAGGGATAAAGAAATTCTATGACATTGAAAGTCTCATATTCATAGCCCAAAATCCAGACAGAATAGCGAGAAAAATGGCTTATGGATATGAAGGGAGAAATCCTTATGATATCAATGCAGTTTATGTGAATAATGCAATAACGTCCCCGAAACGTCATATCGAAATTTTGCGCGCGCTCGTTCGAGAGAAAGTTAGCATCGTGCATGTACATGGGGGAGGTGTAATAGATTCTCTTGAGACAAAGGTGAGTAGAGCCAAAGCCATATTTCATTTTCATGGGTCCGATCTTAGAAGGTGGCTAGCTGTTGATACGTGGCGAAGAAGATACTATCACAGTGGGCTCGCGGGTGAGGATAAGATCTTGGTTAGTACACCGGATTTACTCAGCTTTCTATCATGGAAAGATGCCTTGAAAAAGGCTGAGTACCTACCTAACCCTGTTGACCCCCTATTCTATGAGTCGAAAATGCAAAGTGAGGATAAGCACACAATTTTCTTGCCGACAAGACATAACGAGGGTATCAAAAGGACCTCTATTGCATTTGAGGCTTGGAAGGTCTTGAGGAAACTTAATCCCAAGGCTAGGCTAAAAACTATAATGTGGGGTAAGGATTTCCCAACTTTTTATAAAGAATTTAAGGACGATAACCGAATAACGTGGCTGCCGTTACTAACACGTATGGACTATCTAAAGCATCTTTTCTCAAGTAGCGTTGTCTGGGGGCAGTTCGCAATAGGCATCTTCAGTCTTATTGAACTTGAAGCTATGGCTGCTAGTAAACCACTTGTCCACTATTGGAACCGCCACATTTATAGTCGTGACGTTTATGATCAACCTCCACCTCTAGACTCACTTCGCTTCTCCCCTTCTCTTGCCCATGCAACAAACGATTTATTAGAAGACGAAAAACAAAGGCGAAAGATTGGATCTATGCTTCAGCGGTGGGTTCTCAAGTATCATAGCTTAGAAAGAGTTTCCCAAAGGCTTCACAAGATTTATAGTCAAATTCTTTGAGCTTATTGTGCTGCATGCATGCAACTCGTTATACACACCGCTGCCAAACAAGGAAATGATAAGCTACATACATGCGGTGCTACTCCAACTTCAGCACCCTACGTGCACGTTCATGATTCATAGTAACGTGAAAAGATTCTTTGAGCAAGTCCCTTTAGTTTCTAGAGGGGCACGACCAGTGTTGAAGGACGGTCAACGGCTTGTTGTTGACCGTGAATCCTTTTAAGGAAGGAGAAGTCGGTTACCTGTGTAGTGATGTTAAATGATAGGTCATCAAATGATGTTTCTGGTCCTCACGTATCTTGTTGAGCATAGACCGGCTAAAAGCGGGGAGGTCGCTGAAGGCTTGGGGTTCATTTCGCCGAAGTATGCTTCCCTAGTGCTTACGAGATGTTATCGCCGAGGATTCGTGTCGAGGCAACCTTACAAGCGTGGAAGGGAGCGCGGATACGCTTACGAATTGACTGACAAGGGAACCGAATGGATCCTATACAAGGTTGATCAGAGGGGGAAAGCGCGCCAGCATGATCAGAATGATCGCAAGCCCAGGATAGAAGTTGAAGAAAGCACTGGTTCACCAAGGGTTGAGATGTTAACCCTGAAACAGAACCAAAAAGACGACAGAGATTTCACATCGCTTGAAGTGCGGTTGCCCACGTTGGCTGCTTGTGCACATGAGCGCGCATATAGATCATTAAAGCAACAATATGTATGGGCTATTGTTGCCTTTGAAAAGTGTTCTTCTGAAAGGGATCTCGCTTGTTATCTATGTTCGAAGAAATGGGAGGAGAAGCTCGAGGCTTCAGAGAAATCTCGACACAGAGAAGCAACGCCTTCAATTGAATCTCTGCATGAACCATGCTCCTCCACGTATGAACGCGCCCTCGAGTATTTCAACAAAGGATGGCACCACGGATTTTATTGTGGACTACGATTTGGAGAAGCGTTTGGTCGATGGCGAGAGCGCAGAGAATGCCTCGCCGAGCTTGCGGAGGCTGCCTTGAAGAAAAAAACCCGCGCGCTTACAGGCAATAGGTCTTTGCAGGAAGGGAAAAACCAAAGCTTGCGTTTTCAAAAGCGGGATGCGCAAGCTAACACCGTGATCCTAAACAACACGCAAACACCCGCTAAGTCTCTCTCATCTGCCTTTCCTTTACCATCTACTCAAACCATAAATACAATGAGGAATCCTACAGGAGATTTGCGGATGCCTCCTTCGTTTTCTAAGGGAACAGGGGTGGAAGAGACCATCCAAGACGAGGAGGACTGGACCGATATGAATTCTTGGTGGCGCCATCTGTAGTTTTCCCTCAAATCCTCTAATGTTCCCATTCTACGTGCCCAAGACTGGTTCCTTACGATAGAGCAAGTCCCATTTTCTAACCTTGATATACGCTACTAACTGAAACAACGGAATAATACTTTAACGGCAATCGGTTCTCGCGCGCGCAGGCGAAGATTTTTATGAAAGTTACTAGATGAAAGCTGATGCATGCATGCATGATGGCATCGTAGTTTAAGTGAAAGAATTACATTATTAATAGTGACAGACGTTCAAAAGCGAAACTAGTGGGTTGGAAACTGTGCCTGGATTGGTGGGTATAGTACCTAAGCGGTACGATCCTGAAGGTCAACTTCTTGAACGTATGATTAAGGCAGTTGCACATAGGGGATTTCATCGAATAGATAGGTATAGTAGTCGATTTTTCCACGTTGGGCGCGTCCATCTAGGGATATTCAATCCGGAACCCCAACCCATTTTCAATGAGGATCATTCCGTTTGCATTTTCATGGATGGTAAGATATACGATTATGAAGAAAAAATGAATATTTTGAAACTAGAACGTCACAAAGTTGTTGACTTTGAACCCGAGCATTGTTTGCATTCGTATGAAGAACTGGGGAAAAATTTTGTGACAAAGCTTAATGGATGCTTTGTGATTGTTATTGGGGATTTGGAAAGGAAACGGTTGTTAATTGCGAACGATAGGTATGGATTTAGACCATTGTACTGTTCATACAATGATAGCAGGCTCTTGTTTTCCTCAGAGATTAAAGCGATCTTACAAGATGATCAATTTAAGAGAGAGATAAATAATGAAGCAGTTGCGAATTTTTTCGCTTTTGGGCAACTATTGGGAGATCAGACTTTTTTCAAAGGCGTCAAAGTCTTACCACCCGCCTCTATCCTGATTTGTGAACCTGGAAAACTTTCCATGGAACAATACTGGAATTGTGAGTATGCAGAAAACCACACTATCTCCGAGGTAGATCTTGTCGATCAACTAGTTAGGGCTTTCAGAAAGGCTGTAAGTAAACGTATAAGTGCAGATAATCGTTATGGTGTTCCTTTAAGTGGAGGACTGGACTCCAGATCCATTGTAGGTGCAATCGATGCAAGTAGAAGAGGTATTGTAGCCGCATATACCTATGGGCCTCCAGGAAATAATGAAGAGAAGGTTGCGAAAGTTGTTGCTGAGAGAGCAGGGATAAACCACAAAGTAATCCACTTCGTGAATCCTGAGCTATTTGTATCTTATGCCAAAGATGTCGTTTATCTTACTGACGGGATGGACTACATTACCGTGAGTTATATTCCGTATGTTTATGACAAAATACGGCGGTATATGGATGTGGTTCTTATTTCCCCTATGGGGAGCTATGTATTTGGAGGCGATTTTCTAGATTCTCAAACGTTAAAAGCGAAAAGTGAAGGCGAGCTGCTAGCAATATTGTACAAAAAAATGACCCAGAGGGGGATGGGGGGGATAATGGCTAAGCTCTTCGCTAAGGAGTACTATGGTAAAATTAGAGATATGCCTATGGATTCCCTAAAGAAATGTTTGAAAAAGACGAGTGCAAAACATCCAGGAAATAGAACTGATCAATTCCTTGTTCAAAACGTAGTACGTAGATTCAATATTCTAGGGCATGTTTTAAGGCGGAATTACGTAGAAGACACGTTACCATTTTACGATAACGATTTCTTTGACATTGTCCTCAAAACACCTCCTGAGCTACGAATGAACCATCGTATCTACATGAGATTTTTGAGGATGCTCTCGCCTGAGTTGGTTACTATACGTTATCAAAGGACCATGCTTCCCGCCTGCGCCCCTTTAGTCCTATGGAAACTCGCCGTTCTTCTGCAGACTGGAGAAGTATTGGTCAAAAGAATGATTTGGAGGCTTTCAAGAGGAAAGATTTACTTGCCTAGTAAGCGTAGTTATTTGGATCCTGATGAATTGTTTCGGATAAATGAAAAATGGAAAAGATATGTTAAGAGAATTTTGATCGATGAAAACAGGCTATCGAAGGCATATTTCAATGAGGACTACCTTCGAACAATAATTCAAGAGCATGAAAGCGGCAAAGCAGATCATTCACAAACAATTGGCTACGTCGTGACATTCGAGTTGTTCCTTAGACTGTTTTTGGGCCACAGTGATTATCGGGCGTGAAATTTCATTAAGAGTATGATATGTCGCATAGCCCGGAACTTCTACACCCTAATTCTGGCTAATCTGATATTGTAGCAACAGACAACATTAGAACATAAATCATAGTCGATTCATAAAAGTCTAGCCCAACATATCATTTGAGCAGTCAAATTGTTATGTGTGTTCTGTTATTTACTTCTACTGTGGCGTGCCACAAATGTTGTATATCTTCGTTGCGTCTAAATATTCTGAGTTCAGCGTCTAACCCGAAACTTATAACATACGATGGTTGTCTGGGTATTGGCAGACTGACAAGTCTTTTGATGGCGAATTTTCTGTACAGCGCACATGCATGCGTTTTGCGCGCACATGGAGTGGAATGGTGTTCATTGCTTATCTTTTCTATGCTTGACACGCTTGACATAGATGGCTGTTGCAGCTGTTGCGACTATGATTGTTGAGGCTAAACCAATGTGAGGAGCCAACAAACCAAGTTTATCAACAGGAACAACGATTCCGCCGACCGCAGCGCGCGGGCGCTCCCAATTTATCATGAGAATTTCGGCACCTGAATGTAGAACACTAAGCGTGAGAATATTGGTTGATTCATTATACTTTATAGAGGTTGCTCCCTCCACTTCAGACGGTGCGCCTTTAAAACCACAATTCACTAAAGTTTTAGTTTGATGATTGGATGTGGCATTAACAGTAATGTTCAACTTGTCACCTCCGTATAAGGCATTTTGTATCGTGGTTGAACTTGCTATTTTTAGATTTCCAACTGGAAGCATAGAGTATTCTGAAATCTGGGTCAAGGCAATCAAGTCACTACTGAAGTTTCTGACGTTGTGTGTTTCAGACTCGTTGCCTTGGAAGTAACATAGATACAGACCGATTTCTTCAATGTTGTTGGCAAGATGAGGCGTGGAGGCCTGATTATTTCCTTTAAAGGTAACTTCCCACTCATTATATTGGCCACCACTTGCATCTAATTGGTATCTCCACTGAGGAAGGGTACACGGCGAAGGTAAAGTGCTAGTGTCATAGAGGTAGGTTAGAATCGTAGAAACAGATCTGTTCTGTCTAAGGCAGTATCCAGCATACGGAAAGTATCCATTAGGAGCAGTAATTTCCTTGAAGCCCCATTTGTCATCGCCCCATTCAAAAAACTCGCCCGATTGGGTGGAACAAAAGAAACCATCAACTTGTAGCGGTAACCACAACCAATCTATTTGCCTTTGTTGTGAGGACCAAGCCTGCTTATACTGGCGATGTGTTCGGTAATAAACATAGTCTTTGTCATACTCTATTCTCCAATAGGTCCATAAAGAAATATATTGGTCCGAAGCGGAAAAATTGAATGTGCATCCCCAAGTATAGTTTCCCCTATCACAACTAATATTAGGATAAAAGTTTGAGAACTCTTTCTGTGACCCGTTAGCATAAAACCATTCCGAATGCCCCGGTCCGTGAACGCCAGCCGTAGTTTCAATCCATGAACCATACTTGGTTTTTATCCAAAATTCCTTAATCTCAGTCTGGGTTGTGTCGGTCTGTAATTGGTCTTCTCTTGCCATCATTATCCAGAAGTTGTCGCATCTAATGCGGTACCAACCTTGAACAGACCTATTTGGGATATAGAATCTCTCTTCAGTAGCTATTTCTTCGCCTATGACTTTAACATTATCCAAGAAAACGGTGCCTACTTCTGAAGCTGCTTCGCCAAGTGACAAACGCAATTTTCCGATACAAGCGCTAGCACTATAGGTCGTGACACTTGCGCATTGCTCCGTCCCATTTATCCAAATGCTCATCTTATTGTTAGCTTTAATTTCTACAGTGACATTATACCAACTGTTCAAAGAGTAAGGGCAAATCGGTTGCCAAGTATTATAATAATACTGAATTTTCATCTGGTCTTTATAGAATCTTATGATTGTATATGTTCTTGTTTCATCATGATACATCCATTGCCAGTTTTCAACTGACAAGCGGAAAGAACAGTTTGTTTCCAAATAGACAAAACATTGGATGCTTCCGACATTTCGACTAATTTCAGGGGATAGATACGCGGAAACTTCAAGTTTCGATCCTGCGTAATTGTCCCATAGGCGTAAGCTATTAGGTGAACTAGAAGATTGTGTGTTATTTATTTTAGATGTCAATACACTGGATTCACTAATGCTCACTAACCCAATAGGGTCCCTACCGATAGGCTCATCATCAAAATTTTCCTCATAAACGGTTTGAAGAGTCGGGTTCGCTTCAACTGCCTTTGGAAAATTAATGCTTGTTAAAGTGGAGAAAATCAAGAAGCATAATATAAAAAATAGTTTAAACTTCAATGCCTATACACCACGTATATTTATATCTTCCATTCGTTTAAATGCATGCATGCCATATAATTCCTAAAGTTTTCGAATTCAAACACGAAAGTAGGCTTTTCAGTTTTTCACAGGTACCCTAAATCCTTTAGTCTTTCCTTTACTATTCGCTTCTCCTTCTCTGAAAATATGTATCTCTCTCGCGCAACAGGCTCTCGCCTTTTTTCCATCATCCTAACTGGGTGCGCTTTAATATACGAGGCATGGAACGCGTCCGTCAGAACTCTTCCATCCATGTCACTCAGGATTGGAAAACCCATTGAGTACAAGATCGTTGGTGCGAGGTCCGTTATGTTGCAGTTCTTAAGACCATGTCCCTCTTTCAAATTCTTTCCATACATGATCAAGATACCTTCCATTTGGTGGTGGCCAGAAGGATCAGATGATGGGCCTACTATTTGATCGGTGGCGAGCCACCCGCGTATCAAATAGCTCTTTTTCGGGATCAAAGTGATATCAGGCGCTCTCTCTACATATGGACCAGAGTAAATCTGCGTCTTTCTAAGGATCTCTTCAGCAATCTTTTCGCCACTATATGGGTCTCTCAATTCAAAGAGCTTACGAATCAGATACTCGATAAGGCGCTCATACTCCCGAGTTGATTTTATCGTGTGTTGGTTCACAAACATCCCCCATCCCAGGCTCCCAAAGGAAAGCGCTTTTGTTTTCTCCCAGTTGAGAGTTCTCTTAAAGTGTTCGCCCACGCGAGCAATTGAATCAATTCTGGGTCGAATCTTGTCGAAGACTGTTGCGCGGGTTCCAGGTACAAATTTTGACACTCGAGGCAGGCGAAGCTCCAAGGTTTTAAGGAGCCTACCGATGACCGATTGCATAGATGCTTTTTTGTTCATAAGAAGTAGGCCTAGTTTCATTAGGTAATAATTTAAAAAGACATACTTGTAGATTGGTCCAGCTCCATGATCTGACATCAATACTAGGGTGGTATCATCATCGATTGTTTTCAAAATTTTCTTTACAGAATCATCAACAATTTCATATGATGTGTAAATCGCCTCCTTCAATTTCTTGGGTGCATCTGGATCGTGCAAAGGATGCATAGGATCCATGTATCTCCAATAGTAATGCTGGATTTGGTCAGTGCAATAGAACACTGAAACAAAAAGGTCCCAATCATAATTCTCCATCAGGTATAAGGTGACATCTCGGCGTGTCCTCATCAAGTTATATGCTTCTTCAAGGAAAGAGAGGTGCTCATTTACAGAAGTGCAAGATACAGGACTGGCTTCAGGAATTATCGAATACTCTGGAAACTCTTTAAGCAATTCGTCTTTGAATGCCCCTGGATACGTATAAGGAGCATTGGCCGGTGTCATTAGACCAGTAACCAAAATACCATTAATCTTTCTCGGAGGATATGTCAGAGGCGTGTTTAACAATATACTTTTTCTACCAGCCTCTTCTAACATAGACCACAAAGTTTCTCGGCGAACGGACCATGAAGTTGCAGGCACCCAGTCGTTTCCCGTCTTTTCCCAGAAGTCATAGACGCCATGTTTTCCCGGGTTTACACCTGTTACTAGTGACGCCCATGCTGGAGCCGTGGCAGGTGGGGTTGTGGAGATAAGAGTGCCACTCACTCCATCTTTCATCATCTTCCGAAAAGTAGGAAGTCTCCCCTTCCTTAACATAGGCATGATCACATTGTAGGTACCACCATCTACCCACACTACAAGGGTCTTCGCCTTTGGGAGCTGTCTTTTCATAATCCTCAAGACTTCAGTGGTTACGAGAATAATAAAACTTTATGGAACTATGTTATCTCGCTTAATATACATACTGCACCATGACTTCTCCTCATTCAACGGTGCTTCTCTAAGGCAATAAAATGGGTAAGAACTATCCAGTTGAGGTTTTGCGTGCGAACGGAAAGATTTTTTCTAGTACATTTATTAAAAATGGCGCTCGGTTTCCAACGAGATTCCTAACGAGCTGTATATCGTTCTCATTCACTACCTTCAAAATCCTCAAGGCTATCGTGTACGTGACTCCTCCTATCAACACATAGATTGGAAGTAGATACTGATTGGAATGTATTTGTTGTATACCCCAAACAGTTAAAACCATTATAACACCCGCGCTCAACCCTTTCCAAATTGCTTCTCTATCAAGTTTTAAGGGTAAACATCTCCGAAGAACTACAAAGTTAACCATAAGATGTATGATCATGGCACCTCCCTTAACAATAGCCATACCAGCAATACCTAGAGAAGGCAGGAGTACAAGTGACGCCGCCAAACCGATACCAACCGACGCAAGGTTGCTTAAGAGGAACATCGGAGTCATGTTGTAAACGAAGAGCAGACCTACAAGAGCTGCATTCATTGCACTTATCATTGCCGCAAGGCTCAGAATTGCCAAGATTACATCCCCAGCCGAGTAGGCTGGACCGGCGAGAAGCGTAATGACTGGATTGGCGGTGATCATCAATCCCAACGCAAGTGGCGTGTAGAGAAGAGCTATAAACCGACTAGATATGCGCACACCAGATATCATACTTTCACGGTTACCCCTTCCATACTGTTCGCTATAATAAGGAAGCAAGGTCATCCTCAGGGCTTGTGGTAAAGTAACAAGTGCCACAAACGGCTTACAGGCGACTTCATAAACGGCGACACTACTCAACGGCACAAAGGAGAGCAGTAGAACTCGATCAAACCACCCGAAAATGAAGATGACTATATCTGTAATGAAAAGCGGCCACGAAAATCTGAAAAATAGTTTGACTTTCGAGGCGATTTCATTGATCGGATGGAACCTGACATGCTTACCCTTTACCATAACAAAAGCGCTTGGAATCGTAAAGAAAAGATCGCCAATAATCCAACCCACAAGAAGCCCCGTTAACCCATATCCACCGAACAAGAGAGCCACAACCGAAATCTGACGCGCAAAGTTGGATAACATATACAGGATCGCTACTTGCCGAATTTTTTCAAGTCCAATAAAGATGTCGTATAGAGTAGTTTTAACGCATGAAAACAGAAGATCTATGCCAAGAAGTTGAAATAGGGGAGTATATTCCGGACTCTTCAATAACAATTCTGATAATTGAGGGGCTCCTAAGGCGCAGACAACACCTAGGACTCCTGCAACTGATGCTTCCGCTAGCACCCCGGTTAACGAAAATGCTGTATAATCTAGATTTCTTCCTCTGTATTCGGCGATGTGTTTTATCAACGCCCGACTGAAACCCACGTCAGAGAACACCCAAGCCAAACTTACGATAAGAGCTAGAGCAACGGTCACACCCATTTCCGTTTGTGTCAACATTCTCGTAACAAAAGCAAAGCCGACTATGTCTGTTGCAATAACAACCACCTCCTGAACGAGGAGATAAGCAGAACCCCTAGCGATGCGTGTTGCGCCGATTTCTGTCATGTTCACACGTTTCCGTTATGACTTTCATATAAGATCACTAATATCTTCTTACCGCTTGCCTCCTCGACCATCCGAGCATATCTAGCGCATTTACATATTGTTCCCTCATATCTCTCTCTCATGTTCTCAATCCTTGAAAGCGATAAAACTCTAACAATGCTCTCAACATCTTCATGTAAAAGACATTTGCAGATCAGCTTTCAGGATGTTCGATTTCATAGCCTGAGTGAGAAATTAATAAAATCTTGCCAAAAACGCCTTGTGCATGCATGCAAGGCTTGTTACGCCAATTACAGATCTCAGAACCATAGGAAGAGAACACATTTCTGGCTTACTATTTAGTTCCTTGATCGCGACTTTAATTATCAGTATTGGCCTGTCTCCGAAGGTACCGTTAGTCTTAAATCACAACAGATCATAACCCCTCCTAGGGGAATAAAATGGTTTCTTGGAGTTCCGCTTTTAAAAAAGGGGTCACCATGTGGTTGTGGAGCCTAGCGTGGGCGGTCATTGGACTGGTCATCGGTCTTCTCATTGCCATAGGCATCAGCGGAGGTTCACTTTACGAGGCAATCTTAAACCCTCCAACTATCGGGAGAGAACACATCGTTCCCGTCTTTGTAGGTTCTTTGATCGGAATGGTTATTATTGCCTTAGGCCTATGGACAGCCCTCGTTAAAGTCGTCACAGAAGCCGCTCTCGAAGAGCTTAAGAAGTAGAAAAGGTTGTCCCCTACCCCCTATTTTTGTTACTCCCTGAAAGAAGGCTTAACGTCCTGCTATAAATGATTTTATCAGAAAATCAAAAACGTAATCGTAACCTCATGTAGAACTGATTTGAACTATGAGACTAGAAAACCTGAACCGAAAAAGTAAAACATCAGCAACATTCCCTAAGTGGACGGGTGTAATGATGGCACGTGGCGGATTGTCCGTTTCCAGACATGGCCGTATCGCCACACTCGTTTATTTTTTCACAGTTGTTCTTTCGTTTTACCTACTCTTTGAATCACGGTCAGGGGAGGTGCATACGGTATGGGAGGTCATTCATCCTTTGTTTATGCCGATGTTTTTTGCTACCACTTTTACGTTATTCATGGTAATTTTTTCCTCTGAGAAAGTTGAATATAAACTTCTGTTGACTATCGTTCACTCAATTCTCTGTCACGCCTTTTTTGTCATCATCTTCCCTGCGGGAAACGTAGGCCCCCAACAGCAGTTTCTAGGTCAAACTAGGCTTGTATTTGATGGAATCGCTATGTATGGCTATAATCCTGCAGGCAACATCCTGACGCAAATATATCATTGGTGTCGTGAAAACCTTCAAATCTCCATCACCGTGATTTTTACACGTGTGTTCGCCGCAGATCTTTATTATGTTCACCTGCTGCTTATTCCAGTTCTATGGGGAACTTTCGTTCCAATAACAACGTTCATAGTCTCCCACGCCTTACTTAGAAACAAAGACATTTCAGTTCTATCAAGCCTATTGGTCTCTGCATTCTCATCCACTATCATGTGGGGAGCTGCATCAATACCCATGGGTCTGGGCTACACACTGCTTTTTTTCTCAATGTATGTTCTGTTAAGATATCTCCACTCTGGCGGGGTAAAAGAGCACTTCCTCATGATAGTCTCTTGCGTCGCTACCTTTCTTGCCCATTTTCTCGCCGGAACGCTCTTGTTTTCCGTCCTCGTACTAGCCACAGCCCTAAAGAGTTATGAAGGTGCGAAAGAAAAATCACCCTTAGGCGCAAAGATTTCGCTCTTTCTCTCAATAATCTTCTGTACAAGCCTCCTACCTTTCGCTCTCGTATTTCACAAGTTTTTCTATCCCATCTATACATATTTTGGTCTGGAAAAACTATACGAATTGTCCCAAACAGAAATAGTCGCGTCACTTCTGCTAGGAGGCTACGTCAACTTCGACTTATTCACCGCGTTGGTCCTCTTAATTGGTCCCGCAATTGGTTTTCTCGGGATGATATACGCCCTCAAATGGGGAATGAAAAAAACCTCAAATAACAACGATCATATATCAACGATGTTTCTCTTCATAGCGTTTTTAATCATTCTAGTGGATGACAGAATCATAAACCTTTTCATGGTAAACGTTCCTCTCGGAGAACCCGACAGACTGTGGCCTATCAGAAACTTCATAGCAGCCCCATTTGCAGCGCTAGTAGTCAACCGCATCACCAACTATTTACGTGAAAAGACCTTAAGCCACTCCACTGCCAGAGAAAAGCTTCGATTTCCAAAGAGCCAACGTATACAAGGGCGCATAAATCTACGCCATATCGCTACACATTCAACAATTCTCCTCTTACTTTCTGCCTGGGTCACAGCTTCAGCCTATTATGCCTATCCACACTACAGCCCTCTACAAACAACCACCTACGAACTCGAAGCAGTAGAATACATTCATGAAACCACACGCGCAAACAATCAAACATACATCGTAATCTGTGACCAATGGATCACATACGCAGGAGGAATGATAGCAGGCATCACCAACCCCAATTCCTTCTACTTCTCTCCCAGAAGCCCTCAAGGATTAGCTCTATTCGTTGAAATGAAGGAAAACCCAACAAACGAAACCATGATCAAAGCCATGAAAACCAACAACGCCACAGTCGCCTACTTCATCATAGAAAAACCCAGACTAGACA
>Ga0315306_10000478_pt1 | contig 19242 bp, 16 predicted proteins | sample TDP1_MG_FD_203803 | JGI IMG/M metagenome (GOLD analysis project Ga0315306, IMG submission 203803) | Freshwater sediment microbial communities from Lake Towuti, South Sulawesi, Indonesia - TDP1 | ecosystem: Environmental > Aquatic > Freshwater > Lake > Sediment | place: Indonesia: South Sulawesi... | reverse complement strand
TCGACCAGGATGAAGACTTTTTTGATCGTGTTAAAATTATAGGCGAGGGAATTGACTACGGAATAAATAGTCGAGATTTCAGCCGAGGAGCCTGAAAGATTCTTCTGGATTATATCTTCGGAAAAGTCGACATAGGCCACTCCCCCAGGGGTCAGATAGAGCTCTCTCAACTTTGTCTCCGGAGGAAGAGGAGAAATCAGGCCTTTCTTTGAGCCTTTTATCAACTCCTCGATAGCCTGTTTGGCCTGGTTAACGATGGACGAGTCCGAGGCTATCTCTCTTTCTTCGCGATGGAGCAAAGCATCATCTTCTGAGAGAAAAAAGAGCACGACTTTTATTGTTTTTTCAAGCTTTGGAGCCGACGGTTCAGGCTGAGCAGGGAGTGCCTCAGGAGACGATTTTATTCTCTCCTCCACTCCGCTGCGGAAAAAAACAATGACAAGAATGACGAGGAAAATGAGGAAACCGCCGAGAATCAACAGCCTTTTTCCGCTCATCTTTTCCCTTCTTCAGAAGATTGCGCGATATAATTCTCCAGACCTTTATACACGGCTTGAGCAATTCTGCTCTGAAAATCTTCGCTCCTTAGCATTCTTTCCTCGTCAGGGTCGGACAAAAAGGCCACTTCGACCAGAACCGCGGGACAGGCCACCCCGCATAAGACTTTAAACGGCGCCTGCTTGATTCCTCTATTTCTTGTCAGGAAGAGCGAGTTGAGCTCGTTCTGGATGCTCTCGGCGAGAATGCTGCTCTGGTTGAGGTAAGCTGTCTGAGCCATGTCCCATAAGATCATCTTGATCTCATCTTGGTTTTCGCCGCTGATTCCCTTCTCTAACTCTGCTGGATTATTCTCCATGTAAGCCAACCTTCTCGCTTCTTCGTCTGTGGCCTCCATACTCAGGAAGAACGTCTCTGAGCCGCGAGCTTCTCTGCGAAAAGAGCTGTTGACATGAACGCTGATGAACAAATCGGCCTTGTTGTTGTTGGCTTTGGCCGCTCTATTCTCAAGGGAAACATCGACATCCTCTTCTCTGGTAAGTATGACCAGAAGAGCCAGGTTCCTCTCTATTATGTATTTGAGTTTGAGGCTGATAGCCAAAGAAATGTTCTTCTCCAGAGTTCCAAACCTTCCTTTTGCTCCTGGCTCCAAGCCGCCGTGGCCCGGGTCGATAACGATGGTCTTTATACTCTGCGAAAAAGAATTCTTCGGTTTCGAGATGTCTTGGGCTTTTGATGAGGGTTGACCTTGGGAGAGAGAAAAAAGAGAGAAGAAGAGAAAAAATCCGGCTAAGAATGTAATTCTTTTCTTCCAGCCGCTCAATTCGTTTATTAAACTCTTGGAGATTAAATTTGGAGGCGGCGGGAATCGAACCCGCGTCCGAAGACATTCAACACGAGGCATCTACATGCGTATCCTCTCCTTCGATCTCGTTAGGCAGCGTCCGAAGAGGAGGGACACAACCGAACCAGCCCCGATGGAACTTCGCTTGCCAGGCTCAGGACCAACCTGACTTGCTATCCCGCTGGTCGACGTTTCTCAGGCGCCGCAGGAGAGCGCCTGAAAACCGGCATGCCTATTCTTTAGGCAGCAACAGGCAGAGTATCTGCGCTTAGTTTCTTTCCACCTTTTAACGAGGTGGGTGGGACCTCGACATGCCGTCTCTGTCTCATTGTCTCCGTCGAATCCTGTTCGCCCCCATAACTCAAGCTAAGATTATATTTTTACCTGAAGTCTTTGTCAACACATTGGATATCAAATATTAATAACAAATTCTACTTAGTAACTATCATATATAGTTGAAGAGGAAGGAAGAACCTGGCAAGAAACCTCCGCGGTTTTTTTGGAAGCCCTCGAAGTGTTGCCTCAACAGTTTTAAAATAACAAAAAGGAATCCTTGCATATTTCTTATTCAGCTTGCTGTTTATTCTCCAGAATCCGGCCCATGAAGCAAAACTCACCCGCTTTAGTATTTCCTCTACCTCCGAATATGTCCACTCTTTCAGGTGGAAGCCTTGTGGCTCATCTGAAAAATACTTGGAGATATCATGGGGCCCGAAAAAGGCATGGGGTGTTCTCAATATATAAAAACCGCCCTGGCGAAGAATCCTTTTCACCAGCAGAAAATGGTCTTGGATGTCCTCAGGATGGAGGTGCTCGATAAACTGGTCGCTGAAGGCAACGTCAACTGAATTGCTTTCTGTGTCCAGGTTAAAGCCGTCATAAATGATTAATTTAAAATTCAACGGGATACGAAGCTTCTCCAGTCTTTGATCTGAAATATCCACGGCATAGACTGTTTTGACATATTTGCAAACCTCGAAAGCAAAATCACAGCGTCCAGGGCCAAATTCAACAAAAACAACGGAATCATTCAGGTGCTCTTTCACTAACTGGAGCTTTTTTTTGTTAGAAGCCCGGATTTCATCAAAACTCTTCCTTGCCTTATTCCGCGGATGATGGGAGATCTTTGTGAAAAGCTCATCATACATAACAGGAAAAAGCTTTTTCCTCTCTTCTCGATCAGCCTCTTTCTGCTTTGCGGCGATAGACTTTTCAATTTCATAATGAGTTCTCAGTTGGTCAAATGTTCTATCTTTAGGAAGTTTTCTTTTCAATTTCATTGAATCTTTTGGCATGAATGGAAGATTAATTTTCTGTTAATAAAAGAATTTTAAAAGAAGGCCTCTCCATCACTCCTTGTTATTCTCTTTACTCGGCAGGAGAATATCAATTCGTTAGATAAGAGTCAATATGGGGAATGGCGGGGCCGACGAGACTTGAACTCGCGACCTCCGGCGTGACAGGCCGGCGTTCTAACCAAACTGAACTACGACCCCGCCGCAGGGTATTAAAATTATAATCACAACGCCGAGCTGTTGCAATAACTTTTCTCTGAGAAGAACAGTTTCTAATTGCCTTATAAAAAAGACTGGGCTTGGCGCGGAAAAAACCGAATGAAAGCCTAGGAGTAGTTAAAATGGGGACAGTCCCTCTGAAAAAAGAGACAGTTCCCATTTTGTCACAAAAAAAGCGCTACATTTTTTCAAGGGCAGCGATTCTTGCCTCGACTGGAGGATGAGTGCTGAACATGCTGTTTACCGCTCCCTTCAAATCCTTGAGCGGGTTGACGATGTAGAGATGGGCTGTGGCTTTGTTGGCCGCTTCCAAAGGCTCGGTGTCAGCAGAAATCTTCTTCAAAGCTGAGGCAAGGCCGGGTGGATAGCGGGTGAGGAAAGCGCCGTTGGCATCAGCCAGGAATTCTCTCTTGCGGGAGATGGCAAAGCGAAGGAGCTGAGCGATAAGCGGAGAAAGAACAGCCAGCAATAATCCGACCACGACCAGTATGGCAGCAGCATTGCCGCCTTTTCCCCGACTGGTTCCTCCTCTTCTCCTCCCTCCTCCCCAGAAAAAACTCCTGAGCATCCAGTCGCTGAGCAGGGCGACAATGCCGACCATGACCACGGCCAGGGTTTGAACAAGAACGTCGTAATTCTTGATGTGGGACATTTCATGGGCAATCACCCCTTCGAGCTCGACCCTGTTCAGTTTCTCGAGCAAGCCTTTGGTGACGACCACGACTGAATTTTTCGGGTTTCTACCAGAGGCGAAGGCATTGGGCGCAGTGTCATCGATAATATAACAGCGAGGCTTGGGCAGGCCGGCGGCAATGGCCAAGCCCTCAACAACATTGTAAAGATAAGGATAATCTTGCTTCTCAACCGGCTTAGCCCGGCTCATGGCTAAAACAATCTTGTCGCTGTAATAATAGCTGCCAAAGGCCAAGGCCACAGCGATGGCCGCAGCCAGAATAAGCGCCGCGGTTCCGAAGCCTGTCAGCTCTCCAAAAAGCCAGGCTAGAAGAAAAACCCAAGAGAGGAAAAACAGGACAAGGAAGAACGACTTCCATTTGTTTCGGGATATCTGTTCATACATGCTGAATAAGGCTGGCGATTATAGGCGGCTAAAATTGTACTTTCACCGGTCCCTTGGCTTCAGCTTCCTCAATCTCAAAATACTCTCTTTCCTTGAAATTAAACATTCGGGCGATGATGTTGGAAGGGAAAACCTGCTGTTTGACGTTGAACTTCATGACTGAATCATTATAGAATTGCCGGGCATAGGCAACCTTCCCTTCTGTTCCGGCCAGCTCTTCCTGGAGCATCAAGAAATTCTGGTTGGCCTTGAGCTCAGGATAATTCTCGACGACGGCAAAAAGAGATTTCAAAGCTCCTCTGAGCATGTTCTCCGCCTCACCTTGTTCCTTAACTGACTCGGCGTTCATGGCCTTAGAACGGGCTTCAGTGACCCTCTGGAAAACTTCCCTTTCATGCTTGGCATAACCTTTGACTGTCTCCACCAAGTTAGGGATAAGGTCGTATCTTCGCCTCAACTGAACATCGACCTGGGACCAGGCGTTGTCGCAGCGGTTCCTCAAGCCAATCAGGCTGTTGTAGAAACCAACGAAGATGAAGACGATGACCACCAAGGCAATGAGCAGTACCAATGCAATTCCCATATTTATCTCCTTAGAAAGCCAAGAATTTCATCTTTAATAATAAACTATTAAAAAAAATAAAAGTCAATAAATTAAAAAATTGACTTGACTCGTACACAATGGTATATATAAAAATCTCTTTTAAATCGATTTTAATAAAATTTATGCTTTAAAAGCTAAAAGGAGGTTTATTAAATGGCTTCTTTAAAGCAAAAGTTTGCCGCAAAGATCGGCCCCATGCGCGAAAAAGTCAGCGCCATCATGAAAGCCCATGGCGAGATGAAAGTCTCCGATGTCACGGTGGCCCAGGCTTACGGCGGTATGCGCGGTGTCAAGTGCATGGTTTGGGAAACATCAGCCCTTGACCCCATGGAAGGTATTCGCTTCCGAGGCTTCACCATTCCCGAGCTTCGAGAAAAGCTGCCCAAGGCCCCTAAAGGCGAAGAGCCCCTCCCTGAAGGAATCTTCTATCTCTTGCTCCTCGGCGAGATGCCCACAGACCAAGATGTCAAAGAGATTACCAAAGAATGGCAGAAGCGGAGCAAGCTTCCCAGATACTTGGTCAGCGTCCTCAAAGCTATCCCCAAAGATGTCCATCCCATGACCCAGTTCGCCTTAGGCATCCTCACCCTTCAGAGAGAGTCCATCTTCTCCAAGAAGTACACAGCGGGAATAAGCAAGATGGAATACTGGGACCCGACCTACGAAGACGTGATGAACCTTCTGGCCAAGCTCCCCGCGATTGCAGCCTACATCTACCGCAAATCTTACAAGGGCGCGAAGCATATCCTCGCCAATCCCAAGCTTGACTGGGGTGGAAATTTTGCCCACATGCTCGGTGTCAAGGACGAAGCCTTCAAAGAGCTCATGCGGCTTTACCTTGTTATCCACAGCGACCACGAAGGCGGAAATGTCTCAGCCCACACCACTCACCTCGTCGGTTCAGCTCTTTCTGATGCCTACTACTGCCTCTCGGCTGGCATGAACGGCTTGGCCGGGCCTCTTCACGGACTGGCCAACCAGGAAGTCCTGCGCTGGATCTGGGACTTGATGGAAAAAATTGGCGAAGAGCCCACCAAAGACCAGCTGAAAAAATATGTCTGGGATACGCTCAATGCCGGCCAGGTCGTGCCCGGATACGGCCATGCTGTTCTCCGCAAGACAGACCCCAGATACACAGCCCAGCGGGAGTTCGCTCTCAAGCACCTTCCTGACGACAATATCTTCAAAATCGTCAGCGCTCTTTACGAAATCGTTCCCGACATTCTGATGGAGCAGGGCAAGGCGAAAAACCCATGGCCGAATGTCGACGCTCACTCCGGATGTCTGCTCTACCACTACGGCGTTAAAGAATGGGACTTCTACACAGTCTTCTTCGGCGCTTCCCGTGCTATGGGCGTGCTCGCACAGTTGATCTGGAGCAGGGCGCTCGGGCTTCCCATCGAAAGGCCCAAGAGCGTAACCACGGACTGGATCGAAGGCCAGATCAAGCAGGCCCAGGCTGTGCCCAAACAGCCAAGCTGAAACTGGCTAAAGCAGTTAGATCTAGCAGCGCAGAAAAAGAAATTTTAAGAGGGGGCATGTCGATGCCCCCTTTTTTTATCCTAAGTTCTCGCGGTCAAAATCCTGCGGGAGGTCATCTTTATTTATAAAATATTAAAAGCGGGCCAACCTGAAAAACTTCAAAACCTCCATAAAATCACTGCTAGTGAATGAAACAGACCTGTCAGCTGTCCTCTTTGCTCCTGGAATCCATGAAGCTCTTGCAGCAATTTCTTCTTCGGCAAAAGAGATTTCCATGGTGAAGGGAGGATTGAGTTTGTAAGGCTTGAACTCCTTTAGCCTCTTCAGGGCTTCTGCCGTTTTTTCCTTGATCAGCTGTCGCGCTTTTTGAGGGTGAAGCATTTTAGCTGCGGTTCCGATTCCTTCCTTGACGGCAACGGTCTCGACATTTCCCAGAAGCTCCTCGGCCTGCCGGGTAAGAGCCAAATCTCCGGCGACAAATACAACAGGAACGTCAAAAAGGCCGGCGATGGCGGCATTGATTCCTGCCTCAGGCATCTTTTTTCCGTTGAGGATGACATCGTAGATGGTTGTGCTCATGGTGTGTTTGAGAACTGCATTGGGAGTCCCTGAGCGGGCATGGTACCCGACGAAAATAACTGCATCAAAGCTTCCGTCTATCCCTTCCATCATACTCAAGACACCTCCAGACCAATCGCGGAGCAGCACGGCTTCGGGCCGCAAGAGATCAGGAAGGATATTGCGGGCAGTATTATGGGCATCCCGGACAAGAATTTCAGTTGCTCCAGCCTGCAGTGCTCCTTCTATGGCCGCGTTCGCCTCCTCGGTCATGAGCTTTCGAAATAGAGCATAATCCTGTCCTTTCGGGTCTGTCTCATCCCAGTTGACGAGGCCGCATATTCCTTCCATATCCACCGAAATGAAGACCTTAAGGCCCTTCTCAACTCCTTCTGCTTGGGAAAAGAATGCCGGAATCAAGATAAGTAAGACTAAAACGAAAGCGGTTTTTCTCATGATTCCTCCTTCCAATCCATCTTACTCATTTTATCCTTTTGCCCAGCGATGTAAACTAATATAAACGAAAAAAAAGTTGACTTAAACAACCGAATTCACTTTCCAAAATGAATATGTTATAGTGATTTTCAAATTTTTTAGCTGTACATCGTTTTTTCTTTTTTGTGGAGGGAAGGAAAGATGGAATACAAAATCTGTCTCATCGGCTGCGGCACAGTGGGCCAGGGTCTTCTGGAGATACTTGAGGAAAAAAATGATGAATTGAGGAATAAGCTTGATTTTGAGCCGAAAATCGTGGCCATCTGCGACAAGCTCAAGGGCTCAATTCTCATCCCTGAAGGAGTCAACATCAAAAAACTTCTCCATTTCCTCAACCAAAAGAAGAGAATCGACGAATATTTGGGCGGAAAGCATAACGAAGCAGAGGGAAAAGACCCCCATGAGATTATTGAAAAATGCGATGCCGATATCGTTGCTGAATTGACTTACACTGATATCAAGACTGCCGAGCCGGCCACGAGCTATATCAGAAAAGCCCTGCGCGGAGGAAAGCATGTTGTCACCTCTAACAAGGGTCCGGCCGCTCTCTATTATGCTGAACTGAAAAAATTGGCGCGCAAGAACGATGTTTTTTTTAGGATTGAAGGCACGGTGATGAGCGGGACTCCTGTCTTCAGCCTGTTCGAGAATGGCTTTGCCGGAAACGAGGTCAAGGAAATAAAGGGAATTCTGAACGGAACAACCAATTTCATCCTCTCCAAAATGGAAGAAGATAACATGGATTATGGAAAGGCATTAAAACTTGCCCAAAACCTTGGCTATGCTGAAGCTGACCCCACAGCCGATGTTGAAGGCTACGACGCTCTGGCCAAAATCACTATCCTCTCCAATGTGCTTCTCGAAGCGAACATCAAGCCTTCAGATGTCAAACGGGAAGGAATAACATCTCTGACCAAGAAACAAATCCAGGCTGCAAAAAAGCAGGGATACAGATACAAGCTCATCGCTTCAGCCAGAAAAGAAGACGGCAAGGTTCATCCCGCTGTCTCTCCTCGAAAGCTCCCCCTCTCTGACCCTCTGGCTAGAATCATGGGAGCCAACAATGCTCTGTGCTTTGACCTTGACCTCCTGGGAAAAGTCACCATCCAGGGACCTGGAGCAGGAAAAATCGAGACAGGATACTCCATCCTGGTCGATATGCTGGCCATTCACCGCCGTCTCTTCAAGTAAGATTTGAAGCTCGATATAAATAAAAAATAAGCATAAACTGAAGAATCCGAGACAAGGAGTGAGCATGCACTTCAAGCTCTTGAGCAAAAAAGACCTCAGGGCGATGGATGCCCTGATCGATTCCTACGGCGGGGCAAAAGAAATCTCTTGGCAAATCGAATCGAAAAGGGATTATCAGACAAGGAAAAGAATCGCCGCCCAAAAAGGATTCGGGCAGATGCTGGAAAAGGCTGAGGAATACGCTAAAAATTTTGCCAAGGTTGAGGACTTCATCGAAAAGAATCGAATCACGGTATCCAAGAAGGGAATCTGCACCACCCAGGTTTCAGGTTTCCAGGCCGCTCGTCCCACCTTCGACTGTATCCGAAGAATTGCGGAGAACGCTGACGTTCTATTCCCGACAGAGATGATTTCAGTCGTGGGGCTGACCGAAAACTATCTCTACAGCGGCGACCTGCTCGCGACACTGGCCATGGCCGAGAATATTTTGGGTGCAAGCAAGTTCTGCTCCACCAACCTCATCGGAACTCCGCTTCCTGAAGGGCAATTCGCAAGGCTGGAGAAAGTGACAGGCGAGAAGTTCGAGCGCAGAGACCTGGGAAAGGGACTGAGCCAGGTCATCCTGAAGAACATGGGTACCCTTTACGGAAACTTGGGAGGAGTTGAAGTCGGAAACAACAACCACCTCGTCTATCTCGACGGAGTCACAAGGGCGGCTCTGGAAACAGGCGCTAATTTCTTCTTGAACCCTAGCTGGTCGACCATCGTCGCTGCCTGTTACTACGCCAGGGAAATTGCCAATATTTCTTTCAAGATATCGATGCTCCTCTCCACCCAAAACGCCATCCAGCTGCGGATGCTGTTGAATATCTTCAAGGAATACTTGCGCAACGACGGGACAACGCCAATCTACGAGATTAACATTGGAAATGCGGCAACGGCCGAGACTTTTATCCAGTGCTATGATGAAATCGAAGCCTCTGGCCTACCCAAAATCCTTCTGGCCGCCCACATCAGGATCAATCCTGACCTGGGCATAGCCGACTTCAACTGGACTGAGAACGCCCATAAGGTGCTCGATGCGGGCAGAGATTTGACAATCAAGTATGAGAGCGACGGAGAATCCCGTCCCTACGACACCATGGAAGCCTATTTCCTCTCGGATGAGGAGAGAAACAAAAAGGCCGAGCTGATCGGCAACGTCATCTACCATAAATGTATCCGCTGCGACAAGGATGCCAAAGAAATCATGAAAAGAGGGCACGAGGCGAGGTTTGCAAAAGTTTCCTACAAAAAATGACCCCTTGGAATAGACCGAAAAGAAGCAGGAGATAAGGGATGGATTTGGGTATCAAGAATAAAGTGGCTATCGTGGCTGCGGCCAGCCGCGGCCTGGGAAAGGCCATCGCCCTCCAGCTTTCAAGGGAAGGCGCAAAGGTTGTTATCTGCGCCAGGAATAAGGAAAGGCTTTTCAAAGCCAGGGATGAGATCGCTGCTGAGACAAATGGAGAAGTCATGGCTTTTGCTGCCGATGTCACCAATAGAGCCGAGGTGCGGAGCCTGGTCAAGAAGGCTGTCGAGGCTTTCAAGACAGTGGACATCCTGGTCTCGAATGCCGGAGGACCGAGATCAGGAATGGCCGAGGATTTTTCTGCGGATGACTACCAGCAGGCTCTTGAGCTAAACCTTTTAAGCAGTGTCAACCTCTGCTATGAAGTCATGCCCTTGATGAAGAGGCAGGGCTGGGGGAGAATTATCTTCATGGCTTCGGTCTCAGCCAAGCAGCCGATCGACAACCTCATTCTCTCCAACACTTCGAGAGCAGGTGTTCTGGGCTTCTCCAAATCCCTCTCAACCCAGCTTGCCCCTTACGGAATCACTGTCAATTCTGTCTGTCCCGGATACACCAAGACGGAAAGGGTGGAAGAGCTTGCCAGGTCTTTCGCGGAAAGCGGAAGAGGCACAGCCGATGATTTCTATAAGAGCATCGAGAAATCCATTCCCATGGGCAGGCTGGCAACCCCGGAAGAGATTGCCAATGCTGTGGCTTTCCTTGCTTCTGAAAGAGCAAGCTACATCACCGGTGTGGCTCTTCAGGTCGACGGAGGCTATATCAAGTCTATTTTTTGATAAGGAAGGAATAGATGACAGATGATAAAAAAAATTGGGAAGGGACAGCATTTCCTGGCATGGTGAGGAATCTTCCCGAGGTTGACATTTCCTTGAAGGGAATAAGAGGCTGGCTCCTTCAAAGTGAAGATAAGCAGGTCGTTTTTTTTGACATCGAGCCGGTCGGCGTAGTTCCGGCCCATTCCCACTGCGCCCAATGGGGCATTGTCGTCGAAGGAAAGATGTCGCTGACCATAGAGGGCAAGACCAAGGTCTACCGCAAAGGAGACTGGTACTATATTCCTGAAGGAGCCGTGCATTCAGCCACCTTCCTCACCAGGGTCAACGCCATCGATATCTTTGACCATCCGCAGCGTTATAAGATAAAAAAGGATAGGGCCTGAAAAAAGCCGATGACAGACAGGCCCTCCGAGAACTAGGGTTCAGATAAAGATGGAAAAATCCGGCACCAAGCAAAGAGCTCTCTTCGAAGCGCTCTTTGCCCAAAACATGAAGAGCTTCGAAGGCTATGTCATCGGAAAAATGCTGGGCTATATCAACGACCCGAAGATAATCTCTTTTGCGGGCGGCCTGCCCAGCAGAGAAGTCTTTCCTCTGGACATCATCCACAGGGCAGCAAAAAAGTCTCTCTGGAAGGATTGGGAGCTTACGCTTCAATATTCCTCCATCCCCGGAGAAAAAGAGCTGATGGAAGCGGTTATCGATTATCTCAAGAAAGATGACATTTTCATCGAGCCTGAGAACATCATGATCACCACCTCAGGCCAGCACGGTCTGGACCTGCTGGGAAGGCTTTTCCTGGATTTACAAGACTATATCGTCATCGACCTTCCCACCTTCGGCGGCGCCCTGGCTGCTTTTGAGCTCGAAGCGGCTCAATACATAGCCAAGGATATTCAAGAAGACGGCTCTGATGTCAAGAGAATGGAACAAGGGGTCGAAGAGCTCCTTTCCAAGGGGAAAAAGCCGAAATTCATCTATGTCGTCCCTGATTTCCAGAATCCTTCAGGTATCACACTCTCTCTCGAGAAAAGACTTGTGCTTCTTTCTTTAAGCAAAAAATTCGGAATTCCTCTGGTCGAGGACAGCCCTTACCGGGAGCTGAGGTACAGAGGGAAAAACATCCCCTCAATCTATTCCCTGGATAAAAACCAGGGGAATGTCATCGGCATCTACACTTTCTCCAAAATCCTCTGCCCTGGAATTCGGGTCGGCTTCAACATCGGGCCGCCCGAAATCATCAAGAAGTTCAACGCCATAAAAAGCGGCAACATCCTCAACACGCCTAAGCTCAACCAGGACATCTGCACCGTCTTCCTGCGGGAATGCAACCTTGATGCCCATTTCAAGAAGGCCGTCGGTTATTACAGCCAGAAGCTGGATTTCTTCCTCAAAGCCATGGAGGAGAATTTTTCCGAGGATATGGGAGCGAAATGGACAAAGCCTGAAGGAGGACTCTTCCTCTGGATTGAGGTTCCGGAGGAGATAAATACCTTAGAGCTATTTTATATGGCTCTTGAGGATAAGGTGGCTTTTGTCCCTGGCGAGGTCTTTTATCCTGAAGGCTACCGTAAATATAATACAATGAGGGTCAACTTCTCCTACCCGACAAAGGATGAGATATTCGAGGGGGTGAAGAGGTTGAGTTCTGTGATAAAGAAATATAAAGCCAAGAAAAAATTATGAGGATCATGAAAAAGGGAGGAATCATGACTCAAAACCAAAAATACGGACCGGGCGTCATGAAATATATCGAAGAGGCGAAAAAAAATCTGGAGCAGAGAAGAGAACAGCTTGAACGGGTAAAAAAATTAAGATTTGACACTCTGGCCGTTCATGGCCTTTACACAGTTGAGGAAGCCCTAAGCCGTAACCAGGGGGCTGTCATCGAGCCTCTTTATCTCTCCACCTCTCAAGCCTACAGGGATTCTGACGAGCTGGAGGCAGCCCTGGCTTATCTAATTCCAACCTGGTGCTACACCCGGATTACCAATCCCACAACCAATTATCTGGAATGGACTCTGGCTTTGCTCGAAGCTTACAAAACAAAATACGAAACTTCCTGCATGGTGACAGCTTCAGGAATGTCAGCCATCATGTCGGCTGTCGATCCTTTCCTGGTCAAGCAGAAAGAAGGGCCTGAAAAAATCAACTTTGTCTCCTCGGTCCAGCTCTACGGCGGAACCTTCCAGCACTTCTCTGTGCGCAAGATGCAGGAAAGGGGAATAGAAGTCCGCTGGGTTCATCATCAGGAGGATGTGGAAGAGTGGAAGTCTAAAATAGACGAAAACACCCGCTTCCTCTATTCCGAAGCGCCGAGCAACCCCCAGCAATCCTTCTGCGATGTTAAAGCTCTGGTGGACTTAGCCCATTCCTGGGAGATTCCTTTTATCATCGACGCCACCTGCGCCACTCCGGCCTTGATGCGCCCCATCGGCTATGGGGCGGATATCGTCATTCATTCTTTAACCAAGTCAATAACTTCAGGAGGATTGGCCATCGGAGGAGCCTTGATCAGCCGCAGGCCAATCGTCGCCAAGATAAAAAACGACCATCCTCTTTTCAATGAAAGCTTTGCCGAATATGTCAAGCTTCTTCCCCATCGGGATTACGGGCCGACTCCTTCTCCTTTAAACGCCCTTTTTGCCCTGAACGACCTGCGCACGCTGCGCTCCAAGATGGATTTGGTCAGCCAAAACAGCGAAAAGGTCGTCAACTTTCTTAGCCATCATCCCCGCATCTATCAAGTTGATTATCTGGGGCTGGAAAGTTTCCATCTCCACAAGCTGGCCAAAAGATACATGAAGCTTGTCGATTCAGACGATGGAAAAGGAAATGAGACAAACCGCTACAGCCACCTTCTCAGCTTCCGGGTTGATGGGCCTGCGCAGAACGCACGAAAAGTTTTTGACAGATTCAAGCTTATTTTCAGAGCCACGGATTTGGGCCGAATCAAGAGCGTGGCCACCATTCCGGCCATCTCCACCCATCAGCAACAGGGTGCGGAAGCGCGAGAGATGGCTGACATACCTCCTCAAATGATAAGGCTCTGCGTTGGGGCTGAGAATCCGGATGATGTCATCGCTGACCTAGACCAGGCCCTCGCCTCTCTCTAACTTTTAAAGATTAAACCAGACAACCTCTGGCTCGGTCATCTCCACCAGGACAAATTAAATTCCTTCACAGCCAAGCCGATCAAAAAAAGAAATTTCTTTCAGAAGTTTTTACTGAGAAGCGAGCTTGACAGTCTAATTTCAGGCATATAGGATTAAGTCAAAAATTAAAGAGATTGTCTCTTTTTAAAAGAGAGGATAAGCATGAATCCAAATCAGCCCATCATCACCCTGCGAGGCCTGAAAAAAAGCTATGACGGCGTGGACTATGTTCTCAAGGGAATCAACCTTGATGTCGCACCCGGGAAGGTCATCGGCTATATCGGGCCTAACGGCGCCGGAAAAACGACAACAGTCAAGATCATGATCGGAATGCTCCCTCAGTTCAGCGGTGAGGTCAAAGTCTTGGGCCTGGATATCGCCGAGCATGCTCAAGATGTCAAAAAGCATATCGGCTATGTCCCGGAGACAGCCGCCCTCTACGATACATTGACGCCGAATGAGTATCTGTATTTTCTGGGACAGATCTACGAAATCCCCAAGCAGGAAATCCAGAGGCGAGCCGGCGATATGCTCAGCCTCTTTGGCCTTAAAGACCATGCCAACTCCCGCATGAATTCTTTTTCCAAGGGGATGAAGCAGAAGGTACTGATCATCGCCAGCATGATCCATGACCCGGACATTCTCTTCATGGACGAGCCTCTATCCGGGCTGGACGTCAACATGATGCTCATCGTCAAAGAAATTCTGGCTCAGCTGGCCGCAAAGGGAAAGACCATCTTTTATTGCTCGCATGTGATGGACGTCGTCGAAAGGGTGTGCGACAGAATCGTCATCATCGACAAAGGCACCATCATCGCTGACGGAACTTTCGACGAGCTGCAAGCAATGAGCAAGGGTGAGTCGCTGGAGCGAATCTTCACCCAGCTCACCGGAGCCAGCGGCCATGAACGCGTCGCCCAGGAATTTATCTCAGCCTTCAAAGAGGAAAAAAGCGGATGACAAACTTCATTCTCAGGTCCCTCGACGGGTTTCGATGGCTCTTCAAGCTGATGAAGGTCGATTATCCCAAATTCCGGGCGCTGCTCTGGGTCAAGTTGACCGTTGACAACCGGGAGGAAAAGTCTGTCGCCCAGCGCCGCTCTGACCGGGAAGTCTCCAACTCCATGATTTGGGTTATGTTGATCTATATCTTCATGGGAATATTCTTCGGCGGCCTGATAATCCACATACCATCGCTTTTTGTCTCGCTCGTCTTTATTTTTGCCATGATCATGGTCATGACAGCTATCTCTCTGATCTCCGATTTCACCTCTGTCCTGCTGGACACAACGGATAACGCTATTCTCCAGTTCCGGCCAATCGACAGCCGGACCTTCGCCGTAACCAGGATTGTGCACATTATCCTCTATATGCTGATGCTCACTCTCTCCCTATCGCTGGGAACTCTCGTTTTCGGAACAATCAAGCACGGACTGCTGTTCACGATTCTCTTTCTCATCTCTTTAATATTTGCTGTTCTGTTCATCGTCTTTATCTCCAATATTTTTTATCTGTTCCTGATCAAGGTCTCCGGCGAAAAACGATTTCGGGATGTCATCCTCTATTTTCAGATTTTTATGGCAGCCGTAGCCATGGGCGGCTACCAGTTTCTCCCCCGGCTGATGGAAGCCTCCTTTTTGAAGAAGATCACCTTCGAGGTCAGATGGTGGACGTACCTCATCCCCCCTGCCTGGTTAGCTGCCCCAGTTGATGCCGCCTTAAGAGGAACCATGTCGAGAGAGGCTCTTCTCCTGACTGTCATCGGAATTCTTTTGCCGATCGTCTGCATGTTCGTTGTCATTCGCTATCTTGCCCCTGGCTTCAACAAAGCCCTCTTAATACTCGAGAAGGCTGGCCCAGGCTCGGAGACAAAAATTAAGGGACACAAGCTTCCCTTATTCTTTTCTCGCTTTGTAGCCTCAAAACCGGCCGAGCGGGCCGCCTTCCAGCTGGTCTGGTGGATATCAGGCCGGGACCGGAAATTCAAGCTGAAGACTTACCCGACCATTGGATACGTATTCGCTATCGCCGCATTCATGACCCTGAATCGGAAAGGAGGGCTGACAAAGGCGCTCCTCAACCTGCCCAACACAAAAAGCTTTCTCGTTTTCCTCTACTTCGGTTGCTTTCTCATCCCCATGACTCTGTTCCAGATAAGGCTGAGCGACCAGTATCAGGCGGCATGGGTCTACTCCTCTCTGCCCATAGCCAAGCCGGGCGAGATTATCAGGGGCGGCATTAAAACGATAATCGTCAAATTCGGGGGATTAATATTCATCATGCTCTCTGTGCTGACCCTTTTCATCTGGGGCTGGCGCGTCATTGATGATATCTGTCTGGCTTTCCTGAACATGGTTGTCATGAGTTATGCCCTTGCCGTGCCGCTTAAAAATGACCTTCCTTTTGCCAAGGCTTACGGCGTTGCCCGGGAGGCACAAAAAGGAATTGGAAGGTTTCTATTTCTGATCATTCCGGGGATGTTGGGATTCACCCACTTGGCACTGACCTTCGTTCCCTACGGCGTCCTGCTCGCTCTACCAGTCGTAGCCCTAGTTATCTGGCCGCTGGCAAAGATTATCGGCAGCACCAGCTGGGGTTCGATCAAACCATTTTGAGCAGAGCAAAGCAAATTTAACAAAAGTCTTTTGAAAACCTTACTCTTTCTTCTCCAGAAAAAAGCGCATGCCAACAAAGTCCAGGGTTAAGGCATAGTGCCTGAAGAATCCGTGCGAAATCAAGCCTCCAATACGAAACCTGAAGGCATTCTCTAAGGGAAAAGGGCCTGTATACAATCCGCGAACGTTGTGTTCCTTGGCATCGCCAAGCTTCAACTCCTCGACCACGAACGGAACAACTTTCACTTTCCCTCCTCCGCCGATCCCTTCAGCGGCAAGGCTTTCTTGCAAGTCGATGCTTGCTTCCTTAAGGGTAGATTCCGGACAGGTGAATCCGCCGCCAGCTAACCCCGTGTCCACAAAAAAAAGAAGCGGCTGGCTCTTATTAACTGCACCCCAGGCTACCATGTAGTGGTCGCCAGCCATCCAAAATGGAATCTTTATAGCTCTTTTTGCCTTCGCTTCTTCTTCCACAAGATCCATATTCTCCTTCGTCTTGCGACGCAGAACGAGCTCACCTTGGGGATAATCCAGGGTAGGAATGAAGTGATAGAGTAAGACTGTTCCGATAATTCCGTCGACTCGCTTTCCTCCAAAGACAGGCTGAGAGAAACGCCGGACATCCATGACATTGACAGGAACGTTCTTAACAGTGAAGTCGCCGAGTGTCAGGAAATCAACCCGTCCGTGCTGGAAGGCTGCCTTTTTTCCGCCTGCAAAACTGCCTGTCATTGACCCAAATTGCGCTATGTTCAACTCCTTGGCGAATTCGGTGTCAATGATGACCTCAGCACCGCCTGTATCGATGAAGAAGTTAACAGGCTCGCCTTCATTGACTCGCACTTGGACAACCGGCAAGGGGTCGGTCATTATGAACTTCAAATGAGTGAGTTTAGCTTTCCCTTTGATTTGGTAGGGCGTGATCCCTTTGAAACTCTCAAGCTTCTTCGCCACCGCTTCTTGACCTATGGCACGGAAGAGCGGTGCGGCTCGCCTGAATTCATCCTGGCGATAAAAAACTTCTGCCATCAAAGATTTAGGAGCTTGCTCATCAGGCTTAAGTTCCATGGCCTTGGCCAACCACTTCTGGGCATCAGCCAAGCGGTTAGCCAGAAGAGAAATGCTTCCCAAGCGAAGAGCTGCCTGAAAATTCGCAGACTCTACGGCCAGGACTTTAACGTAAAGCTTCTCTGCTTCAGCAAATTTTCCTGCCTTGAATAAATTATCGGCAGTCTCAAGCTCACCTTGCCCGCTTTGAACCTCATCGCTCACTAACATCACACCTCCAAATAAGATTAGAATTGCAATACAAATAACTTTGAATGAAGTCATAGCCCTCTCCTTTCCGATCTATATGAAAAGCAGCATTCACAATACCTAACGACGCCTTCAACTTTATCGTTGCAAAGGATTTGAGCAAGTCGAAGCAAATTCATCAATCCCGTTTAGGCAGAGAAGAAATGGCTTTTGGAATCGCAGCATTTTACTCGCCTTTATGCTTAGAGATCTTTTTGACTCTCAAAGATTAAAACAGACGACCTTTGGCTCGGTCATCTCCAGCAGCGCAAATTTAATCCCTTCACGGCCGAGGCCGCTCGATTTCACGCCGCCGAAAGGCATCATATCGATACGGTAATCTGTGGAATCGTTGACCATCACTCCACCGACCTCGAGCTCCTTGATAGCCTTGAACGCATTCTCTATGGAGCGGGTGAAGATGGCTCCGTGGAGTCCGTACTTGACGCTGTTGGAAAGCTTGATGGCTTCATCGAGAGAAGAAATTTTATAAAGATTCACCACAGGACCGAAAACTTCCTCGCAATTCAGCTTGGCAGACTGGGGCATGTTCTTGAAGACTGTTGGCTCAAAAAGAGTACCCTTCCTCTTTCCTCCAGTGAGGAGCTTCGCCCCCTGCTCGATGGCTTCCTTGACCCATTTTTCCACACGTGCTGCTTCTTCTTCGGTGATCATCGGCCCCATATCTGTCTGTTCATCAAGCTGAAACCCGACTTTCATTTTTTTGGTGCGCTCGACAAACATCCTCTCGAACTCATCGTAAACAGCCTCATGGATATAGATTCTTTGGACGCCGATACAGTTCTGCCCAACAGCCCAGAAAGCGCCCGAGACCGATAGCTCAACAGCCTGGGGAAGGTTAGCATCGTCCATGACAATCACCGGCGAGTTTGAGCCAAGCTCCATGCCTATCTTCTTTAATCCTGCTTTCTTGACGATATCCAGGCCGGCTTCGGTTCCTCCAGTAAAAGAAATCATCCTCACCCTCGAATCTGTGACCAAAGCATCAGCGATTGCGGAAGCGCGGCCGGTGACGATGTTCAAAATCTTCCAAGGAAGCCCGGCTTCGAGCAGAGCCTCACCCATTTTTAAAGCGGAAAGGGGGGTGACAGTCGCCGGCTTGAGGACGACTGAATTTCCACCGGCAATGGCTGGCCCGACTTTATGGGCAACAAGGTTTAAGGGGTCATTGAATGGGGTTATGGCAACGATGATGCCGATGGGGACGCGGCAGTAGTAGCCGACCCTGTTTTCCGACCCGATGCGGCTGTCAAAGGGAATGGTCTCGCCGACAATCCTTCGCGCTTCTTCGGCAGAGATAGTGATGGTGTCGATGCAGCGGCTGACCTCTTTGCGCGCTTCGCGGATGGTCTTGCTCCCTTCAGTGGCTATCGTCCGGGCGAAATCCTCCTGACGGCTTCTTAGGACCTCGGCGGTTTTATAAAGGATCGCTATTCTACGGTGAACAGGAAAGTCACGGTTGACCTTAAACCCTTCCTCTGCGGCTTTGATGGCTGCTTCCACGTCCTTCTTGTCGCCAGCAGGGACGGTGTCGATCACTTCATTATTATAAGGATTGCGGACTTCAATTTTCTCATCCTTGTCGATCCATTTTTCTCCAATAAGCATTCTCATTTTCTCGCCTCCATTTTGACTCTCAGAGATTAAACAACTCTTCCGTAAAAATCAACATCGATGGAAAGCTCAGGCAGAGTGGTTCGAAAGCACGCAGCTTTTTCCCCAGCGAGGCAAAAGCTGCTCGGTTCCAGGCTTCGCTCTCCA
>Ga0315306_10000477_pt1 | contig 19272 bp, 17 predicted proteins | sample TDP1_MG_FD_203803 | JGI IMG/M metagenome (GOLD analysis project Ga0315306, IMG submission 203803) | Freshwater sediment microbial communities from Lake Towuti, South Sulawesi, Indonesia - TDP1 | ecosystem: Environmental > Aquatic > Freshwater > Lake > Sediment | place: Indonesia: South Sulawesi... | reverse complement strand
GAGGCTGGCTGGAACAGACGGACGCAAGATGAGCAAATCCTACGGGAACGCCATTTACCTCAAGGATCGACCAGAGGTCATACGCCAAAAAATATCGACGATGGTGACTGATACCAGGCGCAAAAAGAGGACTGACCCTGGAGAGCCAGAAGATTGCCCTGTGTTTACCTTGCACAAAGCCTTTGTCAGCAAAGAAAAAAAAGATGAATTGGCCCAAGGCTGCCGGCGAGCCGGAATAGGTTGTCTCGAATGCAAAGATGCGGTCATCGAGAGCTTGATCGAAATTCTCTCTCCCTACAGGGAAAAAAGGAATAGATTCGAGAATAGCCCCCGGCTTGTCTGGGAAATCCTGGATGGAGGAAACCACAGAGCCAGACAAACAGCCCAAAAGACTATGGAACAGGTTAGATCTCGCATCGGTTTTTGAAGAATGAGCGGTTAATCCTATGGAAACTTCAGGAAGCTACGAGGTCAGGCTGGAAGTTTTTCAAGGCCCGCTCGACCTTCTCCTTTTCCTCATCAGGAAGAAAAAAATCGATATCCACGATATCCCCATCGCCATAATCACCAGAGAATACCTGGAATATCTCAACAGCAGGGAAAGGATAAACCTCGATCGGGAGGCTGAATTCCTGCTCATTGCCGCACTCCTCATCTACATCAAATCCCAGATGCTTCTTCCCCGAGAGAGGGCCTTGGAAGAAGAAAAAGACCCGCGCCAGCTTCTTGTTCAACGGCTCCTGGAATATCAAAAAATAAAAGCAGCCAGTGTCCTTTTAAAAGAAAAAGAGGAAGAAGAGCTCCGGAAGTGGAAGAGAACGTTTCTTCCGCCTCTCCTCAGGACAGAAGAGATGGATTTCATCGAGGTCTCTCTCTTTGACCTGGCTGAGTCCTTTTTTATGCTCATGAAGCAAAAGGAAAGGGAAGAGACGAAAACCATAAAAGGAAAAAAATATTCTCTCGAAGAAAAGATGAAGGAAATCATAGCTGCTTTAAAGGAGAATTTGTGCCTCGATTTTCTGGATTACTTTAAGCGGCAGGAATCTTTTGAAGAGGCCTTTCTTTCTTTTTTCTCCCTCCTGGAGCTTATCAAATCCAGAATAGTCATCGCTGTCCAAGAGAGCCACTTCCGGCCGATTAAAGTCTGGCTTCGAAAAGAGGCTTATATAAAGAGAAAGCGCCATTGATGAAAAGCAGCATGAAGGACATCATCGAATCTTTGATCTTCATCTCCCAGGAGCCTCTCTCTTTGGAAAAGATAAAAGAGGTTCTCCAGGAATTCTCCGCCGAAGAGATTGAGCAAGCTGTCAAAGAACTCCAGGAAAGCTATGCCTCAAACGAGAGGGGAATCCAAATCATCCAGTCGGGAGGGGGTTATCTTTTTTCAACAAAGCCAGAGAATGACTTGTGGATCAGGCGTCTGCTCAAGATGGAGAGAAAAAATAAACTCTCTTCTGCCTCTCACGAGACTCTCTCAGCCATCGCCTATCATCAACCCATAACCCTGTCTGAAATCTCGGCACTGAGAGGAGTGGATTCAACCCACACTCTAAAAACTTTGCTCCAAAAAAAATTGATCAAAATCGTGGGAAGGAAAAAAAGCCCAGGAAATCCCCTCCTCTACAGGACGACGGATAAATTCTTAACCTATTTCGGCCTTAACAGCCTCGACGACCTCCCTTCTCCAGAAGAGATTTCAAAAATCCTCGAAGAGGAGACAGATGTTGAAGAATAAGAAAGTCCGTCCTCTAAGAGCCATCAGCCTTCTTCTGCTTGTCGCTTTTTTTTTGGCCTTTTTCTCGTCCTGCCAGTATAAGGAAGTAAAAATCAGGAAACCTCCATCTAACCGCCACCAGTCTTTCAACTTCCTCGCCAGGAAAGGCATGGTCGTTGCCGCCCATCCTTTGGCTGCACAAGCAGGGTTAGAGATGCTGAAAGAAGGGGGAAACGCGGTCGATGCCGCGATCACCGCATCCTTTGCCCTTAATGTCTGCGAACCTTTTGCTTCTGGAATCGGAGGCGGAGGATTCATGGTCATCTATCTCGCTTCTGAAAAAAGAATCACCATCATCAATTTTAGGGAAAAAGCTCCTTCGAAGACTTTTGCAGAAATACTCAAGGAAAAAGAAGAAACAAAAAACTTTGGTCTGGCTGTCGCCGTACCCGGTGCCCTGGCTGGATGGAGTTATGCCCTTCGAAAATATGGAACAAGAAATCTGGCCGATGTTATGGAGGGGGCGATTGAAATGGCAGAAAAAGGGTTCACTGTCAGCCAAACCTTAAGCCTCATCAATAAAGACGAGTTCGAAAAGCTCATCCTCAATGCAGGTGAGAAGACATGCTACCTCAACCAGGGCTTACCCTATGAACCAGGAGATCTTTTCGAGAATCCTGAGCTGGCCTCAACCTTCAGGCTCATTTGCTCAAAGGGCATTGATGAATTCTATCAGGACGAAATTGCCAAAAAGATTGTCAAAGCTGTGAAAGATAAGGGAGGTGTGATGACTCTCGAAGATTTAGCCGCTTACGAGCCGATTGAACAGACCCCGCTTGAAGGGAGCTACAAGGATTACCGAGTTTTCACTGTTCCCCCTCCTGGCTCAGGCGGCATTCATCTCATTCAGCTTCTCAACATTATCGAGAACTGGCCGATAAAAAAATGGGGTCACAATTCCACTCCCTATATCCATCATTTCTGCGAAGCCCTTCGCTTTATTTTCTCCGACCGAGAGCATTATCTTGGTGACCCTGATTTTGTGGACATACCAATCGCCCGGATCATCTCAAAAGAATACGCCGCAGAGGTTGCTTCAAAAATTAAGCCGGATCGCCTGCTCGATGACTATCCTTTTGGAGAATTTGAAGAGAAAGCACAAAAAAAAGAAAGCACAACTCACCTCTGTGTTATCGACCAGGAAGGGAACATCGTCTCCCAGACTCAATCGATCAATGACTTCTTTGGCTCAGGGATTGTCCCTGAAGGTACTGGAATTCTGCTCAATAATCACATGGACGATTTTTCCTCTGCCCCCTGCTCGCCCAACGCTCCCCGTCCTCTTCAGCGGCCGGTAAGCTCCATGGGCCCTCTGATCATCTTCAAAAAAGAAGAGCCTTTTTTGGTCCTCGGCTCACCAGGCGGGACAAGAATCTTCTCTTCCCTGACCCAAATCATCATCAACATCATTGAATTCGGCATGTCTCTGGATGAAGCCATAGAAGCACCACGCTTTTTTTCCTTCTCTGAGCAGGGAAAAGCAGGGAGCATATCTTTAGAGTCCCGTTTCCCGGCTCAGACTCTCGAAACTCTGAAAAGAATAGGGCATGAAGTCACGATCAAAGAAGCTTTTGATAAGTATTTCGGAGGTGCTCAGGGAATAATGATCATTCCCAGGAAAAAATTGATTCTGGGCGGAGCTGACTCCAGACGTGATGGATACGGAGCGGGATATTGAAAGATAATAAGAAGCTCCATTTTTTTGACCTTTTTTCTATCCTGGGTTTGGAAATGAGGTAAAAGATGAAAAAAAATCTGATGACCGAGCTCCTGCTGTTATCTCTTTTCACGGGATGGATTCTTGCTCAAGAAAAAAACATCTCGCTGCTTTTCGAGGAGCCTTTCCTCATAACCTCTGCAGGCCAGAGTGCTGATGTTCAGCTGGCTTCGATTCTGGCAAAAAGAGCGGGGATCGCGTCTGTGCTTTCTAAGCTTGCCACTCCAGAAGAACTGGAAAATGCGAAAACTCTTGTTCTGGTCTTAGGAGCGAGCTTGAAAGGCCTTGGAGCTGCGGGACTGGATATGGAGAAGGAAAAGAGAAGAGTCAATTCAATCATCGAAGAAGCGCAAAAGAAAAACATTCCCATCCTTTGCCTCCATCTCGGGGGAGAAGCCAGAAGAGGCCAGCTTTCGGATGAGTTAGCATCTGTTTGCCTTGCTCGGGCCAAAATGGCGATCGTGGTTAAAGGCGGGAACAAAGATGGATTCTTCACCAGGAAATGCCGAGAGTACAATATTCCCCTGGTGGAAGTTGAAAAAACGGTCGATGCCCTTATGCCTCTCATGCAAAAACAAATTTCTGGATAAGATCTCTCAATCAAAAAGCCGGCCTGAAAAAGGCATTAGGCTTAAAAGGTGAAAAGAAAAAACTACGAATCCCATGCCTGAATACTTGATTTTTTTCCTGATGGTGTCCTTTTTTATTTTTCTGGCCATGGTCTTGAAGCTGCCAATCGGAGTCTCTCTGGCCTTTTCTGCCCTGACTGGCTCCCTCTTGGGCGGCGAAGGAATTAGCCTGAGACACATGGTGGAAGGAAGCTTTGGCTATTTTGATACTATCCTGATCATTGTCACCGCCACAATCTTCATGAAAGTCCTTCAAGCATCAGGCACCCTGGACACCATCACTGCCCTCTTGCTCAGAACTTTCTACAGGAGAAAAACTTTCCTTCTCCTCGCTGTCATGCTGATCATCATCTTCCCCGGAATGATCACCGGATCTTCCACCACTTCAATCTTGAGCACAGGGCCTCTTGTTGCACCTGTGCTTGAGAAACTAGGGCTTTCCAGGCCTAAAACCGCAGCCATGATAGCTATGGGAGGGATCTTGGGCATGATCGCTCCACCTGTCAATATTTTGGTCATGATCATGGGAGCCGGGGTCGACATGCCCTATGTCGGCATAACTGTGCCCCTTTTGATCATCGTTATTCCCACGGCTATTGCCACCTCGCTCTGGCTGGGAGCCAAGGAAATCAAGGCCATTGGATATGAACAAATGATGGCGATTCTCCCTGAATCTTTATGGCAAAAATATCGCTTCCGGCTTTATCTTCCCTTGATGATGATGGTTGTTCTTATGGTCGGCCCGAGGGTCATGGTGAAGGTCATCCCGGATATAGGAATCCCTGCCATTTTTCTGCTTTCAAGCCTGGTCGGGCTTTTCTGCGGTCGCCCTTTCAACTTCTTTAAAACGACCCAGAAAGCAATAAGGGAATCCCTGCCCATTCTCGCTATTCTGGCTGGCGTAGGCATGTTCGTCCAGGTGATGACACTGACCGGCGCTCGAGGCTGGGCGGTCGTTTCCATACTCTCTTTGTCCCATGTGCTTCTTTACCTTGCAATTTCGGTTAGCATGCCCTTGTTTGGAGGAGTTTCCTCGTTTGGCTCTGCCTCTATCCTGGGAGTCCCTTTTATTCTTGTCCTCATAAATAAGAACGCTGTCCTCACTTCTTCTGCCTTGTCGGCTATAACCAGCTTGGGAGATTTGATGCTTCCTTCGGCTATTGCCTGCAGGTTCGCTGCCCAGGTTGCTGGTGAGCCCAACTTTTCGAGGGTGCTGCGGAACTGCCTTGTCCCTTCGCTTTTCCAGATGGCGATGGGTGTGGGAGTCCTGCTTCTTGCTTCCTTCATCGATAAAATGATATAGAGAAAAAATGCAGATCTTTTATCATCTTATTGTTCTTTACCTCACCTTCAATCTGATCTGGTCTCTTTTTCGAGAAAAAAAATTCTGGAGTCAGGTGAGCACCGTCCTTGTTCTCATCATGTTTATCCTGCGACTCTTTCTGGTCAAATAAAACATGAAAAGCCTCGAAGGAAACAAGGTTTCAGCCCTTCTTCTTTTCCTGCTTTCTCTTGTTGTCTGTACTGTTTCTGGACTTAAGTTTTTAAGCATGCACGAAAAAGAAGGAATCTCTCCAAGCCATGCTCTTTCTGAGACAAAAATGTTGAGTTCTTATTTTGCTGGATTGAAAAACACAAACGGGGACACAGAGGTCTATATCTTTCAAGGTCAAGAAAAGGGAGGAAATTTATTAATCTTGGGTGGCACCCATCCCAACGAACCAGCTGGTTTTATAACAGCCGTTCTTTTAATCGAAAACATCGATGTGTTGCAAGGGAAGGTCTTCATCGTGCCTCGGGCTAATAGCTCCGGCTTCACCCATAGCGACCTTCAGGAGGGGAATCCCCAGAGGTATGACATCGAGACCCCTGGGGGAAAAAGGTCGTTCCGCCTCGGATCTCGCCTGACAAATCCTGTCCACCAATGGCCTGACCCGACGGTGTATATCAATCCCGCAGGACAGAAGCTTTCCAGCATGGAAATAAGAAACCTCAATCGCTGCTACCCAGGCAGAAAAAAAGGCTTCTTAACAGAAAAAGTCGCCTTCGGAATCATGGAGCTCATCAGAAAGGAAAAAATCGACCTGGCCCTTGACCTCCATGAGTCAGTTCCTGAATATCCGGTGACGAACGCCCTTGTTTTGCACGAAAATAGCTCAGAGCTGGCAGCCACAGCGCTCATAGAGCTCCAAGCAGAAGGTTATGAACTTCGTCTGGAAGCTTCGCCAGCCAATCTTCGAGGTTTGAGCCATCGAGAATGGGGAGACTACGCTCAGGTCATGGCCATTCTGCTTGAAACAGCAAATGCATCAGCCGGAAGGCTTAAAGGCAAACCTTCCCCGGCCTTAATCGTGGAGGGAAAGGATAAAAACTATGTCAAGGCTTCGAAGCTCGGACGCCTTTTTGTAGCCTATGATGAAGAGGGAATTCCTCTCAGTTTAAGAGTAGCTCGTCACCTTGCAGCCATAAAAGCCATCCTCTCCAGCCTCAAAGAGCTTTATCCCCAGAAAAGGATTGAAATCGACGACATTCCTTCTCCCTCTGAAGTGAGAGAGAAAGGAATAGGCAGCTTTCTCAGCCCGGCGAAGTGAAGCTAAGTTAAGATTTTATCAAGAGTTATAATTGACAAATGAACCTCAACTAATATAGGATAATTCATCAATATAATTCATTATTCAATCCCGATAGAGATGGAAATCATAGTCGCAAAAAATTCCGGTCTTTGTTACGGAGTCAGAAGAGCATTGAACATCGCCAAGAAAACAAGGGAAAAGAAAGCGGGAAAAGTATTCACTCTGGGAGCACTGATCCATAACCCTCAGGTTATTGCCGACTTAGAAAAGCAGGGAATTCATTCTGCAAGCGAGATTCGCAAACTCAACCAAGGGATAGTCATCATTCGCAGCCACGGCGTCTCCCCTGCAATCTACAAGTTGCTCGCCAAGAAGAAGATTGAAATTGTCGACGCTACCTGCCCGATTGTCAAAAAAATTCAAAAACTCGTCGAGTTCCTTGCCAAGGAACGGGTAGAAATCATTATCGTTGGAAACAAAGAACACCCTGAAATCCAAGGACTGATTGGATACAGCCAAGGAAAGGGAATCATCGTCGAGAATGAAGGTCAAGCTCGACGCCTTCCTCACAAAAAAAAGAGAGCTGTGCTTGCTCAATCCACCCAAGATCTCTACCTTTTCGGAAAAATTATTATCGCCCTCGTCGAAAAAACAGAAGAGTTGAAAGTCTATAACACCATCTGCCACTCGACGCAAACCCGGCAAAAATCTACATCAGAACTTGCATCTCAGGTTGATACGCTTTTCATCGTCGGAGGAAAATCGAGTTCCAATACCAATAAGCTCTACCAAATTTCGAAAAGAATCTTGCCCAAAACCTATTTTATTGAAAGCGCGGATCAGATCACCTCTCGAATGATCAAAGGGGCAAAAAAAATCGGTCTCTCGGGAGGTGCTTCCACTCCTCCTGAGGCTATCCAAGAAGCAGTTGATAAAATCAAGATTAGCTTCGGGCTTCAATCTCAAAGGGAGAACATCGTCCAATGTCAGAGATAAGAAAAGACTCCAAAAAAGATGAAAAAATCTCTTTTGAGGACTACGAGAACTTGCTGGATAAGTACCAGTTCAACGCCAAGGATTTGGTCCCGGGGAAGATCATTAAAGGCAAAGTGATCAAAATTACGCGGACCCATGTCCTTCTCGATATAGGATTTAAATCAGAGGGCATCATTCCCATCGAGGATTTTGATAAAAGCCAGGACATACGCGAAATTCATCCAGGAGATAAGGTCGAAGCGATCCTGGAGAGGAGTGATTCAAAAGAAGGATATCTCGTCCTCTCGCATAAAAAAGCAGTCGCGCTCACCGCTCTGAACAACCTGGAGAGGGCGTTTAACCATAAAGGCTGGATCACGGGAAAAATAACTGAAAAGACCAAGAATGGATACACCGTTAACGTCGGAATCGATACCTTCCTTCCTGATTCGCATGCAGATATCAGAGCGGTCAGAGAGCCTGAGAAACTTATCGGAAACAATTACAAGTTCAAAGTCATAAAATTCGACAGAAAGACTGAAAACGCTGTTCTCTCCCGAAAACTCTTCCTCCAGGATGAAAAAGAGAAAAAGAAAAAAAGGGTCTTCAGCCAGCTCAGCCGAGGACAAAAAATCAAAGGAGAGGTCAAGTCTCTGACAAATTTTGGTGCTTTTATTGATCTAGGAGGAGTGGAAGGGCTCCTTCATGTTTCAGATATGTCCTGGGGCAAGCTCAATCATCCTTCAGAACTCTTCAAAGTCGGCGAGGAAGTCGAAGTTGTCGTTCTCGACTTTAATGAAAAGGAAGAAAAAATTTCTCTCGGCTATAAACAATTAACTCCCGACCCTTGGGAAAACTTGGAACAAAAATATAAAGTTGGGCAAAAATATAAAGGTAGGGTGGTGAGCCTAACGGATTTTGGAGCTTTTGTCGAGCTTGAAAAGGGAGTCGAAGGCTTAATCCATGTTTCCGACTTAACCTGGTCTCGAAAGCTCATCCATCCTAAAAAAGTCCTCAGCCCAGGAGAAGAAGTCTTAGTCTCTATTCTGGATGTCAATTCTTCAACCAAAAGAATTTCCTTGGGTCTCAAACAGGTGACACCCCATCCCTTAGAGCTTCTCAAGCAAAAATACAGTCCTGGTTCAAGAGTCAAAGGCACCATAACCAACGTCACCGATTTTGGGGCCTTCATGGAAGTGGAACAGGGAATCGAAGGTCTGATCCACATCTCTGATATCAGCTGGGAAAAAATCAAACATCCATCCCAAAAGCTAAAGGTTGGTCAAGAGGTCGATGCCATCATTTTGAACATTGACGTCGACAAGCAAAAACTCTCCCTGGGCATCAAGCAGCTTGAAGGAGATATCTGGGAGGATTTTTTCAAACGGCAGAAGACAGGAGACCTGGTCAAAGTAAAGATCATCCGCCTCACAGATTTTGGGGGTTTCGTCGAAATCACTCCGGGAATTGAAGGCATTGTCTTTCTCTCAGAGTTGGATGAGAAAAAAATTGAAAATCCTGAAGAGGCCTTCTCTGTGGGAGAAGAGCGACTGGCCAAAATCATAAAGATGAACCCCAAAGAGAAAAAAATCTCCCTTAGCTTTCGACAGGCCCAGCTCGAGCTGCAGAAGCTGGAGTATCAAAAATATATCCAGAGTCAGAACAAAAAACTAACACTCGGCGATGTTTTCAAAGACCAGCTCAAACAAATCCGCTCTCCACAAAAAGTGAACAAAAAGGAGGTTAAAGATGATTAAAGCTGACTTAATCAACAAAATTTCCAAAGAAATGAACATCCCCAGACAGGAGGCAGAAATAGGAGTGAATCTTTTCTTCGAAACAATCAAAGAAGCAATCTTAAGAGGGGAGGAGATAGAATTGAGGGGATTCGGGAGTTTTCGTTTCCGGCAAAGAAATTCACGATCCGGAAGAAATCCTCGGACCGGTGAGCCGGTTCAGGTCCCTTCGAAAAAAGTCTTGTACTTTAAGCCGAGTAAAATCCTAAAGAATCAGATTAACAGCAAATAATGCAATACATCTCTACTCCCTGGAGAGAAGAGTATGTCAGGAAAATATTCAGAATGAGCAAATGTATCTTCTGCCAGGCGCTTAAAATGAAATCCGATAGAGAGGCTTTCATCCTCTTGAGGGGAGTCCACAACTTCATTGTCTTGAATAAATATCCTTACACCACTGCCCACCTGTTGATTGCTCCTTACAAACACACGGTCTCATTTGAAAAGGCAAAAAAAGAATTGACAGACGAGATGACCGACCTCCTCAAGTTGAGCCTGAAAGTTCTGAAAAAGGAATATCGACCTCATGGCTTTAACACCGGAATGAACCTCGGTCAATGCGCTGGGGCAGGGGTGGCGGATCATTATCATCTCCATGTGATTTTGCGCTGGAGCGGCGATTCGAATTTCATGCCTATTGTGGGCAAGACAAAAGTGATGATCGAAGATCTCGAAACAACGTACGACCGGCTCTTCCCTCTCTTTCATAAGGCAAAATCAGATTAACAACCGGCTCTCAATAAATTTTCTTCTGGATGAGGTCATTGAACCTTCGAAAGAACAGAGAGAAAAATGAATTTTGAACTCACAGAAGATCAGAGACTGCTCCAGGAAATGGTCAGGGAATTCGCCCAGAAGGAGATCGCACCCAAAGCAAAAATCTTAGAAAATACCCGCCAATTTCCTCGCCAGCTCTTAAAAGAACTGGCAAAACTCGGAATCCTGGGCATGACTGTTCCTCCTGAATACGGAGGGATAAAAACAGACTACCTTTCCTTTATCCTTGCTCTGGAACAGATCAGCCGCGCCTCTCCTGCGCTGGCGGTCATCGTCAGTGTCCATTGCTCCCTATTCTGTTATTCCATCCTGAAATTCGGAAATGAGAGGCAGAAGCAGAAATACCTTCCCAGGGCCACCAAAGGGGAGATTCTGGGAGCTTTCTCTCTGACAGAGCCAGGAGCAGGGTCGGATGCCGCAAACCTGAAAACAAAAGCAGTCAAGCAGGCTGACGTCTATCTTTTAAACGGAACAAAGTCCTGGGTGACCAGCGGAAGCGAAGCTGAAGCCTCTATTCTTTTCGCCATGAGCGAGATTTCACCTGGAGTGAATAAACCGAGTGCCTTCATCGTTGAGAGAAATTTTCCAGGTTTTCGGGTCTCCAAGATTGAAGAAAAGATGGGCCTTCATTCCTCTCTCACCGCCGAATTCGTGCTGGAGGACTGCCAAGTTCCTGCGGAAAATCTTTTGGGCGAAGAAGGCAAGGGGATGGCTGTGGCTCTTCAAAGCCTCGACTGCTCAAGAATCGGGATTGCTGCTCAAGCTGTTGGCCTTGCCGAGCAAGCCTTAGAAGAGGCGATTAGGTTTGCCAAGCAAAGGGAGGCTTTCGGCAAAAAGATTGCTGAGTTCGAGGCCATTCAATTCATGATCGCCGATATGTCCACACTCACCGATGCCGCCCGGCTGCTCACCTACAAGGCCGCTGATTTAAGCGATAGAGGTAAACCTTTTACTAAAGAAGCTTCCATGGCCAAACTTTTTGCTTCAGAAGCTGCAAACAGAATCGCCTACCAGGCTTTGCAGGTTCATGGAGGTTACGGCTACTCCAGAGAATTCATGATTGAGCAGCTTTTCCGGGACGCCAGAGTCTTCACTATCTATGAGGGCACTTCAGAGATTCAACGCCTGGTCATATCCAGATATCTTCTCAATAAACAATAAAGCGATGAGTGACAATCAAGCTTGCGAGCGCGAAAAGTTAAGAATAATCTCATCGGGCCGGGAAATCTTGAGATGAAAAAATTACGTCCTGATTCAGGAATTTGTCACTTTGATCCAGGCATGGCTGGCCTAAGATGGGCTTCCCTTGAGGTGATATGATGTTAAAAGCAATGCGAAAACACGTCAAGACTTTGACTCCCACCCTGTGGGTGGTGATTGCGACCTTTATCATTGCTATCTTTGCAGTCTGGGGCGGAGGTTTAAGAGAAGAAAGAGGAGTTTCGACTCTTGCCTTAGTCGGGGGGAAAAAAATCTCTACTGATTCCTATATCCAGAATCTCAGAGAAAGGCTTGAGGCTTTAAGGAGACAATTCAGCCAGCTCAACAAAAACCTAATTCAGCAGCTCAACATTCCTCAGCAGGTTCTGGAGGAAATGATCCAGCAAACCCTTCTCCTTCAGACCGCCAAATCCATGGGCATCGATGCCTCAGCCGAAGAAATTGGGCAAAGAATAAAAACTCTCTTCCAGAGGGATGGAAAATTTGTCGGTTTTGAAGAATACAAGAGAATTTTGGATTGGAATCGTCTTCCCATCGCAGAATTTGAGGATAGCTTGAGAAAAGAAATTATCCTCAACAAACTCCTCAGAATCCTCACTGCCGGGATCACCATTACCCCAGAAGAACTCTGGGAAGAATACCAGATCAAGAATGAATCGGCCAAGATAGAATATGCCACACTGGAAACTGACAAGATCAAACTTGAAGAGGAACCTTCACTCGGCGAGATCAAGGAATACTTCGATAAGAATAAAGAAGAATACAAAATTCCTGAAAAAAGAGAAGGGACGCTGGTCTTTCTCAAGATGGATGACTTAAAGAGCGAAATCAAGCTGACCGAGTCGGAAATCGAGAAATACTATAAAGCGAATCTCTCTCAGTTCCAAGAGCCAGAAAGAGTGAGGGTCAGCAGAATCTATCTCCCCTATGAAGCCAAAGATAAAGAACTCATCCGGGCAGAAGCCCAGACGATCCTCGATAAAATTAAGAGCGGCGAGGACTTCGCCGAATCAGCCAAAAAATACTCCAAGGACAAAAAAGCGGTAGAGAATGGAGACTGGGGATACCTTGACTGGAAAACATTCCCTTCTGAGGAGCAGAAGGAAATTGAAAGGCTCTCCGAGGGAGAAATGTCTGTGGTCTTAGAACTTGAGGAGGGCGTTTCTATCCTTAAAGTGACGGAGAAAAAGCCTTCTTTCACCAAGCCTCTTCAAGAGGTCAGCGAAAAGATCAAAAGCATTCTCTTGGATCAAAAAGCAAGGGAAATAGCTGAAGATAGGATTTCCAGGCTGGAGAAAAATGCCAGAAAAGATAAATATCTTGATACGGCTGCTCAAAAAAACGGCTTCAAAGTCGAGAAGACAGGTCTTCTCAAAAAAGGCGAGGCCATGGGAGATATTGATTCTTCCGGCACAATCAGCACCGCTCTTTTCCAGCTCAAAGAGAACGAGATTTCTTCTCCTCTCTTTACCTATAGGGGTGTGGGAATCGTCCAATTGGCAAAGATTGAGCCCCAGCGCCCTGCAAACTTTGAGGAAGTGGAGGATAAGGTCAAAGAGGAACTTGTGGGCTTAAGAAAAAAAGAAGCGGCTCTGGAAAAGATGAAAAAAATCAGGTTAGAACTCAAAGCCACAAACCTTGAAAAACTGGCTGAAAAATTCAAGCTGGAATACAAGACAGTCGATGAGCACAAGCGCGGGCAATATTTAAGCATCATTGGAGAAAACTCAAAAATCGACGAGCAAGCTTTCTCTCTACCTTTAAACGAAGGAAGCGAACCCATCGAGTTTAAAGGCGGTTATGTTTTGATCAAAGTATTAAGCAGGAAAGATGTCAGTCGGGAAGACCTTGAAAAGAACAGGGAAACTGAGAAAGAAAATTTATTGGAAGCGAAAAGAAATAAGTTTCTCCAGTCCTATTTGCTGAAATTAAGAAAAGAGCAGGCAGTTAAAATTCGATACGACATTTTCCTTAAGATAAGCTCTGATGTCCTTTCCAGGTACGGAGGAGAGGAATAAGGTCAAGAAGCCAGACGAGAGCCTGATGGAGGAGTCTCGAAGATCTCTCCCTCCCGAAGCTTACGAGCCACTCAAGCCGGGTGAAAAATACATTCCCTACATCCCGGCCGAAAAAATAATTCCTGAAGCGAGTCTTCGCTCTGTCGTCTGGGGAATGTTCATGGCGACCTTTTTTACCTTTTCCATTGCTTACTTGGGCCTCAAAGTGGGAACTATTCCTGAAGCAGCCATCCCTATTGCTATTCTGGCCGTTGGCCTGAGATACTTTTATTCCAGGAAGAATACGATTCTGGAAAATGTCATCATCCAATCTATTGGAGCAACCTCAGGAGCAATCGTCGCTGGAGCTATTTTTGCCATTCCTGCCTTATTCATCCTCGGCCTCTCTGTCAATTTCTCCATGGTCTTCCTCTCGACCTTCCTTGGAGGTTGTCTTGGGATTTTCTTTCTGATTCCTTTGCGACGCTACTTCTGCTTAGAACAGCATGGAAAGCTCCCTTTCCCTGAAGCCACTGCCACCGCTGAAATTTTGGTGACAGGTGAAACTGGGGGTAAGCAGGCAAAAACCTTGATACTGGGCATCGCTGTGGGAGCCATCTACGAATTTCTGGCCATCGCTGTCCGGCTCTGGAACGAACTCTTGACGTTCAGATGGATTGGCCTTCTCCAGAGGCTGGCAGATAAAACAAAAATAGTCCTTAAAATTGACGCCCTTTCTGCTTTTATCGGGTTGGGTTATATCATCGGCCTTCGCTACAATGCAGTCATCGTCGCCGGCGGGTTTTTCTCTCATTTTGTCCTCGTCCCCCTTTTCTGGTTTTTAGGCCGCCACCTTTCCCAACCTGTCTATCCTGGGACAATAGCCATCGCCGAAATGAGCGAAGTCCAAATTTTCAGCACTTATGTCCAGAAAATTGGAATTGGTGCCATATTCATGGCCGGGCTTTTAGGCATCATCAAATCCATACCGACCATCGTCAAATCTTTATCCATCGGCTTCAGGGAAATATTCAAAGGGAAAGGGGGGAGGGGGAAATCGCTGCCCAGGACAGAGACTGATCTGAGGATGTCGACCATCATCATCGGCACTCTTCTGACATCAATCTGTCTCTTCTTCTATTTTCTTCTTGTATCCAATGTTAAGTTTGCCCTGATTGGAGTCATCATCTGCATCTTTTTGTCTTTTCTCTTTACCACTGTGGCTGTTTACGCTATCGCTATCGTGGGCACAAGTCCCGTCTCTGGCCTGACTCTGGTCACGATTATTCTCAGCAGCGTCATCCTGATCGGAGCGGGTCTTTCCGGCAGCCAAGGCATGGTTGTAGCCCTTTTGATCGGAGCAGTGGTCTGCACAGCTCTCTCTTTGTCTGGCATATTCATCACGGACCTCAAAATCGGCTACTGGCTGGGCGCCACTCCGCGTAACCAAGAACGCTTTAAGTTTTCCGGTGTTTTGATGTCGGCTCTAGCTGTTGGGTTGACGATCTTCATCCTCGATAAAGCCTTCTCCTTCAAGAGTGGAGCACTGCCTGCTCCCCAGGCAAATTTAATGGCCACTATCATCAAATCCCTGATGTCCCGGGAACCTGTCACTTGGTTTCTCTTCGGAATAGGAATTTCTGTCGCCTTGCTGGTTGAAATGTCGGTTGTCCCAACTCTGGCCTTTGCTCTGGGCATGTACCTGCCTCTTGAGCTGACCACTCCTCTTTTAGTCGGAGGATTTCTTGCTCTTCTAGTCAAGAAATCGAGTAGAGAAAAAGACCTCTCTTCCAAGAGGCACAATCAAGGAATCCTCGTCGCTTCAGGTTTCATAGCTGGCGGGGCGATGATGGGCATTATTTTCGCCATCCTCAAACTGGCTAAGATCGACCATTTCCTCAGCCTTGGCGTTCCCATAATCTTAAAAGAAGGCGAATGGATCGACGGCTCACCGGCATCCTGGTATGCCCAGTACGGCGAAATCATCAGCCTTATCGCCTTTATCGCTCTTATCGGCTTTGTCTATTGGAATGCAAAAAGAGCGGGAAGGAGAAAAGATGAGAATGAATAAGCTCTATCAGGCCGCAGAAAAAGCGATCAAGAATTCCTTTCGCCTTCGCCGAGCCGAAAGATTCCTGCTGATTACAGATAAGAATAGTATGGAGATCGCAGAGGCACTCTGTTTCTGGGCCAAGCAAGTGGGAGCAGAGACAACGACCTATCTCATGACAGAAACCTTGAGGCCAATCACTGAACCCACCTCTCTTTTTAAGGAGATGGCCAAGAGGGCAACAGCCATCGCCTATATGCTCGAATCAAGGATTGAAGAAAAACCATTCAGAAGATACATGGTTCAAATCGGAATGGAACGGAGCCGGATCTGCATGATGCCTGGTTTGACCCGAGAGATAATGGAACGTCTGGTGAACATCGATTTCAGGAAGATGACTCGCTTCACCGAGAAAATCATAAAAGCTCTCGAGGATGCAGACGATGTTTTGGTCGAGAATCCAGAAGGGACTCGAATTGAATTCAGCGTAAAGGGAAGAAAATGGCTTAATGATAAAGGAGATATCAGCCGCAAAGGAATGCATGGAAACCTTCCTGCAGGCGAATGCTATACGGCTCCGGTTGAGGAGAGCTTTAACGGAAAACTGGTTATCAGCCTCATCGAAGACAAACTTGGCCACGGCGTCATGGAGTTTGGAAAAGGGAGGCTTGTTCGTTACAGCGGAAAAGGAATAGAAGCTGTCATCAAGAACATCGGAGAGGATGAAACAGGCAGAATCATCGGAGAGTTTGGCATCGGAACAAACAAGCGTGCCCGTATCAGTCCAAACATGCTAGAAGCAGAAAAAGCCTTCGGCACAGCTCATTTTGCTCTAGGGGATTCCTATGGCCTGGGCATAAACAAAAGCAAGCATCACTATGATGCCCTGGTCAACAGAGTGACTATTCGAGCCAAAGGGAAGTGTATTGCTCGAGACGGAAAATTCCTTCTTTAGTCTTTTAGGATCTGAGAATCTCGGAGAAAAGAGCTTTGACCCTCTCCTCTTGGGCTTCTTTGAAACTGTTTACACTTTTTAAAAAATCTTCGGTTAAATAATCTTTGACATACATCGGTTCTCCAACATTGACTTTTATCTTTGTTGGAATCAGAAAGGGAAAATGAGTCCCAAATATCGCCAAAGGGGTTACAGGAACAGAAACTCCCTCCTGGTAAAGGTTGTAGGAAATTATAGAAGCTCCTCTTCTGAAATAGCTCACGTAGGGGTTGGGTTCCTTTTTCGCCACCCGACCCCAGCCTTGAAGGGTAATGATTGCCCTCCCATTTCTGAGATGATCCTGACAATGCTCAACGGCCAGGCTCTTTCCTCCGGTTATATCCACCGGAATTGTCCCGACTTTTCCGATGTTGGCTGAGATAAAATTGACAAAAAGGGATTTTACCGGACGGAGGAAAAGATCCAGGAAAATTCCGAAGTTCTTCAGATGTCTCTGGGCATGTTTTCTGATGAGACGATTAAATTCATTTCTATTAAAGATCATCTTGTTGGCTGTAAAAAAAATTGGTCTGGGAACGATTTTGAGCAAAGTCGCAATATCTTTGTAAGAGCCGATATGATTGCCAACAATGATATTGGGCCCTCGCTTGACAAAGTTCTCTTCTCCCTTGACTACAATTTTTTTCCCGAGAAGGGCAATATTGGCCAGCGCTTTTAGCACAGGCTCCAGTTTTTTTAATTCCTCTTCGAATGTTGCCATAAGAGTATTTCTGTTTATTATTTTAAACAAACTTGGGGAAAAATTCAAAAAAGAGTTTATTTTTATTGACTAAAGGAGCAACTTGAAAACAGGAAAGAATCATGATAATTTAGCCCATAAAAAAATTCTTCTTGATAGCCTCTCTTATGAATCTGGTCAGAACGGAGGAAAAGATGATGATATTAATCCAAGAAGGGATGGTTTTTTCACCCGAACCCTTGGGGAAAAAAGATATTCTGGTTCTAGGCGGTAAAATTGGCGCCATCAGCGAACCCGGCAAGATCGAGATCAAAGGGATCGATTTCCATTTGATCGATGCTTCAGAGAAAATTGTCATCCCTGGTTTCATAGATAGTCATGTTCATATCCTGGGCGGAGGCGGGGAAGGCGGACCGGCCACCAGAGCTCCTGAAATAACCATAGAAGAGATTATCTCCAGCGGAGTGACAACGCTCATCGGCTGTCTGGGAACAGACGGGACAACACGCCATATGGAGTCCCTCTTGGCCAAGGCCAGGGCACTCGAAAAGGAAGGAATAACAACCTACATTTTCTCTGGCTCCTATCAGATTCCTGTGGTCACAATCACCGGGAGCATTCTCTCCGACCTCATCCTCATCGAGAAAGTCATCGGAGCGGGCGAAATAGCTATCTCTGACCATCGCTCTTCTCAGCCTCTCTTTGAAGAGATCGCCCGCCTGGCAGCCGAATGCCGGGTGGGAGGAATGCTCGGAGGAAAAGCAGGAGTCCTGCACCTCCATGTCGGTGATGGACCTCGTAAACTCGAGATGCTTTTCAGGTTAATCAAAGAGACAGAGATCCCTCCTACCCAGGTTATCCCAACTCACGTCAACCGCAGCCAGGAACTCCTCGAAGAAGCACTCGATTTCATGCTTCAGGGAGGTTATATCGATTTAACCGCGGGTGACGACCCTCAAAGCCATTCCAACGAAGAGCTGAGCATTGCCGCGGCGATCGAAGCTGCCCTTGAAAAAAAGGCTTCCCTTGACCAGATCACAGTCAGTTCAGACAGCAACGGAAGTATGCCTGTCTTTGATAAAAAGGGAAATCTGACCGGCTTAACCATAGCTACCCAGAAAAGCCTTCTCAAAAATTTCCGTTTTCTGGTGCAAAAGGGCATTCTGAGTCTTCAAGAGGCCATAAAGCTTTTTTCCACCAATCCTGCTAGCTTTTATAAGCTCGAACAAAAGGGGAAGATCGAAGCTGGCAAAGATGCTGACCTGATTTTGCTCGACAAAGATTACAATTTAATCCATTCTCTGGCCATGGGACGGATGATGATGAAAGATAAAAAACTCATCGCCAGAGGAACATTTTCTATGTCAAAAGCCGGGGCGACTACGAAAAAATTTTTTCTTAAATAGAAGGAGCCCATCATGATAGAAATTCTGTTTCTTATTTTTTTAACGAGAGAAATCGGGAAAATCGTGGAAGAAAAAGGCCGTAAGGCTGGAGGCTATAAAGTCATGCTTGTGGCCTTATGGTTTGGAGGGGAAATATTGGGATTAATCATCGGATGGGCCATAGTCGGAGAAACTCTTGCCGTATACTTATTTGCTTTAGCAGGTGCTGCTGTGGGCGCTTTTGTGTCGTTCGCAATCGCCCACAGTTTAACTCCTGCAAGCCCGGCCAAGCCAGGCCTGGCCACTGCCCTCATTCCTATTATCGTCATGGCCCTTCTCCTCGGCTTGGGCTACGGTGTATACCATATCAGGCCCCAGGTTCTGCTCGTCGTCGCCGCCTTTATCACCGGGCTTTTAGGCCTTATTTTGCGTTTCAAATGGAAAGACATGGAAAAAGGAATCGTGGACAGCATCCACAAGGCCATGCCAGCCATCTTAATCATGCTCAGCGTCGGCATTCTCATCGGCTCCTGGATCGCCTGCGGCACCATCCCCATGGTCATCTATTACGGGCTGAAACTCATTTCTCCCAAATATTTCCTGTTGACCGCTTGCGTTGTCTGCTCAATCGTCTCCTTGGCTACAGGAACTTCCTGGGGTACGATCGGCACGCTGGGAGTGGCT
>Ga0315306_10000475_pt1 | contig 19315 bp, 17 predicted proteins | sample TDP1_MG_FD_203803 | JGI IMG/M metagenome (GOLD analysis project Ga0315306, IMG submission 203803) | Freshwater sediment microbial communities from Lake Towuti, South Sulawesi, Indonesia - TDP1 | ecosystem: Environmental > Aquatic > Freshwater > Lake > Sediment | place: Indonesia: South Sulawesi... | reverse complement strand
GACAGTCTCTGTTCCATCGATCGTCTTGTTCACTTTTGCCCACGACACGAACTTGAAGAACCCTTTCAAAGTCCTCTCCTGTGTGGCGAATCCCAGTTTGATTGCGGGTTTGTCCACCAGTATTGGAGTTTCGGGTTCTCCCATGACTGTCATGTTTTCGCGAATTGAAACAAGTTGACCCTCGACTTCCATGTGCGAAGCCGTAGACATGTGCTCCTCGATTTCCTCAGGGTCTGCCCTGTCCTCCTCAATTTCCAAAAGTCTCGTCAGGTTGATGGAAGCGAGGTTCACTTGCAACGCTAGTCTCGCTCTGCCTTCAGGAATCTCTACCCCATGGTCTCTGAGCGCGATTATCAACGGTCTGATTGTGTCGATGTTCCACACCCACTTGTTCACGACGAAGTCCATCTTCATCTCGCCAGGATTAACGGTGTAGCTGATGTCTGTGTCTGGAACGGTCTCTGTGACTGTTGCGTTGTAGAATCGCAGCCTTATCACTATATTGTTGACAGCGAAATCAAAGCGAGGTTGGAATGGGACAGCCACTAACTTGAAAGCAAAGGCTACACCGATAACCGTTCCGTCTTCGCTTCTAATGTATTCTGGGTCAGTTAGATTCCAGATGCCTGCGTTAAAGTACAAGTAAGGCCAGTGCAACCTTTCGTGGATTTCTGTTATCAACCGAAGTAGGAGCATCCTCTCCATATCGCCCATGTGTCTGTATGCTTCTTCCATTTCCTCGTAGTACAGTCCTTGAAGCCTTTCCCACATGGCTTCCCGCAGTGTTCTGTAGTATTCTGGATACGTTCCTACCCTGTCGAAGGTGAAGTATTCAATCAACCCCTGATACTTAACCACGTAAATCATGTCGGGGTCGCTCGTGTTCCACCACAGGAACATGGGCTTCCTCCCGTCTCTGGGGAAGAGCACAGTAATAATGGGGGTCTTGAGAATCTTCCAGTGGTCTAAATCTTCGAATTCTAACTCCTCTTCATCATGCTCATTGTTGGAAGCAGATGCGGGTTGTGCTAATAATGGAGCAGTCAAAGACAGCAGCAGAATCGCCAGAAAAGCCGTAGAAAGCCATTTCTTTCCAATTTTCAAGTATTTCCACCGAAAATAAAATAGAAAAACGACTTTTTAAGAAAATCGTTTCTAGAAAACTCGAATTTCAACGTAGACGGGTTCTAGAAATCTCGAACTCCTATGTTAGTCGTCCCAGAACCACCAGGAGAGCTATGTTGAGGTAGAGGATGATTAGGCTCAGCATTATTGAGCGGTCGAGGCGCAACCCTTTCCCGAAGCTGAAGGCGGAAGAAACCAGGAGCAGAGTCCAGACCTGAAGAGCGAGGAGCACGTAGCGAGCCACACTGTATGGAAGAATCATATAGACGTAAGGAAACAAAGCCAAAGGCAGAGCTGAAACACCTAGACCCGCGAAAAGCTGAAGGTCACCGCCAGCCCTCCTAAACAACACAAAAATCAAGAAATCAGCCAACAGAAACAGCCCAATCCAATAGAAAAAGAACATGAGAGCAATGCTCTCGAACCCGAGAAAAGACGGAAAATAAAAGAAGAACAGGGGTTCGATCTTGGCGAGTGCTGAACCCACCGCACCAAGAGACAAGATTAGTACAGAAATCGGCAAAAACTCCAACCTAACGGTTCTCATAAAGACCGGTGAGAGAAAGAGCCAGCGTCCCATGCGGTGACTGAGCGCCTCTCCAGCGTTCAAAGCTGGCGACAGGCTCCCTTCGCGCAGCGACCTGTAGAGGAGTCTTCCACGGTCGTTCAGCATGTACTTCCTACTCTTGTCTTGGGCTAGAAAGTCGGAGAGCATGTCGAGGTGGTAGTAAACGGTGCCTACGCCCAGCCCGAGCGACTGCCTCAGCTCTTTGAATCCAATCCGTCCCTGCTCGCCCAAGATTTCAATTATCTTCCTGCGGGCGGGGTCTCTCAGCAAGGTGTGATATCTTGAGGCGTCCTCCGTAGGGGGTCACCACTTTGACTTCGAGCAGCGAAATCATTTGTTGTCTTTAGATAGGGCGCGTAGAACCTATTTAAGATTCTGAAACCTGAATATAACTCGATGTACATCTTAGCAGCAAAAACAGGCTCTGCAGTCAACATATAGTTATCGGAAATATAATCATTCACATAACATTTTTCTTCCGTAGTCTAATACCCTAGTAGTCTATTTCCGAGATAAATGTTAGATATCCACCGCCTACTAATAGGAAAAACTTGTAACAGGAGCGAGAAGAAGATGAAGAGAGTGTTCACCCTCATACTTGCCACTTCATCGTAGTTTTAGTCGCATCCTTATCCTTTCTGAGTGTTCCTCTCGTCGTAGGTCAAAACGACAATAAGAAGAAGCCCTAAGAGAAATGGGGCTACTGCACGATGACGTCTCAGACCCGCCAGAATGAGTGTTCAAACAGTGAATATTCCTAATAGAGAAATATTATCACGCCCTAAAGAATCCATTTTAGGTGGATGGCGAGTTTACAAGTGGAGAGGGGGAGAGGGGATGATTGAGGATAGGCGCCGAGGCTCCACGGAGGCGCCGACGACAAAGCTCTGGTACCTACTCTTTATTCTACCCTTCCTCCTGACCTACGCTGTCTGGCGCTATTTGGCCCTGATTGCCGAGAGCCTAATCTTAGTCATCTTTGGTTATGCTCCGACTTTCCACCCCACCATCTGGCTCTGGTATGTAGCTGCAGCCTTTCTTTACAGTTGGTACATCTTTTTTTCCATCGGGATCGGCGGGTGCCTCGTGGTTGCGGCTTGGCTGTGGAGACGGAAAGACGTTCCAAAGAAGACACAGGACTATCCAACGGTGTCGTTTATAGTGCCCGCCTACAACGAAGAAAGCCGAATCGCACGGTGCATAACCAGCCTGTTCCACTGCGCCGAAGAATACCCTGCCCCCTCCGAGCTCATTGTGGTCGACGACGGAAGCACCGACCTAACACATGAGGCTGCGTGTGCAGCAGTCGAAATGAACCGGAGACGATGGCCCCTCGTTAGGGGAAGGGTTGTTAGGCACACCTCGAACCTAGGCAGAGCCGAGGCAGTTCACACAGGGTTAACTGTGGCGACGAGAGAAGTGATATGCGTAGTTGACGCCGACTCGTGGTGGGCGCCAACCGCCCTGTCCGAACTAGTGAGAAGCATGAGTATCGACCAACGGATTGCGGCAACGGGCTACATTCACCCAACCGATGGCGAGAACGAGAAAAACGTCTTGGTGATTTTTCAACAGCAAGAGTACAGTCAAGCGTTGGCTGTCTTCCGCTGCGCTCAAGCTCTAGGAGGAGCCGTCTTCATTGTGCCAGGCGCGATAGGGCTGCAGAGAGCGGACAAACTCCGCGAGGTTCTGGACGAGAGGAACATCCATTCGGTCACTGAGGACCTCGAAACAACCCTACAGATGCAGAAGAAAGGCTTGGATGTAGGCTACGCCGGGCGAGCGCAGAGCGAGACTGTGGCACCAGTGTCTCTGAGTGCCTTCTGGAATCAAAGACTGAGGTGGTTCAAGGGCGGGCTCCACAATATCTTAGGAATTCACAGGGACATGCTCTTCAGAAGACGGTGGGCGAGTCTGTTCCTCTGGTACTGCCTACTAGTAGAATATGGGGGAGCAGTCATAGAGCTCTTAGCCCTCCTTGGACTCCCCTTCCTCTTCTGGTTCGCCCCAGACCAAATCTTCTTTCTGTACAACGCCCTAATGTTCCTAATCTTCATATTCATCATCGGAACTATTCACCAAGCCATAGCGTTGAAATTCGCCTACGGACAACTGGACCACAAGCGGCTGCTTCTCTACACGCCTCTCTACATAGTCATGCGATTCCTAAACGTTCTCGCCCGTTGCGTCAGTCTGGTCAGATACGCAATGGGCGATAGGGGCGTGTGGCACAATACAAAAACCTGATTTGATCATTTCTAGGGTTTGTTTAGTCACATTTTTCTGTTACCAATCTCTTTCGTAGGCTTCTCAGACCCTCCGCCATCTGTTTGAGAGAGCGTATCTCTTCAAACTCCGCTCTCAGCAGCCATATCTTGTTTCGGCTCTTGTCGTTCAGTTCCTCAGCCGCAACCATTGTGCGTCCTTCCTCTTTTCCTTCTGGTGTGGGGTTTCATTGTTTGTTGGCTGTTAGCCGCGTGGTTGTGCTGAGAGAGGAAGGAGAAGAGGCTCGGAGGAAAGAAAGGCGCAACCCCGCGTGCTCGCACCCTCTCGACCCATAGGGGTCTCTCAACCTCAACCCCACTTCTCTCTTACATCGCAACACTTACGATATACTATAACTTCGCCATATAAAAAGTTTGTTTACCTCGAGACAAGGCTAAGAGCCGTGTTCTGAGTCATCTCCATCACCTTCTCCTCCTCGAGCGTCTTTACCTCTCTATTCTCCATCAACACCCGCCCATCCACAACGACCGTGTCTACGTCACCGCCACCCGCAGAATAGACAATGTTAGCGTATATGTCGTGCCGAGGAGTTAAGTGAGGCTTCTTGAAGTCAAGAAGGATTACGTCTGCCCGTTTGCCAACGTCCAAGGAACCGATGGATTTTTCCAGCCGCAGAGCCTGCGCACCCTCAATGGTTGCCATTCTCAAGACTTTCTGCGCTGGCAGCACCCTCGGGTCTTTGTAGAGGGTTTTTTGGAGGACAGCCCCAGTCTTAATGGTTTCGAGCATGTCTAGAGTGTTGTTGCTGGCTGGTCCGTCTGTACCAAAGCCGACCGTTACGCCGCGTCTTTGCAGGTCGCTCACCTTGGGGACACCCATGGCGAGTTTCATGTTGGCAACTGGGTTGTAGGAGACTTTGACGCCGTGTTTAGCCATCAGTCTCATGTCGTTGTCGGTGAGGTGGATGCAGTGGGCGGCGAGAACGTCCGAGTTCAAGAAGCCGATGCTATCCAGAAGCCCGACTTCGGTCGCCGCCTGTTCTTTCTCTGTCTTTTTCAACGTCTTCGGTGATTCAGCCAGGTGGATGTGCAAACCAACTTTAAGTTGTGTCGCTTTCTCCCTAACCTCCCTTAGGAGGTCTGGGCTGCAGGAGTAGACCGCGTGTGGACCCAGTTGAACGCTTACCCTTCCGTCGGCGTATCCCCTATATTTTCTAGCAATCTCCAGAGCCTCCCTCAACATCTCCTTTCCTTTTTTGGTGTCGCCAGCCTCGATTATCCCGGGCGCCAGAACTCCCCTCAGACCAGAAGTTTTGACAGCCTTGGCTACTTCTTCCTCGTGGAAGTACATGTCTGCGAAGCATGTTGTGCCGCTCTTTATCATTTCGAGGCAGCCGAGGAGCGCGCCTTCGTGTATATCTTGCGGCTTCAGCTTGGCTTCCAGGGGCCAGATGGTCTTTCTGAGCCATTCGTGGAGTTGCTTGTCTTCGGCTGTGCCGCGGAAGAGGGTCATGGGCGCGTGGGTGTGACAGTTGATCAAGCCCGGCAGAGCTACCATGCCTTTGGCGTTTATCGTTTTCTCGGCTCTGAGAGACTTCGCGTGGGCTGCTCTACCCAAGGCGGCTATGTTTCTATCTTTTACTGCGATGAAGCCCCTGTCTATGAAGCCCTTACTGCCCATGGTGACGATTGGGCAATTCTCGATTAGGAGGTCGGTTTCTTCCAAGTGTGGCTCCCTCGAGAGGCAATAGCGTTTCTTGACGTATTTAAGACTCGAGACCTTTACTGGTTTTCATGAGACGCAGAAAGAGGAAATCGACGACTTTTCATTCTCAATTCCTCAACCTTGCATTAGGGTTTTTAGTTGTTGGATTTCGTTGACTAAGGAAGGATAAAGATAGTTAGAGATACGATTCATCGCATCATAGAAAAATCAAAATAACCGAGTTGGCATAACATGGTTGAAAGAGGAGTATCGATGGTCGAACAAGCCGAGCAGAAACAATTCCGAGTTAACAGGTTAAATGAGTTAACGGGCAAGGAATGGATCAAGTTCACAAAGAGCTGGTTCATTCACAATCCACCGCCAAGAGAAAATGCTAAAATGCTCCACCCAGCGTGTTTTCCAGAAACCCTCGTCGAAGAATTCATCAATTTTTTCACAAAGAAGTATCAATGGGTTTTAGACCCTTTTCTTGGAACGGGAAGCACCTTAGTAGCCGCTCAAAATACTTTGAGGAATGGAATTGGTCTCGAGATTTACCCGGAATATGCCGATATAGCTAAGAAACGTTTGAGCCAAAAGAAACTGCTCGAACATGAAGAAATTCAAGAAATAGTTATTGTTGGAGATTCAAGAAACATTACTAGGATATTTGAAGATCATAACTTGTCCAAAGTCGATTTCTGCATAACATCCCCACCTTATTGGAATCAACTAAAGAGAAACTATATTCGACAGAAAGAAAGGGGGGAGAAGGGATTAGATACATACTATGGTGACAGACAAGAAGACATTGGAAATATCGACGATTACAAACAATTTGTTGACCAGCAGAAAAAAGTCTTTGACGCTGTCTACGAAGTTGTGAAAGATTTTGGATACTTGGTTGTCATAACTAACAACGTTTTTTATGAAGGGAGACTTTACCCACTCGCCTTTGATACATTGCTGAGTCTAAGTGAGAGATGGGTGCCTAAAGATGAAAAAATCTGGTTGCAGGATGATAAAACTCTTCTACCTTTGGGTATTTACAATGCATGGGTAGGAAATAGATGTCATCAATACTGTTTAATCTTTAGAAAAGAGCCTGTGAAAGCAAAAGATGACATTGTGAATTCATCGACTTAATTGTGAGGTCTGGTTTTGGAAGAGAACACTATAAAGAAGTATACCAGGAAGTGGCTCGAGGAACAACCAGAAGTAGATCAAATACTGCCTGAGCAACAACTGATCATTGGCGGATTAACAGCGGATTTCATAACTAAGACTAGGAAAGGTGAAATTTTACATGTTATCGAATGCAAAGGAAGTGTTGATATAGGCGAATTGGCTCGTGGCTTAGGTCAAGCGTATCAATACGATTACCAACGACAAAAGAATAAACTGGCGCAAAATGCAACATCGTTATTCATATGCCCGGAAGACGTTGCGCAAGAGCTAAATTTGCTAAAAGTGCCAGAAAATGTCAAAGTTTACTTAGTGTCTAGCAGCGGTACTTTGTACGAGAGAAAGAAACATCCAGTTAGCAAGTCTGAAGAAATCGAACTTCAACTTCCTAGAACATTCTACATACGCGATGTTGAGCTGAACCACCTTGAAGATATTATTCAATTAATCCACAGCATGGGCAGAACGAAACCTGATGGATTATCTCAAGATCAAATTTTAGTCGCGATTGAAAGAAAGTTTCCCCATATCGCTGCGAGAGGATACAATCACCTCATAACTCTTCGCTCTTTAGGTTTACTCGATGAGAGGAATCTGCTTACTCCAAAAGGTCATGAAATTTATGATTTGATAAAGACATCAAAGGAAGCCTTTCTTAGAGAAATGTGCGAATGCTTTTACCCTTTCCTAATTAATGTATTAAATGGTATCGTTGCGATTGCTGGGGAGAAGAAGTCTTCGCTTGACAATGTTGAATGCACTTCAAAAGAAATTGCAGACAAAATATGCAGTGTTTGGGGCACTAAGGTAAGATTCCTATATGATTCTCGTACAGTGGGAACAACCCTTAGAATATTAAGAGAACTTGGAGCAATCGATGAAGGAACGAAAGGCGGAATTCGGCTCAAAAAACTGGTGCATGCAGAATTCTTGCCATGGGGAGCGAGACAGGCTAGACTTGCATAGGAAACAAAACAGCGAAAACTCCCTTCGCTTCAGTGACATACTTTGAATAATCATAAAGCTTCACCATAGCCTCCAACAACTTCGTCTCAGCACCAAGCTTGGTCTCAACCACATACTGCGCACCATTCTTCAACAACATATCAGGCATCAACCGACCAGTAGGCGTCGGAACAGAAACCTCGGGAAGAACAGTCACGCCTCTCTTCCGCAGCTCCTCCTGAAGCAAATCCCGAATAGTCGGCTCGGTCGGCTTAGGAACACCCATGGCTGCGCCCTCAGCCCATCCCACCCTCAATAGTGCACACCGACAATGTAAATACGTTTTGCTCCCAAACAGCCCACATTCAAACAATAGACTCTATACTTGACGCCAAATAGAAGGGGCTCCAGACCACTCTCTAGACGAGGCTATACCCGTCTCAACCTTCTCAACAATATATTTGAATCATATCAGAGGGGGCTCTAGGCCCGTGCACACACAAACACAAACCACATCCTCACTCAACATACCCCCCCTCCCGGTATAGGTAGTCTCTCACACGCGCGGGCGCCATACAACAAAACCCAACCACAAAAATCCAGAACTGTGCATATCCGCCAACACACAAGGAGCCATCTCTTGTCTTCGCCCTCCAGTTCTGAGGCCACAGGGCACCGGGAAGCCCGCAAGCGTCCAGGATGCCCTCAGTAATAGCCTCTCTTCACGCCAAGGTTCTTGTTCAGGCTTTTTTCGTCGCTCGATAGACTGTTCAGGTTGCTGCCGTTGAAAGGTATCTTGCCTATGCCGAACGCCAGCTTTCTGTATATGTGATTGAGCGATTCCTCGGTGCAGCTGAGGAGATCAGCGCCCTGAGACGTAATGGTGTAGACCTTTCTAGGGCGGTCGTTTTCAAGATCCCACTGACTGGTGATGTAGCCTCTCTGCTCAAGCAGAGAAAGCAAAGGATAAATCGTGCTCGGACCAAAGTACACGCCGAAGTTCTTGCGCAGACTGGCTATCACCTGGTATCCGTGCATGGGATGGGCTCTCAAAAACTGGAGGACCACGAGGTCGAGCAAACCTCTCATCAGCTTGGTCTGAACCTCACGCGCTTTTGGACCCATATCATTCCATCCTTCTCGTGTAGGAGTGTTGAACAGTTCTCACGTTCAACCCATCTACAATATGTCCTTTTCTGGACATATCTGAATACATAATGCTCCTAACGCTGATATAAAGGTTTATGCACCCGCAAGACGTAAGAAAGCATATTAAAACATAAAGCCCATCAGCACCACATGAACAATCATAAATAACTAAACAACGCTCACTAATACTCCAGAGCAGAGTCAACGGGTAAAACAGAATGAAGATTGAAAAGCCCTTAGAAGATTTTGCCGGCGAGATGAAACATCGATTCGTGAAGAACTTCCTCGATTTAGTCCTGCTTCAGCTCATCAAGACCAAGCCAATGTGGGGTTACAGCATTATCAAGAGGACTCAGCGGCGGTATGGAGTCAAGCTGAGACACGGAGCGCTCTACCCGCTCCTCAACGCACTGGAGGCTGCCGGCTTCCTTCGGAGCAGAAAGGCGCTGGTGAAAGGACGCATGAGAAAAATCTACGAGATAACGCCAAAGGGCAAGCAACTCATCGAGTCCTATCACATCTTCTTGAGGGAGCAGATGCAGGCATGAAACAGGTCAGAGAGAGGCGGAGAAAGAGCCAAACCAAGCCCGAAGACATGATGAAGAAGGTTCAGAGAATGTTCCAAGAGAGGGGAAGCAAGGCCTTCGAAATCGCCAAGAAGGAAATCTTGCACGAGAAGATTGAGTGCAAGGAAGCGCGTGAAGCCCTAGCCTATTTCGTGACCGAGTATTGGCACGACGTGGCCCGACCTGCCCTGTTGTCGCTGGTTTGCGAGGCCGTAGGAGGCAACCCTGAGATCACCACGCCTATAGCCGTTCCGATGATTCTGATAAGCGGCGCCATAGACATACACGACGACATCATCGACCAGTCAGAGGTTAAAGACGGACGCCCCACGGTCTTGGGGAAGTTTGGCAGAGACATAGCGCTGCTCGTGGGAGATGCTCTCTTGTTCAAAGGACTTACACTGTTGACTGAGGCTGATAGAAAGGCGATTTCTCCGAAAAAAATGAGGGTTGTTGTCGAACTAATCAAGCGGATGTTCTTTGAACTAGGAGACGCAGAGGCTCTGGAACTTGGTTTTCGAGGGCGAATCGACGTTACACCACGGGAGTATCTGGATGTGGTGAAGATGAAAGCGGCGGATGTGGAGGCTCACACGCGCATCAGCGCTATCTTGGGCAATGGCTCAAACGAGGAGGTTGAAGCGTTGGCTAGGTACGGTCGGTTTCTGGGCATGCTCATCATTTTGCGCGACGATTGGGTAGACGTTTTCGACACGGAAGAGGCACGGTACAGAATCAAGCATGAGTGCTTGCCACTACCCATGCTCTACGCCCTACAAGACCACAGTGCGACATCCAAGCTCCAACCTCTTCTAAAGAAGGAAAGGATATCGAAGAAAGACGTTGAAGAACTCGTGAAGATTACCTGTAAGGCTGGTGGACTGAATAGTCTCAGGCAATGCATGGAATCTCTAGTGGAGAAGGCGGCCTCGGAGTTAAGATTTGTGGAGTCTAAGAGGTCAGAATTAGAGCTACTTGCCAGAGCTGCGATTCCACGGTCAAAGGAACTCTGAGTTCGCTTCTACTTCCACCACCAGTATCGGAAAATCTTTGGCCTCTTCTTCATTTTAGCTCACTACATATTTGTTCCATATACATCTGCATATAAGACTTGTTGTACACATCTACAAAAAACGAGCATGCTTTGGTGATGCAAGAAATGGCTGATAGGAATGATTCATTCTAAGATGCTAACCGAGAGCAAAGAACTCTACGAGTGTTTTAGCGCCTAGACCGTCTTTTACTCAACATGACCCTCACTCGTAGAGTTCACAAATTGAGAGTTTCTTATCACTGATGGCTCTTCCCTTTCACGGTTCGAACAAAAGTTTTTAGTTTCTGAAACGCTAATTCTTAACAAACTCTCAGAACAGCAGTGTGTAACATGCCAAAATGGGGTTTCCTGAAGGAACTCGGCATCCCACGGCGAGAATTTGTCATCGTCTTTATTCTCCTCTTCAATGTTTTCACATGGTACTACATGATGCTGATGATGATAGGAAGCGTTGTCAACGACCCGAGTGCGGTCTTAGTTCTCAGAGCGGTCTTCTATGCCACGGCTGTTTTTTCCGCTCTAATCGGCTCAATTGCGTCAGACAAGATAAAAAGACTACGTTTCCTCTACTTTTGGATGGCTCTAGGAGTAGCAACTTCTCTCCTACCCGCGTTCACAGAAAATGCCTCTCTAACGCAGACTTCAGTGATGGTGCTTCTCTTTGGCGTGTCCTTTGGACTCGGAATGCCCTCATGCCTAGCTTATTTCGCCGACTCCACCCTTGTCGAGAACCGGGGACGTGTGAGTGGAATAGTGTTGCTTGCCGCTAATGTAAGCGTCCTTCCACTAGTCATTCTCTTGGGGACCTCTAGCTTAACTATAAATTCTGTCATCTTAGCAATCTGGAGGACATGGGGGCTCCTTCTATTTGCGTTGTTAAAGCCCCAGGAAAAAATCTCCGCACCGAGAAGGCTCACTTCCTTCGCAACCATATTTCAAAATAGGTCGTTTGTCCTGTATTTCATTCCATGGTTTATCTTCTGCCTAATAGACGTCTTCGAGAAATCCCTCTTGAGGGGTTTCGTTGAGGTGGAGTTCCATCGACTTATACTGACAATAGAACCGCTACTAGCAAGTTTGGCTGCGCTTGTCGGAGGAATATTCTGTGACACAATCGGGCGAAAAAAAGTGGTCATATACGGCTTTGTATCGCTGGGGATAGCCTACGCAGTAATAGGCATTGCCCCGAACTTTCGGGGCTCTTGGTATCTCTACCTACTCATAGACGGCGTGGCAGCAGGAATCTTGTGGGTGCTTTTCATTCTGATAGTTTGGGGAGACTTAGCTCAACAAAACCCCAGCGAAAAATATTACATGGTCGGTAACATTCCATTCCTCATAACCGACGTCCTTTTCTTGCTCCTAACAGCTCTATCCGGAGCGGTTCCAGCCTATGCAGCCTTCTCACTAGCCAGCTTCTTCTTATTCCTAGCCGTTCTACCCCTAATGTATGCTCCTGAAACGCTGCCAGAGAAGAAGATCGAGCTCAGGAGGCTCAGAGGATACATAGAACAGGCGAAGAAGGTCAGAGAGAAATATTTGGGAAAAAACGAAACTGAGGATTAGAGATTGTCGATGGTTGTGGCCACTCCATCCAAGATTTTGACGAAGGGGTGGTCTGGGTTCTCTGTGGCGAACAATGTGCCTCCTCCGGTTCTGAGAATGTCGCAGTAGCATGGAATCATGTCTATTAGTGGGAAATTGAAGTTGTTCATCAATTTCTTAGAGAGCTCTTGCTTCTCGGTCTTAGACAGCAGGATCTCACCGAAGACCTTGTTCATGATCAAGCCAGTCTTCTTCTCAAAGAGACCGTAGAGCTCGTCTATCATACGCTGGGTCCCTCTGATATCAGAGACATCCATGCCAGAAACCACGAGGACTATGTCGGCGCTCACAATGGCGTTTATGGACGAATACTGGAGCCCAGGGCTTGTGTCGAAAATCACATAGTCGATGTGCGAATCATTCAGTAGAGAGGTCTTTAACGACAAGAGCCTCCCTAGAGCCTTCATCTCCCACTTCCTATCCTTGGCGCTCATCTCCCGTATGGCCTCTGTGCTCGGATTCGCAAATCCAACCAAGAATCGCCCGCGCTTGGCGTGCGTTGCAGAGAAGTCCTTTAAGACCTTCTTTATGTCACATACGCCGTTGAGATAGTCGTTCATCCAGTACTCGGAATTGCTCACCTTGAAAATGGCTTGAAGACTGGGTGCGCGAAAGTCCAGATCCAATAGACAGACATTTTTACCTCTGTTAGCGTATAACGCCGCCAGATTGATCGAGAGCAGCGTCTTTCCAGTTCCACCCTTGTAAGAGTGCACAGCGATTATTTTTCCCATTTCTTTTCGCCTCCCTCCTCCTTTTCAACGCAGAAATACGCCTTGCGCCCTCTCCTCTCCTTCTTCAAGTATCCCATCAAAACCAGCTGATTTAGGTAGCCGCTCTCCACAGCCCTAGCCCTCTTAGTCTGCTCGGCAACTTCATCCGCGGTTGCCTCACCCAGTTTACACAATGTGACAGCAGTCTTACGCAGATGATCAGGTAGAGATAATAGTGTCATTACGTCCAAGACGTCGGGCAGATCGGTGGCACCTTCTCGTCTACCGTGCTTTTGAACCTCGATCAGAACCTCCATCTTCTCATTTAACCTCTCCAAACTCTCTCTTATCTTCATTAGGATTTGAGTCTCAGAGCTCTCCAACCTACGTCCAGCAGTAGACAAGCCCATACACCATCAAACACCCGTCAAACACAACTACACAAAAACAGAGAGTAACCACTCTATTAAGTCTTACGACACATAGGTTCAGATTCGTAGTAACACGGGTGAGGCTTCTCTTCCTTTCTGGGGTTATGTCGAAGTTTGATATAGTTGGTGTTTTGAATTAATCGTTATATTGGTTGTAGGGTGTCTTAATACTTGAAGAATTCCTCGAGGGCTTTGTTTGCCTGGTGTTGTCGTCGACCATCTTGTTGCTGTGCTGGTTTTGGGAGGGTTGTTTGTAGTTGCTGTGGCTGTTGTGCCCAATGCGGCGTATCTTGGTTTGCTGAGTGTAGACGAGCAGCAGCTGAGGAACGTGGCTGGAGGGGTCTTGAAGGCGATTTTGTTGGGTGAGGGCTATCCCGTGGGTTGGGGGTCGAGTGGTTATTTCAATGCAAGTGGTGTGAAGAGGTTTGGTCTCGCGTTGTCTGGGGCTGATTCCTTGTATGTTTTGGATTCGGACAAGGTTGAGAGGCTGGTCGTGGGGAATCCGGTTGGTTATTTGGAGTACGCGAGGACGAGGGAGTTGCTTGGGTTACAACGCTATGGTTTTAGCATCAAAATTGCGGCGCCTTTCAGAGTAAGGATCAATGCTCTCAGCAGTGGTAGCGTCTACACCTTGAGGTATGAGGTGAGCGTTGCGTTGGACAATGGGAAGCCTGTCCCGAATGCTCTGGTTAAGGGTATAATTGTCTATTCTAAGTATGAAGGCGGTTCGGGTGAGGATGAGAGATACTCCATTCATCTTTTCATTGTGAAGGGCACCACAAACGAGTTGGGAAAGAGCATTGTTGAGTGTAACGTCGGTACTGAGTATTCGGACCTTATCGCCATTTTTAAGACGACCGTGTCTAATGTTGCCACCGTTGTCTTTTATCGCCAGAGTCCTTGGCCGAGTGACATAGCTACCGTTAACGTTGTTGGTGATGAGGCTATTCTTACTCACCCCAAGTCTGACCCAAATGACAACAGGTGGATTGAGAACGCTGCTCTGCTCACTGATGAGGAGCTTCTGAGCATCTTTAACGGAACGAAGAGCGACACTTTGAACTATGGTTCTAACTGGGTTTGGCGCAGAAGTTTTCGCGGCATGAAATCTCTGAACCCTGTGTTATTGATTTTCAACATTAATGCTGTGGAGAAAGCCAGTGGAAGGAAGGGACTCCTTGTGGTTGGGCCTTATCCCAACTATCTTGGTGACAGGGTCATCCAGTATGGAGGGGTTGCTCAGGGTGCGACGGTTGAGCTACATACACCTGTTGTTATTTCTGGTATGACTTATATTGTGACCTTTACGTTTTGGAGAGAAGCCTGAGCCTTAGTGCGCGTGTGGGAGACCCCTCTACCTACAGGGGAGGAGTTATGACGTATGGCTTAAATATAACCTATGGCATAATTTCTCTTTCGGACCTCAAGTCTATTTAGAACCTGAACAGAAACTACTCCTTTCTATTATTGGTTTTAGAAAAGCAGTTATATACACATTGCACGCATTTATATACCCGTGAATTAGCATGTCCAAATGCGGATGCGGTTCAACGAAGAAAAAAGCAGTGAAAAAGAAAACAGGAAAGTAGCTTCTTCACTTTGCGGAGAGACTTTCCCCTCGAAAAAGTATCTTGCAATGCCCTGGGGGTTGATGCCAGATTTGGCTCTAAATTCTGTGATCACCCTCACAAGAAGCCTTTTTTACGCTTGATGAATATTAACATCCCAATAATCGCTGTTGCCGATGTCACTGAACTATATACGAAGGCGGCGCTTGCGGCATAATATTCCCATAGAAATCCCACTACGATATTTGCCGCCAAGAAACAGAGTCCAACCGTCAGATAATACATTCCGTAGGCGGTTGCCCTCAAATCTGTTGGCGCATACCTTGGTATCAACGCCCTCTGAATAGTTTCGGTTATTCCCATGTAAATCCCATAGACTATCGCGATCAAAAAAGCGAAGGCTACGTTTCCTTGGAGCACAATGCTCAGCAAGGAAGCTGAGAAAAAGGCAGCATACCCCATGAGTAAGACAGTTTCTTTACCGATTTTATCGGACAGGGCACCCATAGGTATACCGACAACAGTGTGAGCGACTTGTATCAGGGCATACACCAGAGATCCCAGAGCCAATGGCACACCAAGTTCACCAGCCTTCAACAATATGAAAGAATAGTTGAAGGCGCCAATGGAAAATATTCCCAAAACCACAAGCAGAACGACAAAATCTCTGTGAAGAACATTTTTTAAGTCACTCATTATTTTTGCCTGCCGACGTTTCCCAGCAGTTTCTCTAACAAAAATCAATAAAATGACTAATGCTATGAGCCCGGGTATGAAAGAAAGCCAGAAGACTTCTCTTATCCCAATCCCAACAAACAGAATAAGCATGGAAGTCAGTATTGGTCCGACTATTGCCCCCGACTGGTCTAGAGTTCTGTGAACCCCAAAAGCCTTGCCCAAATGTTCCTCGGGAATAGACTCGCTCAACAATGCGTCACGAGGTGAGGTTCGGATGCTTTTGCCAACGCGGTCTCCTATCCTTATGACTAAAGCGTCTGTCCAATTTCTAGCCACCGAAAAAAATGGCTTAACGATATTTGATGAAGCATAGCCCACAAACACTATGGCTTTTCTTCTACCCAGCCTATCAGAGAGGATTCCAGAGATCATTCTGAAAATGTGGCTGACAGACTCAGCTAATCCTTCTATTACCCCGAATATGGCCTTTGTCGCTTTTAGCTCCTCTACAACGAAAAAGGGCAAAATGCCCAGAATCATTTCTGTTGAAACATCGGTGAAGAAACTGACGAACCCCAATGAAATCACGTTTCGAAAGCCCTTAGTGGACGAGGTTCTCTCTGTTTTGCCCATTTTCAAAGTCTCTATGTTCGCCACAGTTTTGTTTTTAAGTAGCGAATATAACAATAAAAACTCTTGCACTTGACTAATGACACGAGGAATCTAAGATGGAGCTACTAGTCAAAGAGTTGCAGGACATAGTTGGACAAGAAAACGTGTCGGCTGCAAAACCGATTTGTGAAGCCTATGTTACCAGAGCTATCATGGACGTTAGTTCACGTGCACCTGCCGTGGTTGTCAGACCGAGAAGCGTGTCAGAAGTTCAAGCCGTTTTGGTCTTGGCGAATCAGGAAAAAATCCCCGTTGTTCCCCACTCCGGAGGCTTAAGCGGGGGCGAAGCCACGCCCACTCGAGAAGGTTCAATACTGCTTGACCTTCGCAGAATGAACCAAATTGTGGAAGTAAACACGGATGCCAGATTCATGATTGTGGAACCTGGAGTGACGTCTGCTCAGGCGTGGAAGTACATGCAAGAGAACCACCCTGACTATCGCCCTGGCATTCCAGACGGAGCCCCACCCTCAGCCACGATAGTGGGCGACCATCTTGACCGCGGCTTCCACTTCTTGTCAACCAAGTATGGACCGACGGCGGATGCTGTTTTGGGCTTGGAGGTTGTCCTACCCACTGGAGAGATTGTGAGGACCGGTTCAGGCACTTTGCCGACCGCCAAGTGGTTTTACAAGTGGATGTTCGGACCAGACTTAACCGGCATCTTTCTTGGCTCGCAGGGAACCTTGGGCGTTGTCACAAAGATGGCTGTCAAGATTTTCCCAATGTCAAAGTTCAGAGACGTCGTGGCCTTCGGAGCCAGCGAATGGAAATATCTAATCGACCCCTGCCTCGATGTCCTCAAGACTGAGAAAGTAGACTTAGCGCAAGGCGGAAACTATCACTTGGCCACCTGCCGAAGAGCAAAGTACAAGTGGCCACCAGCGCCCAAGCCAGAGGGACTGCCAAAAGTCTGGATGAACTTCGAACTCGGAGCCGACAGCAGAGAAGAGCTTGAAAGCATAAAGAAGAGAATCGACGACATACTAAAGAAACATCAAGCGAGTTATGGAGAGCAAAACATATTCAACTGGAAACTGGACACGCGCAGTATCATAGCCCGACTGACCAAACCCAACAGAATATCCGTGCCTTTCGCGGGACACAAGGGGGGTGGCCTCCTCTTTATAACATGGTACACGCCTTGGCAAGAATCCTCAAAATTCTGTGAAACAGCCGAAAATCTGATGGAAAGACATCGGTTCTCCCCAGTTGTTTGGCTAGCAGCCGTCGACCACGGTCGACAAGCGCTGGTCATGCCCATAGTCTTGTTCGACCCCAAATCTCCAGAAGAGTACAAGACTTTGGAAGCCCTCGACAAGGAGATGTCCGAGCAGTTTCTGAACATGGGCGGCATCCCCTATAGACCCAGTTATGCTGTTCACGCGCCAATGGCTATGTCCCAATCACTGGGATACTACGACCTGCTGAAGAAGATTAAGCGCACTTTGGACCCGAACGGAATCATGCACCCGGGGAGGTTGGCGCTTCAATAAAGGAGAAAAAAACCATGACCTACATCGAAAAATACCGCGACGACGCCTACAACTGCCTCCACTGCAGACTCTGCACCTTCACCTGGATGTTCCCAACAAAACCCGACATATGGCCCGAAGGAAGCTTTCAACCCAGCTGCCCCTCCGGAGAGAAGTTTAAGTTCGAGGCTTATTTTGCTGGAGGCAAGACTTGGGTTGCAAGAGCCTTGCTTGAGGGGAGAGTGAGCATCACCGACCCAGCCTTGGTTGACATTCTGTTCGCCTGCCCCACGTGTGGAAACTGTCAACAACTGTGCCAGCTAGACGAACCCAAGGTCGGTTACCATTTGCGGACAGTCTCGCTCATTGAGGCTTTGAGAGCCGAGTGCGTCAGGGCTGGCTCCGGCTTGCCTGGCAAACAGAAGGCTTTTGGCATCCACATTGGTAAGGAGCACAACCCTTACATGGAACAACACAGAGACCGCTTGGCTTGGCTGTCACCCACCCGTAATCTACCAGACAAAGCCGAGACAGTGTACTTCGTCGGGTGCACCTCAGCCTACAGGCAAAGGGAGCTAGCAAAGGCAACAGTTGAAGTATTAAGAAAGGCAGGCGTCAACTTCACGGTCTTGAAGGACGAGTGGTGCTGCGCATCTCCACTACTACGCACGGGACAGTGGGAGACAGACTGGGTCTCAGCCAAGAACGTCGCCAGACACAATGTCGAAGAGGCTGAGAAGGCGGGCGCCAAACGCATAGTCACCACTTGCGCTGGCTGCTACAGAGCATGGAAAAAGGACTACGGAGAGGAATACAAAGACGTTCTCAACGCAGAACACAACTTCGAAATCCTCCACACCACACAACTGTTAGAGCAATTAGTGAAAAGTGGAGAGGTTCAACCCAAAAACGAGGTCAAGATGAAGGTTACTTACCACGATCCCTGCCACCTGGGAAGACACATGAGCGTCTACGACCCACCGAGAAACCTACTCACGGCAGTGCCTGGCATACAACTCGTAGAAATGCCGAGAATGCGCGAAAACGCTTGGTGCTGCGGATCAGGAGGCGGTGTCAAATCGGGCTATCCAGACTGGGCTGTGGAAATCTCCGGCGAGAGAATCAAAGAGGCAGAGAAGCTGGGCGTGGACGCCATAGTCTCGGCTTGCCCCTTCTGCGAACGCAACCTCGCCGACGCCATCAGCAAGTACGGCTCAAAACTGAAAGTTTACGACGTGATAGAACTAATCAATCAAGCCTTGGGATGAGCTAAAGAACCTTCTCCAAGCTTCTGAAACTGAAACTCGTGCTGGCGCAGCCATTCTTGATTAGGGGAACCGCTTGCCCAGCCAACCCCAAGTTTTGGAGGCAGTGCCCAGCCATTCTGATTTCTTGACTGCACGCGACCCCGACCACTCCCTCGTACTGTTTTTTCTCGAGTATCCCGTGGACGCACAAGCCTCCAGGCAACACGTAGACGTCGTAGCCCTTCTTTTCTCCCAGAGTTGTTGCGCGGTTGACCAAGCAGTCGCTGGAGCAGTGGGCGCAATGATAGGACGGAAGAGACGAGTCGAAAGTTGATTGGCAGCGACCGTCCATGTACTTTCGTGAGCAGTGAGGTAGGAACAGCGCCCTCTTCAGCGTTCTTGTA
>Ga0315306_10000472_pt1 | contig 19354 bp, 17 predicted proteins | sample TDP1_MG_FD_203803 | JGI IMG/M metagenome (GOLD analysis project Ga0315306, IMG submission 203803) | Freshwater sediment microbial communities from Lake Towuti, South Sulawesi, Indonesia - TDP1 | ecosystem: Environmental > Aquatic > Freshwater > Lake > Sediment | place: Indonesia: South Sulawesi... | reverse complement strand
CTAGCCAAAAACCATAGCTATGAATCCTTAACGTTCTTGCCGATAAGTCCCTTTCTCGTCTGAGAGTGCGCTTCAAAGGAAGATGCATTGCCTTTCCAGAAAATATATGAACCGAAGAACACATCTCTTCTACCTAAGTAGGAGCAATAGGACAACTTGGCTGTAAAAAAAAGTAAGCCAGGATCGGAGACTACCAAGATGTCATTCAAACTTACAAATGAAGATGGAACTTTTCTGGTAAAGCTAGCAAGGAAAGCCGTAGAAGAAAACCTGAAAGACGGGCGGATCATCAACCCCCCAAAGGAAGCCCCTTCCAGTCTGCAGGAACCAAGAGGGGTCTTCGTCACCATAAACAGTCTTGAAGGCAAAACGAAACACTTGAGAGGATGTATTGGCTTTCCATATCCCACTTATCCGCTTGTCAAGGCGGTCATCGAAGCAGCCGTTGATTCGGCGACTAGGGACCCACGGTTTCCACCCATGACTGCCCGTGAGCTTAGCCACGTCGTCTTCGAGGTGAGCGTTCTCACTCCGCCACAGTTAATCAAAGTAACATCGCCCGAGGAGTATCCATCTGAGGTAAAGGTTGGTGAAGACGGCTTGATTGTGGAGAGTGGGTTTCAAAGGGGGCTTCTACTCCCTCAAGTGCCAGTTGAATGGGGATGGGATTCGGAAGAGTTTCTATGCCAGTGCTGCATAAAGGCCGGATTGACCCCTGACTGTTGGGTGCTCAAAGGCACAAAAATCTCCAAGTTCTCATGTATCATCGCACAGGAACTAGAACCCAAGGGCAGAATTGTGGTCGTTGATTTGCGGGAAAAGGGTGGCGCTGAGAAATTACGAGGGCGCCGAGAAGGTTAGGCAGAGCCTTCTCGCTAAGTCTCACACGCTAGAGAAGATCGGAGCTTCTATCAGTTTTTTTGCCTCTTCATCAAGCACTAATACCGTGTCTTCGATTCGAACGCCGCCGAACCCCGGAAGGTATATCCCTGGCTCAACCGTCACAACATTCCCAGATGCGAGGATATCTTTGCTTGCAGGTCCGAGAGTCGGTGGCTCATGTATGTCAAGCCCGACACCGTGCCCTAGACCGTGTACAAAGTATTCCCCGTAACCCGCCTTTTCAATTTGTTCTCTTGCGACCCGGTCGACCTCTTTCCCCTCACACCCAGCCCTAATCTTCTTCAAAGCCGTATTCTGGGCTTTAGCCACGGCTTCATAGATTCTAGACTGTTTTAGTGAGGGCTTGCCGACAATAAAAGTTCTTGTTAGGTCGTTGCAGTAGCCTTGGAACTTAGCGCCTATGTCGACCACGACGAGGTCACCTTCTTTGATTATCCGGTCTCCGCAGCCGCCGTGGGGAAAAGCTGAATTCGGACCTGAGCTTAGGAGCGTGTCGAAGGCAACTCCGTCTGAGCCCGACTTTCTCATCACATACTCGATCTCAGCAGCAACCTCACGTTCGGTCAACCCAGCCCTTACCGTCTCAGAAGCTTCCTTCATCCCAAAGCTGGTCAACTCAGCCGCTCTTTTCATACAAGCTAACTCATTCTCGTCCTTCACCTTGCGAAGTGTCCAGACCATGTCTTCAGCACTTTCGAGTTCAGTTTCTTTTAGTAGTTCTTTGGTGTTCAAATGGGTCGAAGCTTTCAGTGAGTCGAAGCCGACTCGTCGAAGCTTTAATCCATTTATCTTTTCAGCGATCTTTTTAACTGAGTCTTCCCCGGTCCTTACTAGCTCGACCCTTGCGTTCTGCGTTTGTAGTTTGGCGGCTTCAAAATTTACTCCATAGACAAAAAGGACGCTTTCCTGCTCCTGTGGGATTAAAAGAACAGAGCCACCTAGAAAACCGGTCAAATAATGCATGTTCTTCTCATCAATAGCTATATACCCGTCTAGTTTTTTCGAGGGAAAAAGGTTCCTCAAAGCCTCAATTCGATTGCGCATTCACATTCTCCTCGTGGTCCATAGTAAGAAAGATGCCTTAATACTTGAGCCTTTTGTCCCTTTACCAAACCTACTAACAGAAGCCTACCGCAATGTGCTAATCTAGTCAAGGAGATGGCAGTCGAATTGAGGCGAATATTTTTCGGTGAACATAGCGAGATGTCTTAGTAGAAGGGCTTTGAAATTAGTAGAGAGGAACCATGCCACAGGATACTTTCATAACTTTTGAACAGCACACTTAACTATAACTGTGTTTAATGCTTCTGATGAAGAGGAATGCAGGACCTAGAGCTGGCAAAAGCGATCCTAAGGGGAAAAAGTCTTTCCCTTGTCATAGTCAAACGGGGCAAGCCTATCTTCGAGTCACATTCCTCAGGCATAGGCGGGTTACTTCAAGCCATGAACGATCTGGGCAATGTCCTAAGTGGAGCGTCTGCTGCAGACAGGGTTGTTGGCAGAGCTGCCGCGCTTCTCTTGACTTGTTCCCGTACGAAAGAGATCTATGCTACAACGATAAGCAAGGAGGGGTTGAAGGTACTCGAGGAAAACGGCATCCCGGTCGAATATGACAACCTCGTCCCAAAGATACTTGACAAGGAAGGAAGAAACATCTGCCCCTTCGAAAGGTTCTCTCTGGCTATAAAGTCGCCCAATGAAGCATACGAAAAGCTAAAGTCCTTCGCAGATAACCTCACAAGACGAAGGTGATTCTATAGGCTGTGTTCTCACTGATTAGTCTTCGAGGATCTTCCTTAGAACATCCTCGGGCTTGAATACTTCTTTTGACCTTACTGAAGCCTCCTCAACGTACAACTGCATAGCGTACTTCAAAGCCTCTTCGCTTATAGGTATGTAATCCGTATCTGAGCGGAAATAGTCCATCAACGAAGCTGCGCAGGCAAAACGAAGCGCCTTGTCTTCAAGCCTAGCAGAAAACTTGACCACTTCTTGATGTATCTCTTCCAGTATGGCTTCCCTTGTCTTCTCTATCATGTTGGAAACCTTTGGGGTGATCAGCACAGGTTTATAGGGAAACCGGTCCTTAACGAGCGGGTGTCCTGTCTCTATTGCGTAGATTAGGGCAAGATGATCCCTTATCTCTCGTGCCCCTTTTTCGATGTCCATGGCGCCAAGAGCCAGCTTCATTTGGCTCTTCGTGATCTCGATGAATCTTTCTTTGGTCAGCCTGTGTAATCGGCAGAGCATTCTATCTTCTATAGCGTTGAAGTTAGGGTCTTGGATTGTGATAGCGTAACCTCTGTCGTGAACCGAAACATTGTAGTTGACAGAGAAGAACGACGTGAAACGGTATGGTCCTACGACCTCAGTATGCGTCTCATACTTTATCTCACCTTGCTCCATAGCTAACTTAAGCGGCTCAACCATGCCCTTATACCTAAAAAAGTCGTTAAATTCCGGCACGATGAAGTTGAAGACCTTTCCAGCGTAGGCCTCACCAATCCTTATAAAGCGCGCGGGAGTTATGCCTCCACAATAACGGTTTCTACCAGGTATGCCGTGAGCACCAATCTTGGCATCCGGCTTTCCCAGTATCATGTCTCTTGTCGAGAAACTCTTTCCGGTACCAGGGTCTCCGAACAGTGCCAGAGACCATCCTGTTCTCTTACCGGTCTTCCCATGCTCATGGACAACCTCGACGTCCGCCAGTCCGTACTGCTGGGTTATACTGAGGAGGCTGTCGAAATATAGAACAGACCCGAAAAGTTCCTGAAGGTAACTTGCTAAGCAACCTATGTCGAATTGCTTTCCGAATCTGATTATTCGTTCAAGCTCATACTTAAGCAGACCGACCAAGTGCTCGTTTAACTCATTGTCCATCTTTTCGACCTGTCTCTTCTCCTCGACCACGTAATCAACAGGCTCGACTTCCTTGCGAAGAGCAGCCTCAGGCACCCCAACCGGATGAATTCTGATAGGCTTCCTCTTCATTCCTAATGCAACCTCAACTATCGGAAGGGTTTCTTCCATAATTCCCCATTCCTGATACCTGTCTCCCTTGTAAAAGGCGACTATGATCTTCGACCTCTCAAGTTCATCCAGAATTTTATCAAGGTTAGCCATCTTAACCATTCTCCTCAACTGTTCAACATCAGCTGAGCCGCCGTTTTTCACCAAGGCTGTGAGGACTGAGGTGCTTTCTTGGCCGAACCTGAGCTTAGCTTTTTGAATTCCGGTCTGCGCATTCTCCCAGAAACCTTCAAGCAAGAGCCTTCCATCTTCCAGCATGTAGAATCTTCCTCTAAAGACCGTCCATTGTCGTGGCGCGTGTTCTTTGAAGACTCGTTTTAGGGTCTCATCGTCAATCTGGGAGGCGATCTCGAGCGCTGCCTCGTCCTCATTATCCACTTCCCAACCGCTTGTGAATCTCTGAAAATAAGGGACTTCATACTCTTTACCGATGCGGAACAAGTCCATCCTAGAATAGGCCCGTCTGAGGAGCTTTCCGCGTTCAGCTTCTTTCTCGTTGCCTTTCAACTCTAACGACCTCGGACTCCCTTAGTACCTACTAATGACAACTAAGCAAAGTCTAACTAGTCAAGAGTAGGACGGAAGATGCTTTAAACCTAACGGGACATAAATCGTCTCTCATACATAAATGTTAAGGATGCTCTCCTTCTCTTTGGCGTTCAACCAACCTTCAGCCTCAAGTCCGCTTAGCCCTACAGTAACCTCATCCCTGAAGTTCTGGAGTTCTAAAAAGTTTCTAGACTTGCAAATTTTCGAGATCTCTTCTCTTAGGGTTGGATCTGATTCTAGATCCTTCCTGAAGACCTCGAAGATCCCATCATTAAGCTCTGGATATCTTGAATTTAGGAGGAGCTGAATTCGTGATTCTAAACTAAAGGACAGTATTGCTTTTTTGATCCTCTGGACTATTCCATCATAGCTCGCAGCTGTAACCGGAGGATATACCTCAATTCTTGTCTTGTCATGTGATTTGTACTGAACGATATAGAAAGGTATCCCAATTAACACTGTCCTATCTACTGCGAAAGGCATGGCTTTAGCCTCAAGCATCCTTATATGGTTGGCCTTCTCTACTGCGAGTTGCCTTATCTGAGCCTCAATGGCGGACGAAGCGTCCTCGATCTCTCTCAAGATTTCTTGTTTTCCGGATACCTCAAGTTTTCTCGACTGTTCGAGGATTTCCAATTTGTCCATCTCCTTCACAGCCATACCGAAGTACTTCTTTTCTACACTCCTAATCGTTTCATCCCCTTCTATGCGAAGCTGCATCTTCAACTCACCCAATCTGCTTATTCTGTTGGAAAGATCATCTACTTTCTGTTTGTATGACTCGATTCTCCTGTCTATGCGGGTTGTGCTTCTTTTCGGGTATTTTCGCTTCTGGTTCTTCCGTCTTTTTTGCTGCGTATTCATTTGACGCTTCAGTTCTTCGATCCTATGCCCAAGTCTGCCCTCTTCCTTTAAGATCTCCTTCAGCCTTTTCTCCTGACGCAGCGCAGCTTTCCCAAGCTCTTTCTCTTTTTCCCTCATCAGATGCTTGACCCTCTTCTCCACAGGTTTTCTCATTCTAGAAATTCTTTCCTCATAGCCCTCGGTTATCTGCTCGATCTCGACTAAGATCCTTTGTCTATGATCTTCCAACTCCTCTTCTAAGGCTTCAATGGCATACTCCAACGCGCGCAGCTCACTCTGCAATCTTCGCCATTCACCTGTCAGACTCTCTGCCCTTTTTCCGGCTTCTTCCTTAGGGAATTTGGGCTGAACAAGAAACACATCATCACCAGATATTCCCTTTGATTTTTCTGCCTGGCCAATAAGACCTAGAAGAGACTTAAGAACAGAACTTTCCCCTACCAAGGCGCCCATAACCTTTTCTTCCGTGGAGGGAAATCCACTAAATGTCTTATCGTGTTTTTTCAGCGTCTCTCGAAAAATGCTATAGGAAACACGGCTTCTCCTAAGGTCTTCGGTGAATTCTTCCACATTGGGAATTTCAAAGTGAATAATAGTGACCGATGTTAGACCTAGACCATCAATGATAACACATTTATCTTCCCAAGGAATACCCCATAAGGGATATTGGAATTTGGCTATGTAATCTATCTCCTCCGATGCCCCTCCCAGAATCCCGGGTTTTTTCCTCTTTGCCTCTGAGAGACATAGTATCGCGGCTTTCTCCATCTCGCTGGTGAAAGTCCTCTGCCGCCCAGGTTCTTCAACTATATAAGGCACAACGAATATTGGGACAAACGTTGACATTACATTCTTTCAGTTGTCAAGCAAGCCTTTAAGTTTTTCCGGAATTCCTACCAGATGTTTTGACACATTTATGGGCTTTTACCTGTACAGAAAACCAAGCATTTCCTCGACCTTATTAATATCTAACTTCTCATAAGCCTCGGTGCTTCCGACGTCGTACCAGAAAGCGTCAGTAATGTACCCATAAACATTTTTTTCGGTTTTCATAATGTATGGAATAACGTCTCCCATCAAGTCTAACTCTTTTCTTCCACTCATCAGATGCTCAATGTCTCTTATGGCTTCAGCATCGAGCGCCACGATAGCGATGCTTACGGGTTTTTCGAGCTTAGGTTTCTCTCTAAAACTTCTAATCCTCCCTTCTCTGTCAACATCTGCAACCCCAACTCTGACAGTGAAACCCTTTGCCAAAGCAACAGTAGCCTTGGCGTTCTTTTCACCGTGATACCTCAGGAAATCTTGAAGATTCATGTTCGTGAGGATGTCTCCGTAGTAGATCAAAAGAGTCTCATTCTTGTCTATGGCTTTCTTTTTGTAGGCGTTAAGAACCGATCCCGCTGTCCCTCTCATTTCAGGATCGTCATAAACATAGGTAATACTAACGTCTAATCTCGAACCGTCCTCAAAATAATTTACGATTTGCTCAGCCTTGTAGCCGACCAGAAGAGCCAAATCTATAATACCATGAAATCTCAGGAGGCGAATTACATATTCTAGTAGCGGTTTCTGGCTTCGACCCACAGGGATCATTGTCTTTTGAAAATAGTAGGAGATAGGTCGAAGCCTTTTACCCTCGCCCCCGCAGAGCACAACTCCCTTAACTCCTTTCATCAAGAAACCTCTGAATGGCTATCACGTGTCTCAGAGAAAATGACGTCTGTACCCGACTTACTGGGTCTTCTCTTCGGCTTGGGTCTCTTTCTTCTCAGCTACCTCGGGTTTCGCTTCGGCTTCTTTCTCCTCCGCTGTTTCCGCTTCTATCTCCTTCTCCAGTTCTTCGATCGGTTTCGGCGGCGGAGTCGTAGCCATTGTCCATCCAATCCAAGCCCCAATCGCTAGTATACCGCCTACAGCCACGAAACCAGTCAATTTAAGCACAAACAATGCCGCCTCGATCCCTAAGCCTCCGAAGACCAGCCAGCCATAAACAAGTATTCCAATAATGCATATGGCAAGAATCAACGCGCCTATGGTCTGATCTTTACTTGCCAAGTTGTATCACCACAACAAAGCAAATCTAAATTCTCAAGTCTTTATAAACTTTGTTATGATATAAGAAGTAGGATTCTTTCTGAATTGACTTATTCAGATGACCATGTCCAACTGCGGCTAGATACAATTCCATAAAGGCAGATACATATATGGGCTTGGCGGACACCATCGGTCCACAGCTTTGGTTTCTTAGGAGGTGATCCGGCCGCAGGTTCCCCTACGGCCACCTTGTTACGACTTCTCCCTCCTTGCGGAACCCAGATTCGACGCAGCCACAAGAGGACTAGGTCTCATCTGGACTCTACTCGGATGGAGCGACGGGCGGTGTGTGCAAGGAGCGGGGACGTATTCACCGCGCGCTGGTGACGCGCGATTACTAGGGATTCCACGATTCACGAGGGCGAGTTGCAGCCCTCGATCCCAACCGAGGCAGGGTTTAAGGATTACCTTCCCCTTTCGAGGTTGGATCCCACTGTCCCTGCCATTGCAGCTCGCGTGTGGCCCGAGGGATTCGGGGCATACTGACCTGCCGTGGCCCACTCCTTCCTCCGCCTTATCGGCGGCGGTCCCTCTAGTGTGCCCGGCCTCCTTCTAGAGTGCCGCTGGCAACAAGAGGCGTGGGTCTCGATCGTTGCCTGACTTAACAGGACACCTCACGGCACGAACTGGCGACGGCCATGCGCCTCCTCTCAGCTTGTCTGGTAAGACCTTTAATCTGGCCTTCATCCTGCTGTCTCCCCCGGTAAGGTTCCCGGCGTTGACTCCAATTGAACCGCAAGCTTCACCCCTTGTGGTGCTCCCCCGCCAATTCCTTTAAGTTTCAGTCTTGCGACCGTACTTCCCAGGCGGCAGGCTTAACGGCTTCCCTGCGGCACTAGTGTGACCCGTAGTCACGCTAACACCTAGCCTGCATCGTTTACAGCTGGGACTACCCGGGTATCTAATCCGGATCGCTCCCCCAGCTTTCGTCCCTCACCGTCGGGCGCATTCTAGCCGACCGCCTTCGCCACTGGTGGTCCTCATGGCATTATAGGATTTTACCCCTACCCCATGAGTACCGTCAGCTTCTCCTGCCCCCTAGCCCCGCAGTATCTCCCGCGGTCCAACGATTAGATCGTCGGATTTAACGAGAGACTTACCGAGCCGGCTACGGACGCTTTAGGCCAAATAATCACCCCCACCACTCGGGGAGCTGGTATTACCGCGGCGGCTGACACCAGGCTTGCCCTCCCCTTATTCCTCCGGCTCATTACACCGAAGAAAAGCCATCCTCAGCGAACGGCACTCGGGGTAGCCCCGTCACGCTTACGCGTATTGCGGAGTTTTCGTAGCTGCTGCGCCCCGTAGGGCCTGGGCCCTTGTCTCAGTGCCCATCTCCAGGCTCCCGCTATCACGGCCCGTACCGGTTATAGGCTTGGTGAGCCATTGCCTCGCCAACTACCTGATCGGCCGTAGCCCCATCCTTAGGCGATTGTGGAAGCATGGTCCCACATCTTTTGAGCGAGAAACCATTCCAGGCCTTCTCACCTATCGGGTATTGTCCCCAGTTTCCCGGGGTTATCACCGTCCCAAGGGTAGGTTGGCTACGTGTTACTGAGCCGTCCGCTGTGTCTTCTCCATGGCTGTAAGACACAAACTAACATGCCTAAGTCCCACCCCGATAGCAGTGGGGTCCGGCAGGATCAACCGGAGTTGAATCTGGTCGCAAAATGCTGACCTGGACCGAAAAGTTATGCCAAGCCCACCTTAGACCTAAGCTAATGCTCAGATCCGCATTCTCTGTTCCCGCAACTGGAGGTCAACCCCTCATCCAAAGGCATAACGCCTCATTTGTCTGCGTTGACGCCGCCATATTGCATTGCGGTTTCGAGCGGTATGCTCGAATCAAACCTACATATCTCTTGCCCTCTTAATAAACTTAACTTATGGGGATCAAACCTATTGGTTTTATCATTTTCCAACCTGAAAGTTCAGTAGAACTTCTCTTTAGCCAGCTTAGTGAGGACTTGGTGAGACATAAGTAACATAGAAGCCGATACAGAGACATTCTACTGCGGGCCCCTTCACGGAATAGGCTTTTCAGTGAATATTCTAGGGTCAGAAAGGATACTACGAACTTTAAGTCCGAACATTTGTTTCGCAAGTTCTTATAAGTCATCTATGGAGGAAATTATGAAGCCAACGTGAAGGTGAAGACTATCGTGGCTCTTGACGACTATTGGTTTGACCGACCTGATGTTGAGAAGTTCACAGAGGCTCTTGAGAAGATGGGTTTCAGTTGGGAGATTGTGGATTTAGAGAAGAGCCCAACGATGAGAATATGGAAACCCACTCAAAATAACCACCTTAGAATACAAAGTCTTCACAAGTAACATCCAAATTCCCTGTGGTACGGCTGCATTGAGTTTGCTTCCTAGCTTTTCCTTCTAGACTTTCATCATATATGCTGAGTTATCTTGTTCGATGCGCTTTGATCATATAGCAGTTCAAACTTGGGCATCATAGATGGGAATTCATGGAGAGATTTGGTCGAGTACGCTTCTGAATATGTCGTATGTCTCTTGATCGTAGAGACAGAAGATAATATGCTTTAGGTTTGTGCCTGCCTTAATGTAGGAGATAACTGCAGGGACTATCACTTCAGCGCATCTCTTCTTGGGTAAGCCAAAGTAGCCTGTCGAGATTGCTGGGAGTGATATGCTCCTAAGGCCGTATTGGTCTGCAAGTCTGAGGCTGCTGATTGTCGCGTTCATTAATTTCATATCTTCGTTGCCTTCACCATATATGGGCCCTACGGCGTGAATGACGTACTTTGCTTTGAGGCTACCTCCTCTAATGATGACTGCCTCGCCTGTTGGAACTCGGCCTTTCTGAGCGATGATCATGTCGCACTCTTCCTGGATCTGCGGTCCTCCTTTCCTCCGGATGGCTCCGGCAACTCCGCCTCCAAGCTTCAATTCAGCATTGGCGGCATTCACTATTGAATCGACAGATAGGTCTGTTATGTCTCCTCTTGCAAGGTCTACTATTGTCTCGCCGACTTTGATCGGCATACAAATACACCGTCAAATATTTTTCAGAAAGGTTAATATAAAATTCTTGAAATCTTCCCATGAGGGATAGGTATAAAGTGATCTACAGTCTTATGTTTAGGGAGATAACAGCTTTACAAGCTAGAGTCTAGACCCGATCGAATATTTGGCAGGCCCTAACTTATGAAGAAAACTAGAGATGATGATTCGATTCCACCGCTTAGAATGGGTTTGGCGGTTATTATTATTTGCATATTAGCTCTTGCTTCTCTTATTTCACAGCTCACGTACATTGCGCCCGTAGACCAAGGCAAGATTAGACAAAGATCTTTCATAATATCATCTACAGTAACCTACGAGAACATGAATGGCGAAGGAAATTCGTGGGAATTCACCGAAGAGTACAGGGTGGTGGGCTTGTTTATGAATAATAGTTGGCAGACTGTCTATCTAGTAAACATCTCTCACCCCATTGAGAGGTATGAAGTCGATGCGGACGGTAATGCCGTCGGATTAATGTCTTTCTTCAAGCCAAGGATTGACCCCGGAAAAAACTTCACCTATCGAGTTGAATATGGTGTTGTCTTTGAGCCTCGTTCAATTCCCGAAATTTCTGAGGGAGAGTCAAAAACTCTAGCTGATGTACCGGGGGATTTGAAAGGTCTGCACTGTAGGGCTGAAGGTCCATGGCTTGTAAACGAATCTGACATAAGAGATCTTGCACTCAGAATAGCTGGAAATGAGACAATAGCTCTAACTGTTGTTAAGAAGTTCGTTGCTTGGATTAGGGATAACATCGAATATGAGTCAAGTGACATCTCAAAATACCCAAATGAGACGTTGTTGGAAAAGGCAGGGGATTGCGATGATCAGGCGAACCTTCTGATAACGTTTTGCCGCATAGTTGGGATTCCAGCCTATCTCCAAGTTGGCTGCATCTACCTTCCCAGCAGATATACAGATACATCCCATTACTGGAATGACAGTCTTACGATTATCTTGGATAGAGTTGCATGGCACGGTTGGGCTATGGTCTACGTGCCTCCTTGGGGCTGGCTTCCAGTCGACCTCACCTATGTAAGCCGCATCAGTCTTCAAGCAGACCCTTTAAATGCCATAAAATTGTCCGCTGTCATTGCCCATCCTACGGTTCAATATGCTAACATTACTAGAACAAACTATGCAGCGGTTGCTCGTGATCAGAGAGATTTTCTACTTGCGAATGGGTTCAGTATTATTGAACATGACATTATGGAAGAACAGATCGTCGAAGGGGGAACTGTGGGAGCAACTGCGCACCGCCAACTATTCGAAGTCATTCTTTTGGCACCTTCTCTCGCTTTTCTCGCAGGTCGTGGCGAATACTTATAAATGGAAACTTCTTTCAATAACACTCTGAATAAGTTAGGATGTCCTAAGGAGCGAATATCTAATCATGGCGAAGTTCAAGATTGTAATCTCCGATCTTGAGACGGGAAAGTCGAGCGTCGTCGAGGTAGAGGGAAGTCGAGCCGTCCCCCTTGTTGGTAGAAAGATCGGCGAGACTATAGACGGAACCGTAGTCGGTCTCTCAGGCCACAAAGTTTTGATCACTGGTGGGTCCGACATAGCTGGATTCCCAATGAGGCCGGATGTCCACGGTGGCGTCAAATCCAAGATCTTACTGAGCAAGGGCGTAGGATACAAGCCTCAGGAAGCAGGTGGCAGACGGCGAAAGACCATTCGTGGAAACACGATAACCGAGGACATAGCACAAATCAACATGAAGATATTGGAGAAACCGGGGAAGACTTCGCGGAAATCTGAAGAAAGCCAGAAAGTAACCAGGAAAAAGAGGCAACCCGCAATCTCACAATCTTCCAAACAAAGCTAAGCTTAAGCTTATTGTTTGACGCATCGCAACTATATCTTTTGAAGGGGAAAAGCAGAATTTGCCTTTCTAGTCTATTTCTAAGCTTAATAATAATCTTTTGATTTATTATTCGATTTTAAAATTCTGATAAAAAAGATATATTTCAAAAATATATAGCAATCCTTCGGACGCCTTTTATACTATCTTTTAGAATTGTCAATCGGCGAAGCACAGATCTAAACCATTATATGATTGAGGGAAGAGGGAATATTCCTAATGCAGAAGGAGGAACAGAGACCCAGAGAAGACGTAGAATCCATTGTGGAGATAGGAAAGCTTCTCTCTTCGCTCACTAGCGAGGATGCTATACAAATCTTTATCAAGGCAGAGGAAGGCATAGAGAGCTCAACAGAAGCCATAAGGACACTTAACTTAACACAGAAAAGATACTACGTATCGCTCAAAAGGCTCATAGAAGCTGGCTTATTAGAAAAAAGAGAGAATGTCTATGTTCAGACTATGTTGGGAAAACTTTGCTACAATATGGGAAGGTCATTGTTAAACGCTTTGAACCAGCGGGATCAGTTGGAATTGGCAGACAAATTGATGAAGTCAAGCATGCTTTCATTGAAGGAAAAAGAGGACGTTCTGAATGCAATTTCGAAAAAGGAATTGCTTGGAGCCGCCAGCTTGGCGGACATTATACATGAAGTTAAGATGATTACAAACTTTACTGATTGCGTAGAGGAGGCGAGAAAGCTTTTAGAAAATGCGAAAGAAAGTGCTTACGTAGCTGCAAGCAAGACTGATATAAGACTTACTGAAGCTGTCTTGGACGCTATTAATCGTGGAACGAAGCTTTTCCTTCTATCTGTCGAAAAAAAACCCTCGGAATATATAGAGATTCTTAAAATGGTCTTGAATCCTGAGCTAGTCAATACAGGCCGAGAACTGTTTAACTCTAAAGAATTGAATCTTAGGGTGACAAAGAATCTGACCTACAGTTTTATTGTAGTTGATGGTGAGTATGGACTCATCGAGCTACCTCATCCCGCGCTTCATAATTTCTACGTTGCTTTTAAATTCAAAAATGCTCTATTTTGTCAGAATTTGGTTGAAGCTTTTAACCTGCTCTATGAAAGAGCAAAAGATGATCCTCGGATCAAGTTTGCTAGGAAATATCTATCTCTATACAAGTAACCTATATTATCACATAATAGTTCCCAACATTGTTAACATTTGAATAGAAAAACATATGGGAGCTATTCTCTTAATTACTATCATACGCGCGTTCACCAAGTATGATGGCTCATTACGATGATGGTAAAGAGGGTATATGACGAAAATCCATGCAGCGAACGCGCAAGAAGCCAGTATTGGGAAAGCTGTATTGAACCCCAATTGAAAATAACCCACTACTGTGGCAATTCCCACCGAAGATACTAATGCCATCGCAAACCTTATTGTTTGAGTAGGACCCCAGACGATAGGAAGTGTTTTAATTTGGTGAATATCATCTCCAATGATATCACCGAAGTCTTTCAATATGGATGCGCTTAAAGCAACCACAAAACCCACTACCGCCATAAGAAAGATTGGGGCTGAGATTATCCCGACAGCGATACTTCCTATTAGGTAAGTGATAGCAGTTCCAGTAGCGATTGTCAAATCCCTAATTAGGAATTTTCTCTTTAGGTTTGAGCGAGGAAACGAGTATAGGAAACACAAAGTAAAGAATGTCAGCATTAGTAAGAAGACCTTTGAGTTGATTATCAAGGCTGAGATAAGTCCAATCGTGCCCAGAAAGATGACGATATTTCTTGCATGGTTCTGTGAAGCCTCTCCGGTGACTAATGGTCTGTTTCGTCTGTTAACTCTATCAATCTCCACGTCAATAATATCATTATATATATAGGCGCTCAAAGCAGTTGCTGCCATTGACAATAGAGAAAGGATGAGATTTCCTAGGAGAGATATTAGATCCCTACCGACCAGAACCGATGTGAAAATTAGTGAAAGTGCCATACTTATACAAAATGAAAATGGGGCCACGTTAGAGGGGGGCATTTTCGATTTCACTAATAGAACATACGGTTTCAAACTTCTGCTCACGATCACTTCCCCTCATTCACCCTTTTCACATTAGAAATATATGTTTCAGTGATTTGCGTTTACGACATATATCTCCAATATGTGTCACTGTCTCATTCAGTATAAATCATTTGTGAAAAGACTCTTTATGTCAGATACTACTCGTGCCAATGATAGTTTGGGATAAAAGTAGAGCGATTGATTCTCTAATGCATAAAAAAACAACTGTAGTTGAGAATCGGATATCATATTGTTAGCCAAAGACCCCAGAAAACCTAAGAGTCAGCTATGTCACAAATCCAGAGAATAGTCCAAGTAAGATTATGGCGTTGTTTATTGCGCTTAGGTATAATGCCAAGGCCAGCACGTTCACGCCTAGGTTCTAAGGTTTATTTTTGGGCAAAGTTAGGGTCAATCTATGCCGAACTCTTTGAGGTCATAGAACTTTTGAAGGTATTTCTAACCCAGTACTCTGCCTTCAACGATCTTTTCTTCCGGAATCTTTAACGTCATGGATAGCCATTGTCTAGCCATCTTCGGGCTGATAAGCATCTCACAGATCCGCTGTCTATTTCCAGTAGAAAGCCCCTTCAATGACCATGCCTTGAGCCCTTGAACTTTCGATTGATGTTTGAGCCATTTCTTCAACTCTTTATCCATCAACATTCTGACCTCGAGAATGCTCTCAGAATAGGTGAAGACAAAGAGGTCCGAAACCGAATAGAAGGCGCATCGGTCTTTCGTAATTTCAAAAGCCACAAGCAACGCTCCTTGGCTTGCAGCCTGAAATGTCAACCAATCCTTGCACTTTACAGCGGCAAGTGTGCCCTTCAACCCAGCAGCTCCAATAACGTTCTTGACCTTCAACCCGTCTAAACGTTCTAAAGCTCTGTCCAAGACCGGCATCTTCTCTTCGAAGGAAGATATCTCATCGTAAATGGCATCGAATTTGTCGGCAAGATTCGACAAGGTAATTTCATGATCCCTGAGTATACTTATGAGCAGGTCTAGAACGTCGATTTTTTCTTGGTAGTCCGGGTGAGCTGTCACAGTCACGAGCCTCTACAAGGCAGATGTCAACGCGGAATACCTTTTTAAGAGGTGCGAAACCGCCCTAAGAAGACTTAATCCATAAACAATAACTAGATAACTTCTCCCATATCGTAAACGAGAGCTGCCGGCTCGAGTTCAGCCCAATTTCACAGAAAACTTCGGAATAGCCAGCTATGCTTTGAACCACTTAAAAAGGAGTTACCTTTGTGGGTACTGGACTTCTTTGGATATTCTTTATCATACTTGGTTGTTTTTAATAATCCTCTAGCTTATGGTTATTAGAGGCTGTACGTATCTTCTTATATCAAACATAGATTCCAAGAATAAGCGTGATTTGATGGTGATGCTATGTCCAGATCTATAAACTGGCTTCCAGAACATATTCTTAAGGAAAATGTTGAATTCTCCAGAAAAATGTATGAATTCATTGAAATAGATTTCGACACATGTCTGGAATATATTGCATTGGACAAAAAACATTATGACGTGTATTCCTTCAAACTGGCGGACTTAATTTTGAGAATTGGTCCAGAGATTCTGAGAGTTTTCGATCTCATACTGTTTGACCAGAGAATTACTCGATTTTTCAAAGAACAACCACAATTGGAACTGCAAATAGTCGGTATTCAAGAGAAGAAAGAAAAAAGGAAAGACGGATTCAAGGATTATTTTACTGCTCTGCCGGAATTGAAATCCAAAAGTGTAGAAGTGACTATACTTAAGGAAAAGATTTGTCCTTTTGAAGAAATATCTTGGTGGGAATCTGGATACAACGCTTTGAGACATCGAGCAATCAGAGAATTCAAAAAGTCTGCGACCTTGAAACATGCTTTGTACTCACTTGCAGGTCTGTGGGTTTTGCATGATCGTCTGGATATGGATTTGGGAAGAAGGGATGTGGCTAGGTCACGAGTGTTCCGACCAGAAACTAGAACATATGTATCAAGGTGAAACAGCAATTTGACGCCTTAGAGATAAGGACATATCTCCAAAGGTATTGAACTTGTGGCATATTCGCCCGCCTACATTGTGACGTTGTTCGGATAATATTTTTATTATTTTTCAAAAGGAAACACAGATCTTGGATCTCCAAAATTGATTCGCAATTTCTGTCATCTTCTTATTTCCTAAATTTTCTCATTCAACATTGGCTTGACTCAACCCTTTAGATCTATCCAAGGGAAAAGATAATATAAGCGCAATGACCGCTTTAAGTCGTCTAGGTCTGATTTGAATTTGTCTCATAAGATTGAAAACGATAGGAAATACGGAATGACCTAGGAAATCGTGTACATTTTCGGAAACTCTGTATAATTCACAGAAGAGTTGTTTCCTGTCCTTTATATGGAGGGATACAGCAACCATAATTGCGTGCGAGAAAGTATTGTCCTTGAAGGGCAGCTTGCGGATGTCAGCTCTGACAAGAGGCTTATTCGTTTTACACTTGGCTCTTCGGAGCATATCCCTACTGAAGTCCACACCAACATCAGCATAATTGATGAATCTGCCATCTCCACATCCGGCGTCTAGAATCAGTCCTTCGAACTGTTTGATGAACTTCCTTATCTTGTTGTCGTTTAAGTCTAGGTATAAGTTGACGATTTTTGGCATCCCTAACCAAAGTGGGCTGCGCTTATCCCAATATGAAGGAAGTGCATATTCATCTTTCCAAGGTCTTTCGACAGTAGGGGCCAAATTCTTGTCTATGGACGCCATGGGCTTAGAGCTTTGGCTGCTTTGGAGGGGTTTTATTTCTGTTTCTTCTTTTTTGGACATATCTTTATACTCCAATTTTCTTTTGTCCGCATGGCATTCATGTAGTACTGTTGGAAAAGCGGCTGTGCGTAGCATATGGTTGTTGATGTCAAAGTATAGTACCTCATTGACAACCAATTTTACCCCAGATTTGTGTTCCTACAGCAACCAAACAAACCGTTTTTAGGTCTAAAACGTAAAATCACCTCAGAAACCCCTTCGATCATCAATTAAGCCTTGAACCATTTAAAGATGAGATATTCGACCTTGTCCTTCTCCATATCGGGTACAGCTAATATGAACCGTTTCTTGACGGTCGTTGCGAGTCTTCCAGCCTTGACAACATCCGTAGCCGTAACCGCATCCTTGCGGCTCTTCACCGAGACCATGTACGGTGCATGATCGATGCCCGGACCCTGTTTGTATACGGCGAAGTCGCACCCATACTTAACGCCAGGCGTGACTATGAGTTTCTGCCTCCTAAGGTCGCGGTAAACAGAATATTTGAGATCAAATTCTTCGTAGAATTGCCTCGCCCTGCTGCGAAGAGTTTTGAAGCTTACCTCTGTCTTCTGAGCCCCCTCCGTAACCCTTATCAAGCCTTCCTCGACAAGATGCAAGCCCTCCATCAAGTCTAGAACAAGAGGGACATCGAAGTCTGAGCTTTTGGGCTTAGGTATGCCCAGAGGCTTTCCATAGAAGCCAAGTTTGAAAAGTCCCGAGCCTTCTTTCAGATTCCAAACGATAAGAAAATTCTCTATGAACTCAGCCTCGGCTTTCGTCTCCATCTTTTGTCCCCTATATAGCGAAGGCAAGTATCCGAGCTGCGTCCGAGGCGTCTTCAATCTTGTCAGCAGTATCCTCCAAGAGCTGGATCACGTCCCTCATCAGAAGCAATGTAGGCATGTTCATATTGCTTCTAAGCACATTGATCTCAAGCTGTCGGTAAAGGTTGTCAACGTTTCTCTCAGAGATCTCGACGTCTCTGGCCTTCTCTAAGACTTTTGGGGAGCCGTAATTCAACATGAGGAATGTGTCTCTAAGCCTAGACACAGTTTCGAAGACCGCACCAGCTAGATCCATTGTCCCCTTCTTCAGATCCGATGGAACATTCCATTCTCGCTCCATCATCTCCAATGTCCTGAATGCTATGCCTTTACAGAAGTCTGCAATCTCGCTTGTCACATCTGTGAACCGTAAAAAGTCCTCCCGGTTGAGCAGTATGGCTCCTATTTCGACAAGCTCCTGCGCGACAGCCCGCTTTGAATCGCCCACCTCATCGCCAAGCTTCTGTACCTCGTCATACAGTTGCTTTAAAGAGGCCTTGTCGTTATTCATGAAGGCATCCATTAACTGCGTGGTCTTACGATATGTATCCATGACTTTTCTCAAATGATCGTGGCATAACCGTAGTGCTCTTCTCTTGGCACGGTGCTCCGCCTCGACAGGAAAAACCAAAAGGCTCCTCCTCATTTACACGCTTGTGGTTTTCAATATAGATTAGCTGCGAGCCTTAAAAAGCCTAGCTAATTGATGAACTGCCTATGCCTATCGCAACCTCGGCATTGGCTATCAACTAAGGAGAGCTGAGATGTTCGAAGTCTATCTTAAACCGAAAGTAGTCGTGTAGAAGTCTTGGGAGGTCTTTGATCTTTGTCCTTACCTGCTTCCATGAGACTCTGTCACGCACCGTCACAGTCTCGTCCTTAGGTGTCTGGTAATCCACTGTAATACACGATGGGGTTCCTATCTCATCGAACCGAGCGTAACGTCTTCCAATTGAGCCTGCCTCGTCGTATTCAACCGTGAAGCCTTCGTTCATTAAAAGGGTATAAAGTTCCTTAGCTCGTTCAGGTAAACCGTCCTTGCTGACCAAGGGAAGAACAGCCAATTGTACTGGTGCAATGTCCCGTGGCAAATTCAAGACAGTTCTTCCTTTCTTGATGGTATATGCGTACTCAAGGGCGACATAGGCTAGACGGTCCGAACCGAAACTCGGTTCAATCACGTGAGGTAAGAAACGACGCCCTCTCTCCTCTATCTTCTTATGAACAATCGTGACATGTTCTGGCAGAATCTTGAACCCCTCAGCAATGTAGAAACCTTGGTTTTTGAAAGCACTCTCAAACTCCTTCGGGTTCACCCTAGACAGTAAGTCTAGGAC
>Ga0315306_10000471_pt1 | contig 19356 bp, 17 predicted proteins | sample TDP1_MG_FD_203803 | JGI IMG/M metagenome (GOLD analysis project Ga0315306, IMG submission 203803) | Freshwater sediment microbial communities from Lake Towuti, South Sulawesi, Indonesia - TDP1 | ecosystem: Environmental > Aquatic > Freshwater > Lake > Sediment | place: Indonesia: South Sulawesi... | reverse complement strand
AAGCAAGTTTGCTTCCACCCGGAAATCTGCGAAGAAAACCTAAATAGTTTAGGTGGTACTTTAACCGGGGGATTCAGGATGCCGCTCTTCCACGTGGCCACCGACGAGGAGATCAAAAGCGGAGGGACCACCGACATCTATTTCGTCCGAACCGAGAACGTGCTGAAGGCCAAGGGCCTGGACAAAGTCGAGGTTCTAGCCGAAGTCACCTCGGGCAAGCTACCCAGAAACTGGCCGTGGGCCGTCCTCTGCGGCGTCGACGAGGAAGCCCGCCTCTTTGAAGGCTGCCCCGTAAGCGTCAGCGCCATGCCGGAGGGGACCATATTCCGCCCCGATGACATTCACGGGGTTCGGGTGCCCGTCATGACTGTAGAAGGTCCCTACGCCTCCTTCTGTAAACTGGAGACGCCCCTCCTGGGTTTGGTGTGCCAGGCTACGGGGATAGCCACGGCGGCCGCCAGAATCAGGAAAGTGGCTGAGGACAAGTTGATCTTAGATTTCGGTGCCCGAAGGATGCACCCGTGCCTCTCCCCCCTCATCGGCAGGGCGGCATACATCGGCGGAGTCGACGGCGTCTCCAGCCTAGCAGCGGCAGAGCTTCTGGGGGTAGAACCTTCGGGAACCATGCCTCACGCCCTCATCATCGTGTATGGGGATCAGGTGAAGGCTTGGAAGGCCTTCGACGAGGTTACGCCTAAGGATGTTCCGCGTGTGGTTCTTGTGGATACGTACTTTGACGAGAAGGTTGAGGCTGTAGCGGCGGCTGAAGCCCTCCAAGGAAGTTTATGGGGCGTCCGACTGGACACTCCGAGCAGCAGGAAGGGCGACTTCGCCGAGATCGTGAGAGAAGTCAGGTGGGAGCTGGACCTCCGCGGATACAAGGGCGTTAAGGTCTTCGTCTCAGGGGGCCTAAACGACGAGTCCGTGAAGACCCTCAGAGAGGCAGGGGCTGATGGCTTCGGCGTCGGAACATGGATCAGCAACGCCCCTGTAGTGGACTTTGCTATGGACATAGTGGAGATGAAGGGCAGACCAGTCGCCAAGAGGGGCAAGCTCGGCGGAAAGAAACAGGTCTGGAGATGCCCCCAATGCCTCACAGACACAGTGCTCCCATCCAAGGAAACCCAGCCAAAGTGCCCCAGTTGCGGAGGCAAGACCCAACCTATGCTGAAGCCCCTTATCAAAGAGGGCAAGGTAGTCGCCAAACTTCCGAAGCCCCAAGAAATCCGCCAGTACGTCCTCAAACAACTGGAAAAACTCCAAATTTAAAGACAAAGGCGAACCCTAAGGTTTACACCTCTGATCAGATTATCGTCATGTCTGAGTTTTTTGTCACTACCCCACTGCCTCAAATATTTGAGGTGTTCTAAAACGTAGGTTTATAAGCTCTGATGAACATTTATACATAATGAACATGGTAATTGATGAGTGTTAAGGGGTTTTTACGGCTATGTGGTGGGGTTTCGTGGATCGTAGGGCGTGGTTGGCCTTCGTGTTGGGCCTGCTTGTAGCAGGGGGTCCTCTGACAACATACGCGTACACGTTGAACGGGCAGGTCTTGGCTCTGGAGAACGAGATAGGCCTGAGGGATCAGCAGTTGGCCGGGCTTCAGGGGCAGGTAGATAGCCTAATGGAGGATGTGGCTATGCTAGAGGAGCAGAATGCTGGCCTTCAGGGGCAAGTAGACACCCTAAATGAGACGGTCACAGGACTGCAAGAGGCGGTCGCGAGACTCCAAGCGGAAATAGACACCCTAAATGGAACTGAGGGAAACGGAGAGGGGCCTGGGGGTCTACCGTTCAACTTCACGAGCGAATGGAAGAACTTCACCTTCACTTGGGGACCCGACACCCAAAAAGTCGTCCAAGGAACCCTCCGCATAGAAATCTCCCTCAGATGGGGGATCAGGAAAGCTGGAGGTCTCGAAAGCGAGTATTTATATTGTTTGGTCAAAGTCAACGATAAGGAGTATAACCCGCATACCTACCTCGGCTTAGTTTTTGACACGAACGGGAACGGCGTTATCGACAGTAATGATAAATCTTACATTTTCTTTGCGGATAATACGACAGTACTGTCATTTTTACACGAGGACGGTTTTCTCCTCATCGCTGATGTTCCGCGTACTCCGATGTTGTTATGTAACTTTGATCCAAACACTGGGTATACTTTTGATAGGGAATTCGGAAAAGATGAGCTTAACTTGCCAGACCCTTCGGTTATACCAACCCCCTTAACCCCATTACACGTTTGTTTCGAGAATCCTTATGGAAGAGTATTTGTTCGTTTCACATTTGTTCCTTAATGAGAGCATCATATGGAAGGTGATTGTAAATTGAGGATTAGAACCAAAATCTTTGTGTTTGTCGGTGTTTTCTTGTTGGTATCCACCTTTGTTCCCAACAGTATTCCGCTTGCTCAGGCATCAGGTAGCGCATGTTACTGGGCCCTCATAGTGGCTGGAAGTACAGATGAACATTTCTCAGCTACTGCACAGTATATGTACCATGTGCTAAGTCAACACTACATCTTCGATGGCATTTATTACTTAGATACTCGCACCAATCTTCCGGGGGTTAACGCAAATGCAACAAAGGGAAACGTCAGAGGAGCAATCACTGACTGGCTTCGTACTCATTCAACCGTAAACGATATTGTATTCATCTTTTTCACAAGCCACGGGGGAGGATACCACATTAACGAAGGCTGGGAGGGGGGAAGAGCTGAGTTTCCAGGTGATGAGGACACCGAAGTCCGTGAAGATCACTTCAGGATAGCCAATCTCTTACCTAGGCTTGATCTCCGTCCCTGGAGGCTTTGGACATATGTTGATTGGGATGGCGATGGTTCAAGTGACGATGTGATTCGTGACTTTTTGGAATGGAATGGTGCGCATTGGGTACGTGATGGGTTTTTGGAAGTGGATGTTGATTACGCTGGCTTGCCGGCTACAATCGATCATGAATATAACTATTATTGGGATCTGGATGGCGATGGTAATTATGATGACTTTTTTGCCGATCTGAATGGCAATGATCAATGCGATATATTAATAGATCTCGATACAGATGGAGATAGAATTCCAGATGACTGGACAGTCGATGGGGAAGACGTGAACAATGATGGCTACATTGTGGGGGTAGACCTCAACAGCAATGGAAACACAAACGACTGGGTGGGCATCGATGAATGCATATGGTTATGGGACGAAAAATATTGGGACGACGAGCTTAGGGATGATCTTAACACTTTAACCTACCAAACGCTAGTTTTTGTGAGACACGGAAGTCTTGAAGAAGATAAGGGTTGCTTCGGTGGCGGTCTGATCGATGACATAAGTGCTCTCAATAGAATAATTATGACCGCGAGCAACGAAACAGCCTATAGTGTAAGTTGGGTAGGTGGTTATGGCATTTGGGCAGAGAAGTTTATAGATGCACTACACGGCGAAGAGACGATATGGAATAGCACCACTATGAGGGCCGTTCACAAGTCGCCCCGGGTCTTTGTTGACGCCGACAAGCCTCCATATGGCAATGAAGACGGGAAGGTGTCAATGCTGGAGGCGTGGAACTATGCATGGGAGAATGACTATGCGCGACAGCAGGGATGGGAGACGCCTTGGCTGGATGACAACGGAAACGGGTTGCCCACATACGTTAACGAGGCCGATCTACTCGATGATAGTGACCCGAACCGTCCCTGGCCCGACGGAGACCTGGCCGCCACCGTCACGTTCCCTGAGCGTCCCAACCATGATGTGGCCGTGGTTGATGTCTCCACCGTGTTCCCCTTGGGGGCCGCGGCGGTTTATCCTTTCGGAGACTGGTACGTCAACATCACTGTCACCGTGCAAAATGACGGCGACTTCACTGAATCCTTCGACGTCACCACCCGATACAACGACAACACCATCAAAACCCAGACCGTCAACAACCTAGCCCCGGGAGCCAGCACAACCCTCCCAACATTCACTTGGTACACCGCCGGCGTGGACCCATGCGAATACGACTACGAAAAAAATCAATACCTACCCTCCCTATCTGCCAGCGCCAGCACGGTCCCAGGCGAGGTCTACCTAGCCGACAACACCCTGGTCGACGGCACCGTGACGGTTCGTAGGTTGGGCGACGCCAGCGGTGACGGCCAATGCGACGGCTACGACTTCACAATATTAAACGTAGCCTGGCTCACGCAGATTGGAGACCCATACTTTAAGCCAGATGTGGACTTCAACGGCGACGGCAATATAGACGGCTTTGATTTCACAATCCTAAACCTGAACTGGCTTGTATACTCTGAAGCATCCCCTCCTGCGGACGGCTCCTCCAAGGAGGTCTTCATGGACTCCTCCACGGTCACGGCGGATGCTCCTTTCCCCGCGGGCGGCGCCTCCATGGTCTATGTGGATCCCCCGGAGGTCACGGCGGCCGTCGGCGAAACCTTCACTGTGAACATAATTGCTTCCGGCGTGGAGAGGCTCTACGGGTGGATGGGCGGCCTAAAGTGGAACCCCGCCATCCTAGAGTGCACAGGCGTCGCCTACGTGAACACCCTTCTCCCCGCCTCGGCCCCGTACCCAGGCAACTACATGGACATGGCCGGAACGGTCAACAACAGGGTGGGGGAGATTTATCCTCCCTATGCCCGGAGCTTGAGCTACCCCAACGTGGAGGGGGTCAACGGCACTGGAGCCCTCATGACAGCCACCTTCCGTGTCAAAACCTTCGGGGAGACATGGATAAACCTCACCAACCTGGAACTCTACAACGCAACAAACGGAGAAGTGGGCAAGATAGAGCTGGAGGTTACCAACGGCCACTTCAAGGCCAGAGGGGTCGTCACCGTCACCGCCACTTGGGGAGCCGACAACGACGGGTGGAACTGGTACCCCGGCTGGTATGACAGTATAGGCCGTGATGAAGGGCCCAATTACAGGGTTGCCAACAGTTTCTCCCTAGCCAGCCTGCCAGCTGGAGTCCACGTGACCAAGGTGGAGGTGATCTTCTGCGTCGACTCCGAATCACCCGGCAGCCTCCTAGACATCCATGCCTACAACGATGATGGCCAAGCAGACCCCCAAACAGACTCGGCTAGCGTGGGTTACAGCCGCTGCGCCCCCCAAGGCACACCATACCTGAATGATGGAACCCACCTGCGGACCACAGGCGTGAAGACTGTGGACTTGGGCCCCCAAGCCTGCACAGACGTGGAGGCGGCCAAGGCCTCCGTGAACCAGTTCACCCTAGCGTGGCACACCGAAGACACCGAATACGACTACGGAGTCCTATACGATTACACAGACCCCACAAACCCACCAAAACTCAAAATCACATACACCGCATAATGCCCGCGCACTGGAACTGAGTAGGACTGACTAGGACTGATCATAGACCCCCCTCCCTCTGCAGAGTAAACAAATACAAAAAAAGTTTCATCCGGGTTCTGCAGGTTCATTTTTTCGTTGAACTCTACCGATTGTACGTGTCTTCAGTTCTGCTGAAAGTCTTAAATAGTCCTCCTTCCCTAAAAGTATTTGACGGTAAAAGGAGTTTAGGAGCTGGGTAATGGCGGAAATCTGTCCGGTCTGCGGCCTTCCAAGGGACATATGCGTCTGCGGAGAAATCAGCAAGGAACAGCAGAGGATTCGAGTCCGCCTAGAGTTGGGAAGATACAAAAGAAAAAACACTGTTGTAGACGGCATCGACACCAAAGACACAGACCTCAGTAGACTCGCCCAAAAACTCAAAGCCCTCTGCGCCTGCGGCGGAACAGCAAAAAACAACCAAATCCTCCTCCAAGGAGACCACCGAGAAATGGTGCGGTCCTACCTCATCCAACTCGGTTATCCGGAAGAGAACATCGAAGTCCAATAACTCGGAACGGGGCGAAAAGCCTTGGGCGCCATCAGAGACCTGCGTGAGCTACTCGGGGAACTGAAGCGGAGGAGGGCGTCCCTCAAACTCTGCCCCGTGTGCGGAAGCCCCAAACTCCGCCTCTCCAGCCGCTTCGACATCTGGCTTACCCCGGAACAATACGTGTGCGAGAGCTGCGGCTACAAGGGACCCATCGTAATGGAGATAGAAGAAGGCCGGAAGCCCCCACCTGCATCTAGCGGATCTGAACCTGAAACCCACCGGGAAGGGCCGCCTGAAAAGGACTAATCCGGAACCTCGATCCCCAACTGTCTCCTAAGGGTCTTGTAGCGGTTCCTCACGGTGACCTCGGTCACGCCCGCGGCCTCAGCGATCTCCTTCTGAGTCTTCTTTTCGCGGTTTTGCACACAGGCGATGTACAGGGCGGCGGCGGCGAGCCCCATGGGGTCCTTGCCCGCGGCGACGCGCTTCTTCTTGGCCTCGTGGAGGATCTTGACGGCGAGCCCCTGTGTTTTACCGGTGATTCCTGTTTTCTCGGCTATCTTGGAAAGGTAGGTGAGGGGATCCGAGATGGGCATCTGAACGTCCAGCTCCCGAAGCAGGAGGCGGTAACATCGGGCCACATCCTTCTTGTCGACCAGGCTGCCATCAGAAATCTCACGGAGGGTTCTGGGAGTGTCGGTGACTCGGCAGGCCGCGTACAGGGCGGCGGCGGCGATGGCGGCGATGGACCTTCCGCGCACAAGGCCCTTATCCAGAGCCTTGCGGTAAATGACGGCGGCCCTCTCCTTCACGGGACTCGGGATGTAGACCTTGTCAGAGAGGCGGTCAAGCTCCGCCATGGCCTGGGCCAAGTTTCTGTCCACCGAGGAGTGAACCCGGGACCGTATCTGCCACTTCCGCAACCTCCACATCTGGAGTCGAGTGGAAAGGGGAAGTTTGCGCCCGAAGGCGTCACGGTCCACCGGGCCTATCGCCGTGGAGAGGCCCTTGTCGTGCACGGAGTAGGAGGTTGGAACGCCCACGCGGCTCCTGGACTCTTTTTCCTCCCGGGTGAAGGCCCGCCACTCAGGGCCCTTGTCCATCATCTGCTCCTGGAGGACGAGACCACAACCCGCACAAATGGTCTCTCCCGTATCGGGATCGTGGACGAGATTGGTGCCACTGCACTCGGGACATCTGTCCACGAGCCTGGGAGCTTCCGCCTTTTTCATGGTCTCTTCCTCGCTGGACTTGAGTGGCGAAAACCATCACATCAAATGTTTCCTCATCGAGACTCAGAATCAGATTTGCTCATCTGGCCGCCGTTGCACGTGCAATTGAAATGTTCTAATATATAAACTTTACGGTATCGACCCTGATGCTGTCAAGTTTTTGTTTTTAGTAGTGTATTGTATTGTACCAGGTGATGTAGGTTTCTAGGAAGGTTTTGATGCTTTGGATGGTGGAGTTGTGGGGAAGTTGTTGTAGAATCGTTTGGTTCTGGCCTTTAGGGTTCCGAACCAACGTTCTATCCTGTTGCGCATCCCAAAGGTTACGTGCCTCCACTTGAGGCTTAAGCTACATAGGGCTTCTGGGTACCATGGACCCTTATCCACTAGGATTAGGGGCTTGTTGCTGCAGGCCTCCAAAAACCTTCTCGAGGAACCATTCGGCGTCTAGGATGCTCCTGCTCCACGAAACCCTGCAGGCCAGAACCTCCTTGGTCCTCACGTCTACGGCAGCCCAGACGAAGAGTTGCTGCCCCTTCAGCTTAAGCTTCGTCTCGTCTATTGCGACGACCCTTCTATGCCTTCTCCCGGGCTTCGAGAAGGCTCTCCTCAACCTGTGGAACCAGAGGCGGACAGCCTCGTGGCTGAACTTGGCTAAGCCCTTCAAGACCCCTGCGACAACCCTATAAGAGAGGCCGGAGTAGTAGAGCACGGTAGATAGGGCCTTAACCTTAAGGGGTTTCCTGTTCCAACGGAACACTCCAAACCTCTCAACCCTATCCACCAACATCGAAAAGGACCTAACCCATTCACCAACAAGCTAAAAGGAAGAACTCACAGAAAAACTTGACAACATCTCGACCCTGTTTGGAAGTGCTTCGGGCAGGGATTCGCCGAGAGGATGCTGGCGGCGTAACCTTATAAAGGGGTGTACAAGAAAGTATCTTCGATTAATATGAGCCTGCGTCCGTTTCTGTTTAACGGTGATCCCCATGTCCACTCCCGTTTCCAGGGGCTTGGCGGAGCCGGGTCAGGATTTGCGTGGTGAGGGGGAGGATTAGGGTTGGTTCGGTTGCCTGAGGGGATTCGTAAGGTCCTGGAGAAGCTCGTGAGGGATCTGAGCGCCCAAGAGGCGGTTTCTGGGGTCGGATTGTTTGGGAGCTGGAGCCGGGGGGACGCGGTCCCGAGCAGCGACGCGGACCTGTTGATCGTGAGCACGCGGAACTTTGACTACGAGTACGTGGAACGCCTCGAGTTCGAGGGTCTGCTCATCGACCTGAACTACATCCCCAAAGATTGGATCACGGGGCCGGTTCCGCCCGAGATAGACCAGAAAATCTACGAGGTCAATGTTCTATACGACCGAGACTGGTCGCTGACCAACACCAAGGAATGGATGTCCAAGACCTACCGGAAACCCGAGCGCGTCGACATCCGAACCGAGGCATGGCTCGTGGATTCAGACATGTACCTAAGCAGGGCTTCCTCAGCCTCCACAAGAGGAGACTTCCAGAGCGCCTGCCTGTTCGCCAGCCTAGGGATGGAGTGCATCCTGAAGATCCCGATAGAGGTCAGCCAGCTGCCCATCTCCAACAGCCACTTCATCGAAGCCCTTCAGAAATCCTTGGAAAAGATGGAGATGTCCGACCTCTTCACTCGCTATATCGCCGCGGCCCGCCTGTCCCGAATGGATCAAACCGGAGCCCAAGAGAAACTGGATCTGTTCAGGGCCGCCTCGGAGGACGTTGCCTCCCTCATGAGGGACCACTCCTCCATCCTCGACTCCCTCCACTCCAAGGTCAAAGCTGCGCTACAGTACTACGGTAAGCCCGCCTTACTGCGGGGCATGGTCGACCGAACCAAGGCCATGATCGACGCGGGGACAGGCGTGGAAGCCGCCCACTACGTGCTCCGCACCCTAGCCGCCATGATCGAGAACTACGCTTGGCTGGCCTCAGCCGTGGAGGGAGTGAAACTCAACTCCACCACCCTCTTCCGGTCGCTCAGGGGATTCAAAAAAACGCCAGCGCGGGTCTACAAAAGTGCCGTAGAAGCCTTCAACATAGGGGACGTAAGCCGCGAAGAGGCCGAGGAGGCCGTTAAATCCGCTAGGGAGACAACCTTCAGCCTGCGTCAACGGCGGAAACAACTGATCAGAAAATTCGTGAAACTTCCAGCTTAAAACAACCACCAAAAGCCGGAAGGCGCGACTGCCAGCCCGCATCACGCAGGCCGGGAACCGTCAACAGAAAAAATGAGAAATTTATTAGGAGGAAAGGGTGCTCTTTTAAGTAGCCCGGAAAGCCCGGTGGAGGGAAGAAAAGCCTTTCCGCCGAATGTAGCGGTCAAGCATGGCGGGCTCTGGACCCGCTGACGGGAGTTCGAGTCTCCCCCGGGCTACCACTGCACTTGCCTGAATTTATATTAACCCTCTTTTGTCGAAGGGCGGAGACCATGTGCTTTCGTCTGTTCAGGATATTTTCTTCAATTGGCTTCGGTACATCTCGATGATTTCCTTGACGGTGGTGGAGTCCTCTGGGCCCTTGTCGTCTCGGAGCCTCCCCGTGTACTTTGGGAACCTGAGGGCTAGGCCGCTTCCCATCCTGACGGAGTCCATTCCGCACGTGTGGATCGGCGAAAGGGTTATCTCGGCTGCGATGGTTTCAAGGACCACCTTCGGCACAAACCAAGCGTCCGCCTCCAGCTTCGAATCCACTCGGCTGTGGATGTGGGGGATTCTGTGAGGTTCTAGTAACTTCGGGAAGCGTTCTAGGTCTTCGTCGGTGAAGCCGGTTCCGCACTTGCACGCGGTTCGGAAGATGTCCGCCTCTTCGTCGTACGCCGCTAGGAGGAAGGCTCCGTACTTTCCGGCTCGCCTACCCCGACCGTGAAAGGCTCCAACCACTGTCAGGTCGATGGTGTCTGTCAGTTCGCTACGGTACTCCCGCTTCCACTTGATCCAGCTGAAGCCTCGGCTTCCCGCCTGGTAAACCGACTGGAGGTCCTTGATTAGGAGCCCCTCACACCCGTCTTGGATGGCCTCCTCAAAGAAGCCCTCGAGGGCCTTCAGGTCTCCCGTGACGAGGTTCGGGACAACCTTCACCTGACCGTCTTGAATCACAATCTTTTCCAGTGTCTTTCTCCGTTCCGTGTAGGGTTTAGGAGTGTAGTCTTCCCCGTCCGTGTAGAGAACGTCAAACATGAAGAGGGAGACCGGGTACTCCTTCATGGCCTCCTCCACGCCGTACTTTCGGCGGCGGTGCATAAGCTCTTGGAAGGGCCTCAACTCACCCGTGTCAGGGTCCACAGCGACGCACTCGCACTCAACGACGGCCTCACCCGCCTTGATGTGGGTTCGGGACAACTCCACAGCATCTGGATAGTGTCCGGAGATATTCTCTAGGTTGCGGGAGAAGAGGGTCACCCGGTCGCCCTTCTTGTGGACCTGCAGGCGTTCCCCGTCAAGCTTGTACTCCGCCGCGCCCGTTCCCCCGAGCTTCTCCAGAATCTCCTGGACCGTGGGGAGCCTTTGGGCCCTCATGGGTCGAATGGGATTTCCAACGGCTATCCTGAATCGCTTCACTCCCTCCAACCCCTCCTTCGCGACGGCCTTCGCCACGGCCCCAAGGTCGCTGGACAGGTTGTATGCCCGCTCCAGGGTGGGCCGGTTCGCCTTGTCCCCGGTGTAGGCTACGGCCAAAGCGTCGAGGACCGTCATGTCGGCTATCCCAAGCCTCAGCTTGCCCGTGACGGTTCGGAGGATGTACTTGGCCTCCTTGGGGGTGGCGTCGGCCAGCAGGCCTGACAGGAGCCGCACCTTCTGGTCTATGGACCCGGGCCCCGCCGCCTTGGCCATTTTGTCGAGGTTTCCGTAGACGACTTCCACGGTCAAGGGCTCGCGAAACAGCAACACTTGGGTTCTCTTCTCCAGAAAACTTTGGGCGGTCTCACCGAGGTCTCCCCTCTTCTTGTAGTCCTCTTCCACGTCCTTCTCGCCGTGACCGGTTGCCTTGGCGATGGTGCGCAAGGCCAGTTTCTCCGCCACGCCGATCTCAACTCCCAAAAAATCTGGGTACAGCTTCCCCTGCGTCAAGTAAACAACCTTTTCAATCAGCTCCTTCGGGGTCCTCCTGAATAGGTCTACGAGGAGGTCGGTCATCTCCAGCCTCTTCGTGGTGGCCTCGATCTTTTCATAGGCGTCCGCGATGATCGAGTACCTCAAGGCAACCCCTCCAGAACAACAAAAGTCTAGGAACCGTCAAAAATAAGTGTATCGACCATCTGCCAGCTGACCAAGTTCCTTTCCATTCAGTCCATCTCAGTCGCTAGAAGGACTCGCGGTGGACGATCTCCGAGATGGGCCTCCTCAACCGAGCCCCCGGCCTCTCCGCGGGATGTCCCACAGGAACGATGGCAACGGGCCTCACACCCCCAGGCACCCTCAAGGCCTCTCTCACCCCCTCCTCGGAGAACGCCCCGATCCAGCAGGCGCCCAATCCCAGCGCGTGGGTTGCCAAGAGCATGTTCTGGGTGGCCGCCGCGGTGTCTTGGAGGCAGTAGAGGGTTCTGCCCCGGCTTCCGTATCCCTGCCCGGAGCGCTCCTCGTCAGCGCAGACCACGACCACGACCGGCGCCTCCTCGATCATAGGCTCATCCATCGCCGCCGCGGAGAGCAGCCGCTTGACTTCCGGTTTCCTCACCACCACGAACTCCCAAGGCTGGATGTTCCCGGCTGAGGGGGCGTGCCTCGCTGCGTCGATCAGCCTCTCCACCGTCGCCTCTGAAACGTCCTTCTCCGTGTAGGCCCTGACGCTCCTCCTGTTTCTGATGGCCTCTAACACGTCCAAGAACCGTCTCCTCCCAAGGTTATCAACTAAGAAGGAGGATTTAGTCTTTGCGAGGAGGCTTAGGCCTTGATGGGCACAGACGGGGTGGCTTATCTCCCCGGGTCTTATGTGTGCGGCAAATAGACTTTCTTTTTGTCAATGAAGAAGGACTAGAATGTCCGTATGCGTCGTATAAGTTGCCTTGCGTCTTCTATCTTTTCGGATAGATTCAGCTGCAGGTAGGCCCCTTGGTCGTTGTAGTACGGCGGACCCTTCATAGAGAAGATGGTCAGAACCCTACCCTGATGGTTCAGTTTGAAGCCCTCCCGGCTCGGTTCATGCCCCCTGATTAAGGCCTTAACGTGAAGCATCTCCAAAAACCTGTTGGTGACGTCTTGGCCGAAGAGCCTCCCCGCCCCCCTGGGCGAGAATAGGGTTCCCTTTATATTCTCTCTAGGGTCACTCCAGAGAATCTCCTCAAGGTGGCTCTCCTGTGGGTGTTTTTCGTGGGCGTAAGCCAGGTCTTCTATGGTGGAGGCTTTGCTGGGCACCCCGCCGTGGAGCATGATACACTGCCCTTCTACGAGCACCGCGGTTTGAAGATGATCGAAGAGTTCACGGAGTTTCTTGTAGACCTTGGGCCATTCCCCACTGAACTTTCGGCTGAGGTGGGATGGTAGGTCGTGGGGCTGGGCCAAGAGGTCTTCAGGTCCCTCATGGTTCCCCCGCATCAACACAACCTTTTCGGGGAACATCTCCTTGAGTCTCAATGTAACGTAGTAGACCTCGGGCGAGTAAAAGCCTCGATCCCCGTAATCCCCCAAGAACACTAGGAGAACGTCCTCGCCCCCCAAGGCCTTCCCCACGAAGTCGCTGCTCCCCAACACGTGCACGAGGCCCTCCAAGTCTCCGTGCACATCCCCAACCACGATCGCCTCGCCCTCCGGCGGCGCCCTTACGAGCCTGCCAGTGATTCGAAGATTTCCAACCCGTCCCTGCTCCCTCACAAGCAGTCGAAGAACGCCCTCAATCAATTGAGTAAATTCTTTGGAGCCAGCCTTCATAGCCCCCTCCACCAGACCATCAGGACCTTCAGCGTTAAGGGCCAATCGTTCCTCACCTCTCGTAATCGGTCAAGGACAGCGCGAGGGTTTGAGCCGCCTTATTCCGCGCGTTCAGCGTACGTAGAGGATAAAAGCTTCACTTAATACTTTTATTATCTCCATGCCGTAGCCATCGGGTGAATCACAATGATACGGGTCTAGGGAGGGAACGGTGATATTTCCTAAGGTGAGCTTTGAGGAAACCTTGGGCGAGGAGGTTGTTTCGGCGGGGAGGTGCGTGGGGTGTGCCGCTTGCATCGTCTCGTGTCCCTTTAACTGTCTGGACTACGTGGAAGAAAAGCCCGTGGAAGTGGTGGAGTGCCAGGTGTGCGGGATCTGCCCGCAGGTCTGTCCCCGATACAGAATGTCGTGGCCCGCCGTCGAGGAGTTCGTCTTCGGGAGGGAGAGAAAACCGAGGGAGGAGTTCGGTGTCTGCCGACGCATCGCCGTCGCCCGAGCCAAGGACAGAAACGTGCTTCGCGCCGGTCAGGACGGAGGAGTCGTCACCGCCCTTCTCCTCTTTGCCCTTGAGGAGGGACTGATCAACGGCGCCGCCGTTTCCGGGGTCGACGCAAAGAGGCTCTTCTACCCGGTCCCGAAGTTGGCTACAACCACCCGGGAAATCTTGGAGGCGGCGGGGACGAGGTACTCCTACTCACCGAACCTCCTCGCCCTCCGGGAAGGAGTCAAACTCAAGAAGAGAAGCTTAGCCTTTGTCGGCACTCCCTGCCAAGTGCAGGCCCTCCGGAGGATGCAGATGGTCCCCCTGAAGAAGTACGCTGAGGCCTTGAGCTTCGCCGTGGGGTTGATGTGCACCGAGGCCTTCACCTACGAGGGGCTGGTGGAGGGGCAGATTAGGCGGGAGCTGGGCGTCGATCTGGGTGACATCAGGAAGGTAAACATCAAGGCAAAGGTTTTGGTAACCACCAAGTCCGGGGAAGAAAAAATTATATCCTTGAAAGACGCAAAGAGGCACACCCGCAAAGCCTGTGGTTCTTGCACCGACTTCTCCGCCGAGTTCGCCGACATCTCCACTGGTGGGGTGGGGTTGAAGGGCTGGACGTTCACGATCCTCAGAACCGCGAGAGGAGAAGAGGTATTTGAATCTGCCGAGAGAAAAGGCGTCCTTGAGACGAAACCAGTGGAGCAGGAAAAGATGGCCTTGGACACTATGATCAAGCTTTCAAGGAGAAAACGGAAGGTACCTTGAACCCTCAGACTGAAAGGTTGTCGTCCGGTGAGCTTTCCACCCTTTTGTGGACACAGGGACTGAATGTGAATACATGTTTCAAGTTCACAAACCTGATATTCATATGTTTAAGAATCTGGAGATGGCGATGAGTTGGGGGAGATAGGCATTTACGACCGGTTCAAGGTCGTCCCTATCCTCCCCTCTTCGCCTAGTTGCTGAGGCTTTTCGATTCTCAATGGGATGTTAACGCTTTTTCCAGTCAGTTCTGAAACGGTCTTTTCCAGCATCTTCCTTTGGCTTTGAACCTCTCCCAAAAGTTTTTGATACTCGTCGTCCAGAACTGACCGCTTTGAATCGACAAACCGTCTCTGTCTCAGAAGCCCCTCCAGCTCCGTCTCGTGCCGTGTCAACTCGCTCTGAAGCGCGGCCGTGGATGCTGAAAGCCGCCGTCTCTCAGCGAAGACCTCCTTACACTCCCGGTGCAGGGAGACAAAAGCGTCTCTTTGAAGAATGTCTTTTATCTGTTCTTGAGCCTTCCTGAGGCGGCTGCTCTTCAGCTTCAGCTTCTTTTGATCCAAGGCGTCGCTCACTGCCTGAAGGATTCCCCTCAGCAACCGGTACCCCGCCTCCTCGATTGCGAGAGCCTCCAAAGGGTCCCTCAGGTATTCGCTGAGTTTCCTCGCTTCGTCCAGGGGAAGGCGGTAGCCCCCGTCTCGAACTAGGTTTTGGAGCTTGAGGAGGGGCTTCTGGAGGTGGCGTAGACAAAGTTTGACCCGGCCCTCTAGCTCCTCAATCTTCTCTTCCACCCGAAGGAGTTCCCGCATCTCCCCACCCCCTTGAATGGCCGCGATTCTCCCCTCCTCTTCCCTTATCCTCCCCTCGAGAGCATCCATCCTAGACTCCTCCCGTCTCCGGCGCCTCTCCACCCCATCCAACCCCTCCAACAGCCGAGAGAGCCTGCCGATCGCGGAACGCTGCATCTCCACAGCCTCAGCTCTGCCGTACTTCTGGGAAGAGAAGGTACGTAGCTCCCCAAAGGCTTCCGCCACTCTCTTAAGCCCGGCGTCGAACCTTCTGCGGTCGAGGATGAAGTAGGGCTCCATACTGGGGAACCACCTCCCCCTCTCCTCTCCAACGGCGACCAGCACTCGCTCAAAGTTCTCGTTCACCATTTGGAGGCCTTCGTGTGAAACTTGGTTGGGAACTGTAACCTTGTCAAGGGCTTCTAGGACGCTTCTGGCAAGCCTGTTCGCAGCCTTGGCTGGACGGTGCGTTTTGGGGTTCTCCTTCTCCATCTCTTTCTCGCTTTCATCCAGCAGCCTTTCACAAAAGCCCCGGAAGTCATCCAGCCTTCCCCTAACATCGTCAAGCAGACGGTTCCCCTCAATCCTGAGGGGCTCAACGATCTGGGCGGTCTCCCGCTTCATCCAGCCTTCAAGGTCCTCAAGGGGTACCTCCACCGCCTCAGACATAATGTCTGCCTCCAGGCTTCTGCCCCATTCTTAACGTGCACCCTTCTTCAGGCCAACCGAATACTGTGGCAGATTTAACGTATTTAACTTCCTATCGTCAACATTCAATAAGGGTTCAGAGAATTGTAGAATACACAAAAATGTGTAGCAACTAATATATAAGTATCCCTCAGATAGAGGCGGTCTGGAGGCTCAGATGTTGAGTAAAGGCGGAAATTTGAGGGCTCTAGTCTTCGTTGCCATGATGGGGGCCCTTGGAAACGCTTTGTTCATAGTTTCACAAACCATATTTGCATGGGGGCAGGTGGCTTTGGACCTCTCTCACATTGGAACCCTCATGGCAGCCATCTACGGAGGGCCTCTGATGGGGCTCCTAGCAGGCGTCCTAGTGGGAATTGGCCCAGGGATTTATTTTGGGTATCTGACTCCAACCGGCGGCCTCGGTTTTCTCGGTTTTCTGGCCCTTCCCATCGGCAAGGCGATGGCAGGGGTGACAGCCGGAGCATTGGCCAAGAGATTAGGTATTGGAAAGAGAAGAGGAGCTTCGCTGATGGCTATCTTGGCGGTGGTTCTGGGTTATGTTCCGGAGTGTATTTTCACCATATTCTTCTTTTGGGCGTTGGAAATGGCATGGCTTCTGGTTTTCATACTGCCAAAGGCATGGTTGGAGATTGTGTTCATGGGCTTCTACATGGGCGCCCTTGTGGGTAACGAAGGATTTTCAAACTTCGTAAAGCAATACTTCTTAATGAAGCCCCAAAAACCTCAGAAAATAAGTAGGAGTTAGCCGAGGGGGGCGCCGTGGCCGGGCACATCCCTCCAGATCATGTCCCACATGTCTTCTTCGAAGATTGCCTCTCTCTTGATAGCCGCGTCCAAGAGGCGCCTCATGAGGGCGTGATGCTTAACCTCATCGTCATAGATTTCCGTCACCAGATGCTTTATCCGCAGGTCCTGTTCAGCATCCAAGAGCCGCTTAGCCTCCTCCATCATCCGGTTCTCCACTTCAATGTGCTCCCTCATGACCTCTTCGAGACGATCATAATTCTCCTCCGTGATAGCTGGGCCTTCACCCTTCAAGAGACTCAGGACAGCCGTATAGAAGCCCGCGTGTTTCCGGGAATCGTGGGCTATGCCCCTCAAAATCTCTTGGACCACCACATTCCTAAGCTTATCCACACTTCCTGAGAGGCTTGAAGCATGCTTCTCCTCCATCCTGACCAAACTCTCCACCTTCTTGACTACTACACTCATTATAGACACCTTTGCTTAATGTACCACCGAGTTTGCTTCTAAATAAAGTTTTAGACGATTTATGGGTGGTTTACGCCGAGTCCCAAGGATCGCTTAAAGACCTCTACGTTAACTCTGCCCGCTCTAAAGACGTTTCCCGTCTGGGTGTTGTTAACGATCAAAACTGCAGGAGCAAACAAGGCAGGATCAACCTTATAGAAGTCGTAACCGGCCTCTTTGAAGATTTCTGCAAAGGGTCGCCCATAGCTTCTGGAGGCCATAGAAGCCGCCCCTTCCACTAGAGTCTTCAGCCTTTCTTCATCCTCGTAGTTTGTGACGAAGCCGGCAACACCCGCGTATAGTATGGCGTCGTTGGTCCTTCCCATGGCTTGGGCGAATTTGGGGTGAACCGGCGCTATTGGCGCATATCCCCAACCGTGAGTTAACAGTTTAGAGTCGAAGCCCAGCTCCGTCAACCGGTAAATCCCCTGCTCCACAACCCTCCCCGAAATCTGAGTGGAACCGGCGACGCTGGAGGTAGGCACCAAGATGAGGGATAACCGTTCCGGCGAGACCTTACACCGCTTAGAGATGTAGGTGATCACCTCCTCCGGCGGCTCCTTGGACGTTTCGAGCACCAGCACCCCCACGTCAGCCCTGTCCCTGTAACCTATCTTCTCGTAAATCTTCTGGGGCTCCAAGGCTAGAGCTCGGGCTGGGCCTGACCCCATGGCATAGTAGTCGCCCACCTTGATCCTCCAGCCGGCGAGCTGAGACCCCAGTAGCGCCACGGCGGGGTGGTCCGTGTGTACGAAGATGGAGGGAAGCTCTAGGTCGCTGTACCGGGCGGAGAGGATTCCAGCCCTGCCACATCCCCCGAGGCAGATCTCCGTAACCATTCTGCCGGCGAGGAACCCTCCCTCAGATTTGATTCCAGCGTCGATTAGGGTTGCGCCTGACTCTGTTTCCTTCACGGCCACTCCGTATTCTTCAGCCTTTTCGCACAGCCTGCGTACCAGTTGCTGGGCGAGGCGATTCACACTCAGCCTAGATCGCGGCAACTTCTCCTACTCCATCAAATAGGGATCGGTTTCGGACGGAGGCTAGATTATGAAGGGTTTCAGATGGTTTTGGGCCAGCAGTATGCACTTGTAGCGCATCTCGCCCTTCCACGTTGGGCTGTGGGGCTCGATAGATATGTCCCCTCGGTAGCCGTGATGGTAGAGGATGGCCATCACCTTTCCCCAGTTGATGTCGTCCATGCCGGCTGGTGGATCTTCGAACCTTCGGCCTCCAATGGTCAGGGCGCCCTTGGCGTGCACGTGATATATGTGGTCTCCGTAGTCCCGCATCTCCCTAAGGTAGTCCTTTCCCTCATAGTAGGGGTGGGAAGGGTCGTATTTGATGCCCAAGTCAGGCAGGGCCTTGAAAACAGGGTTCCAAGCCTCGGGCCCATGGGCGAAGTTCGCCTTCTCACCGTTGCCTCGACAGTTGTACAGGGCCAGCCTGACGCCCCTATTCTTGGCATAACTTAGGATCGGCTTGAAAGCCTCAACGAGGTCTGCAGCGCACTCGGATACGCTCTTAGCCGGGTTGACGCCTCCCGAGGTGATCACCACGGGCGCCTCAAGGAAGCCCGCGTACTCAATGATCCTCCTCAGTTCTTTGTGGCATCTGCCGCGTACTTCAGGGTCAGGGTGGATGGGGTTACGCCTCCAGAGGCCTATGGCGGACACGTCGATCCCGTACTCTCTGAGCAGCTTCCGCTGTCGCTCCTTAGCGGCCAACTGGCCTTCGTCGAAGCTGTCTCTCACGAGTTCGATGCTGGCGAAGCCGTGTTCCGAGGCGAACTTGAGGTCCTCCTCAGATATCTCGCCTATGAAACCGATTCTCATGCCCTTTTCGCCGTGGAGTTCTATGGTTTTCAGGCTTTAAATCCTTACTTCGGACGCGCTCAAAGACAAAGGGGAAAAGCATCTTTTCGAGTCTGAGAACGTTTCCTTGACGTTTAACTCCGGTATTACAGGTACTTTTCATAAATATTCAAATGTGGATTTCGGGTTTGTGAGACGAAGAGTTTTCCGTCGCCTCCGTCTGCGAGGTCGCCGATAAACCGGTAGAAGGGGCCGGGAACCTTTTCTCCTTCTACTTCAACCGATGGTCTGATGTCGTCGATAGTGAACGTGGGCAAGACAGAAGGGACGGAGCCGCATATGACAATTTTGCCTCCAAGCATCTGGGCCCCAGCCCGACCCTCCGAGTTCCCTTGGACGAGGATAGTTCCGTCCCTCATGTGGATGCCTGCGAACTGGCCCACACTCCCTTGAACCTTGATGAGGCCCCCCCTCATGAAACACCCCACCTCGTTCCCGGCGTTCCCGTGGACGACGACGACCCCTCCCCTCATCCCCCCGGTGCTCCCCCGATAAGGGGCGCCCAAGTA
>Ga0315306_10000469_pt1 | contig 19372 bp, 19 predicted proteins | sample TDP1_MG_FD_203803 | JGI IMG/M metagenome (GOLD analysis project Ga0315306, IMG submission 203803) | Freshwater sediment microbial communities from Lake Towuti, South Sulawesi, Indonesia - TDP1 | ecosystem: Environmental > Aquatic > Freshwater > Lake > Sediment | place: Indonesia: South Sulawesi... | reverse complement strand
CTTTTGGTCGTCAGTTCTACGGAAAGCTTGGTAAACAATCAGAATTCAAAATCCTCGACAATGAGGCTGTGTGCGCTTTGATCCCCAATCTATCGGACCCATCCATGGGTCTTGATGCCACGCCCACAAAGAGAATTGGTGGTTCTCATACATTTCACTTTGACCCTGTAGTAGAACCACAGTTCATACACGTGAAACATATTGACAACTTGGACGCTCGAGAATTATACGCCAAAATAGTTTTCGACAATGAGGTTCAAATATCCCGTGAAAAAGGCTTATCGATCGATGAAAAGGAGTTGTTCAAGAGTATTTCTGAAATGGAAGAAATACCCCACCATCCAATCTTGGGCAAATACGGTTTTGCGTTTCCTTTTGGAAATTATGCTCCTGTGTGTCCTATGAAAGTGCGTGGGCAAGATGTGGAGATGCTTCGCCCTGTTAGAAACTACGAGCCTAAGATGGATGGCTACTTCGTCCAAGTTGACCCTGAACTGATCCAAAAGGGAGCACACAAGGCATATGGTATGCTGAGGGAAAACCGTGGTTTCAGCGAAAATGATGTCACATTCTTAGTTTCCTGTATTGTTCGTCGAGTAATTGAGATGGCGGCTGGATGCACGTCGAAGACCGAGGCTGAAATTCTGAAAGAGTCTTTTTCATCCACCCAGGTGATGGGGTTCCTGTCAGGTACTGAGCTGTCGTTTTCGCATCTTCTCCAAGAACCCTACGTGTACAACTGGAGCCTTTGGGGAATTACCCTCCGCTCTGTGACAAACGGAAGAGAAGAACGCAAGCGTAAAAAAGCACTCGGAATCAAAGGCTGGCTAAAAGGACCGGCTGAGGAACAAAAATAGAAACTCCCCATAACCCCTGAATACCGAGAACTCAAACGTCAACAATGATTTTCAGTGCGGGAGGTGGATTTGAACCCTCCAATCTACGATGGCTTCGACATTGGGTAAGTGGGCAATTTAAACGAATATGTAAATCTATTTGACCCCACCATCAATGGTAAGCTTAAACTCCTATTGCTTCTTTATTTGCTTCTCAAAATGAAGACGTGGCTTAACGTGACTGTGCAAGGCGTGTTGAGACTCGTTCTGCCCTCGGGCACACTCAATCGAGACCTAAAACTGATTTTTGTTTCGAATTTCGTTGGCGCCTTTGGCGACGGTTTGTACGCTTACATACTGCCTCTTTACATCAGGAGTTTGGAAGCCTCCTCCGCCGACGTTGGCTCTCTTTTCTCGGTTTTCATGTTGAGCGCAGCCTTGACCATAATTCCAGGTGGCTTCCTCGCGGATCGCTTTGATCGAAAGAAGGTTATGATTCTGGGGTGGATAATCTGGGTGCCCCTTCCACTCATGTTCTCAGCCGCGACTCACTGGACTCAACTCTTTCCCGTTATGGGCCTGTACGGATTTTTCATCAGCGGACCCGCCACAAGCGCTTACGTTGTGACGTTTGCTAGGAAGGACAAGGTGACACTGACTTACACCTTGATGAGTGCGTCCTGGATGCTTGGCTACATTTTTTCTCCTGGTTTAGGCGGCTACCTCTCCGCCTTCATTGGAATTCGCAGTGTCTTTTTCTTGTCCTTCATCCTCTATGCGGTTGCAATGATTGTGCTTCTTTTCATCCGAAGTCAACGTGCTGAAAGACCATCTGACTCTCGTCGGACTGAACAATCTGGCTCGGACTCGCCGCACGCTAAGAAAATAGTTCTGTTGTCGCTGTTCTTTGCAGCCGTGTTCTTCGTTCTTAATCTGGTGAGACCTTTCACGGTTCAGTTTTTCCAAGATGTCTACGGTCTTGAGAGTGTTCACATAGGAGTGTTAGGCTCCATCGGTTTCCTCGGCTCTGCCTTCTTCTCAATTGGTTTAGGCAAGGCTGGAGACAGATGGGGAAAGATGGTTGCCGCCACGATTGCGCTTCTAATCGGCGGCTTCTCATTCGGATTGTTCATATGTTTTGGCAATTTTTTCGCCTTGATTTTTGCTTCTTTCCTGAACGGCGCCTCGTACATGCTCTGGTCTTTGATGGGAGCGTCTGTGGGCTCCATCGCTCCAGAGGCTTCGAGGGGAAGATGGATTTCGGTGTCGCAGATGGCGTCTACTATGGCGGCGTCTGTTGCTCCCTACATCGGAGGCGTAATCTATCAATCTTCACATTATATGCCCTTCTATATAATCATCGGTGCTTCTCCGCTGCTCTCTCTGATAGCCCTAACAAAACCATTCAGAGAGGAGAAATCACCAATCAATAACAGAGCCAAACAGTAAGTTTCTTATTTAGTTTGGATTCAGAGAATAGCAGGATAGCGGTGAAAAGAGATGGCGACGGAAAAGAAGAAGAAACACTACTATTACAAGAAGAAGGAGAAGAAAGCCAAAGAGGTCAAGAAGAAGTAGGCTGACGCTTCAGAAAGTTCGGTGTGCACCTCGGGTCTGCGACGGGCTCAAACTCCTCCAACTGCTCAGCATCGATAGGAATTACCTTTCTTGAGACCATGCCGTGGAGACTGTAGGGCAGACGAATCAGCCTCATTCCACCGGTAGTGACCCACTCGTCAATTAAAAACCCCTTCCCCTTCAGATCTCTGCCGAGTTTCTTCCTCCGCTTGTAACTCCATGTGTAGGTTTGCTCGTCGAAAACGTGTATGTGGAATCCTCTTCCCGAGTAGACAATCCTCATGTTTGAGAAGGTCTTCTCCAGCTCTTCGTAGAGTTTGACGGTCTCGTCCTTTACCATCTTCAGCTCCAGTTCGCAGAAGGCTAGTCCTTGATGGCGTTTCATCTTGTCGGCTAGTGTTCCATGGATTGGGCACGTCAGATTCTCCGGGTCTAGGTCGAAGGCCAGCTCTTGACCGACGATTTTCTCTTTTCGGTACACGTTTCTGTCGTAGTAGGCTGCTTCTGGCAGAAACTCAATTATCTGAGCTCTTAGGTCATCGAAATCCTTGTATTCGTCTATGATAATCGTTGTGGAGGCGTCTTTCTTGTATTTTTTGAGGAAGATACCCGTGTGCCTACCCATTATGACAGCGAACTTAACTCGTCCTTTCCAACCCTCAAACCACTTCTCCGCCTCTTCCACGCGAAACTCTCTCTGGTAGAACTCCTTTCTCTCCTTCAGTGTGGAGTATCTCATTCCCTCGGGCAGACTGTACCTATATTTCATAACGTCTCTTCTGCTGTGAAACTCGGTTATAGTTTTAACCCATCGACAGCCAGCCCGGTCTTCCCTTCAGATACTCAGTTAAGAATCTAGCGAAGTCCGAATTAGACGGAAACAGCCTAACCACCGTCTCGTTTACGTCTACCATGAAATTCTTCGCAACCGTCTGCGAAATCAGGTCTGCGACGCCGACTCTTCTTCCGCCAGTTCTCAACTTGTCCTTGAGCAGTCTGACGACATCTGTGTACTCACGCTTTATTTCAACGACCCAGCGTCCCTCTTCCACCCGCGGACCAGAAACAGTGCGAGTCGCGCCTAGATGCTTCCGCAGAAACCTCTCGCACTCAGCCCTCTTTCTCAAGGGTGGACCAAGATGACGCTTAATCGTTGGAAGGTAGCGCCTTTCAACCTCGAACAGGAGAACGTTGAGGTCTTTCTCGTCGCTCCAGACGCCGTCGCGAATCACTTTGAAATCGTGTTGCTCCAACATCTTGCGCAGCGACCTCCGAGTCTTGTAGAGCTGCCCCCACAAGACGTCGGAAACAACTTTGACTCTGCCAAACCTCACAAAGATCATCGCTGAGCCACGAAGTTGCATGGCTTTGACAACCTCTTTGGCATCCAAAGCCTTGGTCTCTCGGGGATAGAAGAAAGTCAAGCTGGGCTTCTTCAGGAACTCTCTGCTCGCCGCTATGAATTCTTCTAGGCATTCTTTTCTGACGGCTGAGGCGGCGTTTCTTCCCTTATCCACTGGGTCAACAACGACTAGCGGCTCCTCAAAAATCTTCTTGACTTCGTCCTCCCTGCTCTTGTAGTAGCCTTCACAGTCTATGACTGAGGCTTCTTCTCTCCAGTCAGCCACAGACCTCAAAACCTCGGTGAACGAGCCGTAATTCAGGGTTAGGAGCTCACAAAGATATCCGCTGAAGCCGCCCACCCTTATCTCGGCGCCGTAAACACCTATGCCCTTCATGAACCTCTTCAAGAGGCGGATCTCACCCCGCAACTGGTCGTTGAGCAGAGGCTTCACGTAGTCCGTGTGGAAGGGAGTTCTGTCGGTGGCGCTGACCCACTCACCCCGCCTAACCCTATAGCAGGGCACGATGTTCACTCTCGTGTTGTCGACGAAGGCTTCAAGGTATGGGTGCTCGGCGAAACGCTCAACCTGCCTATACCCTCTCGTGGCCTTCTTGGCAACGTCTAGGCAGACCGCGCCAAAGGCTTCGCGCGGCGTGGTTCTGGGCAGACGCATGAACACGTCTATGTCGGGTTCGCCGCTCAGCCAAGTGTCCTTAGCCACAGAGCCCTCCACTCTCACCGTAGCCTTCAAGCCAGCCTCCTTGGCGGCTTGGCGCACCCTCTCACTCAGGTCCTCTGCCGAGGCGAGGACACGTTTTTTCTCCTCTTTGCTCGGCGTAGCCTTCCCTAGGGCAGCTCTGCAAATTTTTTCAAGAGCAGAAACCAGAAGTTGACCCTCCTCTCTTATAGGCTGACATTTGAGCTCTCTCTGACCAGATTATTTAGTGACAAACCTCTTTCAGGGTTGAGTAGACTGGTCCGCGAGGCGTTAACACGCTCCTCTTCAACCTCAAACAGCTCGCCCTCACCACACCGAACTCACAGTCAACCAAACCCGTCACGCATCGGACGAGCTCAGCCTTGTTGCGCCCAGTCTTGACGCGTGCGAGGGTCAAGTGAGGACTGAAACCTTTAGAGTCTGGTCTAAACCCTAATCCACGCAGATGAGGCTCTAACTGATCGAAAACTCCTCTCAACTCTTCGGAGCCCCTTCTGATTCCAGCCCACACTACTCGGGCGTATCTCAAGTCGGGAAACGCGCCGACTCCACGAATCTCCACCTCGAAGGGAGTGAAGTCAACCCTAGTCATGGCTTCGTGAATCTTGTCAGCCATATTGATGGAGATATCGCCGAGGAAACGCATGGTTACGTGGATGTTTTTCGGCTCAACCAGTTTCAAATCCGCCCCAGTTTTAACCAGCGTAGCTTGGACTTCTGAGAAGCGCTGGAACACCAGCTCGTTGTCGATGTCAAACGCAATAAAACTCCGAATCCTCTCCGACAAGGGCAAAATTCCTCCAGACGAACAAATCAAATACTCTGGGATGAGGTAATAACCTTAATTGTCACTTCTCTTTACTCAACGCCATAGAATCAAAAGTGATTTTAAATCCAAACATAATACAACTTGCGAGTAGGATGCCAACCTAATGAAGCAGAAAGTCGTCGTCGGCGTTGCTGGCATGCCCGGCGCCGGAAAGGCAACGGTCAACGAGATCGTGCGTAGCATGGGTTATTCGGTTGTGGTGATGGGCGACGAGGTGCGAAGAGAAACCAAGAAGAGAGGCCTGAAGCCCACTCCGAACAACCTCGGCAAAATAATGCTCAAACTCAGGGAGGAAGAGGGACCCACCGTGATGGCTAAGCGATGCATCCCAAAAATCGAAGCGGCAGCCTCAGAGGTTGTTGTCGTGGACGGCGTCCGAAGCCTACACGAGATAGCCGAGTTCAAAAAGCGCTTTCCGAACTTCAAGCTCGTCGCCATCCACTCTTCGCCTGAGACCCGTTTCCGGCGTCTCTTCAAACGCAACCGAAGCGACGATCCGAAGGGCTGGAAGACCTTCGTGGAGCGGGATTTGCGGGAGTTAAGCGTTGGATTGGGCAGCGCCATTGCAACAGCCGACTACATGATTGTGAACGAGGGAACGAAGGATGAACTCAGACGAAACATCCGTAGGGTTTTGGAGGCTGCGGTGTCAAGATGGATGAAGTAGTGGTCACGGTGGAAGTCGACGTTAATCCAACGGAAGATTTAGAAAAAGTGAAGACAGCTGTGAACAACCTCTTCACAAACGTCGAGTTAGAAGTCAAAACTCAGAGGAGGGGAAGCCTGCTCGTTGCCAGAGCCCACAGCACGGAAGGGTTGACCAAGCTGTACAATCTACTACGCCGAGAGAGAATCCGAGACGCCGCTAGAGGCGCCTTGTTTGAGGGATTGAGCGGAAAAACTATAACTTTTTACTTGAACAAGCAGGTCGCCTACGTGGGACACGTTTCCTTCTCTAAGCCAGTCGCAGAGTCACCTCTCGGACCCATCAAAATCCAAATCGAATGCGACAACCCTCGAGAACTGATTGATTGGCTGGCACCCAGAACAGCGTGAATGGAGAGAATGGGAAACATGAAGATTCTCGTTCTAGGTGGGGCTGGTGCGATGGGAATGGTCACAACTCGAGACTTAGCCGAAAGCCCAGAGGTCTCCGAGGTCGTTGTAGGAGACACCTCTCCAAACAGAATGGATGAAGTCAAGCGTTGGGCGAGAAGCGAGAAACTATCTTCGAAGCTCGTGGACGTTGCAAACCGCCGAAGTTTGGTCAAAGCCATGATGGGAGTTGACGCGGTCGCCAACGCCACTCCGTATCATCTGAACCTACACGTGATGAAAGCCGCTATGCAGGCAGGAAAAAGTCTGGTGGACTTGGGCGGCGTCTACTACATGACCTTGAGGCAGTTGAAGCTTCATCAGACGGCTAAGAGACGCAGGACCACCATAGTTTTGGGCTGTGGTTTAGCGCCTGGAATCACCGACATACTCGCAAAGTACGGAGCAGACAAGATGAGCCGAGTGGACGAGGTTCACATAAGTTACGGCGACAAGAACCTGGAGCCAGTCAAGTACAAGTGGGCTTTCCGCACGGTTCTCGAAGAGTACACAAAGGGTGCAGTCGTATATCGGAATGGCAAGTTTAGGAGGCTGCCGCCTTTCTCGGGCAAACAAGTCGTGGGCTTTCCCGAGCCACTGGGTGAGCGCCAGTGCAGTTACGGGTTGTACTCAGGTGTGGCTACTCTTCCCCACTCGATTGGTAAAGGCGTTAAAGTTGTCGACTGCCTCATGTCGTACACAGAAGAGGATGAACCACGGATAAGAGTGCTGACCGAGATGGGGTTGACGAGCACCAAACCCATACAGATAGGAGAGGTCGCCGTTTCTCCGAGAGAGTTTCTCTTGCGCTGCGCTCCCCCTCCAGACGTGAGGGTGAGAGATGTCGCGGGAGTTGTGGTTGAAGTGAAGGGCGAGGAACAGCGAGAACGAGTATCGCGCACCTACACCATTGTCCACAGCTATCATGAAAGATACGGAGTGAGCGCACTTGCCTACCTGACTGGGGTGCCGCTTTCCATAGCGAGTCAGATGCTCGCCAAAGGAGACATAAAAGAAAAAGGCGTGCTACCCCCTGAGTTGGCGATTAAGCCTCAACCCTTTACAGCTGAGCTGGCGAGACGCGGCGTCAAAATCCACGAGACAACAACGAAAACACGTGTGCTCTGAGAAGGCGTGAGTGTCGAAAATGAGAATCGGCTTGTCAATGCTCTTCTGCATCGGAGAACCCTTCTCGGCGTTACTGAAGAAGTTAAACGAAGTCGACGTGAAATACGTGGAGCTCTTAGACGACGGCTTGCACGCGCTGAGTGACAGGCGAGTGAAAGCCTTAAAGAGAGTTGCGAGTTCACGCGACCTCGAGTTCACCGTTCACGCTCCAGTCGCAGACATAAACATAGCCTCTCCAAACCCTGTTCTGCGACACGCAATCTTGAGGCGCCTAGAGAAATCCATCACCCACTCCCGGAAACTTGACTCCAAACTGTGGATTTTTCACCCAGGCTTGAAAACAGGGATCAGCTATTTCTATCCCGGCTTAGACTGGCGTCAAAACTTAGATTCTGTGAGACAACTGCTGAAGATTGCCCGGAAACAAGGCGTGGAAATTTCGATAGAGAATGTTCCTGAACCCTTTCCCTTTCTTCTCAAGAGTGTGAGTGACTTCTCACGCTTCTACACGGAGCTAGACGAAGACTTGGGCTTGACTTTAGATGTTGGACACGCCAACCTAAACCACCAGACAGAGGAGTTCATCGACAAGTTTCGGAGCGAGATAGTTCACGTTCACGTGAGCGACAACAATGGAGACAGCGATACACACCACGGAATAGGACACGGCACAGTGGAATGGCGCAGAGTTGCAGAATCGCTAAAACGCATCAAATACAGCGGCAACGTCATGCTAGAGTCCATCGATCACATAGAAGAAAGTCTGCAAATTATGAAAAACCTTCTCTCAAAATAAGTAACCCTAACATATCCCCCTTCCCAGTATAGGGGTTCAGTCTGACCCATGATGTTCTAGATTTCAAAGTGTGGGGCTAAATAGTTCAAAGGGCGATGTAGAGAATGTTTCTAGAAGGTTTTTCCACAAATCTATTATACGTAAGTCGGAAAACTCTCATTTTCGGAAGAGTAATTGGGCAATGATTCTCTGATTAGCTTCGTTTGACGTTGCTGTCGTACGCCTCTGCAGATGCTCTCTTCCAAAGAAGAGATGAAAACATAGCGGAGAAAGAAAAAATGCGAAAAAACTGTTCTTCAATGCTAACCGTGATATTGTTAGCTTTGATTTCTACTTCGGGTGTGATCGCACAGTCTGCAGGTTTTAAGGGCTTAATACTAAGCGTTGAGGTTACCAGTCTTACTTCTCATGCGCCTATCTTGATTATTGGTGACGCTAGCTTCACTGCAGCTAATGGTGTTGTCAGCGGCTCGGGAACAGCAGGAGAGCCTTACATCATCGAAGGCTGGGACATAAACGCGTCATCAGCAGGGCCTGCTGGCATTGTAGTTTGTAATACAACAAGACACTTTGTCATAAGAGACGTATTTGTCCACGATGGCGGCAGTTCTATTCCTGGCATCTTGTTTTGGAATGTAACAAATGGCCAAGTTCTAGAAACGAAGGTTACAAAGAGCAACCCAGCCGTCGCGCTTGCCTTGTCGTCTGGCAACAAGATTTCTAACAACACGATAACAAGTATGATTAGTGGAGGGTCAGGTGTCATGCTTGTCTTGTCGTCTAGCAACATTGTTTCTGGAAACACCTTAACAGATATCTATGCGGGTATCTGGCTCCTCGGCTGGTTCACAGGCATTGAGGGATGGGGCGCGTCGTCTAACACTATCTCTGGGAACACCCTAACAAACAACCAAATAGGCGTCGTACTGTCTAACGCGACCAGCAACACAGTGTCTAACAACACAGTAACATACAGCTCCGCTGGCATCTGGCTCGTGTCGGCGAATAGCAGCCAGGTTTCAAGAAACACCATAACATGGTTGGGGTTTGGTTCTCCTTGGGGTATTGTCATGAGGAATTCGACTAGCAATAAGATCTATCACAACAACTTCATCAACGGCTCCGCACTCTTGTTGAGTCTTCCCAATGAATGGGATGATGGTTATCCTTCTGGTGGCAACTTCTGGAGCGATTACACCGGCACGGACCTAAACGGCGACGGCATCGGAGACACACCCTACACAATTGACGCGAACAATCAAGACAGGTATCCATTAATTTTTCCAGTCGTCTGGGACTATTCCTCACCCGTCCCAATCGTCTGGCAGGAAAAAATCTACAGGGTGGCGTTATCAAGCAACTCCAGCATCTCAGCGTTCAAGTTCAACCAGCAGCAAAAGCAAATCAGCTTCAACGTAACAGGCTCAACAGGCACAGTTGGTTACTGCAACATCACCATTCCAAAGAACCTCTTAAGCGGCAGTCCATGGGTGATACTGATAGACGATGTGGCAGCAGGCTTTACACAAACAGAAAATGATACTCACACGACACTCTCTTTCACATACACCCATAGCACAAAAACGGTGCAAATAACAGGAACGACAGTGGTTCCAGAGTTTCTCAGCACAATCATAATCCTGCCAGTATTCATGCTACTCTCACTGCTCGGCGTTGTCTCAGCAAAGAAAAAACGCTTCGGAGCATCAACCCGTTAAAACAACACCCACTCTTCCTTTTTTCACCCTTCAACATATCCTCCTCTCTCTATAGGCAGGTCACATACGCGCAGAGGAGAAAACAAATTTCTTGGCTAAGGCTAGATTGAGAGCGGAATATCCACACGCAAGAAATCCTCAGCCACTTCAGTTCGAGGAAACACCTTCCGAGCCTGCCTCCTAAGAAGGCTGGTTTTCTCGTATCTGGCGCTGATGTGCGTTAGGATGAGTCGTTTCACATTAGCTTCTTTTGCAGTTTCAGCCGCTTGACTCGGTGTCGAGTGCCCGTCTTCCACGGCTCTATCCTTCAGTTGGTCGTCGAAAGTGGCGTCGTGAATCAGCAAGTCCGCGTTTTCGGCGAGTCTAACGAGTTCTCTTGTGGGTCTTGTGTCTCCCGAATAGACTATTTTTCTACCAGGGCGAGGCGTCCCAACGACTTCTTGGGGCTTAACCACTCTTCCGTCTGGGAGTTTCACTCTCGAACCGTGCTGTAGCCTTGACCACAAGGGACCTTCTGGAATCCCGAGAGATTTCGCCCATTTTGGATTGAATTTTCCGGGTCGAGGCTTTTCTGTCAGTGCGTAGGTTAGGCTGGGAACAACGTGGTCGACTGGAACAGCGTGCACTTCGTACTCCTTCTCGCTGCACACCGCGCCCGCGTTTTCTATCTCGGTTATCTCGATGGGAAAGGTGAGCGCAAATTGAACAGTCTCCCTCATCGCCTCCACAAACGCTCTGATTCCGACGGGTCCGTAGACTTCGAGTTTCCGCTTCCGGTCGAGCAGAGCCATGGTTTGAAAGAGCCCCGGCAAGCCCAAGACGTGGTCGCCGTGCATGTGGGTGATAAAGACCTTCGTCTTGCGGTGAAAGCCCACTTTCGCCTGAATCATCTGTCTCTGGACGCCCTCGCCGCAGTCGAAAAGGATGAGCTCGTCTTTTCGTTGGATGGCTATGGCTGGTAAAGCCCTTTTTGGTGTTGGAACACTGCCAGCGGTTCCCAAAAAAACCACATGCAGACTCATTTTAGGTCACTTCGAAGACCACTATCTCCCTTGTTAGGCTTCTGTGCACATAGACAAGGTGAGACTCCACACGCTTAAAACCCAAACCCCTGCCAATCTCGCTCAACCTAACAGACATGGGGGCAGCCATACAAATTCTCCGTCCTTTAGAAAGACTGTCTTCAACTGAAGAGAGAAAGCTCTCCACAACTTGTCTGACCTTCAGCCCAAGGGTCGTCGCCGAAGTACCGTACGGAGGGTCCGTAACAATACAGTCGGCTTTGGTGATTGGAAGCTTTCTGGCGTCTGCAACCGCCATGCCTTCGGGTTCAATCTTATAATGCCTGAGGTTTCGGAGGCTTCCGTCGACCATGCGACGCTGCACATCAAACCCTATGACTCTGCATCCAATCAACCCCGCCTCAATGAGTATGCTGGCTGTTCCACAGAAGGGGTCAACAACGAGCTCGCCACTCCTAGGCTTAGCTAAGTTAACCATGCACCTCGCTAGTTTAGGCGGCATAGCCGACGGGTGAAAGAAGGGGCGTTTCCTCGGGCGTCTCTCCATGAAGGGTTTGGGAAAAACCTCGGCTAACTGCAGCCCGAAGAGAAACTTGTCCTCTGTGAGAACGCCGAAGAATGCTTTCTGAGGGTTCTTAAGGTTCACTTTGGCATCCGTCACCCTGTTTAGTATTATTTTGCCGAGCCTTCGCTCCAGTTCCATGCTCACAAGATGAGGTGCACTTTCTTTAACCCTCCGTATTCGAACGGCGAAACTCTCGTCTTTGGCAAGAGATTCTTCAAATGGAAGAGAGCGTGCTGACCTGAGGATTTTGGCGGTGTTGGCTTGGCAATTGAGCAGTTCAAGGCAGCACACGCGTGTCATTGCTGCTCTCTGTTCAACCGCATTAACACTTCTAGTCTCAGCCTCAACCTCCATGAGCTGTAGCCATCTCCCCAGAACCCGATGACTATAACCTTCAGCCTCAAGTATGGCTTTCAACTCCGAGAAGGGCAGAGAGGAGTGTTCACCCGACAACAAGAAGAAGAGCTTAGCCACCGTTAGGCTCCTCGTTTCCTCAAAGCCTCGGCAATCAAAGGCGCCACAGAGACAACACTAAAGGTGTTTGGCACACAGTCGGTGCTCACGATTCCGTTTGCACCGCTCTCAAAAATCTTGTCGCTTGCGTCTCCTATTGGGAGGAAGTGCACGCAGGCTGCGTAAACGCTCTTTGCACCCTGCTCGTTGACCCATTTTACTGCCTTAATCATGGTTCCGCCGCTGCTGATTATGTCGTCGAATATGATTACGTCCCGGTTTTTCACTGGCAGTGGTTTCTTTTCAATTGTTACATTTCCTGTGATTCGGTCTCTCTGGGTGGGGATGTAGTCGAACCCGCCTTTCAGAACTCTGTCGGTTTCGACCGCGGTGTCCCTTCCCTTCTTTCCTAAGGAGACAGAGAACGCTTCCTTGAAGCCTTTCGCTTTGAAGTGTTGGGCTAGGAGGCTTATCGCCGAAAGGTCCTCTATCGTTACGGGCATGGTCTTGAGCACGGCTGGGTTGTGCGAGTTCACGGTGATTATTCTGTTCACGCCACAGGTCTTCAACAGAGTCACTATCGTTTTTACACTAAATGCCTCTCCCGGTCTGAATCGGTTGTCTTGGCGGGCGTAGGCGAAGTAGGGCGCAACCGCCGTTATGCTCTTGGCTCCAGTGTCTCTGGCGTTGTCCGCCATCAGGAAGAGTTGAACCAGATTCTCGTTTTGGGGTGGGCTGGTCGTTTGGACGATGATTACGTCTTCGCTTTGAACACTGCCCACGAATCGTATGTAGGATTCTCCGTCTGGAAACCGCTTAAACTCAACCGACACAACTCTTGACTTCAATAATTCCGCTATCTTATGTCCCAAATCTGTGGATGCGGGTCCCGGGATTACTATCAAGATGTGCCCTCAGCGTTGTTTATGGAGAGTGGCTATATGTTAGTTTTTCTTTCTCTCCTTGAAGTCGGAAAGGGCGTAAATTTAAACCTTTCCAGTTTTTCTGTACTCTTCTATCAGCTCTTTCGCCCTGTCCAGTCTGATCTTGCGCTCTTCCACCATCCTCTCCACAACGAGGTCAACGAGTTCTCCAGTGGCGCCAGCTGAGATTGCCATGTTTCTGGCGTGGAGCGACATGTGTCCCCTCTGAATACCCTCGTGCACCAGTGCCCTCAGTGCTCCCAGGTTTTGAGCCAGCCCCACAGCCGCCAGAACTTCGCTCAGTTCGGTGGCTGTCTTCACGCCCAGGATTTTTAGAGCTATCTTGGCTATAGGATGCACTCTTGTGGCGCCGCCAACGATGCCCACAGCCATGGGCAGTTCAATCGAGCCCACGAGGTCGCCTTTTTCGCTCTTCTCCCAAGTTGAGAGCGGTCCATAGCGGCCATTTCGTGCAGCGTAGGCGTGCGCTCCAGCCTCAACCGCTCTGTGGTCGTTGCACGTGGCTATCACGACTCCGATTACACCGTTTAGTATGCCCTTGTTGTGAGTGGCGGCACGATAGGGGTCGGCGGCTGCGAAGGCGTAGGCTTCAACTATCCCGTCAACCACTTCTTCTCCGCCCACAACTTTTTTGGGCACGGTGGTCCGTGCTCTGGCTAGGCGTTTAGTGGCGAGGTTGGAGATGATTCGCAGGTAGACGCGTCCATGGGTGATTCTCTCGATGAGGGGGGCGACAGCCTCAGCCATTGTGTTCACGGCGTTGGCGCCCATCACGTCCCTGCAGTCCACGTGCAGTTCGGTTATGACCATTGGTCCCGTTTTCGAGTCTATCACTTTGACGTCTAGGTCTTTGGCTCCGCCGCCAACAGACACCAGCATAGGATCCTGATCGTTCGCCTTCTTGAGGATCTCGTCTCTGGCGGCTAGAATCGCCATCCTTGCTTCATTCGGGTCTTTTAGGCGCACGGTCTGGATCTGCCCGATCATTACTGGTCCTGTGCTACTGGTGAAGAAGCCCCCGCCCTCTCTAGCCATCTTAGCCGCGTAGCTGGCGGCTGCCACAACCGACGGTTCCTCGATAGCCATGGGGATCAGGTAGTCGCGGTTGTTGATGAGGAAGTTGACAGCGATTCCGAGCGGTACTGGGAAGGCGCCGACAACGTTCTCTATCATTCGGTTGGCTAAGCCGAGTTCGAGTGAACCAGTTGACTGGAGAAGGCTGACTTCTTCGTCTGTTAAGCCAGCGAACTCCTTCACGATTTGAACGCGCTCTTTTGGACTGAGCCTGTAGAATCCCGAAATCTCAGAGGTTTTGCTCATAAAGACCACGAGCGTTTTTAACCTCAGTCTAATGAACTCGACCGTTATAAGAACTTAACTGCATTCCAAGAAAACGCATAATCTACTTTCTTGCGCGCCGCGTGCATGCGAGAAAGCCTACTGCCAAGTCAAGACTATTGACTGTTCGCTTTTTTGTGTTCATGGGCTTCCTACAAGTTTCTTTCGTCCAACATATAGAAGATGGATTCCTAAACCAATTATGCAGGGGTCTGAGCATGTCTGCAACAGGATTTTTAACCACTGCCTCCAACGTTCCTTATCTTTGTAAAGCATGTTTGTAGCTTCCTCCAAGTCAGACGATAGTCCTTGGCATGTTGCCAGTGTCAAGGTTTGGACTCCCATGTTCTCAAACAAATCCTTTACCTCGTTGGGCAGGAAGAAGTAGGCGTCAGTGAATCCGTGGGTGCGCCGAAATCCTTTTGGGTGGCGATAATGAGCCCTGTGTATTCCTGTTTCAAACATTTCTTTGTGAGATGAGTCAGTCAGGTTTTCGCCCGCGCGCAAAAAGACTCTGAAGATTCCGTATCGGTTGAACACCGAAACGAATAATGGTGCTTTTTTCTTAGTCACTCGCACGAGTTCGCTTGCTGCTTGCTCTCTTTCCGACTTCTCAAGAAGGTGAGAGAGCGGTGTTAGACAGAGTACAGCATCAAAGAGTTCATTTCTAAATCTAGACAGATCGGTAACGGAGCCCTCTACAATCTCCTTAACTCTGTCTCCTACACAAGCCTTTCCTACCTCTCTCCTCGCGATTGCAAGGCATTTTGGCGACAAATCCAGGAGAACGACGTTGTAACTTTTTTTTGCTAGTTCAATCGTGTATCGCCCAGGTCCACCGCCAGCATCCAAAACCAAGCCGTTCTTAGGAAGATACTTCTCCAAAAAATGCTTTGTTACGAGGTATTCGAGTTGATGATAGCCGTCCTGAAAAAGCCTTGTCCATTCATACTTCGCGCGAGCATCGTACCATCTTCTAATCGTTTCACTCATTGTCCAGTCAATCTCCGTCCACGTTGATTTTATGGTGATATAATTGACTTAGCAATTGAAGGGCTCTGCTCACTCGATTTTTATTGTTTGCTTTCTCTCTTGTTCGCTGTCAACTGTCTTCTTCTTTGGGATTGTTACTTCCAGCACTCCGTTCTTGTAGTTGGCTGAAGCCTTCTCGGACTCTAAATCCTTGGTTGGCAACTCTATAGCCTTGTAGAAGTTTTTCGCCTTGACCTCGGCTCGCCCATCCTTGATGTTGAGTTGTATGTCGCTCTTCTCTGCGCCCGGCAACTCCACGTAGAGTTTCACGCTTTCGCTGTCTTGGAAGATGTCGGTTAGGGGTTCACGAGTCTCATCCGCAACTTGTGTGGGCAGCTTCAGTGGTTCGTCGAGTTGGAGTTTTCCGCGAGCGACAAACCCCTTCCTATCAGGCTCTTCGATTGGATGGATGTCCCACTCGCCTCGGAGTTCCCCGCTCCGTATGGCGCGCTCTATCTCCTCCATCTCTCTGAACATTCTCTTGGCTAGTTTCTTGAAGAAGTCGTCTGAGTCGCCGAATATGTCTTCAAAGTCGTCTGGCATGTTCTATTTCACCTCCGCTACAATTCCTCTAAAGTCTGGAGTAGTCGCCTCAACACTAGGCTGAGCATGAGAAACTCGGCTGCGCCTGGTTCTGAGCAGCGGTATTTGCCGTCTTCTGACTTGACTAGTAAACCACCTTCTTGAAGTTTTCGTGTGCTTTCCCAGACGGTTTTTGGGTTTAACCCTAGGTCGCGCATGAAATCTCCGAAGCCCAGCGTTAGGTCTTCGTCTTCTAGGAGTCGCTTCATCATTTTTAAACGGGTTTCATGAGACAATGCATCGAACAGCTTCGAGAACCTTTCGAGTTCACGCTCAAAAAAGGTTAGTTCGCTAGCCAGACGGTTTCTGGTCCAGTCCTCCACTGATAATGGCATCTCGAACACGACCTTGTCGTTTTTCATTAGTTGGAGTTTGAGTTTCATTTTTCAGCCTCGTTTGGGTGGGATGATTACTTTTTGGTAATAAGTAATTACTAAAAGGTAACTTATAAGCTTTCTGGACATGCATTGGGCTGTCTCGTACTGCATCTGAGTCTTCAAGGAAATATGCACCTCAACTCGGTGCTAAGCCCAAAGTATGTGTCTAAACATTTCTGGGAAATGTACTTATGCACGAGTCATGTAGCTGTTTCAAAGTGTGACCGAAATCTGGTTTAAAGAACGCAACCGATACATACGCTTAAGTGTTAATTATCAGAGCGATGGACAGGCTAGGAGAGTGCGATGAAGACACTTTTCGGATGGCTCTCGGATTTTGTGAGGAGGCAAGAGAGGAACTTCCGAGTTCTTCTCGCAAGGAAGCTTGGATACAGCCTGCTAGGGAGATTGAGCCAGCAGTACACTTCGCTCTACGCGATAGCTTTGGGCGCTGACAAGATCGCCCTAGGGACGTTGAATAGCGTGGGAAGTGCAGTTAGCACGGCTCTGTCGCTGCCGATTGGAAGACTTGTTGACAGATACAGTCTGAAGAAAATGATGCTCTTCGCGATGATTCTGGAGATTCTAGTGCCAGTGGCTTATGCCCTAGCTTGGGACTGGATCATGCTCATTCCAGCCTTGGTATTCCTTCAAATGACGGGTTTCCGTTCTCTCACGGTCGCTATTGAAAACGTGTACATAGCAAGCTCGTTGAGAGATGAGGATAGGGCAAGTGGATTTGGGGTTTCAACGGTCATCTCTACAATTGGAGGAACACTGGCACCGATTGTTGCAGCCTATCTTGTCATTGCCTTTGGGGGAATTAGTGTCAGCGGGATACGACCTCTCTTCTTTATCCAATTGGTCGGGCTTATCCCTCTCGCAGTGGTCATATATCTACGTCTTACCGAAGTGAGCAAAGCTAAGGGCAAGGTAAGGAACGGCGTAAAAAACTTCTTGAAAGATTTTAGCACACTGTTTAAAGGCGCAAGGGGGTTGAAACGGTTCATTTTCATGGAGTGCCTAGGCGACTTCTCCATGGGTGCAGTTTTTCCTTTCGCCATGGTTTTCGCCGTGGAGGTGAAGGGAGCAACGCCCTTCGTCTTGGGATATATGGGTGTGGCTGCGACGCTTTGCAACATGATTTTTGCAATTCCAATCGGGAGATTGGCGGACAGAATTGGGCGAAAGAAGACGTTGTACCTGATGCGTCCTATCATGTACGCCTCATACTTACTTATTGCCTTCGCTCCAAACGCCTACTGGCTCATACTCGCCTGGGCTTTTCTCGGGTTTCCCTGGGAGTGGATAATCTGGAGCACCATGAGCATGGAGATGGTTGATGAAAGCCAAAGAGGAAGGTGGAGCGGATTACTTATGCTGTTCAACAACCTTGCGAGAATCCCAGCTCCCATAATAGGAGGAATACTGTATCAAACGGTTGATCCAACTATGCTCTTCTTATTACCAGTCGTAATAGACTTATTCCTAAGACTCCCAACGCTCGTTACAACACCAGAAACCCTAAAACGACCTTAAAGCACAAAACAAATCTTAGAAACCGACCAGCATGAATTTCATGCGCGCGAAGTCACCGTAACGCCTAAATATTCTAATATAGTAATATGAAAATAGTGCATTAAACATGCACGAAAAGGAATTAAACGGACGAAAAATCGGTGAGGCTATAAGCGACGCCACTCGAACCGAGATTCTACAGCACCTCATCAAAATGTATCCCAAACCCCAGACAATAACCGAAATTGAAAAAGTGCTCTCCAAGGAGGTTTCGCCCACAACCATCTCGTTTCATCTGAGAAAACTTCGAGACGCAGGTCTCATCGCTTCCGAAGGCCATAAGAAGGGTTTTCGAGCGCTACGGCGTTCTCTCAACATCACCGTGAACAACGACGGAGTGCACGTTAAAGAGGTGAGATAGAAGTGTCTTTGCACGAGGCTATGCTGTACAGGCAGATGCCCGAAAATCGAGTGAGGTGCATCCTCTGCGCCAGACTCTGCACCATACCCGACGGGAGTGTCGGTTTCTGTCTCGTCAGAAAGAACGAGAGGGGCAAGCTCTACGCCTTGGCTTACGGTAAAGCCTGCTCTGTCTGCGTAGACCCGATCACGAAGAAGCCTTTGGCGCATTTTCACCCGGGCTCGCTCGTGATGTCAATCGCCACGGGTGGGTGCAACTTCCGCTGCCAGTTCTGTGACAACTGGATGATCAGCCAGGAGAAGGACATCGTTGGGCATGATTTTCCGCCGGAGGAAGTGGTGAGAACAACAAGAGAGAATGGTTGTCAAGGGATCAGCTACACCTACACGGAGCCGACTATATTTTTCGAGTACGCCTACGACACGGCGACACTGGCGCACAAGGTCGGGTTCTTCAACACCTTCGTCACGAATGGCTACATGACTCCTGAAGCGGTGCAGACCATAGCGCCAGTCTTAGACGCAGCCACGGTTGACTTCAAGGGCGGAGGCGACCCAGAATTCTACAAGAAGTTTTCAGCCGTGCCGTCTGTCGAGCCCATCTTCGAATCATTGAAGGAGATGAAACGCCGCGACATACACGTAGAAGTCACCAACCTAGTTGTGCCTAAGGCGGGAGACTCGCTGGACAGGATCAGGGAACTCGCCTCCTGGATAAGAGACAACCTGGGCAGAGACACGCCTTTCCACCTGTTGCGGTTTCACCCCGACTACAAGCTGACAGACCTGCCCTCAACCACCATAGCAACATTAGAGAAGGCATGTGACGTCTCTCGGGAGGTCGGGCTCAACTACGTCTACATCGGCAACGTGCCCGGACACAAGTACGAGAACACCTATTGCCCCAACTGCCACGAGTTGTTAATCAAGCGGTTCAGTTTCGAGATAGTGAAGTGGAACCTGACCAAGGATATGCGCTGCCCCGCCTGCGGGCACGATATAGCTATCCGAGGACAGTTTCAACCAAGCGGTTACTCATATCCGTACTCGATAATGTAAACAAGAATCATGTCCAGCC
>Ga0315306_10000468_pt1 | contig 19376 bp, 19 predicted proteins | sample TDP1_MG_FD_203803 | JGI IMG/M metagenome (GOLD analysis project Ga0315306, IMG submission 203803) | Freshwater sediment microbial communities from Lake Towuti, South Sulawesi, Indonesia - TDP1 | ecosystem: Environmental > Aquatic > Freshwater > Lake > Sediment | place: Indonesia: South Sulawesi... | reverse complement strand
TCGGAGAGAACAGGTAAAGCCCTGTATTAGCTAGGTTTGAGGGTGCTTTCTTCGGATGAGGCTTCTCAACGAACCTTGATATCCTCATGCCACTATCAACTTCAGCTATTCCATATCCAGTAACATCAGTTACAGGCATCAGCCCGATCGTCATAAAGGCATCTCTACTTTGGTGAAAGGCTAAGACATTTTCGATATCTATCTCGAATATGTTATCACCTTGAACTGCGAAAACTGGATCCTTTACATCATAATATTCAATATTCACTCTCGCTGAGTCTGCGCTTCCACAGTCTTCTAGATTCGGCTGATACTTGATGTGGACACGCGGTTCGATGTTGTATCTGGCTGAGAAACCGACGCCAGACTGGAAATAATCATGCAGACTTTTGTAGTTGGTATATCCTTTCACTCCAAAAATAAAGTTTCTCACGCCTTGCTTGGCTAAAGATAATAAGGATATTTCAATAAGCGGGCGGTTCAAGAGCCTGAGGCATGCCTTAGAAACCTCTGCTGTGAGAGGTAGTAGACGCTTCGCTACCCCGCCAACTGGAATTATAACTCTTAACGATTCAGGACTATAATTAGTCAGTACGCTCTTCCCTTCACTAAATGTTCTTGTTCCAAGTAACATTTAAACAGGAGAGACAGCGGGTTTTGATGTTAGACTAGTCTCTCTCCTCTTCTTTATCGCAGCTGAACTTATTTTTTCCTCGTCCAGCATCAGTTCAAATGCTTCAGCAACGAATTCTCCCTCGACCTACTGCTTCTCGCAGAGCCTCAGCCACTCTCTCAGGCGGCATCGTGTTAATATACATCCCAGTGCTCAACTCAAAGCCTCCCATACTTCCGAGCTTCGGGTATACTTCGATATGCCAATGGTAATGCCTACATTTCATTGATGAAGGAGCTAGGTGAAAGCCAAGGTTGTAGGGCGGATCCTGCAGCAGTCTCGAAAGACCTCCTAGACATGATCTCATAGTAATCGCCAATTCATCTATCTCTGAAGGCTTCGCGTATCGAATTGAGGGTGAATGGCGTTTAGGCAAGATCCAGAACTCAAAGTTGTATACGCTGGCCCAAGGCGCGATCGCGACGAAATTCTCATTCTGATAGATAACACGAGGCCCCTCAGTCTCACTGGCGACGACTTCGCAGAAGGCGCATCCTCCTTCCCGCTCTCGAAACTTTCTTGAAGTTCGCAACTCTTCGCCGATCAGCTTTGGCAACATAGGCGCCGCTATAATCTGTGAGTGAGCGTGGGAGATGGAAGCCCCGGCTTCTGGACGATAATTCCTGAAGATTGAGACATATTTGACATATCTCTCCTTGGAGAGAACGTTCAAACGATCTATACAGGCGCGAATAGCCAGCCCAAGCTGCTTCGGTCTAGCTGCACTCGGATGTTCATCATGGTCAGGCGACTCTATCAAAACCTCGTGATAGCCAATACCGGGCCTGACTTTATAGTGACCGGTTGAGCTCTTAGACAGAAGCTTACTTGGAGGCTTCAATGCCGGATATAAGTTTGGTACGCTACGGACAAGCCAATTCCTCGGCCTCTCAGAATCAGTGTCCTTAGCTCTAACAATCTTGCCCGATTTTCCGCTGAGATATACTAGAGTCGCTGGAGGCGTCATCCTTTCGTTTCCTGGACAGAACGCGCATGTAAATGCTTCGACCTTCCTCTTGGGCACAACGAAGTCCAGTGGCCTCTTCGCTCTTTCCGCAGCGATTATGACCCATCGATTCAGCAGATAGTCTCGCCGGATTTCCGAACTCAGCGGCAAGTCCTAGCAGACTCCTACACGTATTTACCGTAGCCTGACCGCATAAAAGGAGTATCTAGCTGTAACGCCTACGTGAAGTCGGAGGAAAGAGACCGACGTCAAAATACTCGTCGTCGCTAGAGGGGTTTTCCCTCCCATGTTATCATAGCTCCTTTAGGATTGAATAGAGTCAGAGCAAGCTTATTTCGGTGTTATCCTTTTGACGTATGACTCATTCATCCTGACTTTAGGATAATGCTCCGAAAAGGAAATCTTCTAGAGAAGGCAACTATTACATCAGGGAGTCAGGCTTATGGAAGATATTGACCCGAGATGCCCTAAATGTGGGGAAGATATGGCATTCCTTTCCAGTGATGTATCCAGTGAACACTACCTTTGCTCAAAGTGCGACAAGATCCTAACTGTCCCTAGGCCTTCCGGATTCTACCGAAAGAATCCATTCAAGCCAGATATCTACTAGTGGAAGCTCCAAAAACCAACTCTTCCTAGCGTTTAAGATAGCTCTTTTCGATAGCATATTGGAAGTGAAGATTTGGCTGTAGGAGAAGCTGAGAGGGTAAAGAAGCCGAAGCTTCCGAGGAAGAGGCTGCTTAAGAGGACGCCAAGATAAATAGAGGAGCTCAACCTATTCGCTTAGTCCGCGCAGGTCGCCGAGATGCGTTCACGAAAATCGTTGGCACTCATCGTGCTTTTGCTTCTATCAGCGACCCTAATGAGTACAGCTCAGAGTGAGGAAGCTGAAGAGCCGGAATTCAAGCTAGAATACACAATATACACAACGAGGATACATGAAAGACTCCATGAGGTTGGATTCGAAGTCTCTTCGAAAGAACAATTGCATGACCATGCGAAGCTGATGGAGTCAAACCTGCAAGTTTTCTACGCATTATTCAACGGGTCCATCGGAAGCTTCAACTATCAGTTTCTGGAGAAAGATCGGAAACTGCTAATACAATATGACTTCGACATATACGGGCTCATAGTCAACCTGAGCCCATTTACATACTACGCGAACTTCTCGTTCCTATGGTGGTGGGAATCAGAGGCGAGAATAAGGTACAATCTCCTACAATTCGAGCGGCAGGGGAATACTCTGATAGACAAGGGCTTCATGAAGATAACCGTCGCTGAAGGCTATATCTCATCAGTAACCGAACATGAGATACACTTTACCTACTTACCGACTTGGCTTTACATTGTCGCGATCTTGATGGTGTGCCTACCAATCGCAGCGCTAGCGATTCGGAAGAGTAGGAGCTCCAAGTTTGCAGAGGCGAAGAAGACTGGTCCGTAAGATACTGGCAATCGACATCGGAGCTGGAACGGAAGATATTTTGCTTTATGATGAAGAAAAGAACATAGAGAATTGTGTAAAGATGATTCTACCAGCGCCATCGATCGTCCACGCGGCATCGGTTAACCATGCCACAATGCTTGGAAAAGACATCTTCGTAAGGGGCTACACGATCGGCGGAGGAGAATTCGCAGCTTCAGTGACAAGACATTTGAAGAAGGGCTTCCGAGTCGTAATGACTGAGAGCGCTGCATACTCGATAAGGAACGATCTCGATGAAGTTAACCAACTTGGAGTAGAGGTTTGGAGAGGCGAGAAGCCTCCAAAGGGCTTCAAGGGCGAAGTCCTGAATATCAGCGAGATAAATCTTAAGGAACTAAACGTTTTCCTCTCAAAAGAGAACGTGAACCTCTCAGATGTTGATGTTATAGCAGTAGCTGTACAAGACCACGGTGTCTCTCCTAAAGGGATAAGCAATAGAAGATTCAGAATGGAGAAGATGAGGGAACAACTGTCGAGAAGCAGGAGACCTGAAGACTTCGCTTTCAAAGAGGATGAAGTTCCAAGATATTTCATAAGAATGAACTCAGCTGTGAAAGCTTGTAAGAATCAGTTTCCAAACTCAAAAGTCATGGTTATGGATACATCGTTCGCAGCGATAGCAGGCTGCCTCCAAGACCCTACAGTCGGAGAAGCAAAATCGGTCCTTGCAGTAAACCTGGGCAACGGCCATATGATGGCGGCGATAGCCTTGAAGGGAGAGATCCGTGGGATAGCTGAACATCACACGCAACTCCTAACTCACACTAAGCTCGAGCGACTGTTAAGAGAGTTTGCCGACGGGGAATTGACCGATGAAGATGTCTTCAATGAAGGAGGGCACGGCGTAGCATTCGCTACAAAGCCGCCAGGGTTCTCAAAGATAGATTTAATCGCGACAACCGGCCCGAATCGACATCTCACCGAGAAGACCGGAATCAAAGCGTACTTTGCGACCCCTGCAGGAGACATGATGATGACCGGGCCGATGGGTCTTGTAGCCGCTGCGAAAAGGAAGTATCGGCAACGGAGATAGGATTTTGTTCAGCTTTCAATCTCAAAGCCAAGAAATCAAGACTGAACTGACGGAAAATCAGACGAAGAACTTTCTGGATTATGTTGAGAGATTCTATCTCCTCCCAAGAGCTCCTTACGTGACCAGTATTCGAAAAGGAATCATTGACGGAAAACCAACAATTTCCTTCAGGGAGTATGACGCGGAGTGGAAGCTCTGGGTAGAGGTTACGATTATCGGAGACGACCCTCTCAAGATAGTCTTCACGCCTTCCGATTCCAAGCTGTTCCAGACTATATGCAGAGCCCTCGTGAACGATGTTCGTTTTCATCTCGAAGGCTACAAGGAGGAGTTGAGGCGCACAACCTTATACTTCACTTTCCTAAGGCATCCGAAGATAGTTCCAGTTCGAAAGCAATCTATCATCGCTAGAATGCTGGGGCGCATCTTCACAGATAGTATGATGAACTTCTACATGATCTTTCTCTTCATAGGCTTCTTCATTCTCTACATCTTCCTCGGCCCCTACACACCGATCGCTCTCGTAGCAATACAATTCATACTGGTCGCCTCGTCAGATCGAATAATGATGAGGCTTGGCGACTGGATCTTAACACCGGAAAACCCGGATGTCGTTCTACTATCCTACCAGACAAGCCGTGAGGAATACGCTCAAATCGTTGCGAAACACGGCACCAAATTCAAGGAGATGAAAGAGAAGGTCTATCAAGCGACCTTGGCTCAAGGCAAAGAGATCGATTGCGAAACCGCTAGATGTGTATTCGAGCAGTACGGAATCAAATGCTTTCCTGAAAAAATGTCTGTTCGAGACCTGAACGTCTACAAGACGGCTAGTGAAGTAGCGAGAGACTTTGGCTTGAAGATCCCTAAGATCTCGATCGTTAATACTTGGGTTCCGAATGCTGCGGCAACGGGAATTATGTCGGGTAGGTCGACTGTTCTAGTTACATCTGGGCTTCTCCTGAGGCTCGAGGAGGCTGAGATAAGGGGCGTATTAGGCCATGAACTGAGCCACGTTCGAAGCCACGATCCTTTGATTCTCTTCGCTCTCACCTCAGGTGAATACCTACTTAGAGTCTACTTCCTCTGGCAGTACCTCTTCTTCCTAGGATTCTTCTATCTCTTCATCATGTTCACAGTGATCTTCTTCATCGGAAAATTTCTTGAAACCAGAGCTGACACAGAATCAGCGCTGATCACAAAAGACCCGATGAGTTTAGCTTCAGGTTTGAGGAAGATAGGTTTTAGGAGGCTATATTATGAGCAGGCTCCTTCCGTGAGGCTGCAAGAATGGCTCGGATGGGATCCCCACCCTCCACTTTACTTCAGGATAGCTAGACTTGAAAGACTACCGGAGAAGATCAAGCATCCATGGATCAAGTCCATTGCAGATGTCTTCAGAGGTTTCCGTGAAGCATTGCATGGAACCGAGACTTATATTGGTCGCTGAGCTTTTGAGGAGCGACCGAGAAAACCTTTATACGCATTTCTAAGTTAAGCGTAGCAATTCGAATTGAGACCAGATGAGACGGCCTTAATGGAAGTGAATGAAAATGGATGAACTTGAGAGAATTCGGGCAAGGAAGATGCAAGAACTTATGAGCAGGCAGAGCCAAGCGGCAGGAAGGAGCATTTCGGAATCACCTATACAAGTGACTGATAGCGATTTCGAAAGTTTAATCCAAAAATATCCTTTAATGGTCATTGATTGTTGGGCCGCTTGGTGCGGACCCTGCCGGATGCTCGCGCCGGTAGTAGAGGAGCTTGCTAGAGATTATGCTGGGAAGATCGTCTTCGGGAAGTTGGACGTGGATGAGAACCCTCGCACAGCTATGAACTTCGGAGTCATGAGTGTGCCTACGTTGCTGATAATAAAGAATGGAAAGCTCGTCGACCAAATAGTTGGAGCAGCTCCGAGAGACTACATAGAGTCGAGACTTCGAAAACATATGTAGCATGATAGCTTATTTCAAACCGATACGCATATTGTAGAGTACAGGGAATGAAGATGTCCGGGGATCCCGTTGTAAAACGTCTAGTGCTGGATGTTCTGAAACCTCATGAACCGCCGATATACGATCTGGCGTCGAAACTGGCTTCATGCCATGGAATAGAGCATGTTCACGTGACTTCAGCTGAAATTGACCAGAGTACAGAAAGCATCAAAGTAGAAATAGAGGGAAGTGATGTCAATCTAGAGACAGTCAAGAAGTGCATTGAAGAATTTGGAGCAGTAATTCACAGTGTAGACGAGGTATTGGTCGCGAGGAAGCCCTCGGCAAAGACGTGACGGCGTCTACTACTTTTGGATTGTATTCAATCGCTCTTTAATAGCTGCCTCGTTATATCCGATAATTATTGTCCCATCGATATCTATGATAGGAACGCTCCTCTGACCTGACTTCGCAATCACCTCTAAGGCAGCGTCTCTATTCGCTGCGATATCGATCTCTTCAAATTCAATTTTGTTATGCCTCAGGAATTCTCTCAGCATAGCGCAGTAAGGGCATGTAGGAGTAGAATAGACCTTGATGGGCAGCCCTCCTCGCCTCAAAATATCCCTCTAAAGAAAACAGTCGAGTATAAGTAATTTTTCAAACGATTCTCGGAGCCGACGACAAAAGATTGGTTTGCGAGAAAAATAGGATCCTTAAGGATCTCAAAACGCTTTGAAACACCTAGACTCTCTCCGGGGCCTCGCTGGGCAACAATATGTCATGAGGCCTAGCTTCTTCGATTCCTGAAGGTGTCAACGCGGCGAGACGACCCTTCTCCCAAAGCTCATGAATATTCTTAGCTCCTGCGTACCCCATAGAAGCTTTCAGACCTGAAACCTGTTCTTGGACCACGATGCTTACCTCGCCCTTGTAGGGAACCCAGCCTTCAACACCTTCAGGGAGCCCCTTGGCAGGTTGGCTGTACCTGTCTAGCGAAAATCGTTTGGCCATAGCGGAAGGGCTGCCCATCCCTCGGTACTGCTTGTAGTAACGTCCACCGATCGCGATCAGGTTCCCAGGCGCTTCCCTACATCTAGCGAACAAGTTTCCAACCATAACGCATGAAGCGCCTGCTGCAACCGCTACAGCTGCGTCTCCCGGACTTCGAATCCCGCCGTCCGCGATAATAGGTAAATCGACACCATAGTCCTTCACAGCATCAGATACTTGCGCCGTCGCGTAGAGTGTAGGTGCACCCGCTTTAGTTGTCTCCATAGTCGTACAGATGGAGCCGGATCCTATCCCTACTCTGAAACCGGCGATCCCTTCAAGCTTCGTTATCGCATCTTCAGCAGCCTTGTAAGTTCCAATGTTGCCTACAACCACATCTGCCTCGACTGCATCAAGAATCTTCTTAGTCGCTTCGAAAACATTCGCGTTGTGAAAATGAGCTACATCTATAACGATAATATCAACATACTTATCCAACTGCTTCGCTCGTTCCAAATCGAAAGGAGAAGTTGCAGCTCCACAAAGAAGTTGACCCTTCTCATTGCGAGCAGCATTCGGAAATCTTCCCCTAAGCAAAATGTCCTTGATCGTGATGAGGCCTTTCAAACGATTCTGGTCATCGATTATAGGCAGTTTCTCGATTCTATGCTTATGCATAGTCTCTTTCGCATCTTCAATATCGATCCCCTCAGGAGCTGTAACAACCTCGCGTGTCATCAAGTCCTCAACCTTCAGGTTCAGATCAGCGAAACGAACATCTCTACCAGTGAGAATGCCGATAAGCTTCCCTTCCTCCACAACCGGTAGTCCAGATATATTGTGCTTCTGCATGAGCTCAACCGCATATGCGATTGTTTTGGTCGGCTCGATAGTGATAACTTCACGAATAACAAGGGACTCCGCCCTTTTCACATGCTTAGCCATGTCAACTTCTTCTTCTATGCTGCAATTCCTATGGAGGATTCCTACACCGCCTTGGCGAGCTAAAGCGATCGCCATATCGCTCTCAGTAACAGTATCCATAGGCGAAGAGACATATGGAATATTTATCGGACAATTCTTACTAGCCCTCGACTTAACATCAACTTCGCGAGGCTCAACCTCAGTAAAACCAGGCAGCAAAACAACATCGCGAAAAGTGACAGCCAAATCAATATTCTTGAACTTGTCGCGGTAACCTGAAGTTGGCATGAAATCTACTCCCTAACTGTTTCCTAGGTTTAGACAGATACATGCCAAAGACTGCTTAAATATCCTTGCACTAAGCTTCCCCTCAACAGACAAAGTGCACTCTACAAGAATAATGAGACAAACTTCTGGTTATCGACATCAAATAGACCTCTATCGGTTATCTTAGCGCTCGGGATAACTGGTAGAGAAAGAAATGTGATCATAAGTGTGCTCCCAGTTTCTCTAACTCCGAGCTGATTCTCAGCTCTCCTGAAGGAACGTAAGGCGGAGCTAACTACGTCGATGCGCATATTTGACATCAAGCCGGCAATAGGTAGATGAACCGAAGCGAAGAGCTGACCATTCTGAACAGCTACCAATCCTCCTTGCATACGGATCAGAGCTCTAGCCGCAAAGAGCATATCCTCAGGCCTCATACCTAACACAATGAGATTATGCGAGTCATGAGCGACTGTGGAGCCGACGGCGCCTCTTCTCAAACCCGAATTCTTAACGTAGCCAACCGTTCTACTCCCAGATCTTCCATGCCTCTCTAGCACAGCCACAATCGCAAGACCTTCGGTCTTCAACACCCCGTTTTTGACATAATGTTCCTCGATCAAAAATCTCGAAGCAAGTCCTTCAAGAGCTATTACGCGAACTTTTACTTTGCCATCTTGAATCGGAGGCTTAATGGAGAAATCGTTAACGCTTATTCGGGAGATCTTGACAGTTCTCTCCGCCTCTCTTGGAAACTTCTGAATCTTCAACTCGGTAAGCAGTTTTCCTTCTTTAGCAACCATCTCCCCATTAGCGAATACGACATCTGGAATGAATCGTTCAAGACTCCTCAGGAGGATCACGTCCGCAATCTTACCCGGCCCGATGGCACCCCTATCGTAAAGCCGTAGGCTCATAGCTGGCTTCAATGTGCTCGATTTAACCGCTTCAACAGGATCGAAGCCGCACTCAACAGCCGTTCTTACAACATCGTCAAGATGACCGTTCTCAATCAAATCATCAGGCATAACATCATCCGTACAGAACATAACATTCCGGAGGTTTGGGATCTTTCTCAACTTAGCAATGAAATCTCGGCTCAGCAACATCTTCCTGAGCTTGACAGCCATCCCTAACCTAAGCTTCTCCAGAACGCTGGTGAAATTGAAGTTCTCGTGGTCTGAATCCATCCCAGCAGCTATGTAAGCGTTCAACGCTCTCCTTGAGATGAGGCCTGCATGGCCATCTAGGATCTTGCCGAATTTTCTCCCAGTCTTTACTATCCTCGTTATTCTATCCTTCAGATCTATGACGCCTTGATAGTCCATAACCTCACCTAGCCCTATCACCCGATCCCAACTCAGCATCTCAGCCACATCGTCAGCTTTGAATTCCGCTCCCGCAGTCTCAACTCCAAGTATTGAAGGCACGCAGGTTGGCACAAGAGCATGAACTTTGAGCGGCAGGTCTCTACTCGAATCTAGCATCATCTTCACCCCTTCCATCCCTAGAACATTAGCGACTTCATGAGGATCTATCGCAACCGTCGTGGTCCCGTGAGGCAGAACCGCTTCAGCAAAACGAGGTGGAGTGACCATACTGCTCTCTATGTGAAGATGCGAGTCGACGAGACCTGGAATCGCGTACTTTCCACGTGCATTGAATCTTCGCTTCGATTTCAAACGTCGTGGACCTTCACCGATATACGCGATCCTATCTCCAAGTATTCCGATAGCAGCTTGATAAATCTCACTTGTATAAACGTTGACGAGCTGCGTGTTCTCGATTAAAAGGTCGAATGGAATTTTTCCAGCTGCTGCCTTGACAAGTTTCTCATAACTCAACTTTTCCGCCTCACTTCTTTAACAATATTTCAACTGAAAATGTCGTCGACGCAAACGCGGATAGAAATAGCAAAGGGTGTTCGAGTGCAAACCTAGGCGTCCATACGAAGCTCTTACGCTGCGGATTAATCGTTCAACTGGTCCAGCATCGGCTACCTGAAGGAGATGAGTCTGGCATGCGCAGTCGCTTGAACCGAAATGCGCAGCTGGGGAGGATGCCTCCAGTTCGCTACCTATGGATTCATTCACTTTGCATTCTATTCTTCTCTCGGTCTCGGAGTAGACGATTGCGATTGTTCGAGATAATTCATGCTCGAGAAGGTAGTCGATATGCCAGAAATTTCTCTTCGTTTTGCGCAAATGTCTGCTTACTCTACCTTCGATTGACGATACCCCGCTTCCACGCGCCGATCCTGTGTAGAGATAAATGCCCTTCAGCAGTCTGACTCGTCCAAGTGCACCGATCCTCATGTTAACAGGAGCTTTGAGTTGAATGATAACCGTGTAGATTCCTTTCAACTAGACCTGTTCCAGCATCTTTCCGATCTCAGCGGCTAGAGTCTTACCGACGCCGCGAACCTCTTCGAGTCTCTCTAATCTATAGAGCTCCTCAATATCGTCTTCGAGTCCTTCAATCGCCCAAGCAGCCTTGCGGTAGGCCCAAATCTTCTGTGGGTTCTCAAGCTCCAGCTCAAGTCTATACACTTTATCGAAGAGGGCGGCTGCAACCTCTTTGTTCTTTTTGAGCGGTGAGTCGGGAATATATCTAGGAATTCTATCTGCGACACCGTATTTCTCGCATAGAGCAGCAATCTTCTTGCCGACAGTGGCCGCATAGCGTCTAAGCCTGTCCTGACTGGAATACAGTTCATCATACTTCTCCACTAGGCTGGGAAAGTGTTCTTGAATCAGCTTCATGTATCTAGTCTTCACATAGTCGTCCAGAGTTAATCCTCCACCCGCAAGAACGTAGCGTCCACCATGTTCTGCGGTGGACTTAACGATCTCTTCGAAAGTGGCGTCGCCGTCTGTTAAGTACGGTAGAACAGGCATTAGCGCTGTTCCAGTTAGGATTCCGGCTTCATTGATCTTCTTCATAGCTCTAAGTCTACTTCTTGGAGTGGGGGCTTTCGGCTCGAAGAGTCTCATCAACTTCTCGTCTAATGTAGTTATGCTGATTGAGACGCAAGCCCAAGAACGTTTGTTAATTTCCTGCAAGATACCTAGATCTCTTAGAACTAGAGGGGATCTCTCAACTATGTGAACTGGAAAATTGAGGTCTCTAATTACCTCAAGCATCTTTCTAGACAGTTTGAATTTACCCTCAGCAGGCTGATAGTCTCCAGTCACTATTATGTCGCGAGGAACCTTCGAAAGCTCTTTTATTAGTTGTTCCGGAGCATTCGTCTTGACCTTGATTATTCTAGAGAATTCTTCAGGACCGCCCGTTTGAAGATATTTTCTAGATCGCGAGTAGCAGAACTCACATCCATGCTCGCAACCAACGTAAGGATGAGCTGAATACTTGTCCCAGAACCATCCTCCGTCAACATGCTTATGGACATTCAGAATTCTCTTAGATCTGTAGGGTCTATATTCAACTCCCATGAATCTGATGCCACTCAAATAGGGATAGCCTTACATCATACATGTAGCTTTCGAACTGAATCAGTGAGAGAATGAAAGAGTTCGCTGACGCATATGCGTTTGGGATACTCAACATAAACGGAAGAGACTTCCCGAAAGTTCTACTCGGGACCTCACCCTTCATTGGTGCAGGACAGTTCGGAGCTAAGTCCTACATGTATTATAGGCAGTTCTATGAGAACCCAAAGAACATAGCGAAGATAATCATCGATTGCGTCAAGCTGGGTTGCAATGCTGTTCAAGCAATCTGCTGTCCTCCGATTCTAACCGCTATTCAGGAAGCTGCCAGAGCTACAGATACTGAGATCTTCATAATGGGAAGCACCGGTCTAGGAGAGATCTCAAACGAGGTAGAGATAATGAAGCGGCTGAAAGCGAAGTCAATAGTGACACACGGCTCCTACACGGACAGAATCCTCAATAAGAATCCTGAGAGACTGAAGCGAACTCTACAGGAGATAAAAGATGGAATCGTTGGAATAGCTAGTCATACCCCTGGAACCATAATTGAGAAAGCGGCTGCAATTGAAGAAGTCAAATTGATCTTGGTTCCTTTCAACAAGATCGGCGTCTTCATGGATCCTTCATTTGAATCGACTGTCCGCGCTGCCGAGTCTGCAAGAAGAATCGGGAAGAAGATTATCGCTATGAAGTCGCTTGCGGCTGGGAGATTAGAGCCGGCTGTAGCGTTTCAATTCTTGAAGGATAGAGTTGATGGCGTAGCTGTCGGCTTAACAAATATGGAGGAGATAAAGGAAACATTAGAAACTGCAAGTAGCTATTTCGGTTGAAATCCTAGTCTTCTGATTTTTGAGCCTTAACCTTTATACTTAGAATAGCATTGCCGAAATTTGTTCTTGATAGCACTTTAACATGCTTGAATCCTGCTTTCTTTATCTTCCTCAGATAATCTCTTATGTCAAGCGCACCTGCAACGCATCCTGCCCAGTATCTAGGATCTCCACGAATCTCGTCAGGCAACTCTCGTTCAGTCACTATATCAGAGATAACCATTCTGCCGCCTGGCTTAAGTGCTCGATAAGCCTCCTTGAAGACCTTGTCTTTATCTGGAGCCAGATTTATGACACAATTACTGATGACGACATCGACGGAGCTTGACTCGATGGGCATATCTTCTGCGTCTCCCAACCGAAATTCAACATTCTTGAGACCTAGCTCTCTGACATTCCTCATCGCTTTTTGAATCATTTCTTTAGTAAAATCGATGCCAACGACTCTTCCCGCTGTACCGACTTTCTTCGCGGCCAGAAAGGCGTCGAGGCCTCCTCCAGACCCTATATCAAGAACGGTTTCCCCCTCCTTCAATTCTGAAAACGCCACAGGATTCCCGCATCCATCAAACGCCTCTATAGCTCCCGCCGGCAGATCCTTCAGCTCGCCATTGGAATATCCGACTGATCTAGCCAACTCAACCCCGGAAGGCGATGAAGGTAGACTGCCGCAGCAAGAGCATCTTGAGGTAGCAACCTTCGCATAGAATTTCTTTACAAACTCTTTGATCTCACTATCTTTCATCTTAACAGCTTTGCCTCCAGTATTGGATGCCCAATATAACGACCGCATTACTTAAATCTATTGGAGATAACAGTCACTTGAACCGAACATGTTCAAGAGATCAGCCGGGGTTGCGCGCGGCCCTCCTGAGTGCTGCGATATGCGAGGGCTACTCTCGTTCCTTATACTTTGGTTGCTCTCCAAGAAGGAGATGTATGGCCAGGAAATTGCCAAGGAGTTAGCGAAGAGGAAGGGAGAAATACCGAACCCGGGCACACTTTACCCCGCGCTTAGGGATTTGGAGAGGAGAGGTCTGGTTAGGTCCAGTAGACAAGAGGGAAAGAATGTTTACAAGCTGACTAAGGAAGGAAAGGTTGGCCTCAAGAAGGCGTGCTACTACTTCTGCCGGGCTTATGGAGAGATCTTTCGAGAGTACAAAGACTTGTGCGTGTAGACATATTTTTTGATAAGCTTATTGAGGGGTGCCTCTGACATCTAATAGTACCATCTTGACGTGTGAACAGTAGATGAAGGCGCTGATACTTGCGGGCGGATATGCAACGAGGCTCCGCCCCTTAAGTTGCACACGGCCTAAACTGCTCTTCCCGATAGCTGGAAGACCTATGCTTGAATGGATTATAGAGAACCTTGCGAAGGAAGGGGTGGACGAGATTATTCTTGCGGTCAACTACATGGCGGACCTGTTAAGAAAGCATTTCAAGTCAAGATTCAATGGTATAAGAATCAGATACTCGATAGATCCAACCCCCTTAGGGACAGGGGGTCCAATAAAACAAGCTCAAGGACTTCTAGGGGGCAAGGGAACGTTTCTTGCGATGAATGGCGATATACTCTCTGAAGCCCCAATAAAGTCAATGTTGAAAGCGCATAGAGAGACAGGAGCGATCGTGACGATAGCTCTCCACAAAGTTGAGGACCCGAGTAGATTCGGGGTCGCGAAGATGGCGAATCGGAAGAGGATAGAAGCTTTCATAGAGAAACCGAGGAAGAGCGACGCTCGGAGCAGTTGGATAAACGCGGGCATATACATTATGGAACCTAGAGTATTCAACTATATAGACGCTGGAAGAAAAGTCAGCGTCGAGAGAGAAGTCTTCCCAATCCTGGCGAAGAGAGAGAAGCTATACGGGTTCAAGTATTATGGCCCATGGTTCGACATAGGCAAGTTCGAGGACTATATGAATGCGAATCACAAATTTCTGGCGAGAATTTCCGGGAGAACACCTATGGTCGGCAATGGCACGAAGGTGAGCGGAAGCACACGGCTTATTCCTCCAGTGGTCATAAACAGGAAGGTCGAGATAGGTGATGACTGCGTCATCGGGCCTTATGTAGCTATAGACGATCACGTTGAGATTGAGCGTGGGAGTAGGATAGCGCGATCGATACTCTTCCAAGAATCCAAGATAGGTGAGCTCTCATCTATTGATAGCTCGATTGTGGGCGAACATGTTGTGACTGGGAGGAATGTGAAGCTGAGAGGGGGAACGATTGTCAGCGATTACGTCTCGGTTCGAGATAACATAACATTAGGCCCCAGGGTTATAATCTGTCCTTATAAAGAGGTAGATCAAAGCATCCTCAAACCGATGAGCGTCAAATAGAATGAGAGGAAACTGTTCCATGGAACGGCGCAGAATTTTTGGAACGAACGGAATTAGAGGCGTAGTCAACAAAGACTTGACAGCGAAATTCGCTTTAGAGATAGGGCAGTCGATAGGCACGATCTTCAATAGTGGTAGAATTCTGCTCGGTAGAGATGGAAGAAGTAGTGGTATGTTCCTCTCGAGTGCAGTCGCTTCCGGATTGATGGCATCAGGCTGTTCAGTCTACGATGTCGACATGATTCCAACTCCGGGCTTGCAGTACGTGACGAAAGCATGGGGGTTCGACGGAGGAGTCGTTATCACTGCAAGCCACAACCCAGCTGAATATAATGGAATAAAAGTGATGAAGGCTGATGGTATAGAGATCCCGACTGAGAAGGAGGTCAAGATTGAAGAAATCTACTATAAGAGAGGGTGGAAGGTAGCTGAATGGGAATCTATTGGAAAGATGAATGTAAAGACTGGTGCGATTCAAGATTACAAAGACGCGATCAAACTCCATGTGGATCGTGAGAAGATAGAGAAGGCTAGACTGAAGGTCGTAATCGATCCAGCCAATAGCGTAGGCGCCTTAGTGTCCCCGACTCTACTCTCAGAACTAGGCTGCAGAGTCTACACAGTGAACGCAAACATAGACGGGTCCTTCCCTGGAAGGAATCCTGAACCGACACTTAACAATCTAGGTGCTCTCTGTCAAGCCGTTAGAGCTTCAGGATCGAATCTTGGAATAGCCTACGACGGCGACGCGGATAGAGCTATCTTCGTTGATGAGAGAGGTCAACCACATTGGGGAGACAAGAGCTTCGGGATAGTGGAGAAGTTCTTCCTCAACGAGAATCCAGGTGAGAAGGTAGTTACGCCTGTCAGTTCATCGCAGATGGTTGAGGAGATAGCTGAAAGATACGGTGGAGAGGTTGTGTGGACCAAGGTCGGCAGTACAATAGTCTCTCGGAAGATGTTGGAGGTCAATGCTAAGCTCGGCGGCGAGGAGAATGGAGGAGTATTCTATGGACCGCATCTAGCTGTTAGAGATGGCGCCATGACATCTGCATTGATCGTAGAGATAGTTGCGAAGACAAGGAAGAAACTCTCGAGACTTGTCAAAGAGCTTCCTACATACCATATCTATAAAGACAAAGTCCCATGCCCAAATCAAGTTAAGCAGAGAGTTCTCGAAAGACTTCTAGAGGAAACCAAGGAGGGTCGTGTTGAGACGGTCGATGGAGTGAAGATCCGTTTCCCTGACAAGAGCTGGATCCTAATTAGACCTAGCGGGACCGAGCCGATATACAGGCTGTACAGTGAAGCGAAAACAAGAGGTAGGACCATGAATCTCATCTCGAAGTACAAATCCCTTCTGGAGCGCCTCATCAAGAATACGCTTTAAATGAGATGCTCTTTTTGGAACTTCTAGAGTATGCTGCGCTGCTTGCGACTTTTCTCATCGGTTTCACCGTCACATATCTATTGACGCCTATCATCGCCAGTAGAATGGCTCGTTCAGGGATAGTCGGCATCGATGTACACAAGCTCGATAAACGAAAAGTCCCTGAGATGGGAGGCCTTTCTATAGTAGTTGGATTAATTGTCTCTACAATCGTGTCGATGGTAATCTTCCCTGAGCAGGTTATGAAGTTCCTAGCCTTTCTACTAACCGTACTGATCGCAGGATTTGTTGGAGTGAATGACGACATCAAGCCTTTGAATCCTAAACTCAAACCTCTCTTAACTGCAGCCGCCTCGATCCCAATACTCTTATTAGGAGTCTTCTACCCGCGTCCGAGTCTACCATTCATTGGGAAGACTCGTCTGACGATGGTCTACCCTCTCGTCATACCGTTCGCTGTAGCTGTTCCAGCAAACGCTGTGAATATGATGAATCCTTTCAATGGCGTCATGACTGGAACTTGCAGTATAATCTCTTTGGCTCTCGCGATCAGCATGATCGTGGCGGGCAGAACTGGAGAAGCTATTTTATCCGTAGCTTTACTCGGATGCCTATTGGCTTTTCACAGATTCAACAAGTATCCAGCTAGAGTATTCTCAGGCGATACGGGTGATCTTTCGGTTGGAGCAGCTTTAGGCGCATTGGCGATAATAGGGCAGGTCGAAGTGGCCGCTCTGGTAGCTATGATCCCCCATATAATAAATGCATTCTATCTCCTCTCTACCCTAGGCGGCTTATACGAGAGGAGGCAGATATCGAATAGACCTACAAGAGTTCTCTCCGACGGCAGGATAGAAGCTACGGACGATAGACGAGCTCCTGTAACTCTAGCGAGAATGATCTTGGCTCAAAGCCCTCTAAGAGAACCTGAAGTAGTTTCTATAATGATCGCTTTGACGGCTGTCGCTTCAGCTTTCGCAGTATTCACTCAACTTCTAATTCCTAGGTGAAATCTGTTGAACAGAGTCCTTTCTCTAATCGCGATAGTGATATTCGTCTGGTTGTCCTTAATGCTCGGCCTTTTCATAATAGTCAAGTATATCTTAGAACTCTCGATTCCACTTTCAGGTGTCGTCGGCGGTGTAGCGACTGGGATAATAAGAGTTGTAGCCGCTTTTTCAATCGCGATGTTCTGGCTGGTTCTTTGGAAGAAGATGGCTGAATTCTACTTCTGGAAGAATGTGCGTAAAACTAGTTGAAATGCTTCAACTCGCGTAAGATGACTTCTATCGGGTCCTCCATCCTTTCCACAAAGCCTTTAGCTTTATCTCGAATACGCCGACGATACGTTTCGTCCTCAAGCATCATCATAGCTCCTCTAGCAATCCTAACGGCGTCTGTCTCTCTAACGACAAGGCCTGACGAAATTAGGTATTCTTCAATTATGGTCGGCTTATCTGGAAAGCATGAGATTGACGGTATTCCAAGCATCGCGGCTTCTGCTGTCATAGTTCCTCCCCCTCCGATGAAGACTGAGCTGAATGAAAGTAGGTTCAGCCCATTCACTAGAGTCTTCGGGATGACTATATCATGCTTGAATTCTCTTCTCAAGATCTCCGCTTGGTAGCTGTATCTCGGCAACGCGACTATGTCTGCTTCAAGCATATTCCTGAGCATCTCGCGGATCGCTCCAACTGTATTCAATAGCTTCCTCCGCTTCTTCGCTAGAAGATAAGCAGCAGAGGATTCTTCGAGTCGAACCGTTACTATCTTCCTTCGCGACTTTATTCCATCTCGAATCAGGATGCGTCTGTCCGGTCTGAAATTCCGAAGCCATACGATAGGGTCCAAGGCATCGTACTGAACTATTCTGCCAGCAGATATCCCGTAACCGAGCCATTCCTTCTTCGGGATCACAGCCGGCGTGAAGAGCCTCTCTGAAAGCGGAATTGTAAGTCTCGATACCGCCTCCGCATGCGGTGAGTCGCTTATACAGAGATGTGGAATCCCTAGGCCGAAAGCAACTCTAGCGGCTTCCGGAGAAGAAAAGGATAGCGCCAAGTCCGGGTTGCGTCGACCTATAAATCTAGCAAGTTTAGCTATCCTCTCTCCACTTGCTAAAAGCTTCTCTTCTATTCTTGCTCCACCATGCTTCCCGATGATGTAGGCCTTAAGCCCTTTTGCTTCCAGAAGTTGATTGACTTCACGGTACAGTCTCGTTGTCAAGATAGGCGTATGGCCTTGCTTGGTTAGCCTCTTCGATAAGACGTTGAAAAAGCTTCCCTGCTTCGGGGTTAGGATGTCTATCCAGATTAGCTTGCCCATCCCCTATTTCTCTCTCGATTTCGCTCGGCGACAGACACGAACTGAAACGATTATACTTTGTTGTTCTTATGTGCGGAAAGTCAAACAATTGTTTAAGGATGTGTTTGTCTTATTAAATCGTTGCGTGTCAAATGATTCTTGGAGTTATGTTCTCTCGCAAGTGTTTTTGATCGGTTGAGGATACGTGGTCCTCGTATGATCCTGTTAGTCGACAAGGGCTACGATAGACTAATTCGGAATCTGCCTGCTTGGCTATACAGCAGAGTAGACTTTCAAAATACTCTCGGCTTACGGCGAAGAAGACAGGTGAAAATGATACGGTGTAGAATCCTAGACTTCTCGGATAGGTATCTCAAAGTAAGATTAAATCCTCCATTTGCACCTCTACATCGTGAGGGAGAGAACTTATGGTGAAGAAGATTCTCATGCTGGTAGGAGACTTCGTAGAAGACTACGAGGTCATGGTTCCTTTTCAGGCCTTGCAGATGGTAGGGCTTAAAGTTGACGCAGTCTGCCCCGGCAAGAAAGCGGGCGAGAAAGTGCGCACTGCTATCCACGATTTTGAGGGCGATCAGACCTACACTGAGAAGCTGGGCCACAACTTCACACTGAACGCCACGTTCGATAACATCAAACCCGAAGACTATGATGCCCTAGTCATTTCAGGCGGAAGAGCGCCTGAGTATATTCGCTTGAATCAAAAGATCCTAGACATCGTGCGTTATTTCTCTAGGGAGAATAAGCCGATCGCTG
>Ga0315306_10000467_pt1 | contig 19390 bp, 17 predicted proteins | sample TDP1_MG_FD_203803 | JGI IMG/M metagenome (GOLD analysis project Ga0315306, IMG submission 203803) | Freshwater sediment microbial communities from Lake Towuti, South Sulawesi, Indonesia - TDP1 | ecosystem: Environmental > Aquatic > Freshwater > Lake > Sediment | place: Indonesia: South Sulawesi... | reverse complement strand
CGCTTGTCAGCGAGCGTCACTCTTGTCCTCGCTGAGGGCTGAATGTCAAGTCCCTTCGCGAGATCGGGCGGCACTATGGTGTAGAAGGCTCCAGTGTCGGCCAAAAACTCAACCTCCCTAGTGACGGTCCTTTGGGCACTACCCAACGTAGCCTTGACCTTGACGTATCCCATAGTTCGCACCAAAGTTAACATGCGTACACCCACCTATATACGTTTATAATGCTGTATGATCTTCATGGACCGGGCTGGAACCACGATCTACGATGCTTTTGGATGGGTTATTTGATAATTTTATTTTCGGTCTATTGCAAAAATGGGGGATAACTTTTTTGGCGAACAGCTTTGTGCCCTCTAGGCGTGGGAAGTCCAAGAATCTTAAGATGAAGTGTTCGACACCTATGTCGGTGAAGGCCTTGATCTGGTCTTTTACCCTCTCCGGGGTTCCGATGAAGTAGGCCTCATTCTCTTTCGCCTTGAAGGGGCTTCTCTTGGCTATTTCCTGAGCCTTCTCCCCTGTTTCCGCGATGGCTACCATGTCGCCTAGGGTCTTGCTTATCTCTCCGGGCTCCCTGCCTTCTCTGGAGCAATGATCCCTGAGGATGTCCAGTTTATGTTTGTAGGTTTCTAGGGTGACGTTAGGGAGGTTCCACCAGTCCGCGTGGCGCGCTACCACCCTCAGGGTCAGCCTTTCCCCTTCACCCCCGATCATTATGGGAGGAGGCGGAACGGGTTTTGGATTGCAGTAGGCGTTCTTTATTCTGAAGTATTTGCCTTGGAAGCTGGTCGCCTCTTCTGCCCACATTCTTCTGATAATCTGCACCCCCTCCTCCAGTTGCCTGATTCTGACCGCGGCAGATGGGAGCTCGTAGCCATAGGCGACGTACTCGTCCTCCTTCCATCCAGCACCTATACCCAGGATGAATCTGCCCTCGGTCAACGCGTTCAAGGTTGCCCCCATCTTGGCTAGGAGCGCAGGGTTCCGATAAGAGTTGCACAAGACGATGCTTCCAAAGTCCAATTTCTTGAAGACTCCTGAGAGATAGCTGATGGTCGTGAAACACTCTAGGGTGTCTGTTGCTCTGCTCTGGAACTCTGCCCACGGGACGAAGTGGTCATCGATCCAAGCCGAATCGAAGTCCCCCTCCAGTTCTCGTAGGAACCGTATGACCTGGCCAACAAACTCTGATCCTCTGCTGCCGTCAACGGGAAAGCTGGGGATCCTCAACCCAAATTTTACACGGAACATTCTTCATCCTCCAAACCATAGTACGTTTTTTGCCTTTAGAACTATTTGCAGGTCTTGTTACTGGGACGCTTGGTTAAGTTTGAGATAAGGCTAGATGGTTACTACGAATTCTGGCCAGATTTAAACAGGCGACCTGTATCAGGTCCCTATGGTGCTAAAAATGCCTCGCCCTTCCTAAGCTGTTTCGTTACTGGATGAACCTCTAGGCCTAGTCCTTCTAATGTGTAGACGCCGAAAAACCTCTGAGTCACCCTCCTCGGCAAACACAACAATTGAAGTTGCGCTTTCCCTTCGAGTAGTCTACCATCAGTTGTCTCGAACTTCCTGATGGCCTTCGGTTATTACTTAAGTCCAGTCCACGGCAGACTCTGAGAATACGTTTTCTATGACAATTCACATTGGGGCTTAAATTATGAAGTATTTAGGGCAGAGTTCTGCTTTCTCGACCCAAAAGGATACACGCAAGTCCTTGACCCCCGGTATTTTCGCTATATTGGTGCCTATCGTAATCAAATGTTCGAAATCTCTGGCTACGCCGATAGCCAATAGGTCATGGTCTCCCACAGTCTTTGTGGCTAAGATTATGTCTCGCATTTGGATCAACTTTTCCAGGATCAGTGACGATTCAGGGGGAGTAGCCTCGGTTGCTAAGATGTGTGTCGGTGAGGCGTCTATCATGAATGCGGCCATGCCATGGTAGCCAATCTTTCTCGGATTGATTACTACAGTGGATCCTCGGATTACACCCTTTTCTTGCAGCGTTTTGCATCTATTTATTATAGTATCTGGCGAGACTCCAAGTTCCCTTGCAATTTTCCTGAAAGATATGCGAGCATCCTCTGTTAATTTTTTAATTATGAACAAGTCAGTTTCGTCCATCTTTATCACTCACCGCGGAGATGCTCAAATTCGAAATTCTCTGGGCACAGCAATATGTCATCAACCCAGATGCTAGTCGTGACTTCTCTGACCATAGGATGCCCCTTTATCAAATCTTTCACTTGGCTCAAACGACCAACATTCCTAAGAACGGCGATGCAAAATATGTCATGTCTACCCATAGATGTAACGCAGAAGACTATCTCAGGCATCCTTTCGATCAGTTCAACAACCTCCCTTAAGTGTGGATAGCTAACGTCAATACCTAAGCTTGCAACGCAATCATAGCCGAAGCTTTTCGGGTTCAACAGTATTGTCGTGCCTCTAATAATGCCAGTTCTCTTCATTCTTCTGAACCGCTTGCTTATTGTGTCTGTGGATACACCGCAATCCCTTGCTATGTCCGCAAAATTGGCCCGTGCATCTTTTTGTAGAGCCCTGATCATGCTAACGTCAATCTCATCAATTTTGATCTTAGGTGGCATATAGTATCCCATTTGGCCGAGAATGATATCTGTTATGACTCTATAATTTATGCTATTTTGATTTAAAAATCTTACGATGTCGTTTTTCTCCAATTTACTCCCAAAATCCTTACTAACATTATCAGACATATCATTTAATAATTAATACAATGTTCGATTATTAGATTCCTTTACCAGACAATTTATAAAGGATCGGTTTAATATCCTCTATTAAGAGGTGAGTGTGTTGAAGTGTGAGTATCCTGAATGCAACGAAAAAGGAGAAAAGACGTTTTTTGACTTGAATTTGTGCGAAAAACATAGACACTTAATGCAATTTGTAGTTAAGTTGTTCGGGAATTTTTCCTCCCAAATAGAAGAGTCTTAGCAGAGAAAGGCGGTTACGTGAAAGCCCTATTATTAACTGAAAAAGACATCCATCAGCTTCTATCTATAGATGAGGTTATAGAGGCCGTTGAATCGGCGTTCAAGGAGAAGGGCCTAAGCCGGGTGCAGTTGCCACCGAAACCATACTTATTTTATAGCAAATACAATGGCGACCTGAGGGTCATGCCATCGTACCTTGAGGAATTCGACATCTCCGCCGTAAAAATTGTCAACGTTCACCCAAACAACCCAGTAAAGTACAAGCTTCCCTCGGTTATGGCAACGGTAATCCTAGTGGATCCCAAAAATGGCGAACCTCTAGCCATAATGGGAGGTACTTGGATCACCGCGATGAGGACGGGCGCTGCTGGGGGTGTAGCTGCAAAATATCTAGCTAGAGCGGGTTCAAAAGTCATAGGGATGGTTGGAGCCGGAGTACAGGCTAGAACCCAATTGATGGCTTTGAAAGAGGTTTTAAAGAAAATAGAAGAGGTTAGGGTCACAGATATAATAAAAGCCTCAAGAGAAAAATATGCTGAGGAGATGTCTGAAAAACTGGGGCTTAACGTTAGGGCTGTTAACAACGTTAAAGAGACTGTTAGAGGAGCAGATGTTGCAGTAACAGTCACCCCGACCCGAGTACCGATCGTAAAGAGCGAGTGGATTGGGCCGGGCACCCACATAAATGCCATTGGAGCAGACGCTCCGGGTAAGGAGGAGCTTGACCCAGAACTCCTGAAGAGAGCCAAGATCGTGATTGATGACTGGGAACAAGCGTCCCACAGTGGCGAGATCAACGTTCCATTAGCTGAGGGTATCATAACAAAGGAAAATATCTGGGGAGAGATAGGTGAGATTGTAGCAGGCTTAAAGCCAGGTAGAGCTTCTTTTGACGAAATAACTGTTTTCGACTCAACCGGATTAGCAATACAGGACGCTGTTACAGCGAATCTTGCTTACAAAAAGGCTTTAGCGAAAAGCATCAGAGCTTACATAGACTTAGGTTACACATGATCGATTTGATTTAGCCTCGATTGCTAGATGTGTCGAGTATACGTGAAGTTTCGATCTTTTCCGACGATATAAGTTAATTATTAATTATTTATCGGCAATGTCGATGGTTTTCGACTCTAAGCAAACAAAAGATATAAATAGATTCCAATATTCTTAAATTGTGGGATGTTGCTTGGAAATAATAGACATCATTAAGGAGATTGAACGCAGAAAGAATACAGGAGATTTGAGTAAGAAGAGAGTTGCTTGTGCTCAATGTGGAAGCACGTGGATTGAGCTGGTTGGGTTGATTGTCGGACACAAAGAAGGATCCGAGGACCTGTGCCTTCGTATCGGTATGGAATCAGAAATTTGTCAAACGTGTAGGTTTCGACCTTTAGAATGTCAAGAGTGTGGCTCAAAAGATGTATATGAAATAAGGTTTGCCGAGGAGATTTCTGAAGAGGTTCCACTTATTTTCAGGGGCATAAAGAAAGTTAGCAGAGGCTCTAACATCGAACGCAGGTAAACCGCCACTATTGAAGCACCTTGAGGTTGAGACTTTGCGCTCTTCAGTTGGTAAGAGTGAAACGATTCCGAAGGGATTTCTGGGAAAATTGTTGGATGAACAGAAGCTAAAGTATTGCTTTGAATGTGGCGCTTGCACCGCGAGTTGCCCTGTTGCGGAAGTTCTCCCGAAATACTACAATCCCAGAAGTCTTATTGAAAAGATCTTTTTTTACCCCGAGAGGGTCTTGATGGAGGACGAGTTGTGGCTCTGCGCATGGTGCTATCGATGTTACGAAAGATGCCCACAAGGAGTGAAGTTACCTGAGATTTTTGCATCAATAAAAGGCCTTGCCACGGAACGCGGCATTTTTCAAGGTTTTAGAGAAGCTGTGGAGCTAATTAAGAAAGAAGTTCCTCTCCCCGCGGTTTGTAGTCAAGTCTGTTTTCATTTTGAGCGCGGCAATTTAGATGAGTCGCTTGTTACAAACACATTAAAGAGTTTCGTCGAGGACTACGGGCTGAAGAAGAGGGAGGTGTTAGTACCAAAGGCGCGTGAGGAAAAAATAGCAATAATTGGTTCTGGTCCCGCTGGACTTACTGCTGCATATGAATTGATTAAGAAAGGATATATGGTCACGATTTTTGAAGCGCTGTCTGAGCCCGGCGGAATGTTAAGAGTTGGCATACCCAGCCATAGACTATCCAAAGATTTTCTGGACGCAGAAATTGCTTATCTACAACATCAAGGAGTGGAGATCAGAACCGCTACATCGATCGGCAAAGATTTGACGATAGATGATCTCGCGCAAGAAGACTACAAAGCTATATTTATCGCTACTGGGGCCCACAAAAGCCGAAAGCTTCACATTGAGGGTGAAGGATTAAGCGGCGTCTTTCATGCCCTAGATCTTTTAGGAAAAATAAACCAGGGCAAGAAGATTAAACTGGGAAATAGAGTTGGAGTAATAGGCGGTGGCAACGTCGCAGTAGACGCTGCGAGAATCGCCCTCCGACTTGGATCTAAAAGGGTAGCCATTCTATACCGAAGATCAAGGGAAGAGATGCCGGCAAATCCTTGGGAAGTTAAAGAGGCAGAGAAAGAGGGCGTGGAAATTCAGTTTTTATTGGCGCCAAAGAGGGTTTTGGGTGAAGACAAAGTCGCCGGGATAGAGTGTATTCGGATGACTTTAGGGGAACCTGACGAGACTGGAAGGAGGCGCCCGATACCAATTGAAGGGTCTGAATTCATTCTGGAGTTGGATAACGTGATACTTGCCGTTGGAGAATCGTCAGATCTGTCTTTTCTGCCTAAGGAAATTGAGGTGACTAAGAACGATACAATCGTGTGCAGTCCAGTCACTTTGGAAACAAGTTTGCCTGCCGTATTTGCTGGTGGAGACGCAGTTACCGGACCTGCGACGGTGATTGAGGCGATCGCCGCTGGTAAAAAGGCTGCTCTCTACATTGACCGCTACATAAGGGGGTGAACATATTGAGTGAAAAACCTTCGGTGCTTGTTATTGGCGGCGGGATAGCCGGTATTCAAGCTTCTTTGGATCTTTCCAGTCAAGGATTCATGGTGTATCTTGTGGAGAAGTCTCCCAGCATTGGAGGAAGGATGGCCCAACTTGATAAGACCTTCCCCACGATGGATTGTTCGATCTGCATACTCGCACCGAAAATGATTGAGTGTTTCCGTAATCCAAACATTAAGTTGCTCACCTACTCTGAGGTCAAAGAGGTCAGGGGCTCAGCAGGTAACTTTAGAGTCAAAATCTTGAAGAAGCCCAGATTCGTCATTGAAACTAAGTGCACAGGCTGTGGCATCTGCTCTGAAAAATGCCCTATCAAGGTTTCCAACGAGTTCGAAATGAACTTAGGACTGAGAAAGGCCATATACATGCCTTTTCCACAGGCTGTGCCTCGAGTTGCAACTATCGATAAAGACAATTGTCTTCTATTCCAGAAAGGCGTGTGTAAGATATGCCAAAAGCTTTGCCAAGCGGGAGCTATAGATTTTGATCAACGACCAGAAGAAATCGTTCTAAGCGTGTCCGCCATAATCGTTGCCACAGGCTTCAACCCCTTTGATCCGTCTACAATCAACGAATACGGTTACAAACGTTATAAGAACGTCGTAACCTCTTTGGAATTTGAACGTTTGGTTAATGCATCAGGTCCAACGAATGGGGAGCTCTTAAGACTATCTGACAACAAACCCCCGTATAGAACAGCCTTCGTCCAATGCGTCGGCTCCAGAAGTCAGAAAGGCTTTCCTTACTGCTCCAATGCATGTTGTATGTACGCCACAAAAGAAGCAATATTGATAAAGGAACATGAACCCAAATCCGAAGTTTACATTTTCTACATCGACCTGAAGGTCTTCGGAAAAGGTTTTCAGGAATTTGTCAACAGGGCCATGAATGATTGGAGCGTAAACTACATTAGAGGTCGACCAAGCGAAATCAAGGAAGATCCGAAGACTGGGGACCTCGTGATCTGGTATGAAGACCCGACCGATAGAAAAGTAAAAACGATGCTAGTGAATCTGGTGGTGCTCTGCACGGCCTTAGTTCCAAGGCCAGACAACAAGGAACTTGCTAAAATCCTGAGAGTGAAACTTGACGAATACGGTTTCTTCAAAGCTAAGGACCCATTACGTGCACCTGTTGACACGACTGTTCCTGGCATTTTCGTGTGTGGGTACTGCCAAGGTCCAAAGGACATTTCTGAATCAGTGGCGCAAGCGAGTGGAGCGGCAGGTAGGGTTGCGGAAGTAATCATGCTCACGGCCACTAAGGAGGCTATTGTTTGATGGAAATGATTAATGAAGAGACTCCAAGAATCGGTGTCTTTGTGTGTCATTGCGGAATCAACATTGGAGGAGTGGTGAACGTCCCGGAAGTGGTGGGATACGCCAAAAGTTTACCAAACGTCGTCTGTGCTGAGGAAAACCTTTACACGTGCTCTTCAGAAGGATTAACAAAGATTAAGGAAGCCATACAAAAATACTACCTTAACAGGGTTGTTGTCGCTTCCTGCACTCCCAGAACCCATGAGCCGCTATTCAGAGTCACATGCGAAGAGGCGGGCCTAAACAAATACCTCTTTCAAATGGCGAATATTCGTGAACATTGCTCATGGGTTCACGCGCATGAACGCGAGAAAGCAACTGAAAAGGCCAAAGACATCGTTAGAATGGCCGTAGCAAAATCCCGTTTACTTGAAGCACAAGAAGAACCGGAAATAGAAGTAGAGCCCTCTGTTCTGGTTATCGGCGGAGGCATCGCAGGGATGACAGCCGCTCTATGCTTGGCTAATCGAGGTTTTAAGGCCTTCGTTGCTGAAAAAGAACCCGAGATAGGCGGTATGTTACGACGATTACACAAGTTATATCCCACTGGCGAGGAAGCCAGCGAGGTTCTAAAGGATATTATTAACAACGTAAAGGCTCACCGGAATGTCCAAGTGTTCACATCTGCGACCGTAAAGGATGTAAAGGGATTCATAGGGAACTACAACGTTTCTATCGAAGTTAAGGGGAAAGGCAATGTTAACGTTAAGGCTGGCACAATAATTGTTGCTACTGGAGCGGATTATTTCGAGCCCATTGGAATGTATGGGTACAAGGAATATGAAAACGTAATCACGCAGCTTCAACTGGAACAGCGTCTTAAGTCTGGGGAGTTGAAAAAGCCAGAAAAGGTTGTCATGATTCAATGCGTTGGAGCCAGGGAGGATGAGGGTAGGACGTATTGTTCGAGGATTTGTTGCACGGTTGCTCTCAAAAACGCCATGTTCATCAAAGAGGTATATCCGGAAACCGACGTTTATATTCTCTTCCGTGATCTCCAAACCTATGGTAAAGAATACGAAGAATACCGCTGGAAAGCGCGAGAGAAGGGCATCAAGTTTATCAAATACATTTCAGAAAGACCTCCGAACGTCACTTCAGAGGCAAAGGAAAAACTCACGGTCAGCGTCTATCACACTCTCTTAGGCGAAGAAGTCAAGATTGGTTGCGACTTAGTTGTACTATCAACTCCTTTGATTCAACGTGGAGACGGAAAAGAGCTATCCCGCACACTCAAGGTGCCACTGGGACCCGACGATTTCTTCTTTGAAGCTCACGTTAAGTTGAGACCAGTAGACTTTGCAACCGACGGAATATATGTATGCGGAACCGCTCAAGGCCCCAAAGATGTAGCTGAAAGCATTGCCCAAGCATATGCTGCCGCTTCGAGAGCAGCTATCCCCATGGCCTCGAAAAAGATGCGAACGGAGGCGATAATGGCAGTAGTTGACTCAACGAGATGTGGAGGATGTGGAGAGTGTGAAACCGTTTGTCCTTATGGCGCCATACAACTCGCTACAGTTAACGAACATCAAATTGTATCAAAAGTTAACCCAATCCTCTGCAAGGGGTGTGGTGTATGCGCCGTTACTTGTCCAACACATGCCATTGAAATGCAAAACTTTACCGATGATCAATTGACCGCCCAGATCAGTGAGGCTCTTGCGATTACAACACCCAGCGAGGAGCCGATAATTGTTGGGTTCTGTTGCAATTGGTGCTCTTATGCGGGAGCTGACATGGCTGGAGTAAGCAGATACCAATATCCGCCTAACATTAGGATCATTCAAGTCATGTGCTCTGGCAGAGTTGACCCCATGCACATTCTTTGGGCTTTTCTCAAGGGAGCAGATGGGGTGTTTGTGAGTGGTTGCCATATAGGTGACTGTCACTATGTCTCGGGCAACAAGCATGCTGAACAGAGAGTGGAAAGATTGAGAGAAATGATCGAAAGTGCAGGCTTTGATTCCAAAAGGTTACGACTTGAATGGGTTTCAGCAAGTGAAGGAAAAAGATTTGCCGACTTGGTCACGGAGTTTACTTCACAAATCAAAGCCCTGGGTCCAAATCCGATCAAACTGGTTGCTAACCCGCGATCAAGAATTGGAGGGAGCTGAATGTCGGAGAGGCTCAAAAGGGAAGTCTGGGATCTGGAGAGATGCGCTGGGTGCGGGATGTGCACAGCCTCATGCTTCAAGGGCGTACTAAACTTTCTGGATGGAAAAGAACATCCATCGCTGGAAAGGAAACGAAAGATTTTAGGTTTGTCCGAAAGCGAACTCGACCCTTGCCATCTTTGCAAAGCCCCCTGCGTAGAAAGTTGCCCTCGGCTTGTAACATGGGAAAACGGAAATATTGAAAGCATTTTATCCGGGAGATCAAAGACACCATTAGAGTCAGGGCAACCATTCGACATAGCGGTAAGTCTTCTCTGCGCCGCATTTGAAAGCGGGCTCATCGATCGCGCGCTCTTAATCGGTGTGGATAAATGGACTTTTAAGCCGACTCCAAGATTCGTATACACGCCAAAAGAATTAACGGAGTCTATGTTAAACCCGTATGTTTGGGCCCCACTTCTCAAACCATTGAGTGTTGTCCGTTCACGAAAAGTAGCAGTTGTTGGGACTCCTTGCGTGGCCCAGGCAGTTAAGAGAACGATGGATTCATCTACGAGCGAGCTCGAAAACTTTAGAGAATCAATACGTTTAGTCATCGGAATGTTCTGTTCCGGTATTTTCCCCAATGATTTTGTGGCAGAAAAAATAATAAAGGACATGCGTATCCCAGCATGGAAGATTAGAAGAATAGATGTGAACCATAAGAATGGAAAAATACTCGTTACACTTCATGATGGTTCCAGTAAAGAAATTTCCTTAACAGAGGCTCAAAAGTTCACTCCACACGGATGCGCAAGTTGCAGTGATTTTTCAGCCGAATGGGCTGACATATCGATAGGGACAGTAGGATCAGACAACGGATACAGCACCATAATAGTAAGAAGCCCTGTAGGAAAGGAATGTTTGCTCAACGCTCAAGAAAGAGGATTCGTAGAGACAACATCTAAAGTTGACACGGAGGAATTGGACGGTTTCATAGAGAGCAAGAAGAAGAGAAAAAAGGCCCAAGAAGTGGATTCCCTTCTTCTAAATATGTTAGATGCTTTACACGAGCCTGAGAAAATACCTGCAGTAGAGAAGGAGTTCTCCAATAAGTTTTTGAAAAAGACCGTTAAACGATGAGGTGCCCAAATTGGAGTACAAAATTGATGCAGAAAATAAGGACTTAAGAACAGTCAATGAAGAGGTCAGGAAAGCCGTAGAGCGCGGAGATTCAGTTCTCATCGAAAATGCCGAAGGCTTGCACGGTCTTGCGGCTGGACTGAAAAAAGGAACGATTATAGTTAATGGGGATGCTGGGGATTATGTCGCTGCGTTAAATGATGGAGCTACCATCGTTATAAATGGCTGCGCTGGAAAGTTTGTCGCTGATAATATGACGGCTGGTAAAGTTATAACCGTAGGCGATGCTGGGTACGGAGCCGGCGAGTACTGCTATGGCGGAACACTGGTCATCAAGGGTAACGCGGGAGATTTTTTGGGAGCACTGAACAAGGGAGCGACAATAATTGTAACAGGAGACGCTGAGGATGACATTGGAACATACATGGTCGGAGGCGACATAATAATCATTGGGGACTGTGGAAAAAACTTGGGTAACTATTTTCTTCGAGGCAACATCTACGTGAGCGGAAAATGGTTGAGTTTAGGCCACAATACTAAGGAAGAACCGGTGACGAGCGAGGATGTGAGGAAGCTCACAAGACATTTCAAAGAAAATGACGTTAATGTTGACCCTAATCGCTTCAGGAAAATTGTTCCGGTGTCAATAAAACCGTTCTATTAGGAGAATGAGAGAATGCCAATAATAGGCGCATACTGGGTTTATCACGAACGAGGACGCTGTTTGAGTTGGAAACAGCCCGGAAAGTGCGGCGCGTGTATGGACACTTGCCCTAACACGATTTTTGCCAGAGATAAGGACGGGCGAATTTACGTAGTCAACGAGTTGGCTTGTGTGGGTTGCAGAATATGCATGGACAACTGCCCCTATGATGCGATTAATGTACGTTCGGCGAATCCTGAAGATTTTACCAGAGGGCTCTGGAACCTTCAAACAATAGAAGAAATCCATTACAAAGCTAAAACGGGAAAATACTTTGTAAGGGGGTTCGGGACAGCGGGTCCGATACCTCACTTCGACAACCTACTCGTCGTACCCGCTCAGCTGGCTTCACCTGTTCCTCGAGACAAATACCGAGAAGAATGTAATATGGAAGTTGTGATCGGAGAGGGTCGCGTGGATAAACCTCTCAAACTCAGCATGCCGATTATGTTTGCTGCAATGTCCTACGGGGCTGTGTCAAAAGAGTGTAAAATGGCTTTGGCCATTGCTGCAGCAAGAATGGGAACCGCTACAGACACTGGTGAAGGAGGTACATTCCCAGAAGAATACTATCTTGCGCATGGCTACAGAAACGAAGAAGAACTTAAGAGAGGCATAAAAAGGTACGAGCCGGGTGGATACCTAATCGTTCAATGGGCAAGCGGAAGATGGGGGGTTTCTGCAGATTATTTGAGAAAATGCGATGCGATAGAAATAAAAATTGGTCAGGGAGCCAAACCTGGGATGGGCGGACATCTTCTGGGCGAAAAGGTTACAGAAGAAATTGCCAAAACACGCGGCATTCCAGTGGGCACTGACTGTCTTTCTCCTTGCAGGTTTTATGACGTATATGACGTTAAAGAAGATTTAGGCAAACAAGTTGAGCTCCTCCGTGACGTCGCTGGATACAAGAAACCTATCATTTTGAAGCTGGGTCCGGGGCGAATTTATGATGATGTGCTCTTGGCTGCCAAAGCTGGAGTCGATGCGATTGCTATAGACGGAATGCAGGGTGGAACAGGCGCAGCTCCAGAAGCGGCATCGCAAGGTGCAGGTATCCCAACCATAGGATGTTTCTTGCCAGCAGTTAATGCCCTCAAGGACTTAGGTCTCTATAGAAAGGTGAAGCTCATTCTCCTGGGCGGAATCCGCAATGGAAGGGATGTTGTAAAAGCTCTGGCACTGGGCGCAGACTGTGTAGCAATAGCTTCCGCTGCACAAGTTGCCATGGGATGCCGCGTATGCATGGCTTGCCACAAAGGTAAGTGCCAATATGGAATAGCTACGCAGGATCCCAAACTGCGAGCGAGGCTCAAGCCCGAAGAGGCTTCACTGCAGTTAGTCAACTTCCTCAAAGCTACAATCGAAGAAATCAAGATTCTCACAATGCTCGCCGGTCACGATGACATACGCCAACTTTCCGTGGATGACCTGCGGGCTTTGGATGTGAATACCGCCGCCATGACAGGCGTCAAACTTGCCGGAATGGAAGGTTATTTCCCTTTGGAGAGTAAGCGATCAGTAACCCAACTTGACCTCTGAACTAAAGAATAAATGAGTGGGGTTTTTCGGGAGATATCTGCGTATCGTCGAAGTTTCAAATTCCATCCCCAGCTCCACGGACGAATCCAGAGCTTACTTCATGAAAAGAGGGAGCTCTGTTTCGGCTAAAAAGTCTGGGAATAAGTCCATTCGGATTCAAAAACCTACCAATAAACCACCTATAACAGATGTCAATTCTCAGCGCATCATTCTGCTGCAGGAGCATCGAAACGGCGGGTTCGTGGCCGCAGATGGCTGAAACAATTTTGATCCTTCATATATTGGGGCTATAGAGGGGTCTGTATATAGAGGTCCAAAGAACCATTGATAGCCTATTTTTAGCACTGTTTTTCACCTACCCCCTCCCCCTACGTTTTTCCGCTACGACGGACTCTGCCCTGACTCCTCAAGACCAGCAACCAACGGCCTCGAACAGCCTTTGTTTTGTCCTCAACTCTTCCGCGATTGCTCAATTTTGTTGGCAACCCGCATAGACCTATCCCCCTATAGTTTTCAACATACCTCGCCTAATAGAACCCAAATACGTCTGAGAAGGGGTCCTTAGCACGTGCTTCGCAGAAGGGTCATCCAGGGTTATCAGAGGCTCTCAGGCTTTCACTACCGGGACAGCAGAAGGTACGCTGTCCAGGAGGTTTTTGTCCTCCTTGACCAGGTGGTTGATGTTTGAAAAACTGATCAGTACGCGCATCGACCCACAAATATACCAAACAGCGCGTGAAATGGGCGTAAACATCAGCAAGACTTGCAAAAACTCTGATGACATCATTATCGCAAGGTTAACTAAGGTTGTAAACGAAAGCGAGGTTTATGATTAGATGAGAAGGGTCAAGATCGAAATTCCACAGTACAGAGCTTTCATAGATTTTATGGCTGTTACAGGCCTAAGATACGAAGAGGCGGTTAACGCTTGGAATCTAATAATTGAGTTAACACGACAAGGTAAACTTAGCGATTATTACGTGGAAAATCGGCAAGTCTTAGAACACTTTCGATTCCGAGAGATATTCATCCGAAAAAGCAAGAAAGCTTTCATAAGCTTCGCTTCTAAAGACATAGATGAACAATTATAAGGATTGAAATAAACACATAATTGATTACAGAGAGAGTTTGCATTCGGACTACTTGCATTTCTTTAAAAGGCAAGTGAAAATTGTCGTCTCAGCTTCTTCACTATATCGCCAGCTTAGAAATCCGTTAACTATCCCTTTTAGGGATACTATAAGAACAGGAGGGATAACTATCTATCTTCCAGACCATCAAAGAATGCTTTCAGGATGGCATAAACTTCCCCTTGGATTCGCTCCCGTAGCCGCTCATCTTCTGGTGCAAGAAAATAAGCAGCTTGAAACGGGCCTTCGGACCTCACGCTTCTAAACTTGTCTCTGATCTCTTCCAAAGCCTCAGCAATAACTGATTCGCCAAGAAAACTACGCACTTTCTCCGCTATCTTCTTCGGTCCACCTCTATAATATCTCAAAACAAAGTAAATGTCGTAAGCGTCTTTCTCCTTATACCGACCCTTCAACGCCAAACCCTTCATAGCCAAACTACCCACAACATCAGCAACCTTAGCCACTGCCTTCGTTTCGGCGCCACTGGGCAATACACCCTCAATGTTATGTTCAAAGTTATGAGAAAAGACGACGCTGGACCCACGGATCACAACAGCCCGCAAATCCCTCTGCACCAACAAGAACTTGTCAGGCGAAAGCTTCTCTACAACCTCAGGCTCACTGATAAAATCAACCTCAACACTATATTCGGCACCGTCTAAAGGCGACTTGACACTGCGATAAAACCTGAAAGGAAGCACCTCTCCATCCTCAGCAACATAAGGCCTATACCCTCTCTTCTTAATCAAAGACACAATAGTCTCATAAACCTTCAAATCAATCAAACGAGGATGCAAAACGAAATCAATATCCACCGAACCACAATGTTGCCCACCTTCGCCAAACCTCTCCAAAATAAAATATGGCGCCCATCCGCCGCTCAAAACCAAATAATCCCTATAACTGCCCAAAATTCTCAAAACCTCAACCAAAACACTCTTAGAAGACTCAGTAACGCTTTTAGAATACATACCGATGTTCCAAACAACCATCCAAACCACCTAAAAACCGATGACCTCTTTCCTCAAATGCTCGGCAGCTTCTCTCCCACGCGCAGGATAATTATACAAATCAACATACAACTGGACATTCGAAACCACACATACTCCCTTAAGCCGCTGAACCTTGTAGAAGACATCCTCATCATAGGGTTCAACAAGGAAAACATTGCCACCCAACTCAGTTAACTGAAGGCTCAGAAGCTTTTGCCATTCGTCCAGCGTTTCAGGTTCCACATACAAATGGATGTTAGCAGGCCTAACATAAGGCGCAACCAATGCAACGCCGGCTTGAAGCGTCAATGCGTACCTCAAATCACGCCCGCCTACAGCAGACAATTTTCTAATAAACCCATCAAAATCTTCATCCAACGAGTAATACGCATTCACTTTGTTCAGCAAACCGAAATCGTAATAACTCGCCCACCTGGTCAAAAGTTCGCCAGCATTCGTAACCACCACTCGATTCGCCTCGGTCTTCCTACATAGACCCGTCCTCAGCAAAGTCTTAACAACTCTATGCGTATGACCATAGCCAGTCTGAGCCTCCTTAGAAAGACCAAGAATACTCCACTCCTGCTTCGGATTAACCAAAAAGATACGCACAATTCTTGAAGCCATAGGCGAGAAGACGTTCTGCACGCTCATCAAAGACACCCTTCAATAATACTATCCCTTAACTATATATACTATCCCTAAAAAGGATAATTGCTCGGAAATAAAAAATAATTTGCGGAATATCGGGAAGACTGTTCTAAACCTTTTGGTATAGGTCAGAGGGTATCAAGCAGACTTTTCATTTGCATTTTCTGAAGATTTTGACACCTTCCATTTCTGTTACGTAGTCGAATCCAGCTTCTATAAGTTTAAATGCTTCGTCAACTGTCTTAGCTACAGCCGTGTGTATTCGTCGTTGGGGAACCTGACGAGATAGGCCAAAACTTTCCGAATATGTCTCAACATGTTTCAATTGTTCACACGTTGACTTTTTAAAGCGGGGCTGTAAATACAGCAAGGGGGAAGAGGAAAATGCGAAAACTTGTCACTATAAGAATTGACCCAGAAATCTGGCAAACTGCAAGAGAATTGGGCTTAAACATCGGCAGGCTTTGTAAAACGTCTTAAAACAAGAAATTCAACGTATTTCAAACACTGAACAACAAAATAACTGTAGATCACCGTCCGAAGGACGGCTCAGCAGCCAAGAATGGTGGGCCGGGCCGGATTTGAACCGGCGATCTTCGCCGCGTGAGGGCGACGTCATAGTCAAACTCTTTTGACCACGCTGGACTACCGGCCCCTACAAACTTTAAATGTGGGCTAAATCCTTTATACCTTTCGCAAAGAAGATTTGTCACGTCGAAAATGCGTGACCCAAACAAACCAAACCAGCTAACAGTTCAAGAGGAGCCATCTCAAGCCCTTCTCAGCAAGATCAACCTCTCAAAACTCGTTCGCACCCACAAATTTTTCCTAAAAACATCAGGGCGTCAGCCTGAAGCGGTCTCTCGGAAACAGCACAACTTCACGAATGTTTCGTTTTCCTGTCAGCATCATTATTAACCTCTCAAGGCCCGTGGCCCACCCGGCGTGGGGAGGCATTCCGTAATCGAACGCCTGCAGGTGATGTTTGAAGGACTCGGGGCGCAGTCCCTGCTCCTTCATTCTCTTCACCAAAAGGTCCTTGGAGTGAACACGGGTCCCCCCGGAGGCGAGTTCTATCCAGCGCCACATCAAGTCGAAGGCTTCGCACAGATCAGGGTTGTCGTCTCGAGGCTTTATGTAAAAGGGCTTTGATTTGGTCGGCCAGTCGGTGATGAAGTAAAAGTAGGGATGAAGCTCGCCCAAGGTTCTAAAGGCCGCGGTGGGGACGTCCTCACCCCACGGAATCTCTAAATTCCGTTTCCTTAGCTCCTCGAGAATCTCGTCGTAGGTGAAGCGCTTGAAAGGGGTTTTTGGCACGTCGATCCTGCGTTTAAGGATCTTTAGCTCTTTTTGGCAGCCTTCCTTCACAACCTTGCACGTGTGGCGCATGAGTTCTTCGAGAATCATCATTACGTCTTCCGCTGTTGCAAAGGCTTGTTCGATATCGATGGAAACGAACTCGCTTAGGTGGCGTCGGGTGTGCGACTCCTCGGCGCGGAAGAAGGCCCCTATTTCAAAGACCTTTTCGAAGTCCATGATCAACTCCTCTTTATATAACTGAGGGCTCTGTGCGAGGAAGGCCTCGCGCTCAAAGTACGCCACGGGGAAAAGTGCGGCTCCTCCTTCGGTGGCGGTAGCGATGATTTTTGGGGTGTGCACCTCTGTGAAGTCGCTTCTGGACAAGAAGTTGCGTATAGCTTCCAGTGCGACGTGTTGAATCCTGAAGATCGCCTGGTTTTCATCTCGACGCAGGTCGAGGACACGTGCGTCTAGCCGAACATCGATCTCCGCGGGAGTTCGGCCTGTTATATCCAGAGGAAGCGGGTGTCGGGCTATCCCCAATATTCGAATCTCGCTGGGAATGATTTCAGCTCCTCCAGGGGCCTTTTCCATTTTTTTCACGGTCCCCTTCACGCCAATACTGTACTGTCGTTGGAGGGAATCGGCCTTTTTCATCACCGCCTCATCGACCTCGTCACGGGGGATGGTGACTTGAACTATCCCCTCCTTATCCTGCAGGACCACAAATCTTATGCCGCCCAGATCCCTGATGTCCCGAACCCAGCCTAAGACGATGACTTCTCTTCCGTCCAGTTCAGGCTTGATGTTATCCGAATAATGGGTTCTACGCCAGTCCCCCAACTGGTCGGCTTCCAAAATAGATCCCCCATGTTAGCGTGCAAATTCTACTCTTAGGGTTATATCTCGGACCTTTCGAGCGATTTCTTTCAACGCGTCCACATGGAGGGGCGGTCGTCTCCTTCCCCTCTTCCTCAGGATCACCCTGGTTTCGGTGCTTCCGTCAGGCAGCCAGATCGTGTTTATTGTGATGATGCTTAATGGTGCAAATAAATCTTCCAAAAATTTTCTAGTGTCTACCCCGTGTTCCAGCACGCGAATTGATTTTCCAATCTTTTTCCCCACCGCCTTAATGATCTTTCCACCGTAACTCAACAAACGGGCCACGTCACCCCGCCCGACGATCAAGGCTAATACGTCATTTGCCTCCACTGCCTTGTAAAAATAAATTTCTTGGAGTGAGGGGAATTTGCTTTCAAGGGACAAAAGTAAGCGGCCAATTATTAGGTCCAACTCGCTTACCTCTCCTGACCTAAGTTTCGCTTGGCACTTACGACACAGTATCCCGCTCTTTAAGCAGAAAAGACAAATGTTTGCCATCTTCGGCATCGATATACCATCTTCCTCATTACCTTGAAGGGGTATCATACAGAAAAAGCGTTAAGGTCATATAAACTTACCGAGCAAAATTCACATCTTTCAGTTCCTGTCCGGCATTCATCCCTAGTTTTAACGTAGTATATCATTAACCACTCTTAAGGTCAAAACCTCCTAGAGCTCTGGGCCTCAAAACTTTGCAGGAAAGTGAGAATATAATTACAAGCGACGGCTCACGTCGCTTTCTTTCACTTTTAAACCTTGACCTATCTACCTAACTAACGTCAACTACGTCTTGAAAGCCTTGAAATAAGAGGTGGGCGAAGCCCCTTCAGTCGCTCAAGTAATCTATCTTATTAAGGTGATTTCAATGGTGCTAACGTTTGTTGGCGTGCCACCCTCTTCGATGGGTGCTAATTGATCGGTACCGATGTCGATGTTTTTCACTTTTACATCCGGCAGGAACCGGCGTCTGACGATCTCGACGACATCAACGGCTCGGCTGATGGCTCGACCTCTCGCCTTCACGTTTACTTCCTTTGCGCCGCCATGAAAGAGGGTTATGCAAGCCAGCACATAGTTCATCGCTGGCTTTCGCCCGATCAACACATCATTTCTCTCTGACATTTCACCGCCTCACTCTCTGCTCTTATAGGTTAAAGCGTTTTATGCTTTGTGTCCGCAATAAATATGTTGCGGTACCTTTTAAATTCTTGCAGAGGGTTTTTATACTCTTTGACGTATGTAAAGATAATATTTGACTAGAAAGGTGGGTCTTATGAGTAAAGAGATCCCAAGTGGAAGGCCGCTTCGGCTGCTTCACATGTTATACGAGCAAGGGAAGCCCGTGACAACCTATACTGTGCAAGTAAAGCAAAGCGAGTTGGCAAAAAAACTCGAGATCAGTCGGCAAGCATTAAACGTTCATCTGCGTAAGCTTCGGGATCAGGAGTACATTCGAACCGGTAGGGGATTTATTGACGTGACAGAGAAAGGTTTGAACGTGCTGGGGGTGTCAGCGAATCCCGTCTTCGTGTTTATTAAGGTCTCCCCCTTCAAAAGAGAGGAAGCGTATCAGAGGATAACAGATTTTCCTGTTCAAAGGGTTTTCAGGGTGGC
>Ga0315306_10000466_pt1 | contig 19415 bp, 15 predicted proteins | sample TDP1_MG_FD_203803 | JGI IMG/M metagenome (GOLD analysis project Ga0315306, IMG submission 203803) | Freshwater sediment microbial communities from Lake Towuti, South Sulawesi, Indonesia - TDP1 | ecosystem: Environmental > Aquatic > Freshwater > Lake > Sediment | place: Indonesia: South Sulawesi... | reverse complement strand
CCAAGTAGCGCCAAGGCAAGTCTTTTCAGAAAGCTCCGAACGATTCCGCTTATAGCATCCATCACCGCTTCTCGAAGTGTTTCATACAAGGCCCCAAGAAGCTTCCGTCGGATATCGTCGGCTATCTTCCTGACCAAGACGGATCAACCAGTAGAGGTGATCATATCGCATTTAAGAGTTGCATGAGCAATCTCTCGCCCGAAGGAAGAATTCCAGCGCTTGGCGCCGACCTGTGGGTGGTGAGCCACGATGAGGAGCGTCAGGGTTGAATGAGAGAAGGTTCATGGCGAGCCACGTCAATCGCTGTTGAGTGATTCAGTTTTCTTGCGGCGGCTAGCTCTCCTTGTCAAGTATGCGGAGATCACAAAGACTGTGACGAATATGAGAGAGATGATGCTAGGGTTCGGCACAGCTACCCGCAATCCTTGGTATATTGCAAGTGACGTGAGCCCTCCGATGAGAGCCCCAGCGAATATCCCTCTTATGGCTGTCGCAAGTTCGATATTCAGGATGTAAGCTGCTAGGGCAGATACCCACCAGCCTATCAAAAAGGCGAATATCGCCAAGGCTCCTGCAACTCCGAGCCTACCAGTATGTGCTAGAAGGCGTTGTGAGGTCCCGCCGTATCTGGATCTGATTCGATTTATGTATGGCGCGATTCGAGGATTTGATTCCACTATTCGAATCACTCTCAGTACAGCATATGACATGAAGCAATTCACGAAGATTGCAGCAGCTGTGGAGAGGAAAGGAGAAAGTCCGTTCGCACTGCCATACGCGATAGCGACAGGATAGCCCAATATCAATGTTAGTATGATGAAGACTGCGGGGATCGAGCTTATGATACCTCCCAATATAAGCCCAGACATGAAAGCCAACGCCAAACTGAGAAAGGTCATCTGTTGAAAGAACCTCTGTAAAGTGGAAAGCTCCTGCTCGAATGTTTTTTCTAACCCCATTCTGTACGAACACACGTGGTCTCTTCCATGTAGGACCTCGGCACTTGTCTTCACATAGATTCCTAGGAGCTTCTGGTTGTGCAAAATTCGAGACTTCACGTGGCGAACACACTTTGAGATTAGGTCAACGGCGTGCTCCATTGTCAGCTACAGCCACCAGAAACTTTCGTCCCCTGCAATATCGTCAGCCGTCCTGACTTGTAGCACTAGAGCCATTTCTCTCTTAAGCTTGTTAGAATCCTTTTTTCCCGCAGTCAGCGATCCGTATGGTGACCTAGGTAAAGGATTTTCAGCCTTGCCTGCTTGTACGAAAGGATGAAAAGAGGGAAAGCACGAACATCCCACAGCAAGCGTCCTGATGAGGGAAGCGTTTGAGAAGGCTCGGATCCATTCACGTTCTGCTCCTAGTGGCGATACTGAGTTGCGTAGTGGGATTCCAGACGGCGCCGGCCAAGGCAATTGGTTGGTATTACGTGACTGTGAAAACTGTTGGGTTGTATCCCAATGTTGGAGCGAGGGTTTACGCTGGCGGCTATCTGATGGGAACGATTTACGGAGAAGGAACCCTGACTTTCAATACAACCTACGGGCCTACCGTAACCATCGATAGCTATGTGCCTGAAGGGTACCCGTACTATGGATTTCCTTACTACTCGTATCCAGGGCCGTTCTGGGGGCCGTATGGCAATAGCGGTGTGGCTTTCTTCTGTCGGTACAACTCTCAGACCGTTACTGCAAACACGACTGTCATTCTGACATTCAGATACGACCCGTTGTTCTTTCTATACTTGAAATCTGAGCGAGGAAACCTTGAAGGCACTGGATGGTATCTTGCGGGAAGCTGGGCGCGAGTTGCGGTCAGTGGTCCCATCGAGGAGGGTACGGGCACAAGATACAGGTTTGACAAGTGGACTGGCGCACAGCTGCGCGATAGTGCAGGCAGTCCAGTGAACCTCGTTTACATGGATTCGCCGAAGATTGTTGAGGCAGTGTGGGTGACGCAGTACAGGCTTACTGTGAACTCACCCTACGGGCAGGCTTCAGGAGGGGGATGGTATGATAGGGATCAAGTGGCCACGTTCTCTGTGAACTCACCTGTAAGCGGGGACGAAGGAATTCGATACGTGTTCAATTCTTGGATGGGCGACTGCACTGGTAGTTCCGCGGCAGGCACGGTTGCAATGAACACACCTAAGACAGTGACAGCAACTTGGAGGACTCAGTTCCTGCTTACAGTCGACCCGAGAGGTGGCCAGGTCGACAAGGCTATGCAATGGCTGGATAGCGGAGCAAGTGTGCCTGTGACAGCCTCATCGCCCTGCAGCGTCGTGGAGAAGAAATCTAGATTGGTCTTTGCAGGATGGCAAGGCCATGCGACAAGCTCCTCGACCACCGTCACATTGGTCATGGATGGGCCGAAGACGTTGATCGCTACTTGGAGGTCGCAGCACTATCTGACGGTTGAGACAAGACATGGGACTGCAAGCGGAGAAGGCTGGTATGATGACGGTTCCACAGCCGAGTTTTCTGTTCCCATTGAGATACCTATGGATCCACCTTTCGGCTCATTGGGAGGAAAGTATGTCTTCAGCAGCTGGACCGGAGACTCCACCGCGAATACTCCTAAGGCTACAATTTCGATGGATGGAGCACACGTCGTTACGGCATCGTGGACCAGCGACTACGCCTTTGTCGCAGCCTTTTTCGTCATCTTGACAGCTATCGTGACAATCCTTGCCGTCTTGATTGTCTTCACTATTAGAAAGAAGAAGCTTGAAGGGCTGCGCGAAGAAACTCAAAGTGCGGGAACGTTGCCGTCACCAGGGTTGCATCGCAGACGTGAGAAGTCGCCAGACGGCAGAAGGAGTTCAGGAGATTCTCCCCGACAATCAAATTCGCCCTGATCGAAATCATATGTGCCGTGGCTACTCAAATCAAGGAACTATTTTTGTTCCAACGGCTTCTTCCCTCAGTGCCCTCTCTATGTTCTTGGGGTCGTCTCCAGGAATGATCCGCGTCAGTATTCTTGACCTCTGGATCACCCTAAGTGCAATTGGGTCGATCAGTTCGTAGTCTCCTGCAGCGAGAGATTTCGCGGAGAGCATATCGAGCAACTTTCCGACGCTTATAACGTCGAGCTTCTTTGCTTCTGGGTGTTTCTTCGGATCCTTTGTGCAAACGCCTGGGGCATCGATTGTCTTTAAGAGTACATCTGCGTTGACGGTTTCTGCGACGATGGCGGCAACCGCGTCTGTTGAGTGAGCTGGTTGGAGTCCACCCATTGCCACGATTTTTCCCATCAGGAAATATCTTCGCAGCTCCTCTATGGTTTCAGGGACTTCAGGAAATGCGTCTTCTCCAAGCGCCGAGATAAGTAGCCTCGCGTTTAGACGTGTCGCGTAGATCCCGATCTGATCGCATTGCGCCTCGTTTGCGCCTAGCGCTCGTGCAGCTCTGATGTATCTCCGGGCGGTTTCTCCTCCTCCAGTCACAACGACGATCTCTTGACCTTGCCGGCGAACATCCTTCAATACATTCGCGTACGAGCTAATGCTGTTACGGTCAAGCTTGTCTCCGAAGAAGAACCCCCCGATTTTGATGACGACTTTCACCTGCTCGCTCCTCGGATGATATTGACGAGGCAATCTACTTATATAACTGAGTTCGGGTAGGCGTGTGAGGCGTCTCCTTTGAGAGCCCAGTCTCAGGATTCACTTTCGAGGTTCAAGTTGAAGCGGACGCTGGATTACTTGGCCTCGAAGGAGGGCCGCGGGACTGAGCTGATTACACTATATGTCCCACCCGATCGTCAAATTCACGAGGTCATGGGACAGCTTCGTGACGAGTATGGAACGGCGTCCAACATCAAGTCTAGGACTACGAGGAAGAATGTTCTCGATGCAATTGAGAAGACGATGCAGCGCTTGAAACTCTTCAAGCGTCCTCCTCCAAACGGCTTGGCTATGTTTTGCGGCGCGATCCCTCAGAACGGGCCTGGAACTGAAAGGATGGAGACCTATGTTCTAGAACCGCCGGAGACCATCCGCGTCTACCTCTACCGGTGCGACAACAGATTCCACGTCGAACCTCTCCTCGAGATCCTCAGGGAGAAAGATACGTTCGGGATACTTCTGATCGACGGGAACGATGCGATGATAGCGACTTTGAGAGGTGGACAGGCGAGCATAGTGAAGGAGATGACTTCTGGGATTCCTGGGAAGCATAGGGCAGGAGGGCAGTCTGCACGGAGGTTCGAGAGGCTCAGGGAGGCTGAGGTCAACCAGTACTATAAGAGAGTTGGCGGACACGCCAACGAAATCTTTACCCAGATCTCCGACCTGAAGAGCCTGATCATCGGTGGACCTGGTCCATCGAAATATGATTTCGAGAACGGAGAATACATGAACTATGAGTTGAAGAAGAAGATCGTGGCGACCGTTGACACCGCCTACGTCGGTGACAACGGAATTGATGAGGTCCTCGAGAAGGCGCCTGAGATCCTTCGTGGGGTTCGGTACTCTGAAGAGAAGAGGCTTGTCCAACGGTTCCTTCATGAGGTGGGACATGACACCGGCTTGGCTGCATATGGTGAGAGCGAGGCCCGTAAGGCGTTAGAGGCTGGACTAGTCAGCGTATTACTTCTTTCCGACAAGCTTGACATGCTTCATGTCATCATCAAGTGTCGGGTCTGCGGGTTCACTGAGGATCGCCTCATGCTTCCACATGAAACGGCCAGGTTAGAGCAGGATACAGCGTCAATGCAATGCAAGAAATGCAATAACGCCACGCTTGAGGTTGAGAAACAAGAGCTACTTGAAGAGCTCGCTGAAATCGGCGAAAACAAGGGCGTAGATGTTGAGATAATCTCAGCAGATACAGAGGAAGGACAGCAACTCCTCAAAGGCTTCGGAGGGATCGCAGCCATACTGAGATACACCAAGGCGAATTCTGGATGAGCTCTAGAATTCCGAAGAGTCGATTTCTCTAACTAGGTATCGGCAAATTCCACTGAGCAAAGGAGTGTGCGGGCCCTAGCCCAGATCGAGGGCGTACATCGCAATTTTGACAAGTTGCCGCTGACAGGTACCAGAAAAGATACAGAAAAATATACAGAAAAGATACAGAACATCGTCGAAAGATACAGAACATCGTCGAAAGAAATTGGGCAGTCACTGGCCAAACCCGATCCAGTTGAGGAAAGGCGCCTCGCTGGTGGTGTCGTTGCTCCTGTTCTGGTCAGCTGTTCTGCCCTATTTCTTATTCCATGCGAGACCTGTCTACGGGAATCAGCCTGCGGTGATGCGACCATCAAGGTGGCCTGTGTTCGTCGGGACGACGGGGGACATTGAGGTCAATGTAACCGTTCCGGGCCTTGCAGTCAAGATTGAGATGCCACGGGAGTTTTTGCCTGTAATATCAGAAAATGACACTTCGTTCGTTTGGTCTACAATCACAGAGGACTACTGGTACTATAATGTGACTGATACTAGTCAGCACTTCCCTTATGATCCAAATGCTCCCTGGTATGTGATTGTCTGGAGTTGGAACCTGACAGGGTTCACTCCGCCTCAGATAGTTCGGTTCAAGAATATGGTTGCTCCTACTCTGGCGGGGCTCTATAACGTGACGATCTATGTCTCCACTTCACTTTCCTCGGAACTTAAGCCAATCTTTCCGACAACGCCCACGAAAGTCATGACTATCCTAGTTTCTGGGTCGAGAGACTGGGCAACAGTCTACGGCTACCTCATCGATCCAGAGTTCATGCCGAGAGGCATAGTAGTCAGGACCAAGGGGGCGGTCTATGCCCTCAATGCCCAGACTAAGGAAAGGCAGGCTCGGGCTCTAATCAATTTCACAACAGGATTCTTCAACCTTACAGGCCTTCGGCCTGGAAGCTACTCATTTGAAGCTTCAGCCGGATATTTTCCGACGACCGCATATGCATATGCATTGACCAGTCAAAGCGTGTTCATACCCCTGAGCGAGCGACAAAGCATATATCTGAACATGACTGTCAACAGGGGCGCTAGGATCAGCGGAACCATCCTGTACCAGCTTCCCCCGAACACTAACATACCATCATTAAGCCATCCCTGGCTGATCAGCCTAGGATATAGCGCGAAGGGGATCCTGAACTGGACCGTGGAAGCGCGGTCCAACGGTAAGCTAATTGCAGTCGATCATGGAAACACGCTCAACTTACCTACAGGCGATCCTTTCCTCCTAGTAGTAGGCAAGCGCTGGAGATATGTGGGTGTGGATCCAGTAGGGACGGAGTTCTGCGGGATCGGTACGGGAACATATAGTCTGACCGCGTACGTTTTCGCCTATGTTCAGAAACAGGCTGTGATGCCAGTCCAGATCGTCTCTAAAGGCCAAAACGCATCCAGGGATATCTACCTCTTGACAGGAGGCGTAATATCTGGCACGATCAGATTTACACAGCCAACGGCTGCAGCCGTAGTGTTGGAATCGCCTAGACAGGCTGAACTACGAGTATGCGGAACTACGAGCGGCAAACTTTTCGGCGGACACATCTTGGTGGAGGCGTATCGCGCATCAGATTGGTCGCCGCAAGGGATCTTCGTTCGAAACGGAACATTGAGATCCGGCGTCACCATGTATGCCGATGAGAATACCATCAGGTTTCACATCCTAGGCTTCAACGAGCACTACAACCGGACATGGTCAGGGACATGGAGGAGAAGAGACTATGGCCTAGACCAAGATATCTACAACGTGAAGGTTCACGTCAGAGGCTACATTCAGGCTACAAATCTCAATGTTACTTTGGGGCTTGGTATGAACCAGACCCTCACCGTCGATATGAAGGCGGGCGGCGCGATAAGGACCACTCTGGCTTCAGGACTTGCGTGGCCATGCACTATGCAGATGCAGATGTGTGCGGAATGGATCTTCCTGAAGGCCCCTGTACCTTATAGGGCGAGAATATACTATTACGATGCGAAACAAATCTCACATGGTTACACGGAGAACATCATTGCACTTGGGCAGGCAGGCGTTACGAATACAACTTTGACCGCTATCTTTTCGGGCCTGAACTATGAGTTGGCTGAAGTGATCTACTGGGGAGAAGTTCCGACAGTCATATCACCAGGGGAGTACAGCTTGAAAGCTTTCAGTTACGGGTATGTTCAGACCACGTGGCCACGCGTCTATGCTGAATACTACTCTGCTTCAGCTATGATCATCATGCTCATCGGATGCGACGTGGATGTGGAGGGGGTATTGATGCGGGCGGGGGTCTTCTGTCGCTTGATGGAGAATGTGAGTTACAGGGTTGACGTACTCGATCAGGCCGGGGCCCTGATGGGTGGGCAGATTGGGAACGCCGCTGTAGGGAGCTCAAGCATAAGCTTTAGTTGTCGAGGCTTCGGAGGACGGGGACACTTCTTTTTCGTGACACCGGATGGTGTCAGGCACTACGATTATGGGTTTGGTAAGGGCAGCTTCACCCTGTATCTGCAAAGGTTCGGTTACCTCTACAGGTTCGAACAGATCAGCGTCCCCTTCAGCTTCAATTGTCTAGGTGGCTATGTGGGATATGTTTCTCGGATTCCTCTATTGAACAAGATCTACGGGGTCGTTTATGGTTTGACAGTTGATAGGTTTCCGTGTCCTCTTTCATGGGCGACAATTCACTTGGTCAGCTTCAGAGAACTGGCGACATCTCTAGATGGGAGGTACTGGATCTTCATGCCAGATGGCGCCAGCAAAATGCAATTTTCTCTTGTAGGATACGCAGAGAAATTGACTGATTTGATTGTAGTTTCAGGTGGGGAGGAGATCGCGAGGGCGCCGATAGAGCTAGTGCCGGTATAGGCGACGCTTCATCGGCTTGGTCTAATGGTTAAGTATTTGGCTTGGCATGTAGGTATTCTGAAGGCACTAGAATCGGGCTCAGGTCTTGGCGACCTTGCATGAGTAGGGCTGAGAGGTTGGCGTTGTATGAGGTTCCAGAGGTCCAAACCCTACTCAGGATGCTTATCGAAGGGTCCCGCATTGAACTCTCGCCTGAAATTCACTCCGTCATTGGGGCCCGATATCCTAAGGTGGAAGAGGTGGCTGGAGATCCTCAGAAAGCCAAGGCTTTGCTGGTGAAGCTTGCTCAAGCAGGAATCCTGCGCCCGAAGTTCTATGAGAAGATAGTGGCCTGTCCCCGTTGTGGTTCCAAGAACTTGACTTTTAGGTACTGTTGCGTCCACTGCCAGTCACATGAGATTGAGAAGCGCGCTGATTATCGCCAGGTAAGCATTTGGTTTCAATGTCGAAGCTGTGGCAAAAGGTTTGATGCCCCTGAGGGAAAACACTACTGTCGAGCGTGCAACTCGGAGTTCGGAGTCAAGGAAAGTATCCTTGACGACGCATATTCATACGTTCTCGACAAAGGCGCTGAAACCGAGTTCGCAAGAGAAGTGCTGTTCCTTACACCGATAAAGAAGATTCTGAAAGATGCTGGATACGAGTTAGAGGCATCAAGTGTTGTACGCGGAGCTTCTGGTGCATCACATAGCTTCGACTTGGTTGGCTCTAAGACACAAGAGAACCAAGAAGAGATTATCACTCTTGACATAGAAATTTCTGACAAGCTGTGCGGTGAGGAACGTGTGATATCTGTCTTCGCCAAGAAGTTCGACGTGTCACCGACAAAGTCAATTCTAATAGCCATTCCAGCTTTGAGTGAGACGGCGAAGAAGCTGGCGAACCTGTATGAGTTGGAGATAGTTGAAGGCGCGAAGCCCGAAGAGATCGCTCAAGGCTTCCGTGAATCTCTGGGCAAGATCTTCTGTTAACCAGACTCTGATCCCTATGAGAAAAGAAAAGCTTGCAGGAAAAGACAGGCTAACAGTTTACAATACAGGAATCGAAGCGCTGGTAGCCGGGGTCATAGTGCTCGTCATAGGGGCCATGTTTCAGTTCTTAGAGGCGAATATCGCTTCGAGGACGCCGACTGGGTCAGAGTTGCCAAATTGGATGCAGCATCTTACTTGGATTTTCTGGGTTGCGCCCATCTGTTACCTAATATCTATGCCCGTACTTGGTGCTGGAGCATTCCTAGTATATCGTGCCTATCGGCAACTTCATCTCAAGGATAGACGGCAGATGCGCCTAACTTCGTATGACGTATGAAACTGCTCAGTTCCTTGTCTTGCTGATGACGCGTAGCCAATGCGAAACTTTCAAAAAGACTCGCTCTTGGAGCGTACGGATCGGGCTCATCGGTCTGGCTTATTCTGTTTCAGAGGTGTTTCAGACGTTAGTCGCGAGGGGTCTGGATGAGTTGTGCTCCAATCTGTGCCTGCGATCGAGGTGAGTTCGGTGAACTTGACCTGGTAGAAAGTTGCGAGTCTACGTGCGTCCCTGTCGAGATTAGGCTCGACTATCAAGGTTATATCAGCTACGCGACTTCTTACGTCAAGTTTCTTCGCAAAGAATCTTATTACTTGAACCGGGCTGATCGGCCTCTCAGACGATTCGATGTCTATGACGACTGGTTTCCCTCCATTTCGGAAGAGCGCAAGCGAGAAGATGTGTTCCACTCCTGAGCTACCAACTACCATGTGATCTTTCCTCACATCGAAGCCTGACGCAGCAAGATACCTCGCGAATTCTTCCTGAAGAGCCTTGGCTCCTCTGGACTTCTCTTGGACTGGAACCTTTCCTCTTGCCCTGGGTTCTGCCATGGCAAGCACTTCTGACGCCCACCTTCCAGATGACCACATGCTCTCGAAAAGATGTTGCATCGTTTTTATCAGCATAGGGCTATTCGTCCAGATAGCTGTGGCGTCTCTTGGGTCAACGGACTCCAGAGGCCTTGTCAGGAACAGTATCTCTTTTCCATCGACGATCAGAAAGTGAGGTGAGGGATAGTCGTCGAAACTCTTAGTGCCTATCTTTCCCATGCGTTCGATTATTTCTCGAACCCTCGGAGTCACCTCGGCTAGAACTCTAACCTCCATATTCCTACGTGTAACGTCGCGCATCTTTTCAAGAACGCCGAGCCTGTCTACGTGGAAGAGTGCTGGTTCAGAAGCGATCATTGTCAAGTTGCTCTTGCCTTCGTCGATTATTTCTAGGGCTTTTCGGTAGATGCCTTCGATGCCTTTCAGGAACTGGAACTTCTCTTCTTCAACTTCCTCTGTTCTTGCGAGGAGAGTTGATTGCCACATGGAGAGCAGCTCAGGCTTGATCTTTTCCATTAGGCGTTCTTTTTGCTTGTGGGCCTCAAGAAGAACGTCGATTGCTTTGGGCAATGAGATTGCTGAGAATCTCATAGGCCTGCCAGCCACCGCCTCCACGAGGCCTTTTTCCTGTAGGGCCTTCAGGATATTGTATGTCTGTCCCCTTCGGATTAGGAGTACCTTAGCTATTTCACCAGCAGGACAAGGCCCTCTCTTCGCTACGTGGATGTAGACCTTGCTTTCACCCTCGGTCAGCCCGTACTCAACTAGTTTCTCTGCGACAGCTGGCTCAGACATGGCTGATGCAATGAGATGGATGGTTCGATCAGGCTAAAGTATGTTTCGTATGATTCTGCAGTCTGAGCGTAAGGCTGAACATTGGGTTGGCCTCTGCTTCTAGGCCTCTTCAGTCTTGGACTCTTTCTGTTGGGAATAGCGAACCATTGCCTTGTGAATTCTCAGAGGGATGTGGGGAAGTGGTGCTGGTCTTTTTCTGAGCTACGCCCGTGCTTCTCTACGATTTCTAATAGCTCGCTGGTGAACATGATTGTTAGTTCAGTTGGAAGCTAGAAAAGGCTGCCAAAAGGTTCTACAACCTGGTAAGGGTAATGCCTGGCAAGAAAATGATCTTTGTTGCCATAGCTAGTGAAGGAAATACTAGAGGTCAGGGGGAAGATAAGGGAGACATTGAAGCGGGCGCTGAGGGAGGTTTTGGTTCCAGGTGTTGAAAGGATCGAGAGAGTTACCGTTGTCTTCGCTCTACCATTTAAGGAGGAAGAGAAGCCACTGCTGGATGCTGAGCGCCCTGAGATTCCTCTTTCTCTGAAGGTTCGGGAGGAGGAGAAGCCTCCGCCGAAGTTTTACTACAGCCTAGATGAGAAGCAGTGGTGGGAGATTCCTGGAGAGCTAACTCGAGTTTGGCAGCTCAGATTCATCCCAAAGGACATCGGCGTTAGAGAAGGAATCATTAAGGTCAAGGGAGAATTCGGGGATCAGAAGGTTGAACGTAAGATTCACATAAGGTCGAGTCAACAGCACATTCTTGAACTGGCAGAGCCTCAGGTACCTATGCTCCTGATTGCGTGGGCCTAAGGCTGTGAAGCGCTTCCCGAGCTTTTCTCAGCTTGGAAGACGATTCGGTCAGCCGTCGCTTGCAGAGTGCGAAGCTTGGCTGACATAAATCCTTCATGATATCCCCTCATAAATGGCTCATTCTGAATAGCTGGCGACTCGATGACTATCCTGCCAGGAGACGGTTCGCTGACGACGCCCATACCAACAATCTCCGTGACCCGTCTGAAGACGCGTGCTCTATCGGCTGGCTTCCTCGTGTCAAGGTCGCGCACAGACAAGTACGCAGTTCTCGTCGACTCTCCCAGTTCTTTTGCAACGCTGTAGGGATCGGGAAGGGAACTGATCATCTCGTTGAGGAAGTCCGCTCTTGTGGCGACAATCCTGGTATGACCATGGTAGAGGTGTCCTTCCTTCCAGAGTTGCACGTCGTGGGCTTCATATAGGTGGAGTAGGTCCTCAAAGAACCTCTGTGTGGTCTTTTCGGATTTACTGATCAGCGCCTTATGTAGGGGCGTTAGGAAGACAGTTGACTTCGTTCTTCTCTTACTTGACCGCTCCAGTTTCTCTGACACTCTCCAAGATGCCCAAGCCGTATGTATGATCGATAAATACCTTGCGAGTGGGCTCTAGGTCAGAGTTCATATGACTACACATATGCTATCTAGCTTTTTCAACGGTCGCGACTTCAAGAAGTAGTTGTTCGAATGCCTTGTTCTGTCGCTTCTACAGAATTCTTTCAGCAACCTCTCTTACCGCAGGGCTCCTGGTCGCATAAAGGTGTATGCCCGGTACGCCATATTCGATCAGGCCTCGACATTGCTCTACGCACCAGTCGACGCCGATTTTCCGTACTTTTTTCTCGTCATATCCTTGCTTTAGGACTTCCGTTCTCAGTTCTTCAGGTACTGAACAGTGGAAGGTGGATGGAAGGGTTTCTAGGTGTCTGCGTGAGGAGAGTGGCTTTATGCCTGGGACGATTGGGATCTCTATGCCTAGTCTTTTAGTCTCTTCAGCAAACTGCCTGTATGCGTCGTTGTCGAAGAACATTTGCGTGACCAGATATTCTGCTCCGGCGTCTACCTTCGCCTTAAGCCACTGAAGTTCTTCTTCTGGGAACTTGGATTCTGGATGGCCCTCTGGGTAGCATGCGGCTCCAATGCAGAAATCGATTGGGTCCCCTTCTTTCGCTCCGACATACTTTCCTTTTCTGAGCTTGACGATCTGCTCTATGAGCTCATTCGCGTGAGCGTATCCTCCAGGCATACGAGTGAAAGGAAGCTTTTCCTCATCTGGGCCTTTCGGTGCGTCTCCTCTCAAGGCCATGACATTCTCGATGCCTAGGAAGCGCAGGTCGATGAGGTATTCTTCTACATCGTATTTTGTGAAGCCTGTGCAGATGACGTGGGGCACTGCTTCCATTTTCTGTGAAGCGTATCTTGCTTGAATAGCGCCTGCCACTCCTACGGTTCCGGGTCTTCTTCTCTGGGAGACTGGATACCTTCCGTTGTTGTCCTCCACATAGCCTACGAGATGTTCCGCGTGGTAGGTAATGTTGACGTATCTGATTCCTGCTTCGACCAAGGGGTCGAGAACCTTGAATACGCCATCTATGCTCTTACCAAGCGTAGGGGGTTCAATCTCAACTGAGATCACCCTGCCATTTCCCATCCTTAGCAGATCTACTACTCTCAAGTGTGGAACCTGCTCTCGATGGCTCTTGCCGCTATGTGGTTACTGGCTCTGCTTTACAAACATTCTCTGACTTGCTTCACAGCTTCCATCATGACGTCCATTTTCTTGTAGGCTAACGTAGGGCTCTTGGTTGTTCTGAAGCCGCAGTCAGGATCTATCCAGATCCTTCTCAAGGCTTCATCTGTCGGAGCCAAGACCTCCAGGGCCGTGTTGATCCTTCTTACTACTGTCTCAACATCCTCTACGCCGATCCCCGGCCTAACGTCTATGACGCCTGGAGCCACGTCCTTGTACTTCGTCAACGGGTCTTCCTTCATCATTCGCAGCAGATTTGACCGTTCCAGTCCTAAGTCAAGTTCGCTTGAGAGTTCGATATCTATTTGGTCCACGGGTAGGTTGGGCATGTTTGGGTAGACTAGGGGAAATTCGCCGTAGCATACGTGAGTGATCGTGTAAACGCCCAATCCTTCCGTTACTCTTCTCAGTCCATCTCTGAAGAGGTTGGTTTCCCAATGTCTTTCCGCGACTGCTGGCTCGTCCACTTGAATGTACTTTGCACCTGCTTTGACGAGGCCTAAAGCCTCTTCTCTCACTATGTCAGCCCAAGATAGGACCAGTTCTTCTCGGGTTCTGTAGTGGCTGTTGAAGCCCCAGTTAGCGAGAGTTGTTGGGCCGGTTAGAATCGCTTTTACAGGCTTCTCGGTCAGGCTCTGAGCGTACTTGAATTGCTCTAGCTGTATTGGCTCTGTTCTTCGTAGAGGCTTGTCGACTATGCCCTTCCTCCAAAACCTGTTGTCATATGACCTTGTCCAATCAGCCACTGGAAATCCTAGGGCACGGTAGTAGTCCGTTGCCATATCTCCTCTGTAGAACTCACCGTCCACTAGGACGTCGATTCCTAGAGCTTCTTGTCGTTCAATGAATTCTCTTGTGGCTCTTCTACTGCTGTCGTCCAGACATCCCTTGGAGCCTGTGACGTAGCTTGGCTTCGGGAAGGACCCAACGCCTGTTGTCGGTAGAACTGGCAGTTTCATTCGCTTATCCTCTTAGCTATCTCGCCTATTAGAGCCGCTTTTCTTCGGGCATAGTCTCTCGGAAGATGCTCCAAGGTCGCGTTGCATGACAGAAAGGATTTCTCGAGATCCACGTAGCCCCTCATCCTCGACACCCTTTCTAGGACGCGGGTTGGATCCTCGAGTTGGATATAGCCTCGGTCCCCAGAATCGATCACGCCTATACCGATTCCTTTGTCACGTGACAAACCCCTTCTGAGTTGGGCGTCGAGCTCGGTGTCCCATGCAAAGTCAAGCCCGACCACTTCGACAGGCAGAGATAACAGCATCTCCAATGCCTTAGGAGAGTACTTGCCGTAGAAGGTCCAGACTGCAACTGGAATATCCAAGCCACTAAGCATCTTCGAATACAATTCAGGCACTATGCCCATGTACTCGATTTTTGCCCCAGGCGCAATCAGGGAAGGCTCATTGAACTGAACGAGTGGAGCATCCTTTAGACTTGACAGTTCCTCTCTGAACAATCTCGCGTAGGCTTCCGCTAAATCCTTCAGATCGCTGTATGGAGAGCCTTTCCCTAGAACGGAGTGCTTCGCCATTGTGAACGGGCCTGGGAATTCCACCTTCACCGCTGGGTGAACGTTCAAGGCTGCTTTGTAGAGGTCTCCGACGAGTGGCTTTTTTCTCCGGACCTCACTGTCTACTAGAGCCTGTCTATAGTGAACGTTCGTGTGGAATATCTTCTTCATTCCGCCGAATCTGACACCATCCGCATACTCCAGTGGCCAAGTCAACTCGTCATGGACATCGATGAGCCCTGAGTTGGGGAGGCTGATGCCTGCGGCGGCCATCTCATGGACAACTTCTTCAGTCAAATCTTTCCTGAGTGATCTGACTAGTTCTGGGTCGCCGTTGCCTTCGTATAGCCTGTTCAATTCTCTCCTTAGCTTGTCTCCGCACTCAGAGCCAACCCTCGGATAGGGTCCAACTAGAGTCGACTTCAAGCCCATCTCCCCATAGTGCTCCTTCTTTGCGCACATCGTGATTTGAACTATTGGATCGTGATTGTGGCTGTGGTGTCGTGGGATTGTTCCTGAACCCTCTTTCTTTGCTGAGAAGAGTCTTAGGCATACGAACCTTCACGCTTCGAAGTCCCCATTGCACTATGCTGACTGCTATTCCAACAATTATGACGATTGGCCATAGCTGCTGTTTACTCAGGTCCCTAACCGGAGTGAATAGGTCTAGGAATAGCATCCCCCAGACTGTGACTACGACTGTTCGCCAAACCGACAGCCGACTGAATATCTTGTCGACGAGCCAGAAGAATGTGAGGACTGTTGCGCCACCAATGGATATGTCAAGTGGCACATCGTAAATAGAGTTAAGGAAGAAGCTGAGAAAATCGACGAGATACTTCACCACGACATCTGCAGTCATCGACTTGCCTCCTCTGAAATTGGTTAGAGCGTCGGATAATTAAAAGCCGTGCCTGCCAGGCAATTGCAGAAGACCTCACTCTTGGCGTAGGGCTGCTATTGCGAATCGAGACGTTACGGTTCCTGATGCCGATCTTGGCCGTCTGACTTTCTTCAAGCTTGAATGTGGTACATCCATAAGCCTAAGTGGCACGGCCGGCCGTCCTCAGACATGAGCACGTTAATGGTAGGTTTCCTTCCTCTATTCCCTTTCTCTTGGTAGCCGTCGGCCACAGTGAGGGCAAGTGTTTGGTTCTTTCATATCAGCATCTTCGAACTCTTTGCCGCAGTTCGGACACTCCATTCCATATCACCTCCGCGAAACGATTCCATAGGCTCATCATCGTCACGGTACATAGTACTGGAGCCCTCTTACTCCGCCGCCATCCTTGCACCCGGAGCTGTCGGTGGCAATCTCCCCCCCTCAGATCCCATCACTATTTTAGTCTAAGCACTAGTGCATTCTCAGAGAAGAGAGGAAGCCAAGCCAAAGAGGATTGTTGTATCAGTCATACCTTGCCTACGGCCCCGAAACCTTGATGCGTCACCAGACCTTTATACCGCCTCGCTACGTCCGAAGCCTACGGCCCTACTCTGATGTGGTCCAACTTGCAACAGAGATATGTAGCACTAATCCTCTCCACAATCATTTGGTTCACGCACGTATTCATTTCGAACGCCCTGTCTGTTCTTCTTCCCCTCATTGTAGAGGAATTCTCTCTCTCATATTCAGATGCAGGTATCCTTGCTACAGCCTCTCTCGTTGTTTTCGCGATCATGCAGCTGCCAAGCGGCTATCTCGTGAACCGAATAGGCAGCAAGAAGATCCTTGTCTTCGGGATGGCCTTCAACTCATTGTCCACAATTCTCGTAGCCGCGTCCGCTGGCTACTCGCATTTCTTCATCTTTAATATGATGCGCTCCGTCGGCAGTGGATGCCATCTCACAGTCGCAACAGCCTTCGTCTCAAACTTCTTTGATGCACAGGATAGAGGCAAAGCCATAGGAACACATGAATCCGCTGTCTCGCTAGGTGGATTGGCTTCTCCTATCGTTACTCTACCTTTGGCACTTTCATTCAGCTGGAGAACCACATATCTCTTTTATGGCGTAGCGGGGCTCTTCGTAGCAGCAACCTCCTGGCTGTTCCTACCGAGCGCTGAGTTTCGCGGGACACCGGACCTGTCCAAGCAGGAACCTGGCAGAGGATTCACCGCAAAAGTATCGATGTTATTGGTGATCATGACGATTCATGCCTTCGTCTACCACGCCTTATCGGCCTTTCTGCCTCTCTATCTCTCGGTGGAAAAACGTATCGCACTACTCTACTTGGGCTACTACGTGGCCATTCCCAACCTAGTGGGATTGTTCGGCAGACCGATAGGTGGCTACATGTCAGACAAAATAGGCCGGAGTAGAATGACATGGATCTCGCTCGGCTTCTTCGCCTTAGGCATAGTTCTCACATCCTTCGTTCGTGGAGGATACTGGCTCGTTCCTGCCTTAATCATGCTAGGATTCGGACAACATTCAGTTATTCCAGTGCTGTTCGCCATGTTGATGGACATGCTTCCTCCTCAGAAGCGGGCCCTCATCGCGGGAAGAGCCAACGCGGTGCGTCACCTGATTGCTGCATTTGGACCAACCGTGGTCGGAGCGATCATTGATGCTGCAGGATTTCTGATCGCCTTTCTTGTCCTATCTCTGGCAGTCGCCTCCAACTTCTCAGTGACACTCAAAATGCGACGAGAGAAGTTTTTCGCTGAGATAGACCACGGAAGATTGCCGGCAGGATGAATAGGTCCTCGTTATGCCTCCTCTCTTGAGCCCAGAACAACGCGTGCGAGCCCCTCTTTCTCGCCAATGTGTAGCCGAGTTTTCTTAGGGGTGGGCAACGTCTTCCTGATGAAGGTTCGACGGGAGTCTAGACAACTACAACTTCTATCCTGCAGTTTTCAGGATACATAGTGCCCTCCTCTCAGGCTCTTCCGGAACCAGCAGAATCACCTCTTTTATGTTGGGTAGTGCCTCCTCGATCTCGCCTTGGCTGATCGCACCGAGGGGCAGGCAGTTCAACGCAGCGCACCGAATAGCCGCCCTCGGGCTTCTTCCTCAAGATAACGTTGAATTATCGGGTGCTAGATTTTCCTTTTGATCCCGCAGTCCCACGCTAATAGGCATTGAAGCTCCAGCTGCCACCGGGCTTCAAGAACACGGACCTTAGTCACATGTCGACTTCTTTGTCGCATCAGAAAGATTTCTCGAATAGTAGTGGAATTAGCCAGATCTGAGAGGCACGATCGTTCCTGTTAAGCACCTAGAGAAAGCGTAGGACTCCGTCCAATATTAGATGAGCTGTCCAACTTAGGAAAGCTCCAACTATGAGCCATCTAATCTTTTTCAAGTACACATGTGGCACAGCAAGAAGGCCGAGTAGCATGAATGGGTAGACCCATAGATGGAGGAAGGTCAATGGGTAACGTTCTGGCCTTACCTGCCATTTGAACAGGTCCCAGATCGTTAATGGAACCATTTGCTCTAGTTTGATTTGCGTCCAGTAGAGATGGTCAAGGTCTGGAAATTCCATCATGAAGAATGTGACGGGATAGAACAGCTTTGCAGGGGAGTGTATCCCGCGCATTCTGAGCGTGAGGAATATTACCAGACAGACTAGGGCTCCAAACAGAATGTGAGATGCTGCGATCAAGACGCGATCTAGACGAACATGAAGAGCGATACAGATAAAAGAGTTCCCTCTATCAGTGGACGCTGCACTATTCTGAGTAGCGTTCAAAAGATCTACATGATACTGTACCATTTGTGAAACTTAGCTTCAAGCAGTTAGGGACCGAGATCGGCATATGGTTCTTCACAGGTCGCTAGCGGTTATGTTCTGGACCCTTTCCCACCGCCCCTTCATTGCCTTGATGAGGAGGAGGATCCGACTGGAACGTAGCCGATTTGCGTCAGTTTCGGGACATTTCGATGTATACTAACTGCTGCGCTGTTAGGTGAGTGTGTTCATCCAGCTCCCTATCAAGGATTAGAGTCTTCAACTTGGAAATTAAGTTCTTAAACTCCGCGACTGGAAGATAGATCAATCCTTCCCCACGCTTTTTCTCCGCACAGACTCGACAATACTCACTGCTGTCGCTGTTGTGGCTTGCTTCGACCAAAGCCTTCTCAGTTGGCTGATGATTGATGAGCTTGTTCCAGTGCTCGGCCCCACTTTATGGTGAATGCCGCTGTAGCTGTTGCCGTCTAGCCAGAGCTCTACCACTTTCCTGCGCACTTCGGACAGAAGCTTGTGGACCATCTCTGATTCAAATGTTCAGGTAACCATTCAGGTATTCAACCATTTCGTTCAAATGTTCAGACAATCGTTCAAATGTTCAAATACAGTTGCCCTTTCCGGGCTGCTGCTATGCCTTGTATACATCATGCTGGGTGATAGTAAGGAGTGTGTAGGAGTGAGCTGTCTAGCCCCTCTTTGGCATGTATCTGAACAAGATTTGAACGTCTTGAAGAAGCCTAGGCAAGCTCAACTAAGACATCGTTGACTTCCACGGCCGTTTCCGCAACTTATAAAACCATGAAATGCAAGTTATCTTAGTGTTGCGCTAGAGCTGCCTGGGCTACAGCACAGGTTGTGCAGTCCTGTGGAAGGAAGAATCGACAAGAGGATGATCTTCATTACCGTAGCTAGTGACGGGGATGGCAGAGGCGAGAAGGAGATAAGAGAGGCGTGGGAGCAGGCGTTGGGTGGGGTTGTGGCTCCTGGTGTTGAGAGGCTGGAGAAGGTCACTGTTGTTTCTGCTCCGCCGTCCAAGGGGGATGAAGAGATGCCTGTTGGTCTTAGGGAGACGCCTGAGATTCCTCTTTCTCTGAAGGTTCGGGAGGAGGAGAAGCCTCCGCCGAAGTTTTACTACAGCCTAGATGAGAAGCAGTGGTGGGAGATTCCTGGAGAGCTAACTCGAGTTTGGCAGCTCAGAT
>Ga0315306_10000465_pt1 | contig 19448 bp, 24 predicted proteins | sample TDP1_MG_FD_203803 | JGI IMG/M metagenome (GOLD analysis project Ga0315306, IMG submission 203803) | Freshwater sediment microbial communities from Lake Towuti, South Sulawesi, Indonesia - TDP1 | ecosystem: Environmental > Aquatic > Freshwater > Lake > Sediment | place: Indonesia: South Sulawesi... | reverse complement strand
GGGTCGTCGATCTGTCTGGAACGAAGCTAGATGTTTTTAAGGCTGCGATCGAGAGCTTTGGTAAGGCTTTCATCCTGCCGCTAGACTGGCTCATCGGCGTGATTGCATTTGAAGGAAAGCGACAGAGACTATTTAACTACCTAAGCGACACGATTGTGATCAGGACTGAAGCACGGCCGCCTCCAGCAAAACCCAGAATAATATATGTTAAAGAATAGCCTCGTGCAAAACAGAATTTAATGCCCAGTTCTCTTAGTTAGTGAGAGAGGACTTTGAATTGCGAAAAGAACTCGAACAACTCATCAACCAGATTCAAGACAAATCCCTCCGCAAAAAAGTGTACGATTTAATCCAGAATCCGATCGTGTCCCTTAAAGGAATGAGGAAAATGGGGCTTCCTCTTCAACGCAGCCCTGCGGGCAAATCCCGTCACCACAGCTACCCTGAAGGACTAGTAGATCACATGATTGCCACCGCACGGGTCGCCCTCGCTTTATGCGACTCTGTGGAGAAAACATACCACGGAAAAGTCAACAGAGACCTTGTTCTGGCAGGCGTTCTGTTGCACGATATCTTCAAACCCGTAACTTATGTGGAGAGAGAGAATGGGGGCTATGATATGTCTCCGCTTGGAGAAAGGCTTGACCACCTCTCCCTACTTCTCGGCGAACTCTACAGGAGAAAAATGCCAATTGAACTGCTTCACATAGTAGCGGCTCACCATGGAAAATACGGTCCAATGAGCCCGAGGACCATTGAGGCGCTGATCGTCCATGTTGCTGATGTGTCTGACTCCACTCTAAACGGAGAGGTTCAAGACGCAGCCAGATTCATCCTAAGGGATTGCACTGGAGAGGAGCTAGCTACGTTAACCTCAGAAGAAGCCTTCCACATCGTCTTCGCCAAACAGACCAAAGGCTGCAAAGGCGTGGAAGAAGAACTAGAAAGGATCAAGAAAAAACGTTCGGTTAGGTAGGCAGTAGCTGCGGGTGAGACCTGAACCAGATCTGTGCCAGTCCTTTGAAATCCGGGAACACCTTCTTTAGAATTGGAATATATATCTGCACCTCATCCGGCGTCATAAACTGGAACTGATACTCCCCAACATAGGGCGACGGCTTTCCCTCTCTTGTTATGAACTCAATATGCATGAACGGATCACCTCTCTTAATGATAATAGGCACCCGTTCATTGCTCAAGTTAACAAGCTCTAACGCCAACCTTCCCACAAACCCGCTGTGAACTTTAGCCGCATTTAGAAACGACAACCCCATTCTGCCATACTTGCTCTTTGCTGTAAGATACGCTATGCAATCTGGCGGGGTAAACACAATCTCATGCGACGTCACATTCTGATGCTCAAGATACTGAAGGGTCACATTCTCCTTCACAGTTAATACGTAGCTATCACCGTCAAGGAGTTGCGGATTATATGGGTAAATGATCTTGTACTTCTCAATCAACTGTAGCAGTTTATCCTTTCCGATGACACACATAGTTTGCCACGCCCTTGTTTATGAGTTCACTTGAAATATTTAAGGCATAACAATAGTTTATATTTTCACCAGTTGAACTATGGCTAATTTTTGTCATATAAGTTGCTGGCTTTCCTCGCTTTTCTATACCAAAAATTAGCCGCAATCGGATGGCAGCTATTAGGCTGGGCATCTTATCTCGGAAATCAATAAAATGCGAAAAGCTGGGAGACAACGATTAGGAAACTAATATCTCCTATGTTTCTGATAGCATTCTCTACAATAGACCGGTTTTCCCGGCGTAGGATTGAATGGAACTTCCGCTTCTTTGCCGCAGTCAGAACAAGTTATCTTGTACATCCTTCTTGGTCCACCAAATCTACGTCCTTCTTCACTCATTTATTCTGTCTCACCTTTCTTTATGCTCGTTATACGAAAGACTATGCTAAAAGCAGAATCCTCGTATATTGCTCCAGAATCCAAGAACATGTTATTAAAGGTATGCTCCTACTACGGCATGAATATGTCCTATTCTCATGGAAAATATTATGCCTTTACACATGGTGCGGGGGGTGGGATTCGCGCACCAGTTTACCAGTAAAAAACGCGCAGAGAATCGGTTCTTGGGTTCCAAAGAGAGTTTGGCGGGCCCGCGGGGTTTCGGAGCGTTGTATCAGGTATGCGTTGTTTGTCCTTTTGAGTTGGGCGTTTAGTGTGTGCTGTATGCTGTGTGCCGCATACGCTTTATGTGCTGTTTGCCGTATGGCTACTGTTGGCTGAATCTGTATCAAAGGCAGAGTTTGAATCTGTCAAAGCAGGTTTACAAGCTAAAATCAAAGAGCTTGAGGAGAGGCTGGCTGCATCAACACCGAAAGCTGAAGCTGAGGCTAGGATCAGGGAGCTAGAGACTAAATTAGCGGAATCAGTTCCAAAAAGCGAGCTTGAGGCAGCAAAAGCTAGGATTAAAGAGCTGGAAGCAGCCCTAGCTGCACGTCCAGTTGAAGAGAAGCCTACAGAGGGTACCAGTTGAGCTTGGGTTAAGCGCGTTAATAGGAGACGTCAGGAGATTTAAACTCTCTGCGACGAAAAGAAGACTGTTAAAGACATAGCTCGGGTATGTCGAAGCTATGCCTGGAAAATCGATGCCGCACATCAGCATGGAATTATCAGAGCTTGAGAAAGCAGGTATAGTAAGGGCACGCAAACTCGGGAAGCAGAAGTTTTACGAGAAAGTACTTTAAATTCGTTAGCCCCCATATCGCTATGAAGCGTCACATTTCTAGTTTTAGCCCTATCGAACTTAAGGTATCATAACTCAATTAACTCGTTAACATAATTACTGAATGTCCTAATTGATTTCGGGTTGGGCATAAATGAGGAAATAGTGAGGGGAATTAGGAAGAGGAACAGGGTCGTTCTAGCCTTCAAGATTGTGGATACAATGACTGCGGAGTGGGCTTCTAGTCCAAAGGTTTAGATATGATGGTGTTAAAAGGTATGTTGTGAAGCGAATTGGGCGAGGCAATTGTTCTCATCAGGGTTCAACCTGGAAGAGAGAAGGAAGTCCTTGAAAAGATTAGGGCCATTGAAGAGGTTAAAGAAGCATTAAGTGTGACTGGAAGATTTGATATTGTAGCCAGAACGTCAGCTCCCGACATAGATATGTTAGGTAAGATCACTCTCGAGAAAATCAGGGCATTAGAGGGAGTTCTTTACACAGAAACCTTAATTGCAGTATAGGGATCACAGCCTATTAACCAATACAAGACTTCAACCTACGAATCATAGTATATAGATTAATTATTTATCACCTAGCGGTGTACGAAGAACCCTCTTTGAACTTTGTACGAGTGTTGGAAAAGCTTTGTCAGAATTTTCTAACATATTAAAAAATGATGGTTTCTTCAATTCCCCTATCTTATTAGACTCCCTTTTGAGGGGTTAGCAATTTTCTAGCTTCCTCAAGCGTTTCAATTATGTTTTGCCACTGCCGCCCAGACCAATAGATCTTACTGCACTTGGGATTGGAGCATCTCCAAAACTCAGGTAGGCTTTTAGAGTGCGTTCTGGATTTTTACTTTTGATTTCTTGTTTGGACACAGGTCTTAGAGGTGAGTTACAAGTGGTACAGCGTGAGGTTCTGGTGTTAATGTCTAGCTTAGAGACTCTGGCAAGCTTTTCGGCTTTGGTTTTTCCTTCCACTAGATAAGTGTCGATTCCTCGCGAGCTTGACTTGATAACTGAACTTATATGTATTTGCGCTACTAATGCTCTTAAGCTGGAGGATTGCCTAAGATGTCGACTCCCATAGCGAAGACTCCTCCTCCAACCAGTCTGCCTTGCAACCGATATTGGACGAGCCTCCGTCCTGAATGTAAAAAATGTAAGGATAAAATGAAGTGCCCTATGTATCTCACACACTGGAAGAAACATCAAAAACTTATGAGGAGATGAAAATGACCGTAGAAAAGCTTTGTAAAAATTGTGTCTACTTCAAGGTTCGAAGAGGAAATCCGCATTGCTCCCTCATAAAGCAAAAAGTCCCAGAAGCCTACTTTTGCGGCAAATTCAAACCTAAATATTGATCCTAACGAATGAGAATCGTGTAGAAAGGAGACGAAAATTAAAGGTGGGTTAGATGGTGAAAAGTGAGGTTTATTCGCAGGTAAGAGAATTGGTCAAATCTAGATACTTAAAATGGTATGATGAGCTTAGAAAAATACAACTCGCTGATTTAAGTGTTAACGTGTTTCTCGCAGCTGCTATGGAAATGAAGAGCGCAAAGGAGATCATGACTTTCTTTTTCATGAGGCACATAGAGCGGTCTAGCCTACAATCTTCCCTTCCTTAAACATATTCAAATCGTAGTACACCCACGTCAGCACTTCAGAATGTATCTAACTGGTAATTGCCCAAAGCATGAGCCACGCTTCAAAAAATCCTAGAAAAAATCACACTAACATAGAAAGAGACCATCAATCACGTAAATGGACAGCCTCTTCACATATTGAGTGAACTGTTTCATAGCAATAAAAATGGTTGTGTGCCTCCTAGTAGCAAGAATAAAACAATTTTGACTAAGTAGGATAATGATGCGATTAATGATGCGATCCTGATCAATGATTTAAGGTACATACCCCAACGCTCTAGTCGTCCCTTCCTAATTGACACAAAACCCAAATCCTTATCGGGTCTTAGCTTGCTCATAATAGCTAGCGGTAATTCACCAGTCGAAAAATATCTTGAAATAAGATCTAGGTCGTTGTCCACATTCTTATACTTCAACAGACGGGTAAGAAAGCCGCGTTCAGACTCTGAACTATCTAATTCGAATCCAAAATTCAGCAATGTCTTAGGCTTCTACAGGATCGGAAAGAAACTTTATGGATGATAGTTCAAGTCCTCAGCCTTAGCATCTTTTCTTTGAGCCTTTCTTTGCTTTCTTCTTAGCCATTCTAATTCTCCAATCTTATGTCTTGTACATTGCTTATAAAACTTGAGAAAAGATGATTTCGGTAATTTCTTTCTTCCCTGATTGGTAGGAAGTTGTTTGGCTGACAAACGCAAGATTTCTGTCTGGGTTAGCGGAGAGCTATTAACTTAAGTATAAACTAAATCTGAAAGATAAGCTTCTTCCCTTAAGCTATTTCGAATATTCTTATATTTCCTCTAACTTTTTCCCTTCAAGATAGGAGACAGGGTTAAGATAAGGATAGAGGGCAAACAGTTGGTTGTTGTGTCGTAGCACATATACTATATGTCACGACACAAACTATGATTCAAACCAGGAGATTAGGCGGGTGAAACTTTGGAGGAAAAATTAAGTCCATCATATGCGGTTGTAACAAATTTCAGAATTGGTATAAAAACCCAGAAAAATAATGAACTGTTGCTGAAGATCCCAAATATTGAAGACTCATCTGCTGCGTCAAAATATATTGGGCGAAAGGTTATTTGGTCTTTCGGTAGAAACAAAATTATCGGAAAAATAATCGAACCACACGGTCAGAGCGGTATAGTCAGGGCGAGATTCAGAAAAGGGTTTCCAGGAGATATTATAGGAGAAAAATTGCAGGTCATATAACCTCCACTAAGATTTGAACTATCTAATTATTATATGCGAGTAAAATGGTGCGGGGGGTGGGATTTGGACCCACGAACCCCTACGGGACAAGGTTTCTCCGAATCGTGGTCACCTGAGCCTTGCGCCTGAAGTTGGCATGTGGATGCCTTTGACCAGACTTGGCAACCCCCGCATGGACTCTTCTCAAACACTTTACATCCTTCAGCCTTTTAAAAAACTGTTTGAAATTTAGTTATGTTTCTAGCTGTTCTCTGGTGGTTTCCGGTATAGCAGTTTTGCTCAGCAGTTTCCAATACATTCCAGTTGGAGTGCTTGTGTATTCGAGGTCTTGTTGGCTTTTGAGGATGGAAGCCCTTAGCTCTTCTGCTCTTCGTTTTGCTTCTTCTAAAAGCCATTGGGAGATTATGTCATTGTGGTAAGCTTCTTCTAGCTTAGCCGAGTCTATGATCTCTACTTTTCCGTCAGGCCACCGTAAAACGTCAACCTCCAAGTCCACGTATCTAATGCGATCCCAGTAGATTTCGACTGGGGTGTTTATGTTATAGTATTCTCCCTTGAATTCTCGGTCCTTTGAGTAGTATGCCGACTTTACAATCCAGCTTCCTTCGCGTACTTCTGTTATGGCGTAGTCGCCTGGCTCTTTTGGCAAATTAAGCCCATCATAGACGCCCTTTCCACGGAAAACTCTCTGCAGCAAGCCAGTGCCATCGCTTCGGATGCCGATAATTTTGCCTGAGGCGAGCTTCAGTACCCACCCATCTAACTTGACGTGTTCAATTTCCACTAGGCTGCCGGTCTTCCATCTTTCCAGAGACGTTTTCTCAAGTCTATCTGCGACTGTCTTCTCGTCTACTCCTGCTTCTAAGAGGTTCTCAGCGAAGTCGACGGTGAATCCATAGTGTTCTCCTGCGACTTTGTAGAAATGATGCTTCGGAATCGTCTTAACGATTATTCCTCGAAGCTCGTCGAATTTCTGTTTTGATATGCTCGGGAACTCGATTGTGGCTGAGGGGCCGTTTTCAAATCTGTGGATGATTGCATCTGGGAATCGGTCTCTAAAAATTTTTAATGTTACCTCTAATACCTCTTTTCGTCCGCGCAGTATGATGCCCTGGCGGTCTTCTCTATCCCATATGGAAACATCGGCTTCTCCAGGTTCGGCTTCTAGTTTGAATCGTTCTTGTATGGTTTTTGTTGGTTGGATGATGGTGAAGCCGGCGTCTAACAATGTTTTGGTGATGCCGGTTGTGTAGATTCCTCTGACTTTCGCGTTCATGTCCTGTCTCTTTAGCTACTTATGCGGTGGCTGATTTAAAAGTAGACATACTAATCTTTTATCGCTTCAATGGCGCTTACAGCGTTCCAGATCGCCACTCGTGTATAGGGTGGCATGTTGGGATCCTGAGAAATTTCATCGAGAATGCTTACGGCGTTTGCAGCTCTCACAGCTGGGGTGAGGTCTTTCATTTGGAGGGAGTCGATGGCTTCTTTGGCGGCGCGTCTAATGTTTCGAGGGATAGTATTATCCTCGGAGATTTTTCCCAGAATTGAAAGGGCCTGTTTGATCCTCTCTTCATACTCTTCCAACCGTTTTTTCCGGGCAGCCATAAGCCACCCTCCTTGGGCTCAGCGATAATCAAATACTGCAAGCATACTAAATGTTTTTCGGAGCAGTTGAGGCTGAATCATGGGCGAAGATGTTAAACAAATGGCAGAGTGGCTTAGGAAAGGGGCAACTATGCTCTCTGAACAATGTCCTGCCTGCGGTTCTCCCCTCTTCAAACTTCACGAGGAAATATGGTGTCCTAATTGTAACAAACGTGTTATAATCGTCAAGAAGGAAGAAGAAGCGCCTAAAATGGCTGGTCCAATGTTGCTGGCTGGAGTTGAAGACACTGTGCTTAGGAAAATCAGCGAGATTAATGCTCAGATCAAGGCGGAGAAGGATCCTGAGAAGTTGGAGAAGTTAGGGGACCTACTTTCCATATGGCTTGAAGCATTGGAGAAATTAAAGAAAATTCAGAAAGCTTCCTAACCCTTGTAGGGAGTTGTGAGTAGCTCTTTCACTTTCTCCGTAATCTTTGGCCCCAGTCCGTGAACTTCATCCGCCCAACGGTCAACGCTTGATAATGCGTTCATTGGAGTCTGATAGGTTTTTAGAAGTAGGATAGCCTTTTCCCGTCCAATTACAGGAAGTCCTGCCATGAAAAAGAGCTGAGCCTCCGCTAGAGTTTCTACTTTCTTTGCAGGGCGGACTACTGGCACTCGTTTCTCAAAAACCTGCTCTTGTCTTGCAGCAGTGTATATGAAGTCAGAGGTTTCCTTCGGGTTTGTTGTATGAATTATGGAGATCCCCTGTTTTGCTAGTGCGAACATGGCTCCCCAGACTGCTTGAGGGTTAATTTTGCTAAACTTGTAGATGAGTGGCATGTAGCCTTCGATTAGGATTAATGGTTGAGGATAAGCGTCCTTTAAAGTGAATAGCTGTTCAAATAAGAAACGCCTTGTTAGAGTGTGGACGAAGTCAAACACAGTTTTTCTTTCAAGGGCGCATCGATCTGAGATAACATAATCTCCTTTTTGGAGAGCCTCTGTCCTCACCTCAGCGCCTAACTCCCTCAATCCCTTGATGACTTTGGGAGCAGCGCTCGCCTCACGGCTGTCAACAATTATTATGGGCTTCTCCTGTTTCTCTCCCTCTTTTAGATAGGGTAGTAGAGTTTCAGACACATCATACACCATCCGAACCTGTTAAGCTACTTAAAGCTACTATTGAATAATTAAGCTTCAGAGGCTTTAGGCATGCTTGGGCGCTATGCCAATTTTCCAACAATTATTCATGGACGGGCACTACTTTCACACCAGATATCGTTGCCTAGGCTCCAACAGCTTCTCATAGCTGCGCTTCAAAGCATGAATGGGCGTAAAGAATCCTGCGAAATCAGTGTTTCAGATCATCCTGGGGTTTATGCTGGAGAGCGCTCATTCGAAATAGGGGTAGCTGAGGATGTTTACTTCAACTTTCTTGATAACGTGGAAGCAAAACGCCTCAATGAGCATATCTCATCAGGGGAGAATCTCTCGCCCCTTGATTTCTTAGTCATAGTGAGTTATCACTATGTGCGGGAAGGAAAGAAGATCGCGCTCAAATTTGATCGGCACATCCTAAGATTCATTTTCTACGATAACAAATTGGAGCTAGATCTGTTCCACGAGAAAGGTATTCGGAGAACGCCTCTTGACGATCTTCTAAAATACATTATAGATAACATTAGCCAAGAAATTAAGAAGAGTCATCTGGCACTGCCTAAGATAGAGCAGTTAAGAACGCTTTAGGCCCTGTACTTGGAGACAATTTTCCAAATGTTTTCTGCGACAATTTCAATTGAGGCCTCTCCATTCACCACGAACCAGCCGTATCTTTTTGCCAAGCTGAGATATGCTGCCCTTATTTTATTCAAAAATTCTCGATTCCTCTCATACACATCTCGTCCTCCTTCTCTGCGTTTGAAAGCAGTATCCACAGAAATGTCTATGACAATAGTGACATCGGATTTAGGTAAGCCCTGCTCAAGGGATAGCATCCACCGGAGGTCAAGTCCATTTGCTATGCCATAGGCTAGGTTGGATTGCATGTAGCGGTCAGCTATTACAATTTTTCCGCTTTTAAGCCAAGTCTCAATGTCCTTTTTTCTCTCCCAGCGGTTGGCGACGTATAGAAACTGTCTAACTTCTGGGCTGAAATCCCGCTCTCCCTCTAGAAACATGCGGATCTCCTTTCCCACTGCTGTATTGTAATCTGGGAAAGAGATCACTTCAACATCGTAGCCTTTTTTTCTGAGCCTTGAAGCTAGTAACCTTGTCTGGGTTTTTTTGCCAGATTGATCTAGTCCCTCTATCACTACGAATAGTCCCTTCATCTCCCTTGTTCACCAAGCTCGGTTTATGTTTCAGTAAACTTGCTTAATACCTCTTGCTCATTTGTATGCTTAAACAATAGACATAAATCACGTCCTATTCAACAGAAAATTGAGCTTGGTGTTTCTATGAGGCATTGGGGGGAGATTCGAGATCCTATTCACGGTTATATTCCCATAACTGTGGTGGAAAAAGACCTCATTGACACACCGCCAGTACAACGATTGCGTAGGATAAAACAGCTGGCAGGGGCGCATCTAACCTATCCTGGTGCTGAGCACTCACGCTTTTCGCATTCATTAGGTGTCATGTATTTAGCAGGGGGGCTTGCTGAACGGTTTGCCCATCTTGGCTATTTGTCAGAAGAGGAAGTACAGAAGGCTCGAATCGCGGGACTCCTTCATGATGTGGGGCATGGGCCATTCTCCCACATGTACGAGGAGGTGTTGGATAAGTATCGCCATATGACTCATGAAGACATAGCTCAATGGCTCATCAAAACAAGCGAGCTGAAGGATGTCCTGAAAAAGCACGGGTATTCTCCAGAGGAGCTTTCAAAACTATCAGTAGGAAGGCTTGAGAAAACTAGGAAGCCGTTCCTAAATCAAATCATCGCAAGCCAATTCGATGTCGATATCATGGACTACCTAATTCGCGACTCTCATTTCACAGGAGTCGAGTATGGGATGGTTGACATTCGCCGACTCATAGACTCCATTGATGTGATTGATAACAAGTCGCTTGGTGTGGACATCGCCGCGTCCTATGCTCTTGAAGCATTCGTAATTGCTAGGTATGAGATGTTTAAAGCAGTTTACTTTCACCGCTCCGTAAGAGCGGCTGAGATTATGCTTATCCGCGCAATGGACTATGCAAACGAGAAACTGGGACTAACCGCCTTCAAGACCCCTGGGGAGTACCTATGGCTTGACGACTCAAGCGTTTTATTAGCGTTGTTGGGATTAAAAGGAGAAAAAGAAAAGCCGCTCCAGGTTTCCTATAAAATTGCACAGATGTTCGATAATCGCCAGCTCTTCAAATGCGCCTATGAGATGATAATCCACCGAAGAGATGAATTCTTCACAAGCATCCTAAGCAGGGCAGAGTTTCGCAGTCAAATAGCTCAGGAAATGAGCGCAGAAACTGGCGTAGATCCTGATTACATTGTGATAGATGTGCCTACAGTGCCCTCTGTTCCATACTATCCGATGCAGAAACTACCTGCAGACATCCTGGTATTCCAGAAGCTTCCAGATGGATCCAAATCAGTACAACCCCTATCCCAGGTTTCTCAGCTTGTGGACACATTGATGGGATACATGGATGTGATCCGGGTTTACACTGCAGCACCGTATCGTAAGAAGATTACCGAAGTGGCGGAGAAAACCTTTGGCAAACGCCCATACTCAACGAGGGTTTCCTTTTAACCCTTCTCAACTTCAATTATTGCCTTATCCGCTAGAACTCTGACAAAGTCGCCATTCTTTATAACTTTAAGGGAACTTTTCTTCAACCTGTCTACGAGAGGTATTCCCGCCATAACACAGCCAGCTGCTATTATTGGTTCAGTTTCAATGTTGATTATTGCTAGAGGCGCAGCTCCATTCTTTGCTAAGGCGTAGAGGATGTAAGATCCGACAGTGCTGCCCTTTCCACGGGGGAACACTAGCACCTTGCCTGCTACGCTTAACCCATTTAGAGGATGTTCCCTCTCAGTTATCACTCCTGTTTTTGGATCTACTCCTCCAAAAAAAGAAATGGGCTCAGGCGACACGATTGCTAATCCTTCAGCTGCTCCGCCGACGATTTTTCGCCCCTTCAGTCTGATCATATTAAAGCCTCTCTGATGCTTTCTTCAAAGCTCTTCAATTTTACTGGCAGTCCACAGGTTGAGGGGATATAATGTGCCGCTTTGCAAGAGTTTACTACAACGCCATTAACGCCCAGTTCTTCGATCGGGGAGACCACCATGCAAGTATCATTTAAGACAAGGGCTCCTGTTTTTTCAATTTTTTTAACATAGCCAAGCTTTGTTGCTAACTTGCGTACATATTCTGAAGTGAAGAGCCAGAGGCGCTTTTTCACTTTTTTTCCTGAGAGGAGTTTTGCAGCTTTTTTCAGTTCTTCAAGGCTGCAATGCGGACAGCCAAGACATACTAGATCAAATTTGTCTTCAGTGGACAGGCGTTGAATTGTTTCCTGAATGTCGCTTTCTTCAATTGGGAACTTATCAAGGTGTGCTTTTTCTTTCTCAGATATTTTTCGGCCTTCAGGAGTTACCTTGTCGATATGGGCGAGAGCAACCGAACCCGATGCAGCTAGACCCGCTCCTAACGCCTTAAGCTCTTCTAGGGTCGGCTTCTTTAAACCTACAAAAAAGGGTACACATTTTCCAGAGGTCTTTCCAACAGTATAGCCAAGGGCGCTATATTCCAGCCCTCCACTTAGCGGCATCTCGACTTTTATTAAATGCGTCGGCTTTCTTTCCGTTTCAAGATGATAGCCATACAGGGGTGTGAGCCCTGTAATCGCACTAGCTAACGCTAGTGGTCCGCCTTCCCGATTTGTCTTTGCGCCGAGCACTGAGTTGACGAAGACTACAGCTGAGGATTCAGCCCAGGCCACATGTTCTCCTCTTCTTGGCTTGTTGCCTGTGAGATAGGGGGTGCAGGTGCAACTTGTTTCGATGCCCATTTTGTCAAAAGCCGAGATGATCTGTAACTGTTTTCTAGCAAACGCCTCGCCTATTCCAAGCTCTCTCCATCGCTTTAGATCCATACCCGCTGGGTTTATTGTAGTATGAGCTTTCGCCTTTGCGCCCATCCTTGATAGATCTTCGATGAACCCGAGTCCTATGTCACCGATGTTCTTGTAGGAGATGCCTGAAACCTGCGCACTTTTAATTTTAATCAGCCTTTCAGCTTCGAAAACCTCTCCCAATGCCACCAACAGCTTCATAGCTAAAGCGTTGGCTGGTCCGTAATCACCCTTCAGCACCTCCTCCTCTTTACGAGTTAAAAACACCAATTAAACCCGCTTAAATCCAAATTTCTTTAGAATTTCTTTTACTTTCCGGCTCTCAGGAATCCTCGCTTTCTCAAATTTATCTGCCGGTTTGTGGAGGGGTCTAGTTGCATCAACGCCTACTTTTGTAGTTAACTCACGTTCCTGGTCGCTAGAGGGATCCAAGCTTGATCCCCGGACATTCTTAATAACTAATAAATCCTCGTCGCCGTGGAATCGGGTGGCAATAGCCCACTCAACCTCGCTTATGTCACATACATCTATATCCGTGTCCACAACTATGGCGTGTTTTAGACTGGGGTGAGCGGAGAACGCTGCCATTAACGCGTTTTTTCCATCGCCCTCACTCTGTTTCTCGATTGAAATGACCGCATGAAGCCAGCCAGAACCTCCAGGGGTAAGGTTAACACCTTTCACCACTGGAACGACATGCCTTACTGCATCCCAAATTTTTGCTTCCTTTGCAAGACCCATTAGCAACTGGTGCTCTTGACCAGCTGGAAGCAACGCTTGGTAGATGAAGTCCCTCCTTCTCATGACACCTACCAACTCGATTACAGGCTGTTTTCTAACAATATCGTATGTACCGAGGATATCCGGCATCGGCCCTTCCGGCACTTCCTTGCTAATGCTGATGCATCCTTCAAGCACTATTTCAGCGTCAGCTGGAGCATAGGCATTAACATGCTCGCATTTAGTGAGTTTAAATTCGCCGTTCATAAGTGCATTAGCAACATCGTACTCGCTAACACCAAAAGGAGCCGATGAAGCCGCTGCTAAAGAAATCGCTGGATGGATTCCAATTGCAATTGCCACATCTAGAGGGGCCTTCGCCTTCTTTGCCATTTGATGTAGTTGATAGAGATGTCTTGGAACAAGTCTGATAGCGAGGTGCTTATCGTCTAACACGAGCAAGCGATGAATTGAAACATTTTCAATTTTGTCGTCTGGGCTTTTTGCGGCAACTGTTGCCGAGGTTACGTATGGTCCCGCGTCTTTTTCGTAGTGTAGTAATATTGGAATTTTACTTAACTTTGGTTCCTCTAAGACTTCCTTCACTGGGGCGTGTTCAACAATCGCTGGACGCACTGGACGTAACAACGCGTTTATAATTTTCTCATGAAGCACCTCTTCTCTTACATTTAATGCTTTACAAATTCTGTCTCTAGTTCCACAGACGTTAGCTACAACTGGCACATGGCTTCCTTTTATTTTCTCAAAAAGTACTGCTGGTCCGAAATCAAATTTCTTCATAATTTCTGCTGCTTCAAACTTCGTGGACACAGCATCTTTTATCCTAACGAGTTCCTTTGCTCGTTCCAATTCTTCTATAAAGCTTCTCAGATCAGTCAACCCATCTTTCCCCATGACTGATAATATTTATCCTACGCCTTGGTACCTTTTATACAAATCTTGTTTTATTCCAATTCTATCCAAGATTTTTCCTACAATGAAGTCCACTAACTCCGTGATATTCTTAGGTTTGTGGTAGAATGCTGGCATGGCTGGTAGTATGATTGCACCTGCCTCAGCGGCCTTTACGAGATTTCTCAGGTTTATAAGGTTAAGCGGAGTTTCACGAATGACTAGAATTAGTTTTCTCCCTTCTTTTAATGCGCAATCAGCAGTCCTAGTCAGTAGGTTGTCCGCGTATCCGTTGGCGATTGAGGCTAAAGTCTTCATTGAGCACGGGACTATTATGACGGCATCAATTGGGAAGGATCCGCTTGCCACTGGCGCGGCCATCTCGTCGGGGCGGTAGGTCTGACTTGCTAGCGCTTCAATCTGTTTTCTTTCAATTCCTAGCTCTTGTTTTGCTATTATCTCGGCATTGCTAGAGAGAATTAGGTATGTCTCGATTTTCTTAGTTTTCAGAACCTCAAGTAAACGCACGCCATACACAGTGCCACTGGCGCCAGTTATTCCTACCACTATCTTCATTTCAATTTCTCCTTTCCAGAAATTTTTTCTATCAATCTCATGAAGATGCGTCCAGCTACGTTTTCCTCGACGGTCTCAGTGAAGGTTGAGACTAATCCGATCTTATTGAAGACTGCTACAAATCGCTCAGCGAGAATGCGGGTGATGGTCTGATTTCTATCGCCTAGAAGTATTGACGATAGGGCTGGCGCTACGCCCTCCCTCCTAAGCGGTAACGCAACGGCTAAGGTGCCTAAACGCGGCTCTTTGCCTTCAGTGAAAAAGGCGAAGACTGCGTTTTCAACATGGAAGACTACCGCGGAAAATTTTTTGTTTGCTTCTTCAACTTCTTCTCTAAATATTTCAGATGACACCCCGTAGTCGCCTCTCTTAATGCTCTCTTTCATCCAGTCTCTAAAATAGATTTTAAAACAAATACGTATTCCCCATCAACTAGGCATGCATAAATCTGCTTTTCGCAAAGATTTGATGGAGTCCCATGTCCACCCACTCCTTATCACATCCAGTTAACAAATACTTTCCATACAATACTCTCCGTCCATACCAAGAGCTCTTCATTGACACTGTCTACAACTCTGTGAGTTCAAGATCCCACTTGGTAATGGAAGGTGTAAACGGTCTTGGTAAAACAATCGCTGTGCTCTCAGCGGTACTCCCCATAGTCAAAGAAGAGGGATACAAGGTCCTCTATTGTACACGAACGCACAAGCAGATGGACCGGGTCGTAGAGGAACTTAAAGCGATCTCTAAACGAGTCAAAATCAGCGGCATCTCTATTCGTGGAAGACAAGAGATGTGCTTTAATCCACTTATCACCAGACACGCGTCGGATGCCGCAACAGCTATGGAGATCTGCGATCAACTAAAGCAGAGGGAATTATGCCCATTCTACGAGAACTTGGATAGAAATGCCGAGAGACGGAGCGAACTGCAACTTGTCTTCGAATCCAGACCATTTATGGCAACCGAGGTTTTAGAAATTTGTAAGCATGAAAAAATCTGTCCCTACGAACTAACAAAGCTCTGCCTCGGACAAGTGGATGTAGTTGCGCTGAGCTATATTTACGCATTTCACCCAATTATCCGAGGTAGCTTTTTCAAACATTTCAACAAACCGATCAGCGACTTCATATTAATTCTGGATGAGGCACACAACCTCCCTGGCATCGCTGTGGAATTAGCAGGCGATCAACTGACTCTCTTTTCCATTCGACAGGCCCAGCAAGAAGCTAAAAAATACGGTCACAGTGACATTGAAACTTTCTGTATAAGCCTTGAACATATTGTCAGGAAGATATCTGAATCAGTTGAAGGAGAAGTTCCAGTTAATCCTACGCTTTTCCTAGAAACTCTAAAAGATGAAACCGGAGTCGACGAACAGCTAAATTTTTTCGATTACATGTGCGCTTTGGGAAACACGATCCGAAAAGAGCTACTTACAAAGGGGAGATATCCCCGCTCAGTCATCCACCGGGTTGGACGCTTTTTATTAAACTGGCTGCAAACTTCCGCTGATCCAGCATTCACACACATCCTAGTAAAATATGAAGCGAAAAGCGGGACGCTATCTTCTAGACTAGAAATAGTTTCGCTAGAACCAAGAAGGATAATCGAGCCAATAGTCTCTTCTGTCCACTGCACTATTAGCATATCCGGCACATTAGAACCGCTCAAGTCCTATGTTAAAATAACAGGACTTCCAAGCACAACTTGCTGCAAAGCAGTGCCTTCGCCATTTCCCGAAGAGCATATACTAACTCTGTCATGTTTAGGAGTAACAACAAGTCTTAACGAGCGTACTCCTAAAATGTACAAAAAACTTGTAGGGAAACTGGCGGAGATAGTGCGATATACGCCTGCTAACGTCGGCATATTTACGGCGTCTTTTGATGTGCTTGAGGGGCTTCTTGAGGCTGACCTCGAAGAATTAATCGATAAGCCACTATTGCAAGAAAAGCGAGGTATGCGATCAAAGGAGAACGATCAACTGGTCACTAAGTTCAAGTTATATGCGGAGAGAGGGGGAGCTGTTCTGCTAGGAGTCGAGGGTGGGCGATCATCGGAAGGAGCCGATTTTCCAGGAAAACAGATGGAAAGCGTAGCTATCGTAGGCGTGCCGTACATGGAACCGACACCAAGGGTAAACGCTCAAATCCGATACTATGAAACCCAGTTTCCAAGACATGGACACGAGTATGGGTACATAATACCCGCTATTAGAAAAGCAGCACAAGCTGCTGGCCGCCCCATTCGGACACTTGAGGACAAGGGTGCGATTATCTTTCTAGACTATCGATTCTCAACTAGATATTGCCGCTACTATCTCCCACTCTGGATTAGAAAGAACATTAAAAACATTCCGGACGAAAATGGAGCTGTAGCAAAAGAACTGGTTTTATTTTTTGGTCTTTGAGGCATCCTAAAATTTTTCTGTTTAAACTAGAACTATGCCTTAATCGTGTTGAAGTCAAATTGAAAATTGCTGTAATATCTGACATCCATTCTAACTTAGAAGCGTTTCAAGCCGTTCTTAATCACATGGGAAAGGTTGATCAAATCCTATGTATAGGTGATTTCGTGGGTTATGGAGCAAAACCGAACGAAGTCATTGAACTTATCAAACATCTAAAAATGACTGCAGTTATGGGAAATCACGATTACGCCTCATTAACAAATGATACGTCTGGCTTCAACCCTTACGCGGCTGAAGCCGCTCACTACACTCACCAAGCTCTCTCTAAGGAAAGTAAGAGTTTCTTAACCCGTCTTCCTCAAGTAGTTGAAATAGAAATTAAAGGTTACAAGTTTTACCTCGCGCATGGTAGCCCAAGGGATCCACTTAACGAGTACATCTTTCCGGGAACTGATGAAAAGCTTCTCAAAGAGTTCCTAGCCTCTACAGGGGCTGACATACTACTGCTTGGGCATACTCATATCCCGCTATTTGTCAAAATAAAAAAGGGACTGGTTCTAAATCCAGGTGGGGTAGGACAGCCTAGAGACTACGATCCTAGAGCGAGCTACGTCATTTTTACAATAAACAATAGAAAATGGTCTTTCAAAAATTATCGAGTAGAATATGCCGTAAGTAAAACAGCTTCAGAAATTCTTGCCGCAGGACTCCCTTCAATTCTTGCCGAGAGATTGTATTATGGCCAGTAGCGGCTAAATAGCGAAAGTATCTGAAATTCCCACCTCTCCACATTCTCTGTCAAGTTTTATTCTGCCAAACTGGACGATGCTGGCGCGCGCTTTGATTGGGGTGGCAATCCTCAAAGCAAGTTTTTTAAAATCTATCTCAACTAACCTACCTAACCCGAGAAATCTTCTCTTATCATCGAGTAAGCTGACTAATAGCCCCGTCTCATCTCCCTGCGTGGCTAAACGTATCTTCTTCCTAACACTCTTAGCGAGCCTTAAAACTACATCCTCTGCTTCGACCTCCCCTCCCCTCCTTAGAACCAGAAAGAGGGTGTGAGGTGTTTCCTCCCCATAAGCAAGTCTGCATCCCAATAAACTTTCAAACTCTCCCAGCCTTTCTGGTAAAAGCGGTCTTCCTGTGCTAATGATCGAGTTCTCGATTTTTATCCAGTTCATCGGTAGAAAACTTATTCTGGGCCCTCTCAGAAACTTCTTATAACCTAGTTCTCTTAGTCCTCTTCTTTCTTCCTTATTTCTCTCCCTAACCGCAACTGAAGCCTTTAAAGAGTAAATCTTCACCCCTTCAGCTTCGAACGCATTTAGAATTGAGATAAGCTCACCATCCCACTGAATCCCGACAACAGCATTAGGTTTAATAGCCTTAGCAATTTCAACTTTGTAGGATTTAGCGTCATCACCTTGAACCCACCCATCGGTGTTCACAATGATAAATCTCAAACCTAGTTCTGTAGCCTCCCTCTTCAGTAAAGTCATACCATGTATGACATTAGCGGCTACATCACTTGGGCTTGTTATGCCAACAAAATAGGCATTTTTAGTTTTGACAGTGAATAAGTCTGTGATAGGGCTCTTAATCACACCTAAGCCAATTGTTGTAGGCGCACCAATATCCGCCTGCCCAATGTCTCCGTCAATAATGCCAACAGGATTCACTTTCTCTAAAGCCTTATTTGCGAGGAATGTGCAAAATGTAGTTTTTCCTGAATCCGTATCCCCGATTACCATCACGATGCAGGGGTGTTCAAGTGTTAAAATATCTTGAACGCTCTCTATCCATGAATTGGGGATAGTGTCCCCAAAAACCTCCTTTGATTCAGCATTTTTACCTAAAACAACATCCATCAAGCTTTTCTCAGATGCATAGAAAGGCAGAACTCGCCCTCCTCTGATAACCACCCTACTTTTGATAGGGATAGATGTGCCTAGGGTTTCAGCCCTCCCTTCTATTAGAGTTACTGATGCCGGACCACTAACAAGTAGAGTTCTACCCTCTTCAAGCTCTCTTGCCACCATTATCCCCTCCTTAAGATCCTGCGGCCATTTCTTGATGCAATTTCAACTGCTGATACCGCGTCAAGCAAACCCCTTCTACGGGATGTTAAAGTTTTTGCAACCTTAGTCGTATCTTTCTCACTTACATTTTCCAAAGTCACATTAGAAGGTAGCTTTCTGTCTAGTGTCCGTATTAATGTTCGCCGGTAGGGTTCTGCGCCATCGCCGATTCTAATGATATTCTCCACAGCTTCCACTTCATTTAGGGTATTAACAATAGTATTTACCACATCTTTAGTACTGTGATAGATTTCCGTCTTCAAAACTTGGTCATCACAAACAACCGCAACTCCGAATTTTTTTCCAGGATCCACGCCTACGATCAACTTTCTGTAACTACTCTTTCCATGTACTACTTGCATTGCCCTATCAACTATCTTCACCGGGTCTTCTATCGCCTCATTGTACGTAAGCACATTAGGATGGCATATTTGGATCCGCTCCTCAGCGGTGGTGATGACCACTTTAACGTACGGCGGGATGGGGTCAGTGGGCTTTAAACTTAGAAAAGG
>Ga0315306_10000463_pt1 | contig 19493 bp, 22 predicted proteins | sample TDP1_MG_FD_203803 | JGI IMG/M metagenome (GOLD analysis project Ga0315306, IMG submission 203803) | Freshwater sediment microbial communities from Lake Towuti, South Sulawesi, Indonesia - TDP1 | ecosystem: Environmental > Aquatic > Freshwater > Lake > Sediment | place: Indonesia: South Sulawesi... | reverse complement strand
GTGGTATGCTTGGAAGTGGCCCAAACAGAAAGAGTAGCCCCCAATAATACAACAGTTTCACCCTATTCTCCTTGGATTACGGGTGTTCATCTGACGAACGTGTCTAAATAGACTGGCCTATCAACGCTTAACCATGCCAGGAGAGAGAGGGAGATTCGTAGCTTCCGTGAGAAGAGCTTGCTTCGTGTTCTGGTATGCTGACGAGATCTCCAAGAAACGCAAGTGAAGAATTAGTGGATAACATCATAGAATTAGGGGGTAGATTTCCTTCGCAACATATTCTATATACTTCTTCTTGTCTGCAATGTTAAATATGGTAACTGAGGCGTCTCGTGTCACCCCAACCACGTACCCATACTCCCTAGACCTTCCAACGATGTACCAGAGGTTACCACGCTTACAATAATCCTCAAACAGCGTAGTTCCCATCAAGTCAGGCCCATATAGAGAGAGCTTGTTCACGTTAGGAATATCCACATTATCGAAAAACGTAACCTTCGTGTCCTCAGGATTCTTCAGATGGAAGTCTCGCAGGGTCTCAGGAGGTATCCGCGCTTCTGCAACGTGTCCAACTCTCTCATAAATCGTCTCGCTGAGTCGGTTGGCTATGAAGTTGGCTCGTATCTTCTTCTCGACAATCGTCAAAAACACTCTCTCTCCTTGCTTCGCAAAGGAGAACATCGCCTCAACGGTGTGTGGCAAGGGAACGATCTTACCGCGATGGAATACGTGGGTGACATAGTCGTGGGAGTAGATGCCGGTGAGGGTATTAGCGCTGGGCATAAGATTAACAATCTCGGTGATCAAGTCGAATTTGTAGTCGCCTTCTTCATGTTGTTCCTCTCTTCTGTGTCCTCCGAGCTTAGAGGCGAGATCAGCGAGCGCCAACGGTTCAACAAGCTTGAAGACCTTACCAGCTGTAACCATGCGTGATCCTCCAGTCCCTAATTTGTGTGTCATACTTAAGAAGTTTAAGCTGCTTGGAACCATGACCTTACAGAGGATGAAGCAATCGGGTTTCCGAAACGAATTCTGATTCAGAAATCTAATAAAAGCTCTTAAACATTGCCCCTTATTATTATTATTGTGAACATAGCAGCCCCATCGATAGGCTTATGTTAAAGGTGAGGCTCAGTTTGAAGAAGAATAGAGCTTCAAAAGAAAGTTTCTTGATCCAATTCGAGACATTTGGCCAGCTTGAAGACGCCCTAGAACTGATTTTCTCTCCATCGGCAGCCTCCGTAATCCTATACACCACAGCCATAAAATGTGGAGTACACCTCTATAAAAGAGCGAAGAAAGAATTTGAAACAAAGGAGGAAGCACTCGATCTCTTTTCCCAGTTAAAACATGAAGAAAACTGGGGAGACATCGTTTTTCATGATGTTGACTTTAAAAGCGGGTCAGGAAAGGTCATGGTTAGAAACCTATTCGAATCTGTAGCCCGAAAAACGAGCAAGCCGAGCTGTCATTTCTTCAGGGGCTTCCTAGCAGGCTTCCTCTCCGAACTTTTTCATAAGACAGTTGTGGTTACTGAAGAAAAATGTGCTAGCAGAGGAGATGCTCACTGTGAATTCAGATTCGAAGAGGGAACAGCCGAGGCCCAACCGGAATAGACAGAATAAAGCTTAGAAAGTACGATCAAGAGTCTTCCTTCTGTGCGCCTCACAAAATTCCTTTAATATGAGAGTATAACTTCTATTACTGCAAATTGAGGCTCCATAAGTGCTGATTCGAGAGATCATCCTGCAGAACTTCATGTCCTACGAATACGCTAGGGTACCGTTTAAACCAAGCGTCAATGTTGTCTGCGGACCTAATGGGTCAGGCAAGTCCTCTATGCTACTTGGCATTTCGGTCGCACTCGGCCAGTCATACACGGAACGATCCAGGAAGCTGAGCGACCTGATCAGATGGGGTGAAGACCAGGCTAGGGTCACCCTGGTTTTGGACAACTCCCCAAGAAGTGGACGAAGGCCTATTCCAAGGATAAGCAAAGACCAGATCTATCTAACGAGAAACTTAAGACGGGATGGGAAATACTGGTTTGAACTGGACAATAGGGCCGTAACTAAGAGTAGCGTGGTTAGGCTTCTCTCCAAGCTCGGAGTCGATCCAGAGAACATGCTCATCATTATGCATCAGAACATGGTGGAGCAATTTACTGTCCTTTCGCCTGAGGAGAAGCTGAGGACGATTGAGGCGGCTGTAGGCTTCGAGTCCTACCGCCAAAATGTCTTGAGGGCAGAGCAGAAGCTGAGCCGAATCCTGAGCCAGGAAGAGTCTGTTGGCAAGCTCTTGGAGTCAGCTGAACAGACCCTAGCCTACTGGAGAGAACAGTACGACCGCTACCAACAGAAGAAGCAACTGAGAATGAAACGCCGATTTCTGGAAAGAGAGTTGGCGTGGGCTGAGGTAGCGAGAAGAGAGAGGACCGTTTTTGATTTAAAGAGTGAGATGCAAAAGAAACAGAATGAAATTTCACAGATTGAGGACGAAGCAAAGATCGTCAACAGCCAACTGGAAGAAGTTCAAGCAAATCTTAAGCAGGGTAGAGATGAGCAAAGAGAGCTTTTGAAGGAACAAATAAGACTTGAATGTGACAAGGCGAAACACGAATTAAACGTTTCACTGGCAAATCGAGCTGTAGAAGAAATCCATTCTTGGGCAGAGATGCATGAGAAGAGAGTAAGAGAGTACTTAGACAAAATAGAAGAGCTAGAAAGGGCGCTTTATCAAGACACAAATCCAGTGGATATCAGAACTCAGCTATCCGAAGTCAAGAGAACCTACAAAGACATTGAAAGCGGCTGGATTCAACGATTCGATTTGAAAAGTGAAGATCTGAAAGGATCGGTTGAAGACTCCAGTCGACAACTCGAAAAATTGAATGTTCAAATTTCAGATATTGAAGCTAAGACAGACGACTTAAACCTCGAACTCGAGAGTATCCATGACAGAATCGTGGATCATAAGATTAACTTGGCCTTGCTGCAGTATCGAAAGGGAATTCTTGTAGAGAGCATGGAAAGGCTGGAGAGGGAGCTTCAAGTATCGCTTAAGGATCTTGATGATGCTGAGAAGAAAGCTAGGGAGACAGGTCCGCAGATAGTGCCCATAAAAACCATTGAGGAAATACTAGACGAAATGAGGGTGACAGATGGGCACCTTGCGGCACTCGCTGACGTTTCTGAAGACATAGAGCGCATGTACGAATCCTACTCCAAGCTCTATCTGGAACTGAAGGAGAAGGCACGATTGGTCGCGGAGAACCGTGAGAAGGCTCTGGACGAGGTTAAAGAGAGAATGAAGGCGTGGAGAAACGTCGTTCAAAATCTCTTAGACAGCGTTAACCTCCGTTATCAAGGAATCTTGTCGCAAACCCAGGCAATCGGAGAAGTCCGGCTGGTAAATGAGAATGATATTGAAGAAGCTGGTCTCCAGATAATTGTGGGCTTTAAGGGAGCCAAGCCAGTCCCTCTCGACGCCTATACACAAAGCGGTGGGGAGAGGAGCACAGCCACCATGAGCTTTCTGCTAGCATTACAGCAGCATGTTCGATCCCCATTCAGGGCGGTTGATGAGTATGATATTCATCTTGATCCGAGGAGTAGGGAGTTAATCGCCGATATGATCGTGTCCACCGTTGGCGGGCAAGAACAATTTTTAGCTATCACTCCAAGCCAATTGACATTCACTGAGAAGGATGTTCACATAATCACGGTTCAGAACGTTGAGGGCACATCGGTGATTAAGGAGGTGGTTTAGTTGCCCTCCAAGAGGCAGATGAAGAAGCTTGGTAGCGAACACCTCCAACGCATTATCGACTTATGTAAATCCGTTGAGGACAGGGGACTCGACCCATTTATTGTTGATGTTGATGATATCATAGCGGTTGTTCGGAAGTATTTTCCTGTGTGGGGACTTCCTGAGGAGCTCTGCCTCGACGCCGAGGCAATTCATCGCCTTGCATCAGTCATAAAGCTCCAGAGCGACTGGGTGAAGCATCAGTCAACATCCCTCTACACCGACCCTTTTCTGCTTGAGGATAAGATAAGGCGGCTAGACAAGAGAGAGCTCGCCAACCTCTTCCTCAAAACATGGCATTCAATCGTGGAGTTAGAACAGATCTCTCCTTACAGTCTGGCTGGGGCAATTAAGTACTGGGAGGGCCTCCTTCCGATGAGTGAAAGGTGGCAGAGACCATCTCCTCTAGAAAGAGAAATCGGGTCTGCGACTCGTGAGGATATGATTAGGGAGAGGATACTCACCGATAAGGCCTTCTCGGAAGAGCTGGAGAACTTTTGGGAGGAACTGAAGCAGAGGGTTGGTGAGGAAGGAAGGATCCGATACTGGGATTTTATTGGGGCTGGCACGTATCCTGAAACGATAAGAAGAGCCTACATGACGAGCTTTCTTGTGACCTATGGATACGCAACCCTAGAGGTGTATAGGTTAGAGGATGAGATCTTCATCAAGCCATTTGAAAAGCCCGTATCTCTGCAAGCCGAAGAACAGCTGGTCTCCATTCCAGTTTCCGTAAGCTTCGAGGAATGGATGCGATGGAAGAAGGGCGAACAGGATTGAGAAAGAAAGCATACTACACCCGACAGATTAAGAGAGCCACACACCTACTCTTCTACAGACACCACAGAAAACCTGGGGTGAAAGGCTGGGAGCTTAAGAGAAAGCTAGGGTCAGACTACCCAAAAGTGCTTAATGTGTTGGATAGACACTTAGAAAACCTTGACCTGCAGGTGAAAACTGTTTTTGAAGGGGAGAAGCCAGCGGAAAAACCTACTCTGGAACAACTTGACAGGGCTAGATTCTACATAACCCTTAGGGGTGAGTTGACGCCGAAGGAGACCAAGATGATGGGTTGGCGCATAGACGACATCGCAGGCCTAGCTACATCAATATCCTACATCATATCAAAGAAAGGAAAAGCCTCACGAGAAGAGGTGGAAGAACTCCTGCGGAACAAACTCCCAGGATGGCGGGTGGGCACGAATATTGATCGTTACATCCGCTATGGCTATCTTGCTGAGGACGAGAACAAGCAGTTGTTCCTCGACTGGAGAACTAGGGCAGAGATTGATCAGAAGGCCTTGGTTGACCTCCTTTTGGGGACGGAAAGCGAGGAAAAAAGTATTGGCTAAAGATGCGCCAATTGGTTGTGTCAGAAATAGAGCTTTAGTGACAGGTGGTGGAGGTTTCATTGGTTCTAGGCTTGTTCATGCATTATTGCCGAGAGGGTGCAAAGTAAAGGTTCTTGATGTTCAGTTGGGCTATCTTAAGGGCGAGACCAGCTCGAATTTAGAACTGATAGGTATAGGAAGTGATGAGTTAGGTGGAGGCATGGCTGATAAAAGTCTCGTTGATCAAGCCGTCAAAAATGTGGATATAATCTACCATTTAGCAATCAATTGGGATGCCGTTACGTGGACTCGCAGGCTTCCTCTCGCAGACCTATTCGATGCTAACATTAGGGGCACCCTTAACCTTCTAGAAGCAGCCAAATCTCACGGGGTAAAGCACTTCCTATTTTCAAGCAGCTGTGCTGTTTATGGAGAGGCGAAATCTCAGCCTGTAGATGAGGAGACAGTCTGTAAACCCGAGCTTTGGGACGGAGACCCCGGGCCTGCATACGGCATAATGAAGCTCACCACCGAGAAGCTTTGCCTCATGTATCATCACGTTTATGGATTGCCCGTCACTGCTTTTCGAATAAAAGTAGTGTTCAGCGACGACGAAGCACAGCTTTTGAGCAGCAGGTACGTTGACAAAGTGCTTAAGGGTCAAAACGTTGAAGTAGTGAACGGTCAGGGTTGCGCAAGCATCCATGTTGATGAGGTGGTCGACGCTTTTTTGCTGGCCACACTGAACAGCAATGCCTATGGCCACGTTTTCAATATTTCAAATCCCGCAACCTACATTACTCACAACGAGCTTTATCAATTCATCATTCAATTAGCTGGTTCGAAGAGTGAAATCAAGGTAGTCTCGAATCGGAGGCTGATAAGCTGCATGCCAGAATCGATAGAGAAGATACAGAGCATCCTAGGTTGGAGACCTCGAAAAACCAAGGAAGACCTTAAAAAATCGGTCGCTCAAACTGTTAAGTCGATACTGGCACAATCTGAAAAATAGTATCATTCCTTAGAAGATACTAGGATGAACTTGTTTCCGTCTGGGTCAGCGAACTCGGCTGTTCGCCCTCCCCAGTACTGGTCTTTGGGCTCGGTGACAAACTTCACGCCTCTTTCCTTGAAGATTTTGTAAGCGTCGTCAACGTCATCGACACGCAAAAATATTGAGAATCCTTCGTCAGGCTGCAAAGCAAACTCCACTCCGCCCACGTCGAAAATGGCGTAGTTACCCCACTCACCAGTCTTCTTTAAACCGAGAACATTCTCGTAGAAGTCTACAGCCCTCTTCAAATCTGAAACCGGAAAGGTGACGTTTTGAATCTTCTTAATCGTGAGGTTCACCTCCCATTACTAACCTGCTAACATTATCAAAAATGAGTTAGATTCAGTATTCAATTCCTTCTCTGGGCGGCACGCCCTTGGTGTACGGATGCTTGATTTCTTTCATCTCCGTGACTAAGTCAGCTGCCTCGATAACCTCGGGAGGGGCGTGACGGCCGGTCAGAACCAACTCAACATGCTCAGGCTTGTTTCTAATCAGATCAACGACTTCATCAACGCCTACCAACTTCATGTTTAGGGCAACATTGATTTCGTCTAAGATAACCACATCATACTCATTGCTATTGACAACCTCTTGCGCCAACGCGAAGGCTTCTTGGGCTAGCTTAACATCTTTGTCTGTTGGTGGCATTTCAGTGATGAATTTTCCTCTACCAAAGGCCTTCAGTCTAAAGTTTGGGAGTTTATGCATGATGTGCAGTTCGCCGTAGTCGAAGCCGCCCTTTATGAACTGAATCACGTAAACCTTAAGACCCCGTCCTATAGCCCGTAGGGCAAGCCCAAAAGCTGCTGAGGTCTTGCCTTTCCCATCGCCAGTGTATACCTGGGTTAACCCCTTTTCCAACCGTTCTTTCTTCATCACTCTCTCCCTATGAACACTGGCTCAACGTGTCTCAAGCCGCTCTCAGTCTCTCCGCCAGCAACCTGTCCGCGGCGGTGTAAGGGTCCGTCTTCCTCAGCAGAATCTCGTCAACAATCTCATCCAGCCTTCCTTTCCGTTTCAGGTGGTCTACAATGGATTCGGTTGCTTTTTCCCGGATGGCTTCAACGAGTTCTGTTTCAACCATCCGTCTACGCTGCATCCCAAGAGCTCCAGATTTCAGATACTGTCTGTGCTCACTTATTCTGTCTAGAAGCTGAGAGGTTCCTTCGCCTGTGAGGGCTGTTGTCTTGACGACTGGTGGTCTCCACTTCCCCTCTGGATTCATATTCAACATGGCTTCGATGTCACTCACGGTTCTATTCACGTTTTCTTGGTCAGCCTTATTCACCACAAATATGTCTCCGATTTCCATGATGCCTGCTTTGATGGCTTGTATGTCGTCGCCTAGTCCAGGAGCCAGCACAACAACCGTCGTCTGAGCGATCTTTATGATATCAACCTCGGACTGCCCAGCTCCCACAGTCTCGATCATGACCACATCTTTGCCTGAGGCATCCAAAACCTTAACAACATCTTTAGTAGCCCTAGCCAGAGCGCCAGGATTGTTCCTAGTCGCCATGCTTCGGATAAAAACTCCCTCGTCTGTGCTAAGGTCTTGCATGCGCACGCGATCTCCAAGGAAGGCGCCGCCAGTGAAGGGACTGGTTGGGTCGACAGCCACTATGCCCACACTTTTTCCGTCTTCCCTCAGTTCCTTAGCCATCTTTTCTATCAGCGTGCTCTTCCCCGAGCCTGGTGGCCCAGTTATGCCTATTATGTGCGCTTTGCCGGCGTGTGGATAGAGCAGGGATACGGCTTTCCGTGCTTCTTGCGTGTTGTTCTCGATGAGGGTTATGGTCTTCGCTATGAGTCGACGGTCGTTCTTCAGCACTCCTTTGATGAGTTGTTCGGTTTTGATGGTGTAAACCCCGCGCGTAGTGGAGTGGATGCTATTTCCCTTTTCCCACGTTCTCCCTGACAAACTTGACAAGCTCATCCGTGCTCGTGCCTGGACCAAACACCTCAGCTATGCCAATTTTCTTTAGGGCCGGAACATCCTCTTCAGGTATTATCCCCCCAGCAAACACTAGAACATCCTCCAGCCCCTTTTCTCTCACCAATTTCATGATTCGCGGAAACAGGGTCATATGCGCTCCAGAGAGAATGCTTAGAGCTATGACATCAGCATCCTCCTGTAGCGCTGTCTCTACTATCTGTTCCGGTGTCTGTCGCAGCCCCGTATAGATCACTTCCATACCAGCATCCCTGAATGCTCTTGCCACAACCTTCGCTCCTCTGTCGTGGCTGTCCAAGCCGGGCTTCGCAACAACAACTCTAATCTTCTTCTCTCCACTCATCACGATTCCTCCAACTAAGATCTCAAATAACTATCAGCTCCCGATACTCGCCAAAAATGTCACGGAGCACACTGCAGATTTCCCCAAGCGTAGCATACGCCTTTACGGCTTTGATTATGGGAGGCATAAGGTTCTCATCATGCTCGGCAGCACTATTCAACTCGTCTAGCACCTCCTTCACCTTTCTATTGTTTCGCTCCCTCTTCATCTTTCGCAGTCTCCTCAGTTGCTCCTCCTCCACCTCCGGCCCTATCTTCAGGAGCTTTATAGGCACCTGATCCTTCTCAATCTTGTATTCATTGACCCCTACCAAGATCCTTTCCCTGCATTCTACCGCTTTCTGATCCTTGTAAGCGCTGTCCGCTATCTCCTTCTGGAAGAAGCCCTTCTCAATAGCAGGGATAACCCCACCCATGGAATCTATCTTGTCTAAATACTCCATAGCCCTCTCCTCCATCTCATCTGTTAGGGCTTCTACGCAGTATGATCCTGCCAATGGATCTATCGTATCAGCAACTCCGCTCTCATGGGCCATTATCTGCTGGGTTCTCAGGGCGACTCTAACAGCCTCTTCACACGGCAGAGCCAGAGCCTCGTCGAACGAGTTCGTGTGAAGCGACTGAGTCCCTCCCAACACTCCAGCCAAGGATTGGAGGGTGACCCGTATGATGTTATTTAGGGGCTGATGCGCTGTTAGTGTGCATCCAGACGTCTGAATGTGCATCCTCATCCACATCGATCGAGGCTTCTTTGCCCCAAAGCGATCCTTCATAATCCTAGCCCACAACCTTCGTGCAGCTCTGAACTTTGCGATCTCCTCAAAGAGGTTGTTGTGAGCAGCGAAGAAGAAGGACAAACGAGGTGCAAAATCGTCTACTTCTAATCCACGTTCCATCACGGATTCCACATAGGCTACACCATCAGCCAAAGTGAAGGCAAGCTCTTGCAGAGCGTTTGAGCCAGCCTCGCGGATGTGATATCCACTGATGCTGATCGGGTTCCATCTAGGCAGGTGCCTAGTGCAGTACTCAATGATATCCGTGACGAGCTTAACCGATGGCCTTGGAGGGAATATGCACAGCTTCTGGGCAAAGAACTCCTTCAACATGTCGTTCTGAACGGTGCCACCCAACCTCTCTCTCGAAACTCCCTGCTTGTCCCCTATGGCGACGTACATAGCCAGCAACATAGCCGTCGGACCATTGATCGTCATGGACGTGGTCACCTTGTCTAACGGTATTCCGTCAAAAAGAATCTCCATGTCTCTCAGCGAGGAAACCGCCACACCGCACCTGCCAACTTCACCTCGAGCTAAGGGATCGTCAGAATCGCGCCCAAATATGGTGGGGTAATCAAAGGCTATGCTCAGTCCTGTTTCACCTTCTTTAAGCAGGTATTTGAACCGTTGGTTGGTCTGCTCGGCGGTGCCAAATCCTGAGAACTGTCTCATAGTCCATAGGCGCCCCCGATACATGGTTGCATGTAAGCCACGGGTAAACGGAAACTCCCCTGGAAACCCCAAATCTCTCAAGTAGTCTAGCTCTTTCACATCTTGCGGCGTGTAGAGTCTTTTGATTAGAGAGCCTGAAGAAGTGTGAAACTCTTTCTTCCTTTCGGGATGATTAGAAACCCATTTTGGCAGAGTCGTCTTCTCCCATCGCTCAGCTTCTCTAGCAACCTCACTTGGCGTCTGTTCATTGCACACTTATCTTCGCCTCTGATGATCAACTACCATATTCTCAGACACCATAAAAAGTTATTTCTGCTCAAATTTTCCATTGCGTTGTTTTTCACCTGTGTTTCCGAAAGAACTGTTCTCCTTAAATTATTAATGCAACTTGAAACAATAATTAGAGATGTAGGTGAGGCTTTATCTCTGACCGAACTGGTCATTGGATGATAGTGTTTGTGATGAAGATTTTAGGATACATTTTGGCTTTAAATTCGGCAATTTTGTTCATTGTATGGATTTTGAAAGCTCTTGATCTGTTCACTGCTATTCTCATATATGAAGCATTATTCGTTCTGATCTTAGGAGTGCTCCAAATTCTGAGTTCCTACATCTATAGAGAGGACAACATACCTTACCGTTGGGGATCCCGTACTGGATGGTTTGACTTTAGGAGATTTGCAAAATTGAAACCTGAAGAGAGACAACGTTACCGACGAGAAGGAACGATCATGGTAATAATTGGCATCATACTGTGTGTCGCAACCATAATCGTACGTTTTTCCATGTCTTAATAGTTTCTAACAACGGTTCAGAAAAGTTGCACACCAAAACATCAGCTGAATATGAAGTAAACACTGAACATTCTATCTTTTCCTTCTAAACTAATGCTATAGGTGATAACTTTAAATGGTTTTTGAAGTAATTAAGGATGGAAGCTTTTGAAGTGAATAAAGTAAGAGTTTACATCAGAAGTGAAAGAATCATACACGAAATCCCTGGCCAGCTTGTAGTAGAAGGACATCCTTGTTACGGTTTCAAGAAGGAAGTTGTTGTTAAGCTGCCTGAGGATCATGAAAGAGCAAAGAGGATAGCGGAAGAGGTTGCTAAAGAAGGAGGGTTGGATGTCGAAATTTATGATCTATCCAACAGCTTCACGAGTAAGATATCAGCTTTCTTGAGAGGTATAAAAACTCCGACCGTTGAAATTGGAAACAGACGGGTGAATGGGATCCCAAGCAAGGAAAGGCTGCTTTCTCTTTTAAGTGGAAAAGAAAATCTGGAAATATGATTGGGGATTAGCTTGGAGGACAAAATAAAGGTTTATGTTTGCAGTTTGAGGGAGATTTCAGCCCTAGATTTTGTGGATAAAGACAGTATGGGACATCCCTGTGTTACTTCTCGACACGATATTTGTACGGGGCTCAAAAACCTTCCTGCAGGGTCTTGGGATGGATACTTGATAGGCGAGGAGGCTAAAGTTCTTGATGTAGTTAGTGAGTTCTGCAGAGAAAATGGAGTAGAGTATGAAGTTGTAGATATAACAAATTTGAGGTTTTTAAGCAAAATGAAGCTCGTGTTCAAGAGAATAAAGGCTCCAGCTGTCAGTTTTAAGGGAAAGAGCATTGAGGGAATCCCTACCAAGGAAGACCTCGAGGTTCTGATTGCCAATAGCATATGATGTTAGTGTTTCATTCAGCCCTAAGTTTTCACATACATTTAGGAGGCTTATTCTAATCTTGGACTTGAGCAAATAAGAATAGGGAAAGGTGGTTTGGCTTATTTCACTGGTCTAAAGTATTTTATGTCTAGTATGGAGCCGTCGCGTTCTTTCTTGTCTTTGAAGACAGCCTCGACACGCATACCAATCCTCACGTTTTCCTTGTCTGTCTCGCCAAGTTTGTGGACAAGTCCGCCGTGGGCGTTGCCAATCTTTATCACTGCCCATATTACTGGCTCGTCCAGTTTGGATCCGTCGATGTCCATGTAGGCAAATGTGTAAGTGTGAACCACTCCTCTTTTGCCCACTTCCACCCGGTCGTCTAACTTCTCGAAACATCGCTCACAGAACAGTCTTGGGGGCACGTAGACGAGGCCGCATTTCCTACACTTGGCGCCCATGATTCTTGCGTTTTCTTTGATTTCGTTGAAGAATCTGTCTCCTGCGATGCCGCGTGTGTAAGCGTAGTCTGTTTCCATGTGGCCCATCCAATGTCTTATTTCTCTGGGGTCACCTATCTTCTCCGTTGACATTTCACTTCGCCTCCACTGGTTTGAAGTATTTTATGTCTGTTATTGTGCCCGTGCGCTCCTTTAGAGGCTTCCAGACAGCTTTGACTTTCATGCCGAACTTAACATTCTCCTGCTTCACCTCACCGAGCCAGTGCAGGATTCCCATGCCCTTTGAAGCTCCGTCGAGGTCTATGACTGCGACGATTATTGGTTCCTTCAGTCTGCTCGCGTCCGCGGCTAGGTAGGAGACAGAGTAGGTGTTGATGGTTCCCGTGTCCTTTACGTAGACCCATTCATCTGTGGATTTGAAGCACAGTTCGCAGAACATCCGTGGTGGAACCATTATACGACCGCATTTGTGACATTTTCTAGCGATAATTCTTCCGTCTTTGAGTTCTTTCAGGAATCTACTCATGGCTGGACCTGCGGTCCACGCATATCTTGCTTTGGGCTTCCATTTGATGAGGGGAACCCTACCTTCTCTTAGGTCCTTTGTTGCTATCTCCTCGCCCGGATACTTCTTGATCTTCTCACTCATTCTCCTCACCTCAACTCCTCATCACTATCACTGATCCATACTGCATCAGGTCGCCCCAGGCTTGGGCTAGTCCTGTTCGGGGGTCGCCTGGCACCTGTCGCTTTCCAGCCTCACCTCGTAGTTGCCAGAAGATCTCGCAGACTTTCATTAGTCCAGCTGCTGCAATGGGGTTTCCAACTCCCAATAGTCCCCCTGAAGGATTGACTGGCAAGTCTCCGTCTCTTTGGGTTATGCCTTCTGCTGTAATTTCTGGGGCTTCTCCTTTTCTGCAGAGTCTGAGACCTTCGATGTGGTGTAGTTCCTTGTAGTCGAAGGGGTCGTAGGCTTCTACAACGTCCAGTTCTTTTCGGGGGTTTTTTATTCCCGCCATCTTGTAAGCCATTCTTGCGGCGCACTCCACGTATTTCGGGTAGTATAGGTCTCTGTTGGTCCAGTATGTTGAGTCTATGCACCAGCCTACGCCGTCTATCCAGACGGGGTTGTCCGTGACCTTCTTCGCCACCTCCTCTGAGGCTAGGACAATGGCTGCAGCCCCGTCGCTTGTGGGGCTAATGTCGAGTCTTTGAACGGGCCAGACCATGACCTCCGAGTTTAGAACATCCTCGACTGTAATTCTTGCCGGGAGCTGCGCACATGGATGATCAAGCGCGTTTGCCTTGTTCTTTACAGAGACCAAGGCGATTTTTTCCTTTTTGATGCCATGGACATGCATGTAGCGATGCATCTCTAAGGCGAATATCCAAACGAGATTTATGCCGAGGGGTCTGTCCATTATTGGATCGAAGATGGTCGTGAATGCATATTGGGGATGAGGGAAGCAGGAGGACATCTTCTCTTCTGCCACCACAAGGCAGGTGTCAAAGAGTCCTGATGCTACGTGCCACCAACCCGAATCCGCGGTGAAAACTCCTGTGCCTCCACCGACATAGACCCTAGAATATGGTTTGCGCCATGCGCCAGCTCCGTCGAGAAGGTTTTCGCCTTTCATGTGGATTCCGTCGAAGGCGTCTGGTGCGGTGCCAAGCGTCACACATTCTATGTCCTTGAGTTCGAGTCCAGCTGAGTCCAGAGCCATCTTCGTGGCTTCGTAGGCTAGCTCTTGACCCGTTTCCTTCAGGTTCCTTCTGAAGAGTGTCATTCCAGCTCCTACAACAGCTACTCTTCTTTTGGCGAACATAACTCACAAATCACCTCTTCTATACTGCGTTGCTTAAAATAGTCACAGCCCCACTTGTGGTTGGGATTCCACGCCAAATCTGAGCGAGTCCAGTTTCGACGTCTGGAATTTGCCGTTTTCCGGCCTCGTCTCGGAGCTGTAGAACCACTTCTAACAGTTTTTGGAGTCCTGAGGCTTCTAGTGTGTATCCTACGCCTAGGAGTCCGCCTGACGGGTTTATTGGTAGGTCTCCGTCTCTCTCGGTTATGCCCTCTTCTGTGAGTCTTCCAGCTTCGCCTCGTCCACAGAGTCTTAGGGCTTCGAGGTTTTGGAGTTCTTTGTATGAGAAAATGTCGTCTATTTCGGCGAAGTCTATTTCATCGAGTGGAGTTCTTATGCCAGCCATCTTGTAAGCCATGTCTGCGGCCAGTTCCGTGTAGAGTGCTCTTCCCCAGTCTCGGGTCTCCAGCCGCGGTGTGTCAGAGTTCCATCCCACCCCCCTTATCCATATGGGGGTGTCAGTGAGTTTTTCTGCCACACGGTCTGAGGCTAGCACCATTACGGCGCATCCGTCAGCGAGCGGACTCACGTCTAGTTGGCTCAGTGGGTAAAAGAGCGGCTCCGATTCAAGTACATCATCCGTTGTGATGTTTGCTCCATGTGCTGCGTAAGGGTTAGCCAAAGCGTTCTTTCTGTTCTTTGCGACGACTTGGGCGCACTGTTCTTTAGTGTTGCCTGTTTCGTGGAGGTAGCGGTTCATCTCTAGTCCTGCTATGTAATATGGGTGACCGCCTAATGGTCTGTTGTAGATTGGGTCTAGGGCGAAGGCAACTATGTCCGCGTAGGTGAGCATGTCTGAGGCTTTGCTGTGAGCTTCTACCGCTACGGTGTCGAATTGGCCGGTTCGTATGAGCATGTAGGCTGTTGCTATCCCATAGAGGCCATCGGCTGAGACCGTGAAGAGACGTTTCAAGACTGCTCCGAGTTGGTCTGGGACGAACTCGTCGAAGATGCTGAAGCCTTCCCAGTAGTCTTCGCCGCAGGTTACAAAGCAGTCTATGTCACGTCTTGGATTCACTCCCGCGTCTTCGTAGGCTCTTGTGGCTGCCTCGAACATTATCTCCTTGTATGATAAGTCTGGTGTGATGGACTTGAAGCCCATACACCCTACGCCAACTATTGCTGCGTCTCTCAACAATATTCACCCTATTTTAGTTGGAAGATTCTAGTGTAAGCCTCAAATAATATAAGGTTTTAATGTAGTTGCCCGCAAAAACGGAAAAAGGATGAGATAACAATGAGGACGCTTCTGGAAGAGGAAAAGATCGAGGAGACGATAAAGAGGACACCGAAAGGGTCATTCACGGTCCTTGATTTCATCGAAGCCCTTAAAGAATTCTATGAAGAGGATTGGAAACGATTGGTTAAGAGATTCGGGCAGTTCGGCGAGAAACGAAGATATACTGTAAATACCTATCTCTCCAACCGTCTCGATCTCTACTCCCAAAAATCCGACTCTCTGCTCCACCCTTTTACAAGATACAGCAAGGGCAAGTTCAAAGACTACAGAAAGCCCACCGAAGAAGAGCAGAAACAGTTTGGTGGCTCTTGGATAGCCATCTTTAGAAAGAAAAGGCAATAGAAAGAGGGCCTATACCATCCATCTGTCTCTCCGCGCCTCTGCTTAAATACCGCTTCACACCCATATACCTAACTCCAAAACGGAGGAGCGTCCTTTGACTCGAAAACCCCTCGTCTCTATTGTCTCAGCTGGACTATCTAGATTTGGAGAAAGGACAGGACTGTACGGCAGAGAACTCTTCGCGGAGGCTGCTAAAGAAGCCTTCGAGAGATGTCCAAACCTAGAACCAAGAAAAGACATTAAAGCGCTTTTTGTAGGTCACATGGGCGAGTCCTATGAGCATCAAGGACACACGGGACCAACGGTCTCCGACTGGGCTGGCATACTCCCAATAGCGGCAACCAGAGTCGAAAACGCGTGTGCATCCTCAGGCGTAGCGTTGAGATGCGGAATCTTCGCCGTACTCTCAAATCTATGTGACGTAGTCATGGTCGGCGGGGTCGAAAAAATGACTCATAGAACAACACCCGACGTAACGGAATTCCTAGCGATGGCATCAGACTATCCGTTTGAACAGTGGCACGGAATAACCTTCCCAGGCTTATACGCGCTCATGGCAACAGCCCACATGCACAAGCATGGAACAACCGAAGAACAGATGGCTATGGTAGCGGTGAAGAACCATCACAACGGAGCCCTAAACCCGAAAGCTCACATGCAGAGGGAAGTAACGCTAGAGAAAGCCATGTCCTCCAGAGTCATCGCGTGGCCCCTGAAGCTCTACGACTGCTCCCTCATAACCGACGGAGCAAGCTGCCTAATCCTCACAAAACCAGAACTCGCCAGAAAATTCACAGACACGCCAGTCCACATCATAGGCTCAGGACAAGCCAGCGACACCATAGGCCTCTACGAAAGAGAGAGTCTCACAACTCTGAAAGCAGCAAAGCTCGCGGCACAAGAAGCCTACGAGATGGCGAAGGTCAAGCCAAAAGACATAGACCTCGCAGAAGTTCACGACTGCTTCACTATAGCCGAGATCTTAGCCTACGAAGACCTAGGATTCTGCAAGCCAGGAGAAGGCGGACACCTAATTGAAAGCGGCACAACCACACTCGAAGGCGACCTGCCCGTCAACTCAAGCGGAGGACTGAAATCAAAGGGACATCCAGTCGGAGCAACAGGAACTGGACAAGGCTACGAAATATACTTACAGCTAACGGAGCAAGCAGAGAAGAGGCAAATTGACAGAGCCGAGATAGGCTTAGCCCATAACGTTGGAGGATCAGGCGCAACCGCGACGGTCCACATCTTCAGGAGGGGATAGACATGGCTGAGACGCACCCATTCACGATAGAGGAGTTCTACAAATTCACAGGCGAAAAGAGGCTGATGGCTGCGAGGTGCAACAAGTGCGGAAATGTCCTTCTGCCCCCAAGACCCATCTGTACAGAATGTCTCTCAACAGACCTAAAATGGGTTGAGCTGGAGAAGAGAGGGAAGCTTCTGACCTACACGGTCATTCATGTCGCCCCAACGCAATTTCAGTCCATAGTGCCATATATTGTGGGCATCGTCAAGCTGAAAGAAGGAGTGAAGCTACCAGGCATGATTCGAGGCATCGAGCCTAGAGAAGTCGAAGTTGGCATGGAAGTTGAAGTCGACTTCGATACCACTATGCCTTCCACATGGCCTACGTGGCCTAGATACTTCTTCAGACCGCCTTAACAATACCTAAACCAGAGTCAACTGTTCGTTATCATGAGAGTAAATATACACGGCATTCTCAATACTTCTGAGCCTGTCTATTGACTGTAATGCCTGATCGGAACGATAAAGAACTCCTGGAATGTTTCTACGCTCCAAGTTCTCCCTTAGAGGCGCGGCGTCACCACAATAAACATAGTTTCTCCCATCCTTTCTGATCACAACTGATTGATGTCCGATGGAGTGTCCTGGCGTAGGGATAACACCTACATCCTGAGTTATTCTGCGGTTTCCATGTATTGGCACATACTCAACATCCACATCAAAAAACTCTCGAATGTAACTGGCTTTTTGAAACCTATCTGGGGCATAGGCATAGCGAAGTTCGTCAGCCTGAACATAGAACCTTGCGTTTCTGAAATCCTTATTGTTGCCACAGTGGTCGAAGTGCAGATGTGTGTTAATGACTACATCAATCTCCTCAGGTTTTAGGCTATGTCTTTGCAGCTGTGTTTTCAGTGTTTCATCCGGTCTTCTCTTCAGAGTATGAAACTTCCTATGTTTCTCTGGAAGTTCTCCGATTCCCGTGTCTATGAGAATTGTCTTTCTATCCGTTATGACCAGTAGAGGTTTCAGAGCTGCTTCATAGATTTCTCCTTGATACTTCGCGTATACAAGGAAGCTCTTGTCAAGGGTGAAGATTCCATCGCTGAGAAGATGTAACTCCAACTTTAGCACCTCATTAAGCTGTCTCCAGCACGTTTGTTAGGATTGCCAAAGAACGCAGTGTGTTAGGAATTAAGGGTTTCTTCGGCTTCAAGGGCTCTGTTTAGGCTGGCTTAAACCTGTCCTTTAACTTTTCCAAGACCTTGTCTATGGTCGTGTACTCCATAACCTCTGTGCTTAAGCGCGCAGGCTCAAACTCGCCCATCCGACGCAGAGTAACAGCCTGGTCAACGGACTCACGGCGAGCCAAATCGAAGGCTGGATCATCGAACAGATCACTTATCAGGGGTGTGCCATCGTCACCGTGCGCAATTTCGCCGTTGGCGACTTGGAAACCGAGTCCTACCATTCTCGGGGGACCATCGAAGGCTGTACACCTGCTGTTCTTCAATCCGACTGGCATGAGTGGTCCCCAGTGGCTGCCGCGCATCCAACCCTCAACGAAATAGCTGTGCATGAACGGTGCCAAAATCTCTCCAACTGCAGGTAGACCATGCTGAGCCCTCACAATACATGCGGGATCGTCCTTACCAACGTACTTACCCGCAATCAATGACAGTCTTGTTGTGCTGCTTGACGCGCAGATGAGGTTGTCCTTGGCTCTCCATACACGCGAAACTGTATATCGATCAGGCGAACCTATCAGCGCTATTAGCTCATACATCTCTTCTGGACATTTCACGACCACTTTCTTATTTTCCTTCACGTCGAGAACCTCGAATTTGAAGCCTCCAGCCATGGCTGGATCGATTACAAGCCCCGCTGTGTTGCTGGGATCGGCAAATATGCGAAATAGGGGGTAATTGAAGGCGCCGCCCGAAGCCTTGTCGGCGGCAAAGACCACAATTGGATCTGACTGTCTCTCTTCGATTTCCATTTCAGCCGCGCCTGGTCCCATTCCTCGGACAGTTCCGCTAAAGGCTGTCTTCAGAAGATCCATTCCTGCTGCGTAGAGTTTGAGGCTTGTCGCCTTCTTGGTGGCTTCACTGAATGTGTCCCAAGCCAACTTGTGGATCTCAGGGTTGTCTTCGCCCCTGCCGTGGACCATGAGGAGCTCGAGGTCGTCCCCTGCGTTGAAGACGTAATAGTTGTTGATGATACCGCTTTTCTGAGCCTCTTTCAGACGTTTTTCACCGATGTCTAGTATGGGTTTAGGCACGACATGATGTCCGGCTAGAGATCCTACATCACATTTGATAACTGATATGGTTGTTTTTTTAGCCATCAACATTTCACCTTATAATTCTTCGTTTTCGACGTAGATTCTCTAGTGTCTTCTTAAAAAGGTTTCCTGAACATTTCTATGCCACATATTAGGATTGCCACGTATCATTGTGGATACCAGCATCCTAAAGACATGAGCTAAAACACTAGATCGCGATGGCTTTCTAGTTCTGCAGGTCCGTCAGCCTTTAAGAGTGGAGTCCGAGTCAACTTTTTATTTGTTAGATAAGAGTAGATATGGGAAGCGATATGGGTGAACTTACGGTTGTCTCCGCCAAGATACCTGAAGAAGTTTATGAGGAGCTTGTTCTTCGTGTTCCTGACGGTGAGAGAAGTAACTTCATTCGTGAGGCTATAGTCGAGAAGTTGGGAGCGATCCCTAGACC
>Ga0315306_10000460_pt1 | contig 19544 bp, 18 predicted proteins | sample TDP1_MG_FD_203803 | JGI IMG/M metagenome (GOLD analysis project Ga0315306, IMG submission 203803) | Freshwater sediment microbial communities from Lake Towuti, South Sulawesi, Indonesia - TDP1 | ecosystem: Environmental > Aquatic > Freshwater > Lake > Sediment | place: Indonesia: South Sulawesi... | reverse complement strand
GTCGAGTTCAACATCCCGGGAGTCAACCAGGTCCACATCAAAGAAGAAATTGGATTAACCTTCTCCTCCGCTCTTCGCTCTTTCTTGCGGCAGGACCCGGATATTATGCTTGTCGGAGAGATGCGAGACTATGAAACCGTAGACATCGCCATCAAAGCCGCCCTAACTGGGCACTTGGTTTTCTCAACGGTTCACACCAACGATGCCGCCAGCACGATTGTCAGGCTGATCAACATGAATGTCGAGACGTTTTTGATCGCAGATTCTCTTATTTTAATCGCAGCCCAAAGGCTGGTGAGACGCCTCTGCAAGAAATGCAACGAAGAGCACAAGCTCTCTCCTGATGCTTTGGTCGACATAGGATATACGCCAGAAGAAGCGAAAGAAGTCAAAGCTCTTAAGCCTAAGGGCTGCTCCTTTTGCAATGATACAGGCTATAAGGGAAGAGTCGGGCTCTACGAGGTCATGCAGATTACCGATGAGATAAGGAGCATGATTTTGAGCAGGGCTCAGCCCAGAGAAATGAAGAAAAAAGCCATTGAAGAGGGGATGATTACCTTGCGGCGAAGCGGTTTGATCAAGATCAAAGAGGGAGTTACCTCAATCGAAGAAGTTTTAAGAGAGACTGTAAGAGATTAAAAGGTGAGCAAATGAAACTGAACATGCAGGAATTGCTTAAGACTACAGTGCAAAGGGATGCCAGCGACCTCCATATCACAAGCCATATTCCGCCGAGGATAAGGGTCGATGGAGTCATTGTCTCGCTCGACTATCCGCCGATGACAGCGGCTGAGACAAAAGAGCTCATCTACACCCTTTTAACAGATAAGCAGAAGAAAATATTCGAGGAAAAGCTTGAGCTCGATTTCTCCTTTGGCATCAAAGACTTAGGACGGTTCCGCGGGAACGTTTTTATGCAGAAAGGAGCCGTGGCTGGGGCCTTTCGCAGGTTCCCTCCAGAGGTCATGAGCTTTGCTCAATTGGGGATTCCGGCCAAGCTCGCCCAGCTCTGCTACCTGCCCAGAGGATTAATCCTGATTACCGGGCCGACTGGCTGCGGAAAATCAACGACTCTGGCCTGCATGGTCAACCACATCAATATGAACAGAAGCGTGCACGTTGTGACCATAGAGGACCCTATCGAATATTTCTTCGTTCCAAAGAAATCAATCATAAACCAGAGAGAGCTCAATGTGGACACGCTGTCCTATCCCAACGCCCTTCGCTCTGTTTTGAGAGAGGACCCGGATGTTGTCTTGGTTGGAGAGATGAGGGACCTTTCAACCACAGAATCCACGCTGAGGGTCGCCGAAACCGGGCATCTCACCTTTTCCACTCTCCATACCAATTCAGCCGCTGAGACAATTTCAAGGATTGTCGATATTTTCCCATCCCAGCTCCAGTCCCAGACGAGAATCACGCTCTCCATGTGCTTGGAAGCGGTGATAACTCAAGCCCTCTTGCCCAAGGCAGACGGCAGGGGCAGGGTTCTGGCTATGGAGATACTCATCCCTAACGTCGCTATCAGGAATCTTATCAGAGAAAACAAGATTCACCAGATATACTCCTCGATGCAGATGGGGCAGGAAAAATTTGGGATGATGACATTTAACCAATCCCTGGCCGGGCTTTATTTCAGAGGATTAATCAGCCTTGAGACCGCCATGGGAGTTTCCTACAAGCCAGAAGAGCTGACAGAGATTATTCAAAGGGGAAGGGGAAGCTTCATGGCCATGACTTCTGAAAAAACTAAATAATAAAAAAGGGAGAGAAAAATGGCTGTTTATGTTTGGGAGGGCAGAAATCGATTTGGGGACCTTGTCCGAGGGGAGCGCGTGGCCAGGTCTCCAGAGGATCTTACAAGGACCCTGCGAAGAGAGCAGATCACCGTATCTTCCATCGCCAAGAAAGCTGTAAAGTTCAAGATTCCTTTTCTCAAGAGAGAGAGAGTCTCACTCAAAGAATTGGCAGTTTATAGCCGGCAGCTTTCAGTGTTGATAGACGCCGACCTTCCTTTGATCCAGAGCCTGAACATGCTTGCCGAGCAGACCAAGAACCACTATTTAAAAAGGGTCATTCAGACCGTGAGGAAAGATGTTGAAGGCGGCGCCACTTTGAATCAGGCCAAGAAGAAATTTCCAAAGGTCTTTGATGACCTTTATTGCAACCTTGTGGCTTCAGGTGAGCAGAGCGGTTCTCTTGACGTCATGCTCAGGCGATTATCAGAGTTTCTGGAAAAAATTCTCAAGTTGAGGTCTCAGGTCAAGCAGGCGATGACTTATCCTATAGCTGTCTTCGCTTTTTCAATCCTGGTGATGATTTTCATGATGTGGAAAGTTGTGCCGATTTTTTCCGGGATTTTTTTAGAGCTGGGCGCTAACCTTCCTTTCTTGACAAGGATAACCTTGGCTGTCAGCATCTTTATCCAGAAATATATCTTGATCGTCGTCGTGGCCATAATTGGCTTTGTCTTTCTTTCCAGGTATTTTGTTCAGACGCCCACAGGGAGAAATGCGAAAGATACCGCATTGCTAAGGATACCTCTCTTCGGAAAGCTGCTGGAGAAAGTCGCCCTGTCTCGAATCACCCGAACCTTGAGCACTCTCCTCAGTGGAGGCGTGCCCATGCTGGAGAGCTTAAAAATCACTTCCTCGACAGCCGGCAATGTGATTATCGAGAGCCGCATTCTTGAAGCAAGAGGTCGGGTCGCGGGAGGAGCAAGCCTGATGGATGCCTTGAAGGAAAGAGCCCATTTTCCTTTCATGTTAACTCAGATGGTGGGCGTGGGAGAAGCCACAGGAAACCTGGATGCCATGTTGACCAAGCTCGCAGATTTTTATGACGAAGAGGTCGAGGCTGCGGTCGGCTCCCTTCTTTCCATACTGGAGCCGATTCTTCTCATCTTTGTCGGCGGACTGATCGGAACCATTGTTATTTCCATGTACCTTCCTGTCTTCAACTTAATGCAGCAGTTCTAAGAATCGAGAAAAGAAAAGATAATATTTTATCAAATTTAAAAGGGACAATGATTGAGAGAAGGAGTAAATGGCTAACAGGCAGGACGCAGAGGGGATAGACGCAAAAAAAAAAGATATTTTAAGGCTGATTCTGATTCGCTTTATCATTGTCACCTCCCTCCTCGTTTCAGCAGTCATCATCCAGCTCAGTAAATCAATCTTTCTGCCCCTTTACCCTTTCTACTACCTAATCCTTCTTTTTCTCGCTTTCATCCTTCTCTCTTTCATCTATATCATGCTCTATCTGTTAGGTAGGTATTATGTGGCTCAAGTCTGCGTTCAAATTTTCTTTGACCTTCTCCTGATCACAGCCCTTGTCTATCTTTCTGGAGGTTTGCAGGGATCTTTTTATTTCCTCTATATTTTTGATATCATCGCTGCCAGCCTCGTTCTTTCCAAGCGCGCGGCCTATCTCACTGCAGCACTTTCAGCGATATTTTTTGGCCTTCTTGTGGATTTGATGTATTTTGGGATCATCCATTATTTTGGCTCTGATACTATGGAGATCTCCTTCGGTCTTGTCATCAACAATATCTTTATCGCCTGGAGTGTCTTCTTTCTGATTGCCGTTTTGATGAATTATCTGACCGAGAGCCTGCGCAAGGCTCGCAACGAGCTTCGCCGGGCTCAAAAAGAGCTTGAAATCAGGAACCGGCTGGCAGTGGCCGGAGAAGTCTCAGCCCAGCTTGCTCATGAAATAAGGAATCCTTTGGCAGCCATCTCAGGTTCGGTCCAGGTTTTAAAGGATGAATTAGGATTGAACGGCGAGCAGCGAGAATTGATGAACATCGTCGTCGAAGAATCAAAAAGAATTTCTCAATCCATCGAGCAATTCCTGAATCTTGCCTCCCCTGTCCAGAAGACATTTTCCTCTGTTGACCTCTCTGCTATCTTAAGAGAAACTCTTATCCTCCTCAAGAGAAGCGGGGAAGTCGACGGCAAAGTGCACATCGAGGGGAATTATAAATCAATAACTGTTCATTATTTCGGGAACATCAATCAGTTCAAACAGCTCTTCTGGAACCTTATCAAGAATGCCATCAAAGCCATGCCTGGCGGTGGAACTTTGACTATAGATTTTATGAGAGTGAAGAAGGATAAAATCCAGCTGAAGTTTGCCGATACGGGAGTGGGCATGACTGCTGAGGAAAAGCAGAGGATATTCGAGCCGTACTTTTCAGGATTTGGGGACGGAAAAGGCATTGGACTGAGCGTTGTTCGCCGTATTGTTGATGACTATAAGGGGAGAATCGATATCAGCTCCGAGCCTAATAAGGGGACTGAGGTTATTATAACTCTTCCCTTTGAAAGGTATGGGCTTTGGAAACAAGAGAATAAATAATCAAGGCGAGAGGCCAAAACGGAAAAGATACTTATTATCGAAGACGAGAAGAGTATTCTTGACCTTCTCACCGTAGTCTTCAGAAAACAGGGTTATAAAGTCGAGTCGGCTATTTCTGCTCCCAAAGCTCTTGATTTGCTGAAAAGCCAGAGCTTTGACCTTGTCCTTTCTGATATAAAGCTTCCTCAACTAAGCGGAATGGAGATATTGCGGCAAGTCAAAAAGGAAAAGCCGGACGTTCCGGTCCTTATGATTACAGCCTACGGGAATATCAAAGAAGCGGTGGAAGCCATGAAGGCGGGCGCTCTGGACTATATTCTCAAGCCTTTCGATGTGGAAGAGCTGAAGATTATCATCGCCCAGGCGTTGGAAAAGAGGAGATTGAAGAAAGAAAATATCGAGCTCAGAAAAGAGCTCAAGGAGAAATACAGTTTTGAGAATATCGTGGGAAAGAGCAAGAGAATGATGGAAGTCTACAACCTGATCGAGAAGATTGCCGTCACAGACTCGACTATTCTCATCACAGGAGAAAGCGGTACAGGAAAGGAGATGGCGGCCAGAGCCATCCATACTATCAGCCCCCGCCGGGAAAAGTCTTTTGTATCCATAAACTGCGGCGCCCTTCCGGAGCATCTTCTGGAGAGCGAGCTTTTCGGGCATAAGAAAGGGTCTTTCACCGATGCCGTGGCTGATAAAGAGGGGATGTTTGAAGTTGCCGAGGGAGGGACATTGTTCTTGGATGAAGTCGGAGAGACATCGTCCGTGACCCAGGTGAAACTCCTCAGGACCCTCCAGGACAAGAAGATAAGAAGAGTGGGCGGAACAGAGGAGATTCCGGTGGATGTCAGAATCATTGCCGCCACCAACCAGAATTTGAAGAAGAAAATTGATGAGGGCAAGTTCCGGGAAGACCTTTTTTACAGGCTTAATGTCATCTCTTTTGAGATGCCACCCTTAAGAAAGAAGAAGGAAGACCTGCCTCTCCTCGTTTCCCATTTCCTCAAGAAATATTGCGATAAGATGGGAATAAAGACCAAAAGAATAGCTCCAGAGGTGATGAACGTCTTCGAGTCTTATCACTGGCCAGGAAATGTTAGGGAGTTGGAGAATGTCATCGAAAGGGTGGTGGCCATCGAGGAGAGGAATGTCATCACCAGAGAGAGCCTTCCTGAAGAGCTCCTTTCACCCCATAAGAAGCCTGATACAGGATACCTCTTTGAGCCTGGCTTTAAGCTCGAGGACCATCTCGATGAGATTACAAAGAATTATATCAGACAGGCACGACAGGCCACGGATGGGAATCTCAGAAAAACTGCTTCACTTTTAGGAGTCAGCTACCGTACGTTAAGATACCTTATAGATAAACATAGCCTGAAGTCTTCTTGATAGAAATCGTTTAAGGCGGCTGGGGTCAAATGACAAAATTTGTCAAGATTAGGTCAGAAATTGTTATTTTCAAGGTGAGATAATGCTGATTTCTAAATTAACTTATTAAATATCAATAATTTAAAAAAAATTCCATTTGGCACATTAATTGCATTTAAATTTAACCTTGAAAAAAATTTGAGAAAGACTTGAGAGAGTCGCTCAAAAAAAGGAGGTTTCAATGTTAAAAAAAGTTAGAGGCTTCACGCTCATCGAGCTGCTGATCGTCGTGGCCATCATCGGAATTCTTGCCGCACTTCTCATTCCCAACGCCATCACCGCCATCCAGAAAGCCAAGCAGAAAAGCACCATGAAAGACATCACCGTTATTTCCACAGCTATCGCTGACTATGTGACTGACAACGGTGCTGCTCCCACTTCGAACGGAACTTACAGCGCTGGCGCTGCCTTCTACACCGGCCTTTCTCCTTTCTATGTCAAAGTCCTGCCCATCAACGACCAGTGGGGTTCGGGCTTCCGCGTATGGTGCGGTGCGGCTGCTAACCAGTATGGCATTTCCTCTCCTGGCACTGATGACTTTCTGGTGGCTTCTTTTGCCCGCGATAAAACACAGGAAGGTTTTAGCTTCAGCGATACAAACCCTGAAGCCGGACTGTTTGTCATCAGCACCATGGCTGATTTCAACAGGGATTTGGTTATGTGGGATGGCTCCTGGATTCGTGCTCCTCGTACTGCTGCTACAGGGACATGATCCTGAATCGGAGTCTGCTTAGAAGCCTAATTCAAGTCTGAGGAAAAGGGCAATGCATCAAGAGATGCATTGCCCTTTTTCATCTCGTCCTTTTTTTTAATTAGAGAGACAAATCTTAAGAAGACATCGTCGGTCAGAGGAGCTAAGGTCAAATGCCAAAAATTGTCAACATAAAGCCAGAAATTGTTATTTTTAGGCTGAAAGTGAGCCAATTATTAAATTAATTTATTAATTATCAGTTACTTAAAAATATTCTATTTGGCATATAAATTGCAGTTAATATAGCCTAGTAAGTAAAAAAGACAAAATTTTGAGGTTGACTTAAAAAGTCGCTCAAAAAAGGAGGCTAAAATGTTAAAAAAAGCGAGAGGCTTCACGCTCATCGAGCTGCTGATCGTCGTAGCCATCATCGGAATTCTTGCCGCTCTTCTCATTCCCAACGCCATCACCGCCATCCAGAAAGCAAAGCAGAAAAGCACCATGAAAGATATTACAGTCATCTCCACAGCCATTGCCGACTATGTGACTGACAATGGTGTTGCCCCGACTCAAAGTGGAACCTACAGCGCCGGCGCTGCCTTCTACACCGGCCTTTCTCCTTTCTATGTCAAAGTTCTGCCCATCAACGACCAGTGGGGTTCAGGCTTCCGTGTATGGTGCGGTATGGCTGCTAACCAGTATGGCATCAATCCCCCTGGCACCGATGACTTCCTGGTAGCTTCTTTTGCCCGCGACAAGCAGCAGGAAGGATTCACATTCAGCGACACAAACCCTGAAGCCGGACTGTTTGTCATCAGCACCATGGCTGATTTCAACAGGGATTTGGTCATGTGGGATGGCTCCTGGATTCGTTGTCCTCGCACAGCTGCCACAGGCACATGATCCTGAATCGGAGTCTGCTTAGAAGCCAAATTCAAGTCTGAGAAAAAGGGCGATGCATCATAAGATACATCGCCCTTTTTCATATCCAAATGTTTTTAATGAGATTAACAAGAAACTTTATAGAAGAAAAAAGGACTTTACAAATCAATTTTAAATAATTATATATACCACTGAAATGGAAAAGAGGGCTAAAGGTTTCACGCTGATTGAGCTCCTGGTCGTCGTGGCCGTGGTCGGCATCCTTGCCGCGCTGGTTATACCCAATGCCATTTTGTCCATTCAGAAGGCCAAGCAGAAGCAAACCATGAAAGATATGGTTGGCATCGCCACGGCTGTTGCCGATTATTCCACTGATGCCGGCGCTGCTCCTGACGCAGGCAATCAATCCGGTGCGCTTCTGGCTGACAGCAATTTCGTCAAAGCCCTTTCTCCTACTTATATTAAAAGATGCCCTATAAACGATAAATGGGGGACTGCGTACAGAATCTATACAGGCTCCGCTGTGGCCACAGCTTACAGCATCCCAGCTTCGGGAATTGGTGAGGATGACTTTTTGATCGTTTCCTTAGGAAGTGATAGAAGAGACGGTGGAACAATAACCTTTGTTTACCAGGAAAACAATCTTTCTGCCGGGCTTTATTCAATAAATTCCATGGAGGACTTCAAGAACGACTTGATCAACCTCAACGGCTCCTGGCTTCATGCTCCGCGGATAATGGTCAGCGGGTCAGGGACATAATCTAGCTTAAGATCTTATTTTTCCTCCTGCCTTCCTCCCTTTCTTAAAAGAGATATGATATAATCTCGAAAAAATGCGAACCGTAATTATCCTGGTCATTTATATTTTTTTATCTTTTCTTCTTGTTCCGGTCATCTTCTTCTGCTATTTGCTGAAGCGTTCCCAGCCTCTCATCTCGATTGGCAAGTGGGCCCTGCGCCTTGGAAAGAAAGTCTTAGGAATGAGTCTTGATATTTGCGGAGAGGATAGAATAAAGAGGGACACGCCCTATGTCTTCATGTCTAACCACCTGAGCTTGATTGACGGCCCTCTGCTCTTCATGCTCATTCCTCAGTCCATAAGAGTTATTTTAAAAAAAGAAGTCTTCAAGGTCCCAATCATCGGGCAGGCTATGAGGCAGGCTGGCTTTATCCCTGTTGACCGGAAAGCCCTGAAAGGAGGAAAAGAGAGTATAGACCGGGCAGCAAGAATGATGAGGGAGAAGGGATTTTCCTTCTTGATTTTTCCTGAAGGGACAAGGAGCCGGGATGGGAAGCCTCAACCCTTCAAACGAGGTGGATTTTTCTTAGCGTTGAGCAGCCAGGCGGCTATTGCACCGGTGACCATAGACGGGACTTATGAGCTTATGCCCAAAGGCTCTTTCTTTGCGAAAAAAGGCAAAATCAAAGTTGTCTTTCATCAGCCAGTCTCGGTCGAGGGGTTTGAACCCAATAACATCTCTCTGCTCAGGGATCGTGTCAGGGCTGTGATCTTGGCAGGGCTGAGAAGAGAAAGCTTACAATAGAATCTTATAGGCCATGTTTATCTTGTACCAGGGATTCAAGACGGATCAATCATTTTTCTTTTGTGCTAGGATGGAAGAGACAGGCTTAGGTCGCAGGGCACAAAATTCCAAAAGCCCACAGGAAAGCAATTAAGTCGGAAGCAAGGAGGGGAAATGGATTACCGCAAGGCCATCGAGGAGTTGAGAAAAATTGCAGAAGATTTTTTTGAAGCAAAAGCCGATCTTTTTAAGAGGCTGGCAGCCCTCTTATGCGAGAGGTTAAAGGAAGGTCACAAAATTTTAATATTCGGGAACGGAGGAAGCGCTGCTGAGGCTCAACATTTTGCCGCAGAGCTTGTCAATAAATTTCTAAAAGAAAGGGCTGCGCTTCGAGCCATAGCCTTGACCACAGACACATCGGCCCTGACCTCCATCGCTAACGACACATCTTTCCAGTATGTTTTCAGCCGTCAAATCGAAGCCCTGGCTGATAAAGGAGATGTCGCCATCGGCCTTTCCACCAGCGGAAATTCCCCCAACGTCATCGAAGCTTTAAAAGCCGCCAGAAAGAAGGGATTGCTCACCGTGGCTCTCACCGGAGAAGGAGGCGGGAAGGTTGGCTCTTTGGCCGATTGTCTTCTCGATGTTCCTTCAAAGAGCACTCCCAGGATTCAGGAGGTTCATCTTCTTCTCCTTCACCTCTTGGCTCAGGAAATCGAGAAGAGCGCTTCGTGACAGATTTCTTTTTTACTGAAGGGCCGATGAGCAAGACTCTGTGAGCCTCGAGCTTATTCTGTCAGCTTGTCTTTAGCTCATCGCGAACGATTTTTTTGAGGTCATCGACAGACCCCTTTCCGCTGTTGAACAGATAGCAGGCCGAGCTTTCAAGCAGTCGCTTGAAAAAGCTCTTCTGCAGCTCCAGCCTCTCTGGCGTCTTGAGCAAGATATGGGGGTTGTAAAAGGGCTGGCTTTTTGCGGGGCTGAGGGTTTGCTTGACTCCAGGCGCTTCTCCAGATTCGAGAATGCGCAGCGCATCATCAGCCTTGAGTTTTTCAAAAGGAGGAGAGACGTTATCGTAGCGGAGGATGACGATCAAGCGAAGCGTTGTGCGTTTGACGTGCTTTGCCGGCCCCCCAATCCAGGAGGGGTCGAGGAGAGCGTGGGCATCTTTGGAAGCCTTGTAGCAGAAGGGAGAGCCGCGTTCAAGACGGCAGTCGTCGAGGCGAAGGCATTCGCTATCCTGGCAGTCCTCCTTGCGGATGACAACATTCTCGCATTTGCTGTTGTCGAAGAGAGCTGCCAGACGGGAATAGGATTCGACGCTATTGGTCGGCAAGAAAAGTTTTCTCTCGACAGAATCAGAAACTAGAGTTCTGCCTGAAAAGCGGACAAAGACGATGTCGTTTGAGTGCAAACGGAATTTCTCATCTTGAAGAAGGGCGAAGAAGAGCTCGGTCTTTTTTGTTCCTTTTGGCCCGATGAGCACAAGCCCGTTCCCGTCGATATCAGCCGACATGCCCCTGATGGCGAAGGTGTTGAAAAGTCTTTCTGAGACATCCATGACAAGCCCCAGAGCAAGAGTGCGCAGCGGGCCATAATTATCTGTATTGACGAGCACTCCTGTGTTCGTTTCCATATTATAGAAGGCATGAGGCTCTCGGCCAGTCATGCCGTCCACAGCATAGATTGTGCCGTGCGGTTCAAGCTCGGCTTCCAGTTGAGCGGGATACCAGTTCTCAATCCAGAAATCATTCAAGTGGGGGACATTGGTGCGCAGTTTGACAATAACGCCATTGACGTTGGCGTTCCACTCGAAAAGATTTTCATAGCCGAGGTGGCTTTCCGCTTCGGTCAGAAGCGCATCCTTCATCTTAACCGGGGTGCTGGGTTCGACCGGAACTGACTTTTTTTGCCGGGTTATGGCGTTATTCAGCGCGATACGCCTGACCTTTTTGGCTGTTTTCAGGCGCGAAAGAGCTTCGCTGATTCTGTCCATTCCTTTCACCAGGTTCTCCATGGAAGTCGCAGAGGAGATGCGGATATAGTCGTCAGCGCCAAAGGCCGCGCCAGGAACGATAGCCACTCTTCCCTCTTTCAAGAGATAATAGGCCATTCCGTACGAGTTTCGAATCTGGATGTTGTTGAATTCTTTATCATGATAGAAGGAGAGATTGGGGAAGAGATAGAATGCCCCCTTTGGCTTGAAGCAGGAGACATGAGGGATGGACTGAAGCCGCAGCAGAAGATAGTTCCTCCGCCTCTGGAATTCGGCTGTCATTTTTGAAATTTCATGCTGGGGGCCGGTCAGGGCTTCTAAGCTTGCCTTCTGGGAGATTGAGCAGGGATTTGAGGTGGTGTGGCTCTGAATCTTGGCCATGTCGCTGATGATTTCTGCAAGGCCGGCAGCATACCCTATCCGCCACCCGGTCATGGAGTAAGATTTTGAGACACCGTTGATGAGGATTGTCCTCTTTTTTATTTCCTCTCCCAGTGAAGGGAAGCTGGCAAAGGAAAAGTCATCGTAGACGATTTTGCTGTAGATTTCATCGGCGATAACAAGAATATCTTCTTCCAGGATGATTTTTGCCAGGGCTTCGAGTTCATGCTTCTGGTAGGCTGCGCCTGTAGGATTCGAGGGATTGTTGAGGATGAGGGCTTTGGTGGCAGGAGAGATGAGAGGTTTTAACTGCTCAGGAGTCATGAGGAATCCGTTTTCTTCTTTGGTCGGGCAAATGATACTTTTTCCCTTGGCCAGAGCAACGGCCTGGGGATAAGTAACCCAGTAGGGAGAAGGGATGATGACTTCGTCGCCTTCCTTGATGATGGCCTGGATAAGATGGTAAAGCGCGCTCTTTGCTCCTGTAGAGACGATGATTTCGTCCTTGGAATAGTCAAGGCCATAATCTTCGCTTAGCCTTTTGATGATTGCTTCTTTTAGGGTTGGGATGCCTTCGTTTTCCGTATACTTGGTAAAATTTTCTTCGATGGCCCGGATGCCAGCTTCTTTTATGTGTTTAGGCGTAGGGAAATCCGGTTCTCCAACACTCAAGTCGATGACATCTATTCCTCCAGCCGCCATGGCTTTGGCTTTAGCTGATATTTTGAGTGTAGGAGATGTTCTGATTTGATTTGCCTTTTCTGATGACATGGCTGACCTACTTTTTTGGGGAAATGATTATTTTTCCTCTTTCTCTTCAGGTGTCTGTGTCAGTTTTTCCTTGAGATACTGCTTCAGGTCGATTCCTGTCAGGGACTTGACGACCTCTGGCATCTGAGCCAGGACTTCTGCCACCTGGGAGGTAATTTTTGAGGTTCCCAAGCCCTTATCGCCGCCAACCACCACAATCTTATCCACCTTGGAGAGAGGTTCGGAGACGGCCTTGGCCAAGTCAGGCAGGATTTTCAGATACATTTCGATGATAGCTGCCTGGTTATATCTCTGCCAGGCCTCGGCCTTCTTCAGCATGGCTTCAGCCTCAGCCAGGCCTTTTCGTTTGAGCTCCTCGGCTGCAGCCGCGCCTTCGAGTTTCATCGCTTCTGCTTTTCCTTTTGCCTCGGCTTGGATACGGTATTCTTCGGCATCAGCTTCGGCCTTGAGCTGATACTTGCGGGCATCGGCAGGCTTGACCACGCTGGATTCAAGCTCTTTCTGTCTGCGCGAGATCTCCAGTTCCTCGATCTTAATCAGGGTTTCTTTCTCGATGACATTGACCTTGGCTTCTTCCTTTTTTATATCCTGGTTTATTCGCACCCGCTCGAGTTCATAGCTGAGGTCTGCCTGAGCCTTTTTCTGGTTGACGGCAACCTGGGATTCTGCTTTTTTGCCTTCGTTTTCCCACTGGGCTTTGGCGATGAGCGCTTCAGCCGCAAGGCGGGCGACTTCAGCCTCTTTCCGAGCTTGAGAAGATTTGATCGTTGCCTCTTTCTGTGTTTCAGCTTCGGCGATAGTCGCGTCGCGTTTTGCGGCTGCGATCTGCGGCTTTCCCAGGGCATCAAGGTAGCCTTGGGTATCGCTGATGTCTTTGAGGGCAAAGGACATCATGACCAGTCCCATCCTGGAAAAGTCTCTTTGGGTCGCTTCAGTCACCCTGGCTGAGAATTCTGGTCTTTTCCTGTATATCTCGTCCACGGTCATGGTTCCGATGATTTCTCTCATCTTCCCCTCGAGGATGGTCATGGAGACGTCCCGGATGCCCTCTTTCCCCAAACCCAAGAACTGCTCTGCGGCCAGGCGAATGGAATGGTCGGACGAATCGACCTTGACCTGAGCAGTGGCTTCAGCCAGGATGGGAACGCCGCCATGAGTGAGAACTTCAGGTGTCTTGATGCTCAAGGTAATCACTTCCATGGGAAGAATGTCGACGGTCTCAAAGAAAGGAAGGACAAAAGTTCCTCCGCCCAGACGGTAGCGGTAGCCGACTTTCCTCTTCCTTCCGTCAGGGTCAACCACTGTCCTCTTTCTTCCACCGGAAATAATTAGAACCTGATTCGGCCCAACTTTGCGATATTGGATGGCCATGAGAAGAACGAGCAGGCCAATGACGACGATTATGATGGCGATTATGACCAGCTTGGAGACAATCATCATAACCTCCTTGGAATCCCGCCTCTTTGCAAAAGTCAGGATTCAAATATAAGAGTCACAATTATAAATGTTTGCTTGCCTTTTTTAAAGACACCTTATAAATGTAATGCTCGTTATGTTTATTTCAGGCCGAGCTTATCCCTGAAATAATCGATTGTTTTGAGCAGGCCTTCCTCGAGCTCTATTTTCGGCGCCCAGCCCAGCTTTTCCCTTGCCAATGAAATGTCAGGACAGCGCCGGCCAGGGTCATCAGCGGGCAGAGGCGTGTGGATGATCTTGGAGGAGCTCTTGGTGAGCTTGATGATTCTTTCTGCCAATTCGAGGACTTTCGTCTCTTTCGGGTTTCCAAGGTTAACCGGGCCTGTGAGATTCTCTGTTTCCATCATCTTGATTAAAGCCTGAATCATGTCAGTGACATAGCAGAAGGAGCGGGTCTGGCTCCCGTCTCCGTAGACGGTGAGAGGCTCTTTCCTTAAAGCCTGTACGATGAAGTTGCTGATGACTCTTCCATCATTGACACTCATCTGCGGTCCATAGGTGTTGAAAATGCGGACGATTTTCGCCTCGATTCTGTTTTGCCGATGATAAGCCATCATCAAGGTCTCTGCCACCCTTTTCCCTTCGTCATAACAGGCCCGAAGCCCGACAGGATTGACCTTTCCCCAATAGCTTTCTTTTTGGGGATGGACTTCTGGGCTGCCGTAAACTTCAGAGGAAGAGGCGAGGAGAATGCGGGCCTTTATCCTCTTGGCCAAGCCCAGCATGTTAAGAGTGCCGACGACATTTGTTTTAACTGTCTTTATGGCATTGGACTGATAATGGATTGGCGAGGCTGGACAGGCGAGATGGTAGATTCTATCAACTTCGATAAAGAGGGGATGGATAATGTCATGGCGGACCAGCTCGAAATAGGGATTGGACAGGAGATGGCGGATATTATCCTTGCTCCCAGAGAAGAAGTTATCAACACAGATAACTTCCTGGCCGAGTTCGAGAAGGGATTCACAGAGATGGCTTCCGATGAAGCCTGCCCCTCCTGTGATCAAGATGCGGTTCATATTGTTTCTCTTATCGCGTTATTATTATTTAGCCTGGAAAATGACATTCTTCTTTTTGAGAACTTTCCTCTGGACCTGGGTAATCTCTTCTATCCCTTTTTCGGCTAAGCTCAAGAGATTGCTCAGCTCTTTTTTTGAAAATGATTTTTTCTCAGCCGTTGCCTGGACTTCCACCAGCTGCCCCTTTTCTGTTTGAACCACGTTCATATCTATCTCAGCTTTCGAATCCTCATCGTAGTCGAGGTCAAGAAGGGCCTTTCCCTCGACGATGCCCACGCTGACTCCGGCGACCAAGTGCTCCAGAGGCATTTTCTCGATGACTTTCTTGTCCATCATTTTTTTCAAGGCAAGGGCTAAGGCAACGCAAGCCGCTGTTATCGAGGCTGCCCTTGTTCCGCCATCAGCCTGGACCACGTCACAGTCGAGGATGATCGTCCTCTCTCCCAGCAGGCTGAGATCGGTCACTGCCCTGAGTGAGCGGCCTATGATGCGTTGAATCTCTTGGCTTCGTCCGGAAAGACGGGCCAGAGTTCTTTCTCTGATGTTCCTTTTTTCAGTCGAGCGGGGAAGCATAGAATATTCGGCTGTCACCCAGCCGGTTCCTGTGTTTTTAAGAAAAGGAGGGGCCTTATCTTCGATGGAGGCTGCGGCGATGACCTTGGTCTTGCCGACTTCGATGAAGGCTGAGCCGTCGGCAAAATCCAGATAATCCGTTTTGATTTTTATCGGTCTCAGTTCGTCGAAAGCGCGATTGCCCGCCCTCATTTTCCTACTTCTTTTAGAATTCTGACCTGGCCTTCGCAGAGCTCCATGAATTTCTTTGCGTCCCTTTCATCGCCGATAACGCCAGCACCGTAATGCATCGGCACCGAGACCCCGGCTTTGATGATATTTGCCGCCTTGGCCGCTTCCTCAGCGCTCATCGTGTATTTCCCACCCACTGGCAGCAGAGCAATGTCGATCTTTCCCAGGCTCTTCAGTTCAGGAATCAAATCTGTATCGCCGGAATGGTAAACGGAAACCCCCTCGATAGTAACAATGTAGCCCAGCCATTTGCTATGGCGTGGGTGGAAGGCCTTGGAAGGATTATAGGCAGGGACGGCTTTGATTTTCACTCCTTGGACCTCTAACTCCTGGCCTGGGCTCATGGCTTTGACATCCCCGGAGAGCTTGGCCAGGCAGTCTTCAGAACAAACGATGGTTGTCCCTTCTTTTTTGAGTCGGTTGATGTCGCCTGTAGAGAGATGGTCGTAATGAGAGTGAGTGACGAGGATAAGGTCTGCCTTTGGAGCCGATGCCGGAATGTTCCAGGGGTCGATGTAGATGATTTTGCTGGATTCAACGGCAAAGGAGGCGTGACCATACCATTTTAAGGCCTTGAGTATTTTTTCCAATTTATCCTTCCCTCCTCTTAGATTTATCCCTTGGCTTCAATTGTTTCTTTCTCCCTTTGGCCTGGTTCTCCATCTCTGGTGAAACCAGAGCCAATAGTCGGGATTCTGGCGTATTTGAGATTCTATGATATTAGTGCATGTTTGCGTGATTTTCAATACCTCTGCTTCGTAGTCGGCCCCAGGAGCAAAGCGCAGAGGGCTGTGGATCACTATCTTGTATGAAGAAGAGGGCGTCGGGAAGCAGAAGGCAGGCAGGAGAGGTGAGCTTGTCCTTAAGAAAAAAGCGGCCAGGCTTGGAGTCGTTGCCGCTTTTTTTCCGAAGAAATCGACAAAGATAGCCTGCTGCCTGAGGACATTCTGGTCGATGAGGAAAGCGACAATCTCATTGGCCCGAAGAGCTTGAAGAATTTGTTTTGTCGGCCGCTGCTTGTAGATGACTCTCGCACCGAGAGCTGTTCTGAGCTCGAACAGCTCTCTCTCAAGAAGCTCATTATCCAGGGGGCGGGCAATCGCATTCAGTCTTCCCTTTTTCTTGAGGAATTGAGGAGAGACTTCCCAGTTTCCGTAGTGAGCGGAGAAGAGCAGGATACCTTTTTTTTCCTGGAGCGCCTTTTCAAGGTTTTCTTCTCCCTCGACATGGATGAGCGCATCCTTTTGCTTTTCTGTCAGAGCGGGAAATTTGACGCAATCCATGATGAATTGGCCGAAATGGGCGAAGGAGTTTCTGGCTATTCTTCTGAGCTTGGAATCTTCGAGTTCTTTGCCAAAGGCAATCTTCAGGTTGGAGAGAGCAATCAGCCGGTGCTTTTTATCGAGATGGTAGAAGATTAATCCCAGAGTCTTTCCGATGAAAAGGCATGTCTGACGAGGCAGGAACGGAATAAGAGCCTTGACTGTTTTGTAGATAAAATATTCTCCCCGCTCTTTTAGTCCTGCCATTTCAGACAATTATACCCTTATTCTGGACGAGATGAGCAAGGCTCGAGTCGAATCCCTTTTCGATCCTAAGCTCAATCTTCAAATAATAAACAGGCAAGATATTGATATCTTCATTAGCTTCGAGCTTGACTGCGTCTTTCTCAGTGGTGAGCAGCGCCTCAGCCCCCAGCTTTTGATATTTTTCCTTGATTTTTTTGACCGAGGAAGGCGGGTAGGTATGATGGTCGGGGAATTTAAAAATATATAAGGGCTCAATCCCCTCCTCTTTCAGGCTGGAGACGAATCTTTCAGGCCGAGCTATTCCGCAGAAAGCAATGACCTTCTTCTTGAAGTCTTCGATTTTCGCAGCTTCTTTTTTCCCTATCCTGAAGAGCCCTTGGCTCTGAACAAAATATTCAAAGATGCTTGGCTCAGGAAAGCGCCTTTCAATCTCTTTTTTCTGGGGATGGGCATGCTTCTTTATAAAGAGAATATCGGCTCTCCTTAATGCTGAGAACGGCTCTCGAAGAGCAACTTTTTGAGCCGGGTCAAAAAGGACAATGTCGATATCCCGCTGAAGGCGGCGATGCTGAAAGCCGTCGTCGAGCACTGCCACCTCAAAACCCGATTGCTTTGCTTTCTGGCAGGAGAGAAGGCGGTTTTTGCCGATGAAGATGCCAGCCTCTGGGCTGTTCCGGGCAACCATGAAAGGCTCATCGCCTGAATCTCGCCAGCCGCCGAGGATGCCTTTTCCGTAGGAAAGAACTCCGCCTTTCTTCTCCCAGTTTCCTTTATATCCCCGGGTAACCAGGGCAGGATTTAGACCATGCTCGGCGAGAAATTCGATTAGATGGATGGTCATCGGAGTTTTTTCCGTCCCGCCAAAGCTGATGTTTCCGACACTTATGACCGGCAGAGGAGCTTTTTTTGGCTTGAATATTCTCAGACTATAAAGGCAATTTTTTATCTGGCATCCGCTCTGGTAAAGGAGGGAAAAGAGGAGAAGAGAGAGTTTCATCCTCTCGGCACTATACTATAACTCGATTTTCCCTTTCAAGCTCTCTATCTTTGACAAAAACTATGTTTCTCCGCTTCGGAGATTTTCTTGCTTATTGACTTTTGCTTCAGGCTTCGCTTGGCTCTATGAGCTGCATTTGGATGTGCCCTTGGTGTAAGTGCCGAGGACACAACAAAAATGATCAGTCCCAGCATTACCTCAGCTCTTGAATGGAGCACTGCCCAAATCCCTGTGGCGATGGTTGGCCATCCGCTGCCGGGCGGCCTGCAAAGCACGCCTGCCTTGGCCGGGTGTTGAGCGATCGGCTGATTAGTCTGCGCCAGTTAAAGTAAGCCACTTGCCATTATAAAAATAAAGAACAACCGAACTCTTGCCCACAAAGATGTCATTTATTCCTTCGTGATCAATGGCTGGAGGTTTTGACCCGCCATATTCTTTGTAATGGTTTAAGATATACTCTCTGTTAGCAGGATTGATCAGTCGCCCAAATCCGATAATGCCAGGTGAAAGTACTTGCAAGAAGTTTCTGTCTTCATTTTGGGCTAATTGTATTACACCATCAGTTGAACTATTGGGAAATATTAATATAGTCGAATGAAAATTTTTAGAAACCAATATTGACCAATCGAATTGACCTGGTCTTATGAACTGGCCTTTGATCACATTATGCGGCTCTTTTAGACTTGCCGCTTGAGGAATCTCAAATCCGTTCTGGATTAGATAGTTTTTAACAGAATCCGGAAGCTGTGGGAAAGAAGTAGCGGCCAATCGAAGGACTTTACGGTTTGCATTTTCCCAATCAGCTTGGTTAGGAGTTTGGGAAAATACAAAGACAGAAATAATGAAACTGCTGATTAAAACCATAATGCGCTTTTCCTTCATGCCAATTCTCCGATCACCCAAAAGCATCAAGCTCACCCACTCGCTGCGCCGCCGGGTTTAACGGCGGGTTGGGTAGCGGATTATCCGATTCAGCGCTGCTGGTCGATCACACCAATTGAACGAGCAACGCACCCGCCCCTTGTGCAGGGCTTGCCAGGTTCACTCGCAAGTTAGACGGCTTGTCGCCCACATCCTCGAACACTTACTTACCCTTCTTTTTTCTGCTGGTCCTAGCCATGGTAAGGACTCTCCTCGCGCGCCTCAGGTCCTTAGAAGACAAAAGCAAGTGAACGCCTAGTCCAAATCCTAACACAGGGTATTCCGCTCCGCAGTCGTCAGAGACCACGAAAGACTCGATTCCGTTAGCTTCAAGCAAGCCCTTGAAAAGCTCAGCCTCTTGTCGATTGCTGAAGGTCTTGAAGATCACTCTGTTTTGCATTCGTCTCCTCCTCCGCTGACGACCCCGCCTGAACCTTCAAGCATATATGGGCTAACTGTCCCTGATGCCTCTATCGCGGCAGCCATCTGCTTGCCTAACTCTTCGGTTGAGTCTGTAAATTTCTTTATAATATCCGAAATGATTACCATATCACTATTAAAGGTATCAATCAAACCAAGAATGTGATTTTTCTGACATTCCAGATTTCCTATGAATGATAAAGATAGAGCGGATGAAAACTTTGAGATTTGCTTTTTTGACATAGTGTTTCACCTTGTGATAATTTTAGCGACTCAAATCAGATGGGCATTTTGCTTAAAGACCTGCCTAAAAAAATAACCAAGGAGGGAAGAATATGAAAAAAGAGTTT